>FWWM01014542.1_pt1 | contig 12317 bp, 12 predicted proteins | sample 2228351 | NCBI WGS metagenome assembly FWWM01 (sample SAMEA103939774, study PRJEB20133) | metagenome | reverse complement strand
TCGCCTCTATCCCTACGAGAAGATAGAGCTGCCATCCTCCTTCCGCGGTCAGCACCAGATACGCCGGCTGGTAGCGGGCGGGCGTGGGGGCAAAGGCCTTCCCCACACGATGCGCCGTTCGGGGGGGCGGCGAGAGAGCCTGTCGGGCCTTATGGGTCCCATAACGGCTGGCAGGACGAAGCGCGGCCCTCGGCCCGGGCGCCTCGCGTTATGTCATAGGCGATTCTATCACGTAGCGGCGGCAGCAGGGAAGGGCGGGTCGGGCCGCCGGCGCCGGCGCTGAGGTCAGTATTCCTTAATGACCTGGCCGCCCGGGAGGGTGGAATCGCCCCGAACGTAGTAGGCGGTGATGACGCGACGCACGGGCAGCCGGTGCCAGGGGTCCAGCTCCGAGCGGGCGTCGAACGACAGGTGCGCCGGCCCCTGCCAGGCCTCGTGGATGACGCCCTCGCGCATGCGGGTGAGCACCAGCTGGGCCAGGGAGGGTGGCTTGCCCTCCTCGGGGCTGGGGATGACCCGCAGGGAGATGGAGGCCCGCAGGCCAGGGACGGAGCTGACGGGCCGCTCGCGGCGCATGACGGCGGTGGCCAGGCGGGTGCCTTTGGGCCGCTCGAGGATGCCCAGGAGCAGTTCGTCCTGCTCCAAGAGGTCTATGTGGGCGATCTTCTTGGCGTAGCCCCAGATCTCGCGGCCGGCGGCCAGGGGCGGCGCGGTGGTGGTGGCCAGTTGGGGCATGTAGGTGGCCGGCTCCCCCTGCCAGAGGCAGGAGACGCCCAGAATGGCCTCGTGGTAGGGGCCGAAGGTGGTGAAGGGGTAGTAGGCGATGAAGAAAGAGGCCACCGCCGGCAGGGGCAGCTCCAGCCCCTCGGGGAGGATATCGGCGGCGGCGTCGGGGTCGGTCTCGAAGAGGACGGTGAGGGAGCGGGCGTCGCGGTAGTAGAAGGGCGGGCTCTGGTAGTAGCTGCCGTCCACCGGCATCGAAAACCCGAAGCGGTCTTTGGTGAGGCGGCCGGGGATGACCTCCTCGCGGCGGCCGGCCGAGGGGCGTGGGGTGGCTGGCTCCTGACTCATGGCTGCCTCCTTGGGCTGGCACTGGCTTGCTGCGGGGCCATGATACACCGACGGGCCGGGGGCCCTCGCCGCGACCAGAAGCGGCGGGAGCCTTGACAGCCGTCGTACTGCAATATACCATCTGTCCGGACGGAATCAAAGACCCTCAGGGCTGGACAGCGCCGACCTGACGGTTCCCCTCCGGCAGGCGGGAGGGCATGACCCGGCGAGGACCCTCCCGCCTCGCCGTTAAGGGCCATCGAAGGCAGGGCCCTTCGCCCCGGCAAGGTATTGACAGTCCGACGGTGGGCACCTATCATGTCGGCGAACTGGTAAGAAGGAAACGAAGGGTAGGTATGAGCGCGGCGCCGCCGCGCCGGAGGTGACGGCGATGCTGGCAGACGACGGCTACTGGCAGCGGTTCTGGCGCAGAAGGGCGACGCGGCGGGCCTTCCTGCGCGGCGCCCTCTATGGCGGTGTCGGACTGGCCGCCTCGGCCCTCCTGGCCTGTCGCGAGGAGGCACCCTCCACGCCCTTGCCGGCGGAGGAGGCGCGGCCGCGGCTGGGGGGCGTCCTGCCGGCGGCTTTCGGCCTCGAGCCGTCCTCCCTCGACCCCCACACGGGGGTGAGCGGCGGCGACCATTACTACTTCACCGCCATCTTCGACTTCCTGGTGGCCCACGACGCCAACAACGAGCTGCAGGCCGACATGTCCCTGGCCAGCGGCTGGGAGCTGGTGGACCCGACCACCATCGTCTTCCGGCTGCGGCCGGGGGTGAGCTTCCACGACGGCAGCCCCTTCGACGCCGACGTGGTGCGCTGGAACATCGAGCGGGTGAAGGACCCTCAGCTGCGCTCCACCGCCCGGGCCAACTTCCTGGTGGTGGACCGGGTGGAGACGCCCGACCCGCTGACGGCGCGCTTCGTGCTGCGGGAGCCCTCGGCGCCGCTGCTCTACCTGCTGGGGGAGAGGGGCGGGGCCATGATCTCGCGGACGGCGGCGGAGCGTCTGGGCGACCAGTTCAAGTCGCAGCCGGTAGGGACGGGACCCTTCGTCTTCGAGGAGTGGCGGCCGGGCAGCCACGTGCGGGTGCGCAAGAACCCCGCCTACTGGCGCAAGGACCGCTTCGGCAACGCCCTGCCCTACCTGGACCAGGTTAACCTGCGCATCATCCCCCAGCCGGAGACGGCCCTGGCCGCCCTGCTGACGGGGGAGGTGCTCATCGCCGGGGTGCAGCCCAAAGACCTGCCCCAGGCCCAGGCATCGCCCGACCTGCAGGTGCTGGAGCGCAGGGGCTCCAGCATCGCCTCGGTGGTGGTGTTCAACCACGGCCTGCCGCCCACCGACAATGCCGATCTGCGGCGGGCGGTGGCCTACGCCCTGGACCCGGAGGCGGTGAACAAGACGGTCTACTTCGGGCGCTTGATCATCGCCGACGCGGGCATGTGGCCGCCGGGGACGTGGGTCTACCAGCCGGTGCCCGACCGCCCCCGCTACGACCCGGCCCGGGCGCGGGAGTTCCTGCGGCGGGCCGGCTACATGGGGCCGGTGACGGTGAAGATGATCACCTACTCGGCCACCCTCATCCAGCAGCAGACGGAGGTCTATCAGGAGCAGCTGCGGTCGGTGGGCATCAACGTGGACCTGACGGTGCAGGACGTGGGGCAGGCCACCCAGAGCTTCTTCCAGGGCAACCAGTTCCCCATCTACTCCACCTCCTGGAGCCTGTATCCGGAGCCGGACTGGATCGGCAGCCTCAACTACAGTCGCGACGGCTTCTACAATCCGGCCAAGAAGACCGACCCCGAGCTGCAGAGCCTGCTGGAGCAGGGGCGGAGGGAATACGACCAGAACCGGCGCAAGGAGATCTACCACCGGGTGAACCAGTTCGTGCTGCGGGAGGCGCTGTATGTGCCCATGCTCTACGGGGTGGCCTTCGTGGGGGTGAACAAGAAGGTGGCCAACACCGGCAGCCTGTGGACGGGGGAGGCCAAGTGGCGCTTCCCGGAGCTGTGGCTGTCGCCCTGAGTTAGGGCGAAAGCTGTCCGGCGGGCGGGGGCGCGTGCCCCCGCCCCTTTTTTGTCCGCGGCCGTGCCCCGGCGCTGACGGCGGGGGCTTGACGCCTCTGGAACATTTGTTCTAGCATGGGGCCACCAGCGAGGGCAGGCGGTGACTAGGGTGTTCCCCCTCGGCAACGTGCTGCGGCCCTACCAGGTGGCGGTGGCCCGGGCGGTGCTGGAGAGCGTGCGCCGGCGCCGGGGCCTCACCTTCACGGTGATGATGAGCCGGCAGGCGGGCAAGAACGAGCTCTCGGCCCAGATGGAGCTGTATTTGCTGGCCCGCCACCTGCACCGGCCCGAGGAGCTGGTCAAGTGCGCCCCCACCTTCGACCCCCAGGCCCGCATCAGCCTGCGGCGGCTGTGGCAGCGGCTGCAGGAGGCGGGGCTGGGGGAGCTGGCCTCCCTGGAGGAGGGGCGGGCGGTGCGGCTGGGCCGCGCCCGCCAGCTCTTCCTCTCGGCCGAGCCGGGGGCGCACGTGGTGGGCCACACCGCCACCCTCTTGCTGGAGGTGGACGAGGCCCAGGAGGTGGACCGGGAGAAGTTCCAGCGCGACTTCCTGCCCATGGTCGCCGCCACCGGCGCCACCGTCGTCCTCTACGGCACCCCCTGGGACGGCTCCACCCTGCTGGAGGAGATGGCCGAGCACCACCGCGAGCTGGAGCGTCGCGACGGGGTGCGCCGCCACTTCCAGTGGGACTGGCAGGAGGTGGCCCGCCACAATCCGGCCTACGCCCGCTTCGTGGAGGCCGAGCGGCTGCGCCTGGGCGAGGAGCACCCCCTCTTCCGCACCCAGTATGCCCTGCGGCCCATCGGCGGCGGGGGCAGGCTCTTCTCGCCCTCGCAGCTGGCCCAACTGCGGGGCGGGCACCCCCGCCAGGCGACGCCGGCGGCGGGGGAGGTCTACGTGGCCGGCCTGGACGTGGGCGGCCAGGACTGGGAGGGGAGCGGCCGCGGCCACGATGCCACCGTCCTGACCGTCGCTCGCGTCCTGTTCCCGCCGCCGGAGGCAGCCGTGCGGGAGCCGCTGCTGGAGGTGGTGGAACACCGGGCCTTCGTGGGCACGCCCCACGACCAGCTCTACGCCGCCCTGGCCGACCTGCTGGGCCGCGTCTGGCGGGTGCGGCGGGTGGCGGTGGACGCCACCGGCCTGGGGGAGACGCTGGCGCGGCTCCTCGCCCGCTCCCTGGGCGAGGGGGTGGTGCTGCCCCTGCGCTTCAGCGCCGAGGTCAAGTCGCGCCTGGGCTACGGCCTGCTGGCGGCCGTCAACGGTGGCCGCCTGCGCCTCTACGCCCAGGACGGCTCCGCCGAGTGGCGGGAGGCCTGGCGGGAGCTGGAAAGCGCCCGGGCGGTCTACCGGCCCGACCGGACCATGTCCTTTTACGTGCCGGAAGGCCAGGGCCACGACGACTACCTGGTGAGCCTGGCCCTGGCGGTGGAGGCGGCCGCGGGCCTCGGCGGGCCGCGGGTGGCCCGGGGCCGCCCGACGAGGGGGTGATGAAGGTGCAGAGCCCGGCCCTGGAGGAGCAGCGCGCGGGGGCCGTCCGCACCCTGCAGCGGGTGCGGGAGGACGCCCTGCCCGAGCACACCGACTACCGCGACACGGGCTGCGACATCCATCCTTCCTGCCTCTCCTGTCCCCTGCCCCGCTGTCGCTACGACGAGCCCGGGGGCATACGGGCCCTGCTGGGCGCCTATCGCGACCAGCAGATCGTGGCCCTGCGTCGGCAGGGGCTGAGCATCGAGGAGCTGGCGCGGCGCTTTCGCGTCTCGCGGCGCACCGTCTTCCGTGCCCTGGAGAAGGTCCGCGCCGGCAACGGCCACGGAGGGGAGCCATGAGCAGCGCCCTGGTCCAGCCCCTGCCCCAGCAACTGGCCCGCATGGACCTGGCGCGGCTGCAGGCCTACCGCCAGAACCTCGACTTCTATCGCGGCGCCCAGTGGGACGGCCCGCCGCGGCGGCGGGAGCGGCGCCTCACCTTCAACTACGCCAAGGCGGTCATAGACAAGACCGCCTCCTACGTGATGAACGGCCTGGAGGTGCACCTGCTGCCCCGGGAGCCCTCGCCCCAGGCCGAGGCGCTGGCGCGGGAGGCGGAGGAGGCCCTGAGGGAGGTGCACCAGGCCAACGGCCTCGACCAGATAGACCTGGACAACGAGATAGACTGCTCGGTGCTGGGCGACGCCTGCTACAAGGTGACCTGGGACCCGCGGGAGCGCACGGTGCGCGTCTCGGCGCCCGACGTGCAGGGGCTCTTCGCCTGGTGGGAGCCCGACGACGTGGCCCGCGTCTGGCGGGTGGCCCTGCGCTACCAGCTCACGGGCGAGGAGCTCGCCCTGGCCTATCCCCAGCTACGGGGCAACGGCAGCCGGCCGTCCCCCTTCTCTCCCGCCCAGCACACGGTGGTGGAGGTGTGGACGGCGGACGGGTTCCAGCTCTGGGTGGACTCGGCCCTGGCCGAGGAGCGCCCCAACCCCTACGGCTTCATCCCCTTCGTCATCTATCCCAACCTGCGGGAGCCGAAGCAGTTCTGGGGGGCGTCGGACATACCGCCCATCCGCGAGGCGGTGCAGGAGCTGAACCGGGCCATGAGCCAGCTCTCGCTGATCCTGGAGCTCTCGGGCAACCCCATCGCCGTGCTGGAGAACGTGAGCGAGGCGCGGGACATCGCCGTGCAGCCGGGGGCGGTGTGGGAGCTGCCGGAGCGGGCGCGGGCCTACCTGCTGGATCTGCTCCAGGGGGGCGGCGTCGGGCTGCACGTGGACTACGTGAACCTGCTCTTCCGCGTCCTGCACGACCTGGCCGAGGTGCCCCGGGCCGCCTTCGGCGAGGGGCGCCAGGCCCTCTCGGGGGTGGCCCTGGAGATGGAGCTGGACCCCCTGGTGAAGAAGGTGCAGCGCAAGCGGCTGCTGCGCACGGCGGCCATCAAGCGGCGCACGGAGATGGTGCTGCGGCTGCTGGAGCAGCAGCGGCGGCGCCCCTACTCGTCGCTGCGGGTGGAGGTGAGCTGGGGGCCGGTGCTGCCCCAGGACCGCTCGCGCCTGGCCCAGGACGAGGCGCGCCTGGTGGCGGCGGGCATCCACAGTCGGCGGACGGCGGCGCTGGCCCTGGGCACCCCCGACGCCCTGGGCGAGTTCGGACGCTGGCTGGAGGAGGAGCGGGCCCTGGCCCAGGGGCGCCAGGGGGAGGGGGAGGGCTAGGGCAGGACCACCTTCTGCTCTCCCCACCAGGGGGGAGGCTCGCGGCGCAGCACCTGCAGGAAGACGTCCACGATGTCGGGGTCGAACTGGGTGCCGGCGTGCCGCACCAGCTCCCGCAGCGCCTGCTCGGGAGGCATCGCCTTGCGATAGGGGCGGTCGCTGGTCATGGCGTCGAAGGCGTCGGTGATGGCCAGGACGCGGGCGGCCAGAGGTATCTCGTCGCCCTTCAGCCCGTGGGGGTAGCCGCGACCGTCGAAGCGTTCGTGGTGGTGGAGCACGGCGTCCTTGACATCGGCCAGGCCGGGCAGCGAGGAGAGGACGTCGCCGCCCAGCTCGGGATGGCGGCGCATGAGCTGCCACTGGCGGTCGGTGAGGGGGCCGGGCTTCATGAGCACGCTGGGCGGCACCCAGAGCTTGCCCAGGTCGTGGAGGACGGCGGCGGCCCGCACCACCCAGACGAAGCGGGGAGGCAGGGGCAGGGCCTGGGCCACGGCCGTGGCCAGCCAGGCGCAGCGGCCGGCGTGCACCAGGGTGCCCAGGTCGCGCAGGCCCAGGTCTATGAGCAGCGACTCCAGGGCGGCGGGATGGGAAGGGGAGTGGGACCGCTCCTGGGCGGCCAGCTCCTGGGCGGTCTGGGCCACCCGCAGGGCGCGGCGCACCAGGAGGGCCACATCGTCGGGGGCAGCCTGCTGGCCCTCGTGACCACCGGCGGCCACGCTATCCCCCTGCCAGTCCGATGCAGTGCTCGGCCATCTCCCGCTCCTAGTGGAGACGCGCTAGGGTGCCGTCCGTGACAGGCCTTTTGACATAAACGAGAGCCGGACGAGGGCCTAGGCCAGGGCGGGGGCCACCTGGCGGGCGAAGCGCTCCATCAGCGCCAGGCTCTCGTCCAGGGTCGGGGCGGGGAAGGCGGTCAGCACGTGGCCCACGCCGATGCGGCGCAGGGACTCCAGCACCTCGACCACCTGCGCCGGCTCACCCCGCAGGAAGCGGTCGGCCCGCACCGAGAGGAGGAGGCGGTCGGGGTCGCGGCCGGCCTCGCGGGCGTATTGGCGCACGCGGGCGAAGGCGCGGGCCAGCAGCTCGGTGTCCACCGTGCCGGTGGCGTGCCAGGCATCGCCGTAGGTGCCGGCCCGTCGCAGGGCGCCTTCGGCCATTCCGCCCACCCAGATGGGCGGGTGCGGCCTCTGCAGGGGTTTGGGGGCGAAGCCGATGCCCTCCACCCGCACGTAGCGGCCGTGGAAGGAGGGGTCGTCCTCGGTCCAGAGGCGACGCACCACCTCCAGGTATTCGTCGGTGCGACGGCCCCGCCCGCGGAAGGGCACGCCCAGGGCTTCGAACTCCTCGGCCATCCAGCCGGCGCCCACGCCGAAGATGAGGCGGCCCCCCGAGAGGACGTCCAGGGTGGCCAGCTCCTTGGCGGTGACGATGGGGTTGCGCATGGGCAGGACGACGACCGAGGTGCCCAGGCGAATGCGCTCGGTGGCGGCGGCCACGAAGTGGAGCAGGGAGATGGGCTCCAGGAAGGGCATGTCGGGGCCCACCGGGAAGCGGCCGCCGCCGGCATACTCGCCGCCGATGCGGCGGGGGATGACGATGTGGTCGCTGGCCCAGAGGGAGTGAAAGCCCAGCTCTTCGGCGCGGCGGGCGAAGGCCAGCACGTTCTCGCGGGTGCCCAGGGCCCCCACCTGGGGCAGGTGCACTCCGAACAGCATGGCTGGCCCCTTCTCCTCCTTGCGCCCAATGCTATAATCCCCCTAGCCTGAACGTCAACGTCAGGAGGTGGGCCATGTTGGTGGAGACCGTCCTGGGGCCGGTGGAGACCTCGCAGCTGGGCCAGACTCTCATGCACGAGCACATCTTCGTGCGCTCCGAGCCGGCCTACGTGAGCTTCCCCCACCTGTGGGAGGAGGAGCGCTGGGTGGCCGAGGCCGTCCAGCGGCTGCGGGAGGTGGCGGCCCTGGGGGTGCGGACGCTGGTAGACCTGACGGTGATGGGACTGGGGCGGGACGTGGCCCTGGTGCAGCGCATCGCCCGACAGGTGCCCCAGCTCAACATCATCGTGGCCACGGGCATCTACATCTACAGCGACGACGAGATGCCCCGCACCTTCCGCACCTACAGCGCCGACCGGCTGGCCGAGCTGTTCGTGCGCGACATCCGCGAGGGCATCCAGGGCACCGGCGTGCGGGCGGCCATCATCAAGTGCGTCACCGACGAGCCGGGACCGACGCCGCAGGTGGAGAAGGTGCTGCGGGCGGCGGCCCGTGCCCACCTGGAGACGGGGGTGCCCATCTCCACCCACACCCACTCCTGGACGCGACGGGGGCTGGACCAGCAGCGCATCTTCAGGGAGGAGGGAGTGGACCTGTCGCGGGTGGTCATCGGCCACTCGGGCGATACCGACGACTACGACTACCTGGTCCAGCTCATGGAGAACGGCTCCTACATCGGCATGGACCGCTTCGGCATCTACAGCGTGCCGGCAGCGCCCCACTTCCCCACCTTCGAGAAGCGGGTGGAGGTGGTGGCGGAGCTCTGTCGGCGCGGCTACGCCGAGCGGATGGTGCTCTCCCACGACGCCTCGGTGTGCATTGACTGGTTCCCCATGGAGGCGCTGCGGGCGGCCCAGCCCAAGTGGCACTACTGCCACATCCACCAGGAGGTGCTGCCGGCCCTGCGCGAGCGGGGCGTGACGGAGCGCCAGATCGAGCAGATGCTGGTGGAGAACCCGCGCCGCATCTTCGAGGGACGCTAGCTCCCCGCCCCTCGCTCTGCTCCTCCCGTGCGCCACACGGTGGTGAGGTGTCACCTGGCCCTTGCCGCAGTGGAACATATGTTCTAGTCTGCGGGGGCGGACGGAGGAGGTGATGCTCATGGCCGAGAGCGAGGAGGAGGTGGCGGCCCTGGCCGAGGAGCTGGCCGAGGCCCGCCGTGAGCTGGAGGCGCTGCAGGGGCAGGTGGCCGACGCCGAGGCCCGCGCCGCCCACTTCCGCCAGCAGGCGTCGCTCCTGCAGCAGCAACTGGAGGAGGCCAGGCAGGAGGCCGCCCGCCGCCAGGAGGAAGTCTCCCAGGCGCGGGCCGAGGCCGAGGAGCTGCGCCAGCGCCTGCGGGAGGCCGCCCTGCGCTACCGCGAGGCGCGCCTGGCCGCCCGCCCCGAACTGCCGGCGGAGCTGGTGACGGGCGAGACGCTCGAGGAGATAGACCGGCAACTGGAGCAGGCCGAGGGCATCGTGGCCCGGCTGCGGGAGCGGCTGGAGGAGGAGGCGCAGGGGCAGCGCTTCCCGGCCGGGGCGCCACCCAGGCGGGCCCCGGACCTGTCGTCCCTCTCGCCCCTGGAGAAGATCCGCCAGGGGCTGCAGGGGCGCTAGCCGCAGAGCGAACGAGGGAGGTGAAGGGAGATGGCACTCACGCTGGCCGAGGCGGCCAAGCTCTCCAACGACCTGCTCCTGGTGGGGGTCATCGAGACCATCATCAAGGAGTCGCCCATACTGCAGGCGCTACCGTTCATCGAGATCCAGGGCAACGGCCTCACCTACAACCAGGAGGCCACGGCGCCCCAGGCGGCCTTCTTCGACGTCGGGGACACCTGGACCGAGAGCACGCCCACCTTCGAGCAGAAGACGGCCCAGCTCAAGATCATGGGCGGCGACGCCGACATAGACAACTTCCTGCTGGCCACCCGCTCCAACCTGCAGGACCTGGAGGCGGCGGTGGTCCAGCTCAAGGCCAAGGCGGTGCGCCAGCTCTTCGAGGACACCTTCATCAACGGCAACAGCAGCACCAACCCCAAGGCCTTCGACGGCATAGACCGGCTGTGCGAGTCCTCCCAGACCATCTCCATGGGGGCCAACGGCGGCACCCTCACCCTGGACAAGCTGGACGAGCTGATAGACCTGGTCAAGGGCGGCAAGCCGGACATGCTGCTCATGAGCCGGCGCAGCCGCCGCATACTGAACCGCCTGGCGCGGCAGTCGGGGGGCTTCCTGGAGACGGACCGCAACGAGTTCGGGCAGATGGTCCAGTTCTACGACGGCATCCCCATCGGCATCTGCGACTACATCCCCGACAACCAGACGGTGGGCACCTCCAACGACTGCTCCACCATCTACGCGCTGCAGTTCGGCGAGGGGGGCGTGGCGGGGCTGACGGCCCCCGGCGGCCTGCAGGTGGAGCGAGTGGGCAGCCTGGAGAGCAAGGACGCCACCCGCATCCGCATCAAGTGGTATGCGGCGGTGGCCCTGTTCAACAAGGTGAAGCTGGCCAAGCTGGTGGGGGTGCGCCCGTAAGGGCGGCGGGGGTCAGTCATGGCCAACGTCAGGCTCGACGCTCAGGGGGTGCCCAAGGGCCCCGTCTACGAGGGGACGGCCCCGGTGCTGCACCGGGGCCCCCTCTCGGCCCCCGACGCCGCCGACCCCAGCGGTCCCGCCCAGGCCCTGGACTGCGCGGGCTACCGCATGGCCCGCTTCGACCTGGACACCACCGGCAGCAGCGGCCTGCAGTGGCTGGAGGTGCAGCTCCTGGTCTGGAACCCGGCGGCGGGGCGCTTCTTCGGCGGGGCGCGACGGCGCTTCGACGCCGCCGAGCTGCAGGCCAACCCTCGCCCCAGCCTGGAGGCCGAGGTGCGCGGCGCCACCGTCTTCCTGAAGGTGACGGGCGCCCAAGCGACCAGCCTGTCGCTGCGAATCTACGCCAGCCTGAGCTGAGGGGGTGGGGGCGGTGGACATCGTCCAGTTGCGGGCGCGGCTGCGGCGCGACCTGCGCGACGAGGACCCCGACCAGCAGCGCTGGAGCGACGCCGAGCTGGACCGCCACCTGCAGCGGGCGGCTCGGGAGCTCTCCCTGGCCATCCCCCTGGAGGCGGTGGCCGTCCTCGCGGCGCCGGGCGGCAGTCGCGACCTGCCCCTGTCGGGGCTGGAGGGGCTGGTGGAGGTGGAGGCGGTGGAGTATCCCGTGGGCCTCTTCCCCCCGTCCTACGTCCCCTTCTCCCTCTGGGCAGGGGGACTGACCCTGCTGGGCGAGCGGGTGCCGACGCCGGGAGAGCAGGTGCGGGTCTACTACACCCGCCTGCACACCCTGGACGAGAGCACCTGCACGGTGCCGGCCGCCCTGGAGGACCTGCTGCTCACGGGTGCCGCCGCCTACGCCGCCCTGGAGTGGTCGGGCTACGCCGCCAACCGGGTGAACGTGGGGGGAGAGGACGTCTGGCGGCGCTACCTGACCTGGGGCGAGCGGATGCTCTCCCTCTTCCAGCAGGGACTGGAGCGGCACGCGCGGCGCAACGCCGTCCGCGCCCGCCGCCTCTACACCCCCGCCCAGGGCGCGGGCGGGCGCCAGGGCTGAAGGGGGCGGCGGTGCGTTACCTGCCGCCTTCGCTGGCGGCCGCCCAGCGGTCGCCCTCCGCCTCGCCCCACCTGCGGGTGCTGGTCTCGGCGCGGGCGGGAGGCGTGGCGCGGGCCGTCTTCCAGCGCCTCTACAGCGGCAGCGAGCCGGAGGGCCCCCACGCCGCTGCCCTGGCCGGCGACGGCTCCCTGCTGCGGGCGCGCATCGCCGGCGGCCAGCTCTACTACCAGCGGGTGGCCGCGCCGGGGCCGGGGGCCGACTTCGCCACCTGGACCTCCCTGGGCGGCGCCCAGCAGGCGGTGGCCCTGGCCGCCCGCGGCGCCCGCGCGATGCTGGCCTACGTCGCCGCCGACGGCTCGGTGGCCCTGCGCGAGAGCGCCGACCACGGCGTCACCCTGGGCGCCCCGACGACGGTGGTGCCCTCCACGGCCGGCACGCAGCGTCTGGCCCTGGCCATCGCTCCCTCGGACGACCTGCTGTTGGCCTACGCCACGGCCAGCCAGGTGGTGGCCCTCAAGCGCACGGGCGATGTCTGGGGGAGTCCCGCGACCTGGCCCCACAGCCTGGGCAGCGTCAGCGGGCTGGCCTGTCACCACGGCGGCGACTACGACCTGCTGGTGACGGGCGCCGAGGCGGGCGGCCGGGCCGGGGTGTGGACGGTCGTTT
>FWWM01014537.1_pt1 | contig 12321 bp, 9 predicted proteins | sample 2228351 | NCBI WGS metagenome assembly FWWM01 (sample SAMEA103939774, study PRJEB20133) | metagenome | reverse complement strand
GGCCATTCCACCGGCGGCTTACGCCCCCGGCTCAGTGACCAATCCACCGGCGGCTGACGCCCCCGGCTCGGGGGCCATTCCACCGCCGGCTGACGCCCCCGGCTTCCCCTTCGCAGTAAGGTGCGTGCTTTCCACGCACGCCGGGTCCTCTTTGCGGGGTTGCAAGCAAGTACCTTACCTGTCTGCTTGTTCTCACCATCCCGGCGTCTCGCCCCAGAGGTATGCCAGGAGGGCCTGGTAATCGCGGTAGTCGGGGATGACCAGATCCGCGCCGGCCCCGATCAGGCGCTGGCGTTTCCAGGGATCGCACTGGCCGCTGCGGTGGACCTCGTCGCTGGCCACGGCCACGGCGGTTCCCCCCACTGCCTTGACGTTTTGGATTTCCACGTACCCGTCGCCGAATCCCAGCAGGCTTTCCCCTGCTACGCGGTGGGTCTCGAGAATCCGCTGAATGACCAGCGCTTTAGAAAACGATTTGTAGTCGTCCAGGGCGCCGTAGATGTGCGTGCCAAAGTAACGATCCAAGCCCAATAGCCGGGCTTCCTCGATCACATACGTTTCATCGGTACCGCTGGCCAAATAGAGCGCCACGCCCCGGCGGCACAGCCCGTCGAGCAGCTCCAGCGAATAGGGAACCAGCATCTCCCGCGGCGAGGCCTTTCCCTCTCGCAACGCCTCGCGCCGGCTCGAAATCCGCTCCATCAGCCGCTGGTGATAGACCTGCTTGTATTGCAGCGGGTCCTCGGGCTGGCCCCCCCGGCGGCGGACCTCTTCGGCAAGACGGATCATCTGATAGATGGTCTGCTTGCCGGTCAGCTCGGTAACAAACTCGCGAGCCAGCCGGGCCAGCGCCTCGGGCGGTTCCGGCGTCCCCGTAGCTTGGAGCACCTCCACCATCATCGGCACCATTACCTCCATCCATCCCTGGCGGATGAGACTCAAGGTGCCATCGAAATCGAACAGCACGTGCTGCGGCGGCTGGCGGTGGCCTGGCCGACGGAATACCTCGATGCTCGTCCCGGGAAGGAACCCTAGAGACTGCCTTTCGCTGCCGACGGGACGATAATCCTCTTCCAGATAAGGCGAACTCATAAAAACCGAAGACCAGCGACCTCCCCGGCCCCGCAACCTGCACCCCGGAAAGGCCGAATCGTACCGCTGTATGCCGCAAAGTCAAGGACGAGCTGGCCCACGCCCCGAACCACGCAGAGCCGGGGGCGTAAGCCCCCGGTGGCACCACGCAGGGTGGTTGCTTGCAACCGCGCCCTGGCAGGGCCGGCGTACCACCTTGGCGTGCAAAACATGCACTTTACTGAGGACTAAGCGCCGGCCTAGGGGGCCGATGTGGGGCGAAGTCACGGCGCCGCGGAACTCGCGGTTTTCGATCCCCCCGGCGTCTGGACCCCCATGCTGGCAAGGGCTTTAGCCACGCTGGCCACGGTCTTCTCGGTAACTTCCACGGTATCGGCAATGCGGGGGGCGGTGCAGTCGGAAGCGACGATCTGTTTCCACTGGTGGAGGGCTTCGGCGGTCTGGCGCCCGGAGGTGGCTAGTTGCTTGAAGGCCTCCTGGGCCAATCGGGCCTCCGGGGGGGCGAGCTCCTTCTGGCCTTGGATCGCCGAGGCAATCCGCACCAGGCCCTGGACCATACCCACGTAGCCGCGGATCACCCGGGTTTCGGCCAGCAGGGCGGGGTCGCCCAGTTCCTGGGCCAGCCCGAGGGCCTGGTCGCACACCGCCAGGTCGCGTTCGATATGTGCCAGGCTGGGGAAATAGCGGAGGAAGTTCTTGCCGAAGGCCGGCTTGCTTCGGATCCACCTGGCCGAATCGCCAAAGAAATGAGGATACGGAATGCCCGAGCCATACACGTCCCAGCCCACCGGTCCCAACAGCACGGCCCAGCGGGCGGCTTTCTGAGGGTCGGCCAGGCCGCGGCGCGTGGCCCAGGCCAGGGCGAACTGTTCCTCGCTCCGGCCGCGGGCATTCCACGACCACTCGGCCGCCGCGGTCACGTTGAAATCGTAGAACCGGTTGTCCGGCGTGGCATAGCCGCACAAACAGCGAAGCCGTTTATCGACGAACTCGCTCATGCGGAACTTGATGAACTGGGGACCGCTCCAGGGGCATACGATCCGCCAGGAAGCCGTCAGTTGCGGATAGCACCCCAGCCACCGGCCTTGTCGGGCGTAGTTCTCCAGGAGCGGATAGATCATGGGCTCCCGAGACGAGTCGTAGGTCCGCCCGCCGTCGTAATAGGTGACGCCGACTTCCGGTGGGGCCAGCGCCAGCAGCTTGTCGTTCACGGTATAACTTCCCTGGGTCAGGAGGATCCGCAGCCGCACCCGGGGATGTTTCTGCCGCGCCAGTTGCCAGGCCCGAATGCACGCCGTGGCTTCCAGAACGTACTGATTGGCCTGGGCGCACTTGGGGCAGCCGCACTGCACATGCGATTCGGAAAGCCACGTGTTGATATCCGTCACCCCTTCGATGGATGCCAGGGAGGCGAACCAGTCGGCCAGCACCTCGCTCATTTTCGGTTCCGAAAAACAGGCGGCGAACACGTCGCGCCCCCAACTGGACTGTGCTTTGGGCCCCTTGCCCTTCAGTTGGGGATAGCGCTCGAAGAGGCCAGTCCGGGTGAGCTGGTCGAGGTGCGTGATGATCGGCACCCACTTGATTCCGTGCAGGCGGGCCTCCCTCTGCGCCTCGACGTCGATCGAGGCCACGCCGCGGCCCCCGGTATCCAGCGAGAACTTGGAATGGGCCTCGATCAGATTCATTTTGCGTTCCGCAAGGTATGCGATGTCGCGCGTCGAACTGCCGCCCCACTGGCCGCGCTCTTCCAGGTCGGGCCAGTCCAGGATCTGCCCCAGCGGCACCGAGATGGCGTCTTTCTCCGCCCGCGCACCAAGCAGTTGCCCAAGGGTGGTCGCCCCGGAGCAACCCCCCGGCTCGCTCTTGGCCGCCACGGCCAGGCCCCGCTCGGCCAGGGGCGTGATGAGGTACGCCTGGTCGGCATTCGGGCATGTGTCCAACGACTCGGCGCCGGGCACCGGCGTGCCCCCCAGGCGGCCTTGCGCATCGCAAACGCCGATGACGATCGGAAAGCTCCCCTCGAAGCCCTTTATGCCCGCTTTCTGCCGAAGCTGCTCGGCCAGGCGCCGGACAGCCGCATGTTCCACCTCGCTGGCCCCAGGCCGAAGCCGAAAACGCAGGTCCGACGGCGCCAGGCGGAGCTGCCCTTCGATCCGCACACGCTGCGGCATGGGAATTACAAAGCGGAGCCACGAGCGGGCGTCCTCAAAAGTTACCGGTCCGACGCCAGCAGCCGGAGGCCGTGCCCAGCCAGGTAGCGCCAACTGGGGCAGCTCGGCCGCAGTCCCAGCCGCCGGTCCCCCCACACCGGTCGCCAGCACCATCGCGGCCGGCCATAGCAGAACGATCTCTTGGCATCGCATACGAAGGCCCTCGCCGCTTTTTCCAAAGCTCCCGCACGCACACCTGCGCTGATTATGGGAGGGCGGCGCACCGGCCAGCAAGAGCCCCCGGGCAAACTGTCATCCCGCCGCGCGCCGGCGTACAATGGATAAGAAGTCGTCCCGTCATCGCCGAGAGCCGGCGGGGAGGTCCTCCCATGATTGCAGCGCGCGATCTCAAGAAAGGTGTAGTCATCACCCTCGAGGGGGCGCACTGGCTGGTCGAAGACCACCGCATCCAGAAGACGGCCCAGCGCCGCCCGGTCCTTCACGTCCGCCTGCGGAACATGAAGACCCGCCACGTGGTCGAACGGAGTTTCGACGAGGCCGACCAGTTCGAACAGCCCGACCTGGAATCGCGGACCCATCAATTCCTGTACCAGGATCGAGCGGACTATGTGTTCATGGACCCCGAGACGTTCGATCAGGTGTCGCTCCCGGCGGAACTCGTGGGCGAGGGCAAATGGCTCCTCCGCGAAGGGGCCGAGTTCGTCATCCGCTTTGTCGATGGGGTGCCGGCCGAGGTGGTGTTCCCGCCCAATTTCGTCGATCAAGTGGTCAGCACGGGCGAGCCTTCCAGCTCGGCCCATACGGCCAACGTGATGAAGGATGCCGAGCTTTCCTGCGGGCTGGTGGTCAAGGTGCCGCTTTTCATCCGCACGGGAGATCATATCAAGGTCGATACGCAGACGCACAAATATCTGGGCAAGGAAGCCGGCCCCCGCTGAGAGCAGGCGTCCCGGGCAGCCGATGCCCGGTCTGCGAAAATCGCACCCGGTCTGTCTACGCGCGGGTGGGGGCGGGAGGTAGAATACTTTTTGTAAAGTTTTGGGACTTTTCCTCGACCGCACGGGGGAGCCGGCACGGCGTCTGCATCCCATGAGCACCCCGCCGTCGCCACCGCTATCGGTATCCCAGCCGCTGCCCAGACCGCCTTCGCGCCGCACCAGCCCGCGAAGCCTTGCCCTGTTGGTGGTGCTGGTGGGCTTTTTGGGGGGCGTCATCGCGGGGCAATGGTCGGCCGGGGCGAAGCGCTCGGGCTTGGCAGGCCCCGCCCCCTCGGTGCCCCCGGTGCCCGGCGATCTGACGGCCGAGTACCGCACCGTGTGCCAGGCGGTTCGCGAAGAGGTCGTGCGGACCATTAGCCGCTATCCCGCCAGCGTCAACGCCACCGCCGCCCTGGCCCTGTTCCATTACTTGTTGCACGACCCCGAAGGCGAAATCCGCCTGTGGCAGCGGTGCCTCCAGCTCCAGCCGGACTTCGAGCTGGCCTACTCCCGGCTGGTTTCGCTGTGGCAGCAGGAGGGCCAGTTCCAGAAGATCGCCGATCTCTTGCAAGAGTCGCTACGGCGCGATCCCGATAACCCGACGCATCGCAGCTTGTTGGGGTCGGCCCTGTTCCACCTCAACCGCTTCCAGGAAGCCCGCCAGGTGCTCGAAGCGCTGCTCCGCCGCACAGCGGGCACGGCCGACACCTATCTCGTGCTGGGCAAAGTGTACGAACAGCTCAAACAACTGGACGACGCTTGCCGGTGCCTGGAAGCGGCCGTGGCCCTGGACCCCCAGCGGCCCGACGCCTTGTACAGCCTCGCCACGGTGTGCGCCAAGCGGGGCGAGAAAGAGCGGGCCGCCTATTTCCGCCAGCGGTTCGAGGAAGTCAAGAAGGCCAACCTTCAAACCGAGTCGAAAATGGGGGCCCGGCACCAGATGCAGGACGAGCGCTTCGCACCCCTCCGCGCCGCAGAAATCCTATGCCTGGCCGCCCGAGCCGCGCTGGAGGCCGAGGACCCGGCCGAGGGCGAGCGGCTCCTGCTGAAAGCCGCCGCGTTGAGCCCCGACCACGTCGAATGCCGCCGCATGTTGAGCACGTTCTATGAAACGCAGGGCCGGCCAGCCGACGCCCTCCCCTGGGTCGCCGAACTCCGCCGCCTGGAGCCCGGCGAGGTGCTGCACGCCCAGAACGAGGCCGTGCTCTACGTCCGCCTAAAGCGCTGGGACGATGCCGAGCGGGTCTTCCGCGATCTCTGCCGCCAAGCACCGACAAGCGCCGTAGGTTATGCGGGCCTGGCCGAATTGTACCTCAGAACAAACCGCAATCTGCCGGAGGCCCGCCGCCTGGCCGAACAGGCCGTCGCCCTCCAGCCCACGGCCTGGCGGCTGGCCGTGCTGGCCTCTTTGGCCGAGCGATCGGGCGACCTGGAAGCGGCTCGGGCGGCCCTTCGCCGGGCGATGGCCCTTGCCCCGAACGATCCCAAGTACCGGCAAATGTATGACGCCCTTTTCCGTCCCCCCGCCCCCTCCCAAGCGCCTTCGCCCTGAACGCGCCGGCCGGGAACGATCCGTACCTCGCCAGGGGCAGACCCCGCGCTTGCTGGCGCTGGGCCTGGCCGTCGCCCTCCTCGCCGTGGCCTCCGCCGCGTGGCTCTTGCGACCAGCCTCCTCCCTCCCCAAGCCCCACCTGCCTGCCCCAGAGCCAGCGCCGCCGGCCGGCCCCTTCGCTTTCCGCGACATCACCCCGACCACCGGCATCGGCTTCGTGCATACCCATGGAGGTTTTGGCAAGCTCTATATCGTGGAAGCTATGACCGCCGGCCTGGCCCTGTTCGATTACGACGGCGATGGGAACGAAGACATCTACTTCCTCAATGGCGCCCCTTTGCCCCTCGGCCAGCGCCATGTAGACCCGCCCCCCCGCAATGCCCTATACCGCGGCCTGGGCGACGGCCGGTTCCTCGAAGCCACCAATGAAGCCGGCCTGGGCGACACCCGCTACGCCCTCGGCGTGGCTGTGGCCGACTACGATAACGACGGCGATTTGGATGTGTTTGTCACGAATTTCGGGCCCGATGCCCTGTACCGGAACAACGGCGACGGCACCTTCACCGAGGTGACCGCCCAAGCCGGCGTGGCCGACGCCACCGGCGGCGACAAGATCGGCGCCGGCGCCTGCTGGCTCGATATGGATGGCGATGGCCATCTCGACCTGTTCTCGGCCAACTACGTGAAGTTCTCCTACGACATCAACCCCAGCCGGAGGATCGGCGGCATCTCGCGGGCCCCCAGCCCCCTGGACTTCGAACCCCAACCCAGCAACCTTTACCGCAACAACGGCGATGGCACGTTTACCGACGTCAGCGGCCCTTGCGGCATCGGGGCCCACCCCGGCAGCGGCATGGGCGTCACCGCCTTCGATTACGACGACGATGGCGATACCGACATCTTCGTCTGCAACGACGTACGCGGGAACTTCCTGTTCCGCAACGACGGAAACGGCAAGTTCACCGAAGTAGCCCTGGAAGCCGGCGTGGCCTACGATGCCTTCGGAAAAGCCAACGGCAGCATGGGGGCCGATGCCGCCGACTACGACAACGACGGCGATCTGGACCTGTTCATGACCGATTACCAGGCCGAAATGCCGTGCCTGTACCATAATCTGGGGCGCGGGCTGTTCGAGGATGTGGCCATCCAAAGCGGCGTGGGGGCCGGCTGCCTCCAGCACGTCAAATGGGGCGCGGGTTTCGCCGATTTCGACAACGACGGCTGGCGCGACCTGTTCGTGGCCAACGGCCATATCGAACCCAAAATCGAACTCATCGACCCCACCACCGCCTACCGCGCCCCAAACACCGTCCTAAGGAACCTGGGCGATGGCACCTTCCGAAACGTCTCGGACTCGGCAGGCGAGGGGCTGAAAGCGCTGGCCAGCAGCCGCGGCCTGGGGCTGGCCGACCTCGACCACGATGGCCGTATCGACGTCGTGATCCTCAACTCCGAAGACAAGCCCACCGTACTCCGCAACGAAACCCTATCGCCCAATCACTGGCTGCAAATCCGGCTACGCGGCACACACAGCAACCGCGACGGCATCGGGGCCCGAGTACGGGTCGTGGCCGGCCAGCGGGCCCAGATCGATGAGGTCCACAGCGGCCGCGCCTACCAAAGCCACTACGGCTTGACCCTGCACTTCGGATTGGGTTCGCATCGCTCGGCCGAGCGCATCGAGGTCCATTGGATTGGCGGGCAAACCGATACCTTCACCCACCTCCCCGCCGACCAGATCGTAACCCTGGTGGAAGGCACCGGCCGATAAGCCACCAAGCCAACTCCAGCCGGCGCTGCGGCCCCAACGCCACGGGGGTCTCCCGGGCCCTCACCCCGCTTCCGGCTTCGCACTTGCAGCGCAGGTTGCGACGCCGCCAAGCCATGATCGGCCGCTGGGCCATCACGGCTCCGGCGCTACGGCATCCTTCGGCCCCGGATTTCCAAGCCGCCTGCTCGCCTGCTGCACACGACCGCCTGTCCTTCTTCGGCAAGCCGGTCGGGCAGGCACGCCAGGCTGTTACCGCCCCCCTTGTCCCTGTGGCACCACCTGCAGCCACACGTCCACCCGCGGTGCCTGCCACGTGTAAGGCTTGTGAAGAATATCCAGCCGGCCGTCGCCGTCCAGGTCGGCCACCTTCCCTTCGTGGAATCCCATGCCCCGTACCAGCTCGGTACGCCGGAAATGGCCGCGCCCGTCCCCGTAAAAAATCCAGGCCGTGGCCCCAGGATGGTCCGCTTCAGCCCGTTTCCGCGACCACTGCGCCATCTCGGCACAAAAAATGTCCTGGCACCCATCGCCGTCCAGGTCGGCCACCTGGAGCGTATGGCCATGCACCACCTCGCGGTCCAGGAGTTCATGTCCCGTCCACGCGGCCCCAGCCGCCGGATCGCCCTGGCACTGGTACCACTTCAGCTTGCCGCGGGCATCCCCAGGCACAAACACCACTTGGGGATGCCGAGCCTGTTGGTTCAACCAACCGGCTGCCGCCCGGGTAAAACGCTGGCTGTCGTCGATCACCAGCGCCTCGAAGCGCTGCCCGCCGCGGTGCTTGAACCACCGGCCGCCCCCAACCAGATCGAGCTTTCCGTCCCCATCGATATCGGCCGCACCCAGCCCTTCGTGCTCCCGCCCCGACTCCCAGCGGTAAATCTCCACCGCGGGCCACGGCTCCGTGGTCCGGGGATCGGCCGGAATCTCCGCCAACCACAGCCGCCGTGCCCCCTGATTCCAATACACCAACTGCGGCTTGCCGCTGCCCAGGAAGTCGCCCACGATCAAATCGTGGTGCTTGGTCGCCCCCGAGTTCTTCACCGCCCGCCGCTTCCACGGCTTGTCGGGCGCGAAATGCGGATAGGGGTTTTCCCACCAGTACACGTTGCGACCGCTGGAGTCCTCGCCCACGAGCACATCCAGGTCGCCATCGCCATCCACATCGCACGACGTGCCGCCGGCTTCCAAAGGCAGCCGATCGGCATCGACCACGTACAGCGCCCACCCGGAAGGCCGCCGCCGATACCACACCACCGACGGCGCTTTGGTCCGCTCAGCGATCAGAAAATCGCAGATCCCATCGCAGTCGAAGTCGCCCACGATCGCTGCCGTCTGCTGGTTGCCCGCCGGTGGGACCGGCAACTCGCCCCGCTGGCTTGTCAGGTGCTTCCAACGAACTTCCGAAGCCCTCGCTGCCTGCACGCCAGCACCCCCACCGAGACCTTCGGCCAGAATCGCCATCGCCACAACCGCCCCTGCTGCAATCGCTATGGCCCTCATCGCAGGAACTCCACACAGATCCGCTCCGCCCAAAGAATCGCCACCCCCAGGCACGCCCCCAGTATAATGTCGCCACCCGCTCCCGACTATCTTTCCTCGCTGCGGAACTCGCCGAACCGAACGAACTCCTCCCCCTGCAATGCCGCGAGCCGCTCCGGACCATCATGCCGCGCCGCGGGACAAACTTCCAGCCGCTGGCCAAAGTCGCAAGGATTCCCGCGCCGGCGCCGTGCTTGCTTCAAGCAGAACTCTGGTCGGCGGTTGCCGATCGACAGGGCCTCAGTCGGCAAGGCTTCGATGGCAGCCGCCGCGAACCCCCAACATCACCAGCCCCGACGGACGGACCAACGCCTCCAGCCCGCACGCAAAACCGGACTCCGCTACAAGAGCATCCCCTCTCTCCACCCACCAGTGGGCAAACGGCCCGATAGACAATCCGCAAATCCCCGTCTATCCTTACGAGAGATGCCCGGCCAGTCACCGGCCCCGGCACCTCCCTTCGTGACGCGCCCGTAGCTCAAGGGATAGAGCAGCGGATTTCTAATCCGCCGGTTGGGGGTTCGAGTCCCTCCGGGCGTACTTGTGCCAGTTCGTGCCAAATAGCGACAAGTCGCGTCATACCAAGGGGTTTTGGAAAGACAATTATCTTCATGGCAGTTGTGGCAAAAGTGTACGTTTGTGCCAGTTCGTGCCACTTCGGGTCAAAAACAAGTGCAAACAGTAGTGCAAACAAACTTGGCCGGCTTGCGGTCATTGAACCACCCCTTGGCCCACTCGGGCCTCTTGGTCCGCCTTCCGACCAACCCCCACGTCCACGCCGGCTACGGCCCCAGCTAGGTCGGTTACCCCCAGCTTGGTGTAGGTCCGTGCCGTTAGCTTGGGGTCAGAATGCCGAAGCAGGGCTTGGGCCGTTTGCAAGTTGACCCTCTGCCGGGCTAGCAGGGTCGCGTAGGCCGCCCGCAGGCTATGAAAGTCGGCCCGGCCGCTTGGCGTTTGGTACTCGATGCCGGCCGCCGCCAAGTCCACCCGCAGCATGGCCGCCGCCCGCTGCCACCACGTGCCAGGCCACAACCGCTTGGCCGCCGGGTCGGTCGGCACAGTTGGCCGGCCGGCCAGCCACGCCCGCAGGTAGTCGGCCACCTGGGGGGGGAGGGGCAGTACGTCTTGTCGTCGGTTTTTTGAGTAGGCCGCCTCAACCAGCACCCGCGGCGGGTCGGCGTCCAGCAGCACGTGGCCGTAGGTCAGCGTGGCCAGTTCTCGGGCCCGCAGGCCACTTCCTGCGGCCAACACGTACAAGGCGGCCCGGTCGGGGCCGCTCAGCCCGCGGACCACCGTGGCCGACGCTTCGGCGGCCCGTATCAGCCGGCCTAACTCGTCGCTCGACAACGCACGCCGCACCACGCGGCGGTCAACATCGGCGTTCCATCCCTGCAAGCCGGCCAGCACGTCGGCCCTCAGCCGGCCTTGCCGCCACAACCAACGGGTGAAGCCCTTGACGGCCGCCAGGTAGTGGTTGACCGTTTCCAGGGCCAGTTTGCGGCCTCGGAGGGCGGCCAGGGCCCCTTGCACCCGGGTGGCGTCCAGCTCGGCCAACCGCTCGATCCCGGCTTCGGCCAGCACCGCCCGGATACGGGCGGTCAACAGATTGACGTGTTTCTCCGTCCGCCCGCGGGCCGCCACGTCGGCCAGGTAGTCGGCCAGGTGGCGGGCAACAGGGTCGGCCAGGTAGCGGTCGGCCGGGGTAGACAACCCGGCCGCTTCCCGGGCCGCGTTCCGCTCTAGTTCCAGGGCCAAAGCCAGCGTGGCCATGCGGTCAGTATACCCTCGGACTTCCCTTAGCCGGCCGTCGGGCAGCCGGTAGCGGATATACCAGCGGCGGCTACGAATGGTCCGCTTTTCTACGGGCCGGCCTTGGCCGGCTAGCTTGCGGGCTTCGGCCGCGGTTACGCGGCGGCCGCCGGCTAGGTGCTGGGTAATCGTCTTCTTGAAGATGCTCGCCATAGGTCAACCTCAACCCCAAGACTTCGCATACGCGGTCGAGGGTTTCCAGCCGCAGGCCGCTTTTCTGGCCGTTGGCAAGCCGCGACAACAGGGCCCGGTCCACGCCCGCCAGCAACGCCAGCCGGCGGATAGAACCAAAACCCCTGATAGCCGCACGAAGTTGCTCGGATACGGTGCTCATACCCGCCAAGCTAGCAATTCTGTGTCCGTTCGTCAACCGCGTTTCGCTCTTTCCCCCTAGGTTTTTTTGCAATTGGCCGGCCGCACCGCGGGCAACACCACCGGGGGCCAGTTGGCGAATCCCATTGGACGGCCACCGGGTAGCGGCAGGCTTCGCATTGCTGCCGCGTGGCCTTGAGAATGCGAAACGCTGGGGCCAATTCCAGCCACCAGGGCGGCAACGGCACCCCTCTGGGCCAACCGGGCGGCTTTTTCATCCTCCGCAGTAGGCCGGGTTTGCAGGTGAGAATTGCCGCTTCCATTGAGGGTTCCAGGCGGTCGGTCCCCAGCCCGGTAATCCGCACCCGCTGGCCTTTGCCGCTCGGTTGGATTCCATACCCCCGCCGCCACAATTGCAATACCAACTCGGTTACCGGGTCGGTCATCTTCTCTGCGTCCAAAAAGGTCAGCCTGCCGCTTTCGCAATTGACTCGAAATAGGCCGGCCAAGTTGGGGGGGACCTAAACCAACTCACGTCCAAGACCAAAAACCCCGCGTCCGATACTGGCCCGGCGCCCGGGCGCAGCACTCGGCCGGCCCTCGGGCTACTGAACAAATTGTCAGTAGGCCGCCGCCGGCCAATGGTGCCGCCCGGGGTGAGGGGCCAGGTGGGCTTCGGCGTGGCACGATTCGCACCCGTACTCCGCAGCAGCGTCATCCTTTCCGTTTTGGGTTCAGCCGCACCCACGCCCGGGCCAGTTCCCTGGGGGTGGTAGGGAGGGCGTCGAAGTCGCACCGGCCCCACCAGCGGGCCTCCGCCGGCCCACTCGGGGCCTCCCACCCCAGCCGGCCGGCCCGGTCGGGGCGCAGCGTCCAACCATCAAAGGGGCCGGCCCACGTGGCCACGGCCGATTGGCAGCCGGCCAGCACGTCGGCCGGCAACTGGCCCTCCAGCCGGCCAACTGCGGCCAGCCAAAGCCTTTGGGGGTCGGGTAATTCGGCAGTTCCGGCCGGCAAGGGCGGCAGGCCCCCGGCGGGGGCCTCTTGGCCGCCTTGGCCAACCAAAGCCGGCGGATTACTCGGCCGGGGGGC
>FWWM01014533.1_pt1 | contig 12326 bp, 12 predicted proteins | sample 2228351 | NCBI WGS metagenome assembly FWWM01 (sample SAMEA103939774, study PRJEB20133) | metagenome | reverse complement strand
CACCCCCGGCGCTTTTACCAATTTTAAAACCCCTCTTTAATAACTGGTGAAAAACTGGCCGTCGTAAGCCAAAATATTTATCCATCCGAAAGTCATAGCAACAACTCCTACATTGTTGACATATTATTTCAAGTGATTGATATAGCAGGCGGCGAGTATTCGAAGCCTTGACGCGGAGATGGTAATATGCAGATCTGGGATAGATATCTGGAATAATAGTATCTATGCCTGAGGGGCCTGCTCGCCCCCATCGTCTGAGAGCGGTGGGTTGGACATGCAGCGCATATATTCAATCCTTTGGATTAATTTGAATACCCGCATCTAGAGCAGGCCTTAACAAGATGGTTTAGACTTCAGGCCGACGTCTTCCCCTTATGGGCCAGCCATGCCAGGCTGAAAAGCCTAATGCCGCAGGTTATGATGGCGATAAAGAGGGCCATGCTCTGCGGTGTGAAGAGCCCGTAGGCTACGCCCATGAAGAGATACCAGAGCATGAGGAGCGGGCTTAGGTAGATCCTCTGCGCATATATAACGATGAGCAGGTAAACTATGACCCCGCCAGACAGCAGAAGGGCCAGAGCTCTTGGCCTAGAGATCCCAGGAATGATGTGGGGCCATAAGTAGGCGGCTGGTAAGAAAAGCAAGGTGGCTGCAAAGGGGTTAAAGAATAACGCTATGAATGAGAGGGTCAAAAGGATCGTGAGCTCTGTTGCCCAGCCTCTAGCGGGCTCGATCTTTAACTTGGAGATTGTGCGTATAGTTATGTATAATATGAAAGCCGTAACCAAAGACCATAGCCCCATCGCTGCATAGTTGGGTGTGTAGAGGAGCGGGTGCCTTGGCGGTGGTGGATATAACTCAAAGTAGGGCATGAGGCCCGTAAACGGTAGCAGCTTTGCGAGACCATACGATAGTGCTAGGGCTGCCAGAACAGCTGAATATCCTAAGGCCTCTCTCCAGCATGGCCTGTTTATACCAATAGCCCTAGCAGCGGTAAATGCTAGTGGGAGTAAAAACAGAAGCTGAGGGAGTGCAAGAAACGGATAATGCACCACGAGCCCCTCACTCAGCTTGAGGTAAAGCATCGGCTCCGCATAAACTCTTGGCATGTCGTCAAGATATCTGATGGTACATTCAGCGACCTTGGCATACTTCTCCACAGCTTGGGGGGTAATATTCTCGAATAAGTCTAGCGGTGAATGATAGACCTGGCTTTGTAGCTCTGGCCTGTCGCCCCAAAGACCGAGATGGACCGTTGGTATATCCCTCGCTAAGAGTGGGCCCTGGTCCGTAAACGATATAAGTACAGCCCTCTCTGCATACTCTTCGAAACCCTTGGGATCCGAAAACGATAGCCCAGAGCTTAGGGCACAGGCCTTTACAAGCTCCCTAAGCCACAGTGGCGTGTAGCCTTTGAACTGTCCTACTGGGTCTACCCTTATTCCTATGGGCAGCCCAACATCGACGTCTTCTGGCACGACGGCAGCAAAAGGCTTTGAGGGGCCTGGATAATTGTCCGCTACGTAAGCGGCCCCTAACATTCCCCACTCTTCACCGTCCACGAAGGCAAAGACTAGGCTCTTATTCGTCGGCTCATCTGCCAATGCATGGGCCAGGGCCAAGACAACGCCCACAGCGGCCGTAGTGTCAGATGCCGACTCCCTAGCTGTAGGTGCCTGGTCATAGTTGGTGAGGATGAGAAGGCTTTCTCCGCCGAGCCCCCTCTTTACACCTACGACGTTCCTCAGCACGACCTGTTCTCCAAGGATGGCGCTGAACTTCTGTATAGATACATTGTAGCCCCAGCCCTGAAGCTTTCCCGCTAGCCAGAGGGCCGCCTTCTCAACATCGGCTGACCCAGAGTGTTTGTGGGGAAAGAGCTTAGCAAGCTCTCTGCCGAGCTCGTATGCCTCGCTGGAATTTACGGAGAAGCGTGAAGGGAGATGGAACTCGTAGCTGTAAGCTGTCGAAAGGATATACATAAGGGCTATGCCGCCAGAGAGGCAGGCAAGAGAGAAGGCTACTAGAAACTTCAATCCAAGACCTTCAGCTCTGACCAAGAACCTCCCCTCAACACGTAAAGCTTTATCCCCCTTGCAGCAAGCTCTTCAAGTATAGGCTCCGGCTCTAGACAGCCTTCTGGGGCATAACAACCACTCACCCTAACCTCCCCCTTTACCAAAAGCTCGGCGCAGAGACTTGCAGGAAGACCCGTAAGCCTCCCCATCCTATCTACTGCAGCTAAAGTGATGGCATCGTTGTCGCTGGAAACATCCACCCTCACGGCGCTGCACCCAACCCCACCAACCCTAAAGATCCCCTCTATGCTGTGAAGTATCTTGGAGAGCCTCCTCCTCTTTGATGGTGTGGAGGTCAAGCCAAGTTTTACGAAGAGCTTGCCTAAGGAGTTTTGCCACTGCGGTATGAGCCCTCCCTTCACCTCTACCGATGAGAGGCCCATAAGGTATAAGGGCAGGGTCACAGGCTCAGGGTGACCGGTGTATGAGACAGAGACATCGCCTATAGGGGGAGGAAGGTTCACACGCTCCTCACCGTCTCCCGCATTCACAAGAACATGCTCGCCCCCTATGTACATTGGCACGCTACCAGTTATGGCGTATAACAGATGCATAATTACGGCGAGGCCCTTGCTGTCTGCTGCCGATCCAGCCCAGCAGACCTTGACCGCTCTTGCCCTACCCAACCTCTTATAGGCATACTTGGCCATGAGGTTGCTTATCCCAGGAGTCCACCCAATGCCCGTGATGATAGTAACCCCCCTATAACGTGCCTCCTCATGAAGGGCTAAGATTGCCTTGGCGGCATCGTAATCATCGCAGATGTCAACAAGGCTCACGCCGGCCTCAACAGCTGCATTAGCAACAAGCTGTCCAAACTCGTAGAAGGGCCCGAGGGCGCTGACCGCAACATCGTAGCCCTTCAGCACAGAAACAAGCCCATCCCTGTCAGCGGCATCAACCTTCACGAACCTGCAGGCTGTGCCCATCTCGGAGGCTAGAGCCTGACCGCGTAATGTGTTTATATCGCCTATATGCACCTCCTCGAAGACCCCTCCCTCCACAAGGAACCTGACAATTTGGCTGCCCATATCGCCGGCCCCTCCCAGCACCAAAGCCTTCATACCATGGGATGTTGAACAAATGATATATAACCCATACGTAGCGCAACCTATAGCTGGCTCAAGGAACAACCATCTACGTCATGTTATAGGATTTTTCAAAACGATGTCTATTTCCCCGCTACACAACCATCAACCATAATAGATGGTCTAAAGATGGGTATGTGATGGAGTTAACGGTAGTTGGTTACGTCCACGTCGAATTCGACGACGAGTATGTGAAGGAGAATGCCGGCGCAGTTCCCGGCAGGGTCGAGATTTTACCAGAGTACGCAGAAGCCCTAGAAGGGTTGGAGGGATATTCCCACATCTTCATCATCTCTATCCTTCACAAGGTCAAGCCAGAGCACAGAAAGGTCTTCAAAGTAAGGCCGAGAAGGCTTTTGAGAAAAGGTCTGAAAGAGGATGAGCTACCTGTTTTAGGGGTCTTCTCAACAGACTCCCCGATTAGGCCAAACCCGCTGGGATTGACGCTTGTCAAACTCGTCAAACGTGAGAAAAACATACTCTACGTTGAAAACCTAGACCTATTCGACGGCACACCGGTTGTAGACATAAAGCCCTACAGACCAGACTACAGGGTAGAAGAGTACCGCTGCCCCGACTGGGTTAAGCTCGATACGGTTACATCGACTTGAGCAAAGAAGAGGAATACATCTGCCCAAAATGCGGATACAGGTTGACCATACCGACAAAGCCTAGCGACTCAGAAGTTAAGAAGGTTTGGAGCCTCTACTGCCCCCGATGCGGTCACAGCTGGTACGTGAAGACGCCCCTTGAAGATATCATCTAGAGAGGAGGAAGATAGCCCCAACAGCCATAGCTATACCTAAAGCCTTTGTCCAAGTCACCGGCTCGCTGAGAAGGAAGAGGCTCAGCAGAGTTGCAAGGGCCAGACCAAGGCGTGAGATAGGTATCACTACGCTCCCCTCACCAACCCTCAAACCAAACATCAGGGCTACCAAGGCAATAGCTATAGTCACACCAGAAAATAATGCATATGGTATAGAGCCCTTACCAACCTGGGGCAAACCACCCTCAAGGAAAATGGCTACAAAAATAGTTATGGTCAGCAAAACAGCCGTCTCAACAAATATATAGCCAACTGGGTTGGCGCCCTCGACAGTGCCCTTCTTCCTTATAAAATCTGTAAAACCTAAACAGAAGAATGCAACAAGAGCCAGCAACACATCTGTCCTCACAATTTCGGTCATGCTGAAACGGTCATGAAGCGGCTTAAATGTTTACTTTTTATATGAAGGCAGCCAAATCTCCGCAGGTAGCCTCTCCTGCTTTTCTATAGTCGCTTAAAACCGAAGAGGAAACCGTCCTAAATTCCATATCAAACCGAGTAGCGGCCTCTGTACGAGGACACAGCCAATCTGCCTCGATCTTCGCTACACATCGGGCACGTACTCGAGGTTACTCTGTCCAGACATAGCGTTTTGAAGACCCCTCCCAGGACGATGTACAGCACGTAACTGTTGAAGCTTCAGGAAGGACAGCGGGCCAGTCAGCGAACCTCAAGGGCTCGTTAACCACTAGCCAACCCTCCCCTTCAGGCTAAATAGTTTTTAAGTAACTAAAACTGTGTATCAGCAACTATGAAAGCCTACCTAGCCAAAATCTATGGCAGGGTCCAGCGGGTTGGTTTTAGAAGATATGTGCAAGAACTCGCGCAGACGCTAGGGCTGTCGGGATACGTAAAAAACGAGATAGATGGCTCAGTAACCGTATTTATACAAGGAGAAGAAGAAACGGTCATCAAATTCCTAGAATCAATAAAAACACCTCCTCCCCCAGCATCGGTACGATCTGTTGAAGAAAAAGAGGTAAAGCCCAGACCGAAGCTAAAATATTTTCAAATACGTTACGGCAAACTCGCCGACGAACTGCAAGAAGGCTTTGGCGCTATGCAGGCAACCTTCACCGACTATTGGGCCGAGTTCAGAGATTTTAGGAACGAGTTCAAAGATTATAGAAATGAGTTTAGAGATTTTAGGAATGAATTCAGAGATTTTAGGAACGAGTTCAGAGAATACTGGGCTGAGTTCAGAGATTTTAGGAACGAGTTCAGAGATTATAGGAACGAGTTTAGAGAGTACTGGGCTGAATTCAGAGATTTTAGAAACGAGTTCAGAGATTATAGGAACGAGTTTAGAGATTTTAGGAACGAGTTTAGAGAGTACTGGGCCGAGTTCAAAGATTATAGGAATGAGTTTAGAGATTATAGGAATGAGTTTAGAAATTTTAGGGAGGAGCTTAAGAATGAGTTAAGTGGTTTTAGGAGTGAGTTTAGGGAGTATAGACAGGAGTTTAATGAGTTTGTAAGAAGGATGGATGAGTTTGCCGAGAGGGTTACTAGGGTTTTAGAAATGTTGGTTGAAGAATCGAAGAGGAGTAGGGAGCTTCTCGAAATTGTCTCTAAAGATTCTAGGGAGACTAGGGAGATGCTCGTCGAGACTATGAGGATATTGAAGGAAGTTGCCAGCAGGATAGTTTAGGCAGCCCATCGTCTGTTTCTATCGTTCAATCTTGGTGAGCTTTTGCTGTTTTTTGAGGAAGCCGATGAGCCTGCTCTTTGAAAGATAGTTTGACAAAGGTATGCATAGATATTTTGATACGCTTTCTAACGCCTCGTCGAGTGTATTATACTTCTCAAATGGTTTTTCAAGGGCTTTTCTAACTATCTCCCTAAACCTCCATACTCCGAGGGGTATCCAGCCAGGCATTATCTCGAAGAATACAATGGCACCAGCCTGTTCCTTCCTTTTTCTTAAATATCTGAGAAGCGAGAGTCTGACGGCGTAGTATGCCCCGCCTGTATTTTCAGCATATTCTTTACGTGGTTTTAGGTATTCATGGTCTGAGTATGGCTGTAGGAGAGGGTATTTGAGCCACCCCTCGAGGAGCTCGTACATCCAAGGCGTCGGTGTAAGGATTATATGGGCTTTGTTCTCGACTGCTTGATGGCTGTAGACCCTGAATTCGTTGATAACCCTGTTCTTTTTGACATCTTCAAACAGCCTTTTGGAGATTATGTCGTCGACGGCTGTTATACTCCATTCTGTCGGTACAAGTTTTCTCTCCGGTTTTCTTCCAAGAAGCCCCATCGAGAAGATGCGGGTCAGGTAGTATTCGTCAAAACCGTTTATGTAGAGGGTTTCTAAAGCCGCAGCGGCTGGAATGTCCGCATCGTTTATAATGCTATCGACCTTGCGGGGAACCGAGACGTTCCCGACCAGCTTCACGGTACCTATCTTGGCAGATGGGCCATGAGGGGCATTTCTAACGCTGAATCCTGGAATAAATATAGGACGGCCATCTATGCTGACCTCCAAGCCGACCGGTTTAGCTGATGCTGCGGACTCCTGTACCGTTCTTAGAATCTTCTCATCTTTGACAGCTGACACTACATGCTGTCTTCTTCTTCCATAGAAGAGCGATAGCCTGAGGGCTAGGAGATTGTCGAGCGGCATCTCGAGCCAGTTTTTAGGCCCATCATAGATATGTGGCTCGGCATCCTCTACAAGAGGGATCGCTGGACCTATATTTACTCTAGGGTATCCTTTCTCACCTATTATAACCGTTGGAGGGGATTGGCCGTAAACAGTTCCTGAAGCTATTTTTGTAACCCCTACTTCTGTCAGAACCTCCCTGTAGTAGGGACATGTGGAGAGTTTGCAGAACCTTGTATGGCCTCTACAGACTCTGCAGATTGTTTTTTCAATTTTTCTTTCTGAGGCAGCTAACACCTCCATGTTGGCCACGTTTAACGGCTTGGCTGAGGTTTCGGAACAACCTCAACCGAAAGACCCAGTTGTCTGGCCATTTTTAAAACCCTGTTCTGGCATTTCTTAAAATATATCCGCATATCGCTGGGCTGAATGCTTATGATAAGCCTATTACCTACTATCTCAAGGCTATAATCTGAAATATGTTTTGAGATAAATCTTTTGAACAGGGTTTTTTCATCGCCGCGCTCCTCGGATTGTTTGACCGGTACGAAGAAGACCCTCTCGCCAAAGACATACAGCTCATAGAGCGGTGTGTCGTTGAGAAAGTCTTTAACCACAACTGTTGGCCTCGCAAGGTCTGCCCGTTTAAGTCCTGTGGGTACTTTTACAACAACTTCTAACGTATGGATGCTTGCTACCCTTCCCTTATCCATGAAGATCAACGTATCAACTATTGAGGGGAGGATGCCTATGTCAACCTTGTTGGCTATTCTATGTAGGGCATCGATTGGTGTGCTGGCATGTATTACCCCTATCATCCCTATCCCAGCATATCTTAGGTCGATGTACATCTCAAAGTCGCGGGCCTCCCTCATCTCGTCGAAGACTGTGTAGTCGGGGCGGCTGAGGAGCAGGACGTTATGTATCTCTCCTTCTGCTGCTGCGCTTTTAGAATACTGCGTTATGTCCGGAGGTAGGTTGAGGTCTCTAGGGCTTTCCACAGTTTTAACGACCTTTCTCATATTCCTATAATGCTCAGCTAAGGCTTGGGCGAACGTTGATTTACCCATGCCCGGGGGGCCTGCGATCAGTATCCCCTCGGCACGCCTTTCAAGCCTTTCGAGGACTTTCGGTGGAAGCTCGTAGTCCTCCAGCTTGACCCTTATGACTGGTTTTACAACGGTCATCTCCATTCCGTCGGACAGAGGTGGGCGTGTTATCACTATCCTAAACTGTCCAAGCTGGAGGATTGTGAGCTCTGGCTTATCTACCTCTACAAACGCCTCTGTACCGAAAACCCCGTAAGCCATCTTCATGATGTATGCTACGAGCGCCTCGATCTCCCTCCGCGTTGTAGGCTTTTCTCTTATGCTTTCAAAGACCCAGCGTCCAGGATGGCCTCTCTTGATACGTGGCTCCAGCCCTTCTTTGACGTGGAGGCTCATCACATCTCCTGCGAAGACCGATTCTAGATTGAACGGCGGCTCCGGAACCGTGTATATACATTTTATACCCATCGACTCTGCAACCTTTGCCACAAGCGGGTCAGAGGTCAAGAGCTGCTCATTGTTGTTTCTACAGTATTCGAGTACCGCATCCCGCCACTCCCCCTCACCAACATCTCCTACATATTCAACCAACTCGTTATCTGTTTCTGTAAGGTGTTTAAGCCCCTCGAGGGCTGCTACGTCTCCTGCGAAGGCCCTTGTCTGAACGTGTTTCAGCAGCGCTCTGTGGACTAAGACCTTTAACCCTTTTTCGGCTGCATGCTCGAGGGCTACGCCTAGCCTGAGAGCCGATTCATCGACAACTACGCGAGAAACCATCTCCCTATCTCCTTTAACGGTTAAAACTCTACGCACCACCTTATAACGGTGGCCTACTCAGCCGTCAGCATAAACCTGTTCTAGCAAGGCCGTAGCCTTTAACAATTTTTAAGGTCTCAGAGTTTGCGCCGAACATCTTCTCTGCTATTGCCGTTCTTAGACCATCGACCCTCTGGTATAGCTTCTTAAGCTCTTCTTCAGCTTTTGAGGTTTCTCCGATCGTTGTGGAGAGCATTGCTTTTCCCTCTTCTGTTGAGAAGACGGTTGAGTAGAGGAGGAGCCCGTTCTCCTCAACGAACTCAGCAAACTTTTTGTCAAGCCTTTCCACAGCACGTCCTAGAAACTCCGCCAGCTTTAAATGGCTAGACTCTTCGCCAGCGATTTTTTTCATAACATCATGTAGATGGATATTGGTCTGGGCTAGCACCTGCAGTGCCGGCTCGACGATCGTTATGTGGGCAAGCTCGGCCAGCAACGGGCTACCACTCCTCAAAACCTTCTGGAGAGAATAGACCAGCTCCTCACAGACCCATCCTTCCGAGACCTTTTCTGTAAGGATCTTGAGGTGATGGCTGTCCTCTGCAGCGTAGGCAGCCAACTGCCTGTTCACTTCTAATAACTCGTTGGAGAGGATGGCTGCTGAACGTGCTGCAACCTCGAAAGCCTCCATATACATGATGTTGATCAGCAGCGATTGCTCGGCTAGGCCCCTTTCCATAAGCTCTTTAGCGTAGTTTTTCAAATGCCTCAACGACCTCTTGGCTATAAAGCTGTGACGATGTGCTGAAGCAGTAAAACTCAAGCGGCTCCTCCTCCGTGTTTATGAATTGGTGGGGCTTCCTCGACCCTATGTAGACAACGTCGCCTTTCTTTATATTGTATATCCTTGGAACATCATCCTTTGAGATAATCTTCCCTTTGCCTCTGACAACGATGACTACATGCTCGTAGTCATGTATATCGTAAGGGGTCTGCCCATCCTTCATTATACGGTAGAACCTTAGCCTAAAAAACCTAGAGCCGTCTTTACCGCTCACAAGCGTCTTCCTCAAGGTGTTGACAGCCCCCCTTTCACAGAACTCCTCAAACACCACGTCGGAAGTATTGACAACGAGCATGACGGCCACTTCCTGTGGGTTTAAAGTCTTTATCCGCCGTATCTTTTGCGGAGGGTTTTGGCCGCTTCCACCATGGCCTTCAGCTTCTGGTAGGCTATCTTCGGAGTGTTAACAGGCGATTCGGCGAATGTGCCGAAGCCGCAGTCCGGGTTTAGAAATATCCTCTCGGGGTCGAAGTATCTGACGGCTTCTTCGGCCTTCTTGATGATCTCCTCTTGGCTTTCAACGCTGTCTACCCTCGGGTTGATGACACCAAGCCCCAACTCATCTATCCCTGAAACATCCTTGAAGACAGAAAGCTCCCCAGCCCTCTGAGTAGCGAACTCTAGGACAAACTGTTTGACCTTCATCTCTTGGAAATAGGGGATAAGCGGCTTGTAGTCGCCCTTCAGCAGGGACTCCTCCCTCTTGCTCCAGTTGCCCCTGCAGACATGTATCCCTATCCTTACGCCGTCGATCCCTTTGACCGTTTTGTTCACAAGCTCGGTGGCGAAGTCAAGCTCCTCTTTCGGGTCTATCTTTGAGAAGATGGCTGCGCACATAAATGTCTGTTTAGCAGCCTGGCCATATACAACCTCTGTCAACGTCGGCTCGTCGAGCTGGATAAATGATGCGCCCGCATCCCTTAGCTGAAGGATCTCCTCCCTCAACAACCTCACATACTCCTTCGCCAGCTCCTCCCTGTCCCAGTAGGCATATCGTGAGACAGGCTCTATCCAGCTTGCCCTGGTGAGCATGTAGGGCCCAGGCAAAGGTATCTTTATCTCGTGTCTTGTATGGCTCCTGAGGAACTCCAGCTCGTCAAGTGCAAGCGCCCTCTTCCTCTTGATCGGCCCAACGGCTACAGGGCTTTTTATAGCGAAGGCTGGTACATCTAATGCCCTAAGCATCTGCTCATACCTCGACCTGTCTTCAACATAGTCCATCACCTCAGCTACGGTCATCAACTTTATCCCTTCAAGCTTGTCGGCTACGAAGGAGTAGAAGTTATCCCTCCGCTGCTCCCCGTCTGTCAAGACCTCTATTCCAGCATCCTCTTGATATTTGATTGCAAGCAAAACAGCCTCGTCGGCTATTGAGCTAAACTCATCATAGGATATCTCGCCCCTGTTCTTTCTTTTAAGCTCTGAGAGTAGCCACGACGGCCGCGGCCAGCTCCCCACGACGCTTGTCTTGAAAGGGCTGCCCATCCCTTAGCCCACCATAGATAGCTGTGGAACTATTTTGACGTTTCTCGAAAGGGTATTTCCAACAGGTGATGTCTCTAGGGTTTCCTTCCACACCTCTTCAAGGGTTTGCTTGTCGGCTGGTGACTTGACGTAGAGCTTGGCTACTATCTCGCGATATCCTGGATGGCCTTCTTCGCTCAAACCAAGAAAAGTCAGTATGTTATCTATCCTGCCCTCCAGGCTCACCTCCAGGTCTTCTATTTTGATGTTCTTCTTTGTGGCGTTGAGGACGAAGCCAACGGTCAAACATGCCCCCAATGAAGACAGCACATATTCGACGGCGTTGGGTGCTGTGTCGACCCCTGCGAGGTCTGCCGGCTCGTCTATGTAGAATGTGTGGTTTCTTACATAGGCTTTACTTCTGAAGCCGCCCATCCACCTAACCCTCGCCCTCCACACGTTCAGCTCCTCGGCCTTCTCCTTCTGAGAAGCCACCATCTCAACCAGCTCTCGCAGCTTAGCAAGGTTTAACCCGTTGAGCTCTTCCTCGGCCAGCTTTTCTCACCTATGACTGGTCATCGCTCATATGTGTATAATATTAACTTTAGCTTATAACCTTCCATGTAAGAAATATGTCTACGTGAAGAGCTACGACCTTGTCATCATAGGTGCTGGGGCTGCTGGGTTTGCTGCAGCTATCAAGGCCAGCGAGCTTACAGAAGGTAAGATGAATATTTTGATGGTCTCAGGAGGGGTTTTGGGCGGGACGTGTGTCAACGTCGGATGCATCCCGTCAAAGTACCTCATCGAAGCCGCTAAACACTACCACCTTTCGCATACTGTCTTTTTCGACGGTATAAAACCTAGGGGGGCAGACCTAGCCTTCAAAGAACTCATGGGCTCGCTCCGCAAGTTTATAGAGAGTATGAGAAGTGAGAAATATGAAGCCGTTCTACAGCATTATGGAAACGTTGAGCTTGTTAAGGGCCTGGCATCCTTCACCTCGGGCCGCAGCCTCAAAATTTTTTCCGACGGCTCCAGCCAAGAGATAGGCTTTCGCAAAGCCTTGGTAGCAACAGGCTCAAGACCCTCAAAACCATTCATAAAAGGCTTGGAAGAGGTAAAGCACTACACAACAGATACAATCTGGGCACTAGATGACCTTCCTGAATCGATGTTGCTGGTTGGCGGGGGTGCAGCAGGGCTCGAGATAGGTCAAGCCTTCCAAAGGCTTGGCTGCCAAGTCACATTGGTCGAGGTCCTTGACAGAATCTTACCAGCTGTGGAGCCGGAGATATCAAAGACGCTGACCGATATATTAACCGGTGAGGGGATGAGGATAATCACGAAGGCCAGGGTCGTGGAGCTTTCTGAACAGGACGGCCGGGGCCATGCTACTGTTATGACAAACCAAGGCCCAGTAATGCTTAGTTTTGATGCGCTGCTGATCGCTACAGGAAGGACGCCGAATACCGATGGGCTTGCTCTCGAGTCAGCTGGTGTTGAAGCAGACAGCCGTGGATTCATAAAAGTTGATGATAGGATGCGCACAACCAACCCAGCAATATACGCCGCAGGGGACTGCGTATCTAAGCGGTTTATGCTTGAAACCCTTT
>FWWM01012433.1_pt1 | contig 12326 bp, 4 predicted proteins | sample 2228351 | NCBI WGS metagenome assembly FWWM01 (sample SAMEA103939774, study PRJEB20133) | metagenome | reverse complement strand
TTCCCAGACCTGGTTTTACCGTTTCCTGGAACGGGCGTTTGTCTGGCTGGTGCTGGTGCAACTGACCATCCTCCTGTTGTCCACCTCGTTTGTCATTATCGAGCCGGGCGAACAGGCCCTGCTCCAACGCTTCGGCCGCCCGGTGCCCGGGCGCGAAATTCTCGGACCCGGGCCGCATCTCAAATGGCCCTGGCCGGTGGACCAAATCCGCCGCTACCAAACCGAACGGGTGCAACACTTCACCGTCGGCATCGTGGAGGGCGAGGAATACGCGCAAGAACGCGTCCTGCTCTGGTCCAAGCCCCATGCCCGCGAGGAATTCAACCTCATCGTGGCCAGCCGGGAGGGCGGGACGGGCGCCGCGCCCGCCGACGGCGGCGAACAGGCCGTGCCGGTGAACCTGCTCACCGTGAAACTGCCCGTGCAGTATCAAATCCGCGACCTGGCGGCCTTCGCCTACGGCCACCAAGACGCCGGACGGCTCCTGCAATCCCTGGCCCAGCGCGAGGTGACCCGCTACCTGGTGAACGTGGATTTCGACGAGATCATGGCGCGGGGCCGGCGCGCCGCCAGCGAGGCGCTGCGCCAGCGCATTCAGGAGCGTGCGGACGCGTACCGACTGGGCGTGCGCGTGCTCGCGGTGGGCCTGCACGGCATTCATCCCCCCGTCAAGGTCGCGCCGGATTTCGAGCGCGTGTATGGGGCCATGCAGGAAAAAGAGGCCAGCAACCACCTGGCCCGCGCCTACGCTGCCGAGCGCATGCCCCTGGCGCAGGCCGACGCCATCCGCAAGGTCAACGAGGCGGAGGCCTACCGCGCCCGGCTGACAACCCTGGCCTCCGGCACCGCGGCGCGGTTCACCAACCAGGTCCTGGCCTGGCGGGCCTCTCCGGAGGTGTACACCCTGCGCACCTACCTGGAGACGGTCAGCCGCTCGGTCGCTCCGACCCGCAAATATGTCGTTGTGCCCAGCAACACCCACGAGGTGGTCACCCTCAACCTCGAAGACCGTATCCGGCAGGATTTGCTGGACGTGACCCTGCCCGCCGCCTCGCGCTGATGAACCCCCTGGACGCTTTTCGACCATGAAGAAAAACCCGCTGACCCTCGCCACCGGCGTGGTGGTGCTGCTGATCTTCGCCTCGATGCTCTTCGCCTTTCAGGTGCGGCAAACCGAGGTGGTGGTGGTCACCACTCTCGGCCGCTACACCCGGAGCATCGAGGAACCCGGACTGTACTTCCGCCTGCCCTGGCCGATTCAGAACGTCCACCGCTACGACAACCGCCTCCGCAATCTGGAGAAAAAATACGAGCAAACCACCACCGCCGACGGCCGCATCATCCTCATCGAGGCCTTCGTGGGCTGGCGGGTGAAGGACCCGCGCCAGTTCCTCGAGGCCTTCGGCGACAGCTTGCCCGAGGCCGAACGCAACCTCGAAATCCAGTTGCGCACCGCCAAGAACAACGTCGTCGGCAGCCACCCCCTCTCGGACTTCATCTCCGTAGACCCGCAGTCGCTCAAGTTCGATCAAATCGAAGCCGAGATGCTGGCCGAGCTGCGCCGGGCCGCGACCCCCTTCGGCGTGGAAATTGTCCTGCTGGGCATCAAACAGATCGGCCTGCCCGAGAGCATCACCACCAAGGTCTTCGAGCGCATGAAGGCCGAGCGCGAGCGGCTGGTGAAGCAGTTTCAGGGCGAGGGCGAACGCGAAGCTATTGCCATCCGCTCCGAGGCCGACCTCAAGCGCGAGCAAATCCTCGCCGAGGCCGAGGCCCGCGCCCGGCAAATCCTGGGCGAGGCCGAAGCCCGCGCCGCCGCCGAACTGAAAACCTTCGAACAAAACACCGAGCTGGCCGTGTTTCTGCTCAAGCTCGACGCGCTGGAACAATCCCTCAAAGAGCGCGCCACCCTGATCCTGGACCCGCGGACCCCGCCCTTTGACCTCCTGCAAGGCGCCCTCTCACCCCGGACCGTGAAGCCCTCAACCGGTTCTCTACCATGAACCAGCCGCCCCTGCCGCCCTTGGGAAACGTCCCGCCGTCCCCGCCTCCGCCGGCGCCCGAGCCCGCGCCGGCGCCCGTCCTGGAGGACGCCAGTTCACAGGCGTTGGCCGAGGCGTTCCGCAGCAGCTTCCGGATCGTCAAGTTCCTCATGGCCGCGTTGGTGCTGGTGTTTCTGTGCTCGGGGATGTTCGTGGTCCAGCCCAACCAGCGCGCCATCGTCCTGTTCTTCGGCAAACCGGTGGGCGTGGGCGAAGAGCAACTGAAAAAACCCGGCTGGCATTGGGCCTGGCCCTATCCAATCAACGAGCCGGTGCGCATCCCCGTCGGCGAAGTCCAGACCGTCACCTCCACCGCCGGCTGGCATGCCACCACCCCGGAAATGGAGGCCCTCGGCCAGGAGCCCCCGGCCACCGGTATCCTCCGTCCCGAGGCCGACGGCTACACCTTGAGCGCCGACGGTAACATCCTCCACGCCCGCGCCACGCTGAAATACCGCATCTCCGATCCGATCCGCTACACCTTCGGCTTTGCTGACCCGCGCGCCCTGCTCACCAACATCCTCAACAACGCCCTGTTTTACGCCTCGGCCCGTGTCACCGCCGATGCCGCGCTCTACAAGGACAAAGCCGGCTTCCGGGAGCTGGTGCTCCAGCGGGTCCGCTCCCGTGTCGCCGAGCTGGACCTGGGCATCACCCTCGAACCCAGCGACGTGGAAACCAAAACCCCCGTGGATGTCCGCCCGGCCTTCGAGGCGGTCAACTCCGCCGAACAGGAGCGCAGCCGCAAAATCAGCGACGCCCGCGGCTACCGTGACCAGGTGGTGGCCCGGGCGACCGGCGAGGCCGACGCCATCATCGCTCGCGCCCTGGGCAACAGCAACCGCCTCGTCACCGCCATCGCCGCCGAAGCCCGGGCCTTCCGTGACCAGTTGCCCGAATACCTCAAGGACCCCGAACTCTTCCGCCAGCGCCTGCTGGCCGCCCGGCTGGCGCGCATCCTGACCAACGCCCAGGACAAGTTCTTCCTGCCGGAGCGCGACTTCGAGCAGTCGCGCGAACTGCGGCTCCAGCTCAATCGGGAACCTGTCAAACGCGAGGCTCCGCCCACCCGCTGAGCCCGCCCCATCGCCATGCAAGTTACCTCGCTGCTGTCCCGCCAGGAACACGCCCACGACCATGCGCACCACCCTCGCGAAGCGTGCGCCACCTGCGGGCATGACCACGAACACATTCCCGTGCGTCTGCCCCAGACGCTGGTCGGCATGATGTTCCTCATCAACTCCTTCCTGGTTAACTGGTTCTTTGACGGCGGCCGCCTGGTGGCCAGCGCCAGCGCCATGATCGGCGCCATCATCCTCGGCGCTCCGATCATCCTCACCGCGGTCCGGGACCTCCAGCGCGGCATCCTCAGCATCAACGAGCTGGTCGCCATCGCCGTACTGGCCTCCTTCGGCAAGGGCGCGGCGGCCCTCGGCAGCGCCGAGGGCAGCTTCGGCGTAGGCGACTACCAGACCGCCGGCATCGTGGCCTTCTTCATGTTGCTGGGCGAAATCATCGAAAGTCGCACCGCCGCCGGCGCCCGCGCCTCCATCGAATCCCTCATCAAACTCACCCCCACCCGCGCCCGTCGCCTGCGCGCCGACGGCTCCGAAGAAGAGGTGCCCGTGGCCGAGCTGAAGGTCGGCGACGTGATCCGCATCCGCCCGGGTGACAACGTGGCGGCCGACGGCGTCATCGTCTCCGGCGAGGGGTCCTTCAACCAGGCCACCATCACCGGCGAATCGCTGCCGGTGGACAAGAAGCCCGGTGACCAGGTCTTTGCTGGCACGCAGAACCTCACCGGCGTGCTCGAGGTCCGCGTGACCCGCGCCGGCGAGGACACCACCCTGGGCCGGGTGCGCGAACTCATCCTGGCCGCCGAGAAAACCAAGCTTCCCTTCATGCGCATCGTGGACCAGTACATGGTCTATTACACCCCCTTCGTGCTGGTGCTCGGCGCGCTGGTTTGGGCCTTTACCCACGACCTCAACCGCGTCATCTCCGTGCTGGTCGTGGCCTGCCCGTGCGCGTTCATCCTGGCCTCGCCCACTGCCATGGTCGCCGCCCTCTCCGCCGCCGCCCGGCTCGGCATCCTGATTAAAAACGTGGCCGACATCGAGTTGGCCGCGCGCATCAACGCCTTCATCTTTGACAAGACCGGCACGCTCACCACCGGTCGCCTGGCCGTCAGCCGCCTCCGCCCGGTCGAGGGCGTCAAACCCGCCGAACTGCTACGACTGGCGGCCTCCGCGGAGAAATACAGCAACCACCCCACCGCCCGTGCCCTCGCCGAACTGGCCGGCGAGGTCGGCGTGCCCCTGAGCGAGCCGGCTCAGTTCAAAGAAACTGCAGGCCGCGGCGTGCGCGCCCGGGTGGACGGTGCCGAGATTTTTGTGGGACGCGCCCAGTGGCTTCGCGACAACGGCGTGGCCGAGGATGTCACCGCCACCGTGGACCTGAACGAGACCGAGGGCTTCAGCCTCATCTTCGCGGCCCGGGACGGGCGCTACTTCGGCTGGATCGGCCTGCGCGACCAGATCCGCGCCGAGGCCAAGGGCGCCCTGGCCGACCTGAGCAACAGCGGCGTGCGCCGCATCGCCATGGTGACCGGCGACCGCCAGCCCGTGGCTGCCCGCGTCGCCCGGGAAATCGGCTGCGAGGAGGTCATGGCCGAGTGCCTCCCGCAGAACAAGGTGGACTTCGTCCGTCAGATTCGCGCCAAGGGTTACCGCGTGGCCGTGGTCGGCGACGGAGTCAACGACGCCCCGGCCCTGGCCGCGGGCGACATGGGCATCGCCATGGGTGCCGCCGGCAGCGAAGTGGCCATCCACAGCGCCACCATCGCGCTCATGAACAACGACCTGCGCCGCCTACCCTTCCTGGTGCGGCTCTCCCGCATGACCCGCAACGTCATCAACCAGAATTTCCTCTTCGGCGTGTTCTTCATCATCGGCGGCCTGACCCTGGCGGCCTTCGGCTACATCAATCCCATCGTCGCCGCCATCATGCACAACGCCGGCTCGCTGATCGTGGTGTTTAACAGCGCCCGCCTGGTGCGCGAGGGCGAGGAGCTTGAACCCTTCCAGCCCGCCGCCCCGGCGGCGACGCCCGGCAGCACTCCGGCCCCGTCCGCGCCCCTGGCGCCCGCGCCGGCGTGAGTCTGGAACACCCGGCCGCAGCCACCAGTTTCCCGCCGCGCCAGGCACCGAGCCGCTAAACCTCGGCTCGGGTGCCACTGGCTGGCTGGGGCGAGGACGAACCGGTTCAACTCTGCCGGGCCAAACAACGCCAACCCCGGCGCCGAACTCCGGACTTCCCGCTCGTCCCTGAGCGCAAAGGCTGAGCGGCCCGGGGCCTGCGCTTAGTCCGGATTTTCATACTCAGACGCGCTGGTGTAGAGCGGACGCTGTCGTGGCGCAGGATAAACCTGCTGGATCGCCAATTGGTGGTCGGCGGGGTGTGTAACCGGTTGCGACGTTCAGCAGGTTGGCAACCTGCGACACAGCAGGCTGCCAGCCTGCGCTACAACGGCCGCGCCTACGGGTTGACCCCGGCCAGGTTGGCCACGAGGCGGAAGAAGCGCGCGGGCAGGTCTTGCGCGTCCACCAATCGCACGTGCTCCATTCCGCCGCCCAGGGGTTGCACTTCTTCGAGCAGGTCGTTGGCCGCCAGCCAGGCCACGAGGTTCTGGCTGCTTTCAAAGCGGATGCCCAGCGTCGGGCCGTGCGTGGCCCGGTCAAATTCCAGCACCGCCACCGGCTGGCCGTTGAGCAAGCCGACGGAGATCGTCACCACCGGCTCGGTGTCCGCCACATGCGGATTCCGCCCGAAGTAGCTCTCGAAAATGTTCTTCAGGCCGTCGCCGTCCAGGTCCGCCGCGGGATCGGCCGCCGCGCCGCTCAGGTAATGATACGCCGCCCAGTCGTCGTAGGTCTGGATGTGGGCGGGGTCGGCGGCTTCGATCGGCACGGTTTGCCAGTTCGTGTTGGCCACGGGCAAGGGCGGCAGCGCCGCCGGCAGGAGCGTCAGGTCGGTCACATTGAAGGCGACGGGACTCTGCGCGTTGGCAAAGGTCAGTTGGCCCGACCCGGAGAGCGCCTGGAACAAGGTCGAGGCCGAGCTGTGATAGACGCGCGGTTGCAGGAACAGCGAACGCAGGCCGCTGTCCTCGTGGAAGCGCACGATGCCTTCCCAAGGCAGTTTGAGCAGCAACGGCGTGGTCCAGTTGGTCGAGCTGCCGATGCCGAAGCGCGCGGCGTTCACCGTGGCGTGGCCTACCACGGCCAGACCGTCGTCGGTGTCAACAAGGTCATTGAACCAGTCGCCTAGCGGGCCATCGAAGACCGAGTAGAACGTGACCCCCAGCTCTTCGGTCAGGCCCAGCACCCAGCCGCTGCGCTGATCCCCCAGGCCGGTTGAGCCACAGGCGATCAGCCCCTCGGGTGTCCAGCGCAGCCGCGTGGCCAGATCGTAGGGCGACGTGCCACCGGTGGGCAGTTCATCGGCCCAGTCCGGGTCTTCGCCGATGGTGACGTGATCGAGCAGCGTGCCGTCGGACGTGAACTTGCCGATCAGGATGGCCGGGAATTGGTCAGGGACGATGAGGTGAATGCGCCCGGCAATGAAGAGATGACCGTCCGATCCCTCGGTGATGGACGCGACGTCAATCCCGCGCTCGCTGATAAACGCGGTGGCCCACAGCAGGCTGCCATCGGTGGTGGAAACTTTCATCACCAGGCCGTTCGGTGAATTGTTCTTCAAGAAGTTTCCGCCGTCCGGAATTCCGTAGGCCGGCGCGGCGACGTCGGCACTGGTCGCGCCGCAGAGGGCAAGGTGACCGTCGCTCGTGAGCGTCGCGCCCCAGGTCTGGTCGTCGCCGGGCAGGGCGTAATACTTGGCCCAGAGCACCGCGCCGTTGGCGTCGAGTTTGATCACCATGGGGTCATTCTCCCAAACCGAGCCGTGGCGCAGGTAACCAACGGCATAGTATTCGGGCTGGCCCGCGCCGTTCGTGCTCGACAGGAGTTCCTCGACGAACAACTCGAGGATGACCGGCGACGTCGGCACGGTCACGCTGGTCGCCCACAGCCGGTTGCCGTTGGCGTCGAAGTGTTGCAGCCAGCGATCGCGGCCCTGATCGCCCAACAGCGTGAATGAGCCGTCGCTCAAAGCCACCCCGCGCCGGGGCGCGACGCCGTGACTTCCGCCCAGGTCCTTGGCCCAAAGCAAATCGCCCTGACCGTTGTAACGCGCCAGCGCGCCGGGCGTGCCGGCCACGAGGAGGTCGGTGACATTGCTGCCGCCGGCTCGGAGCACCACCGCCCCCGCACCGGGCGAGGCCGTGCCAGCCAACCCGAAAACGTAAGGATCGAACCTCGGCGCAAGCAGGCGCGCCCAGCGCACGCTTTCGCCCGCCGCCGGCTTGAAGTCCGTCGTCACACCGGCGGGCTGGATGCCGCCCAGGCCGCCCCCCGCGTCGCGATGAAACAGCACGTTGTGATCGAGCGAGCCGGTGGCGTCCACCAGCTCCAGCCCCAGCAGGCTCAAGCTGAACCGGCCGATGAGGTCCAGGCTGGCATCGAAGCTCCACCACGGATTCTCCAGCGGCGCGACGCGGAAGTCGCTGCCCAGCCGCAGCGCCAGCGTCGGCCCGCCATGCAGCACCGTGGCGATGCTGCCCTCGATTCCCAGTTCCAGTTCCAGCCACGCGCCCACCTCGGCGGCCAGCGTGTCGAACACCGTTGGATCGGAGACGCGCAGCGGCACAAACTCGCGGATCGGCTCGTAGAAAAAGCCGTTGGTGTTGGCCGTGGGGCGCGACGGGGCGTAACCCATCTCCATGCCCACGGTGAAGCTGCTCTGCAGCGGCAGGGAGAGTTTGCGCGGGATGTTGGCTTCGACGCCCGCGCTCAACCGCGCCACCGGGCCGACCGTGATCGGCACGCCGGCAAGGTTCAACGTGACCGGCGGCAGCGGCAGATCGAAAATTTCCAGCGTCTTTTCCGCAGGCGGGGTGTTGGTGGTGTTCTCGCCGCCGTCGCACTCGAGCACCACGTTCATGACCACCCCGGCGTCCAGATGCACGAAGGCGTGTTTCAGGGTGAAGTTGCGGATGCGCGCCTCAATTTTCAGGCCTGAAGAGCGCAACAGCAGTTGGCCACTGAGCCGGATCTGGTCGGTCAGGGGCAGTTCATTGAAATGCCACGGCAGGGCGTTGAACCCGCGCAGATCGGCCAGGCGACCATCGCGGGGATCGTCTGCTTCGATCACCGCCGCCGCCGCGTCCCGCGCCTGCTGCTCCGCTTCGGTGTAAGTGTTCTCGAGTGTGGGATCGTAAGGATCGCGCACCGGATTGTCGTAGGCGTGCAGGGCGACCTCCTGAACGAACGTGGCGCTCTGGAGGATGTCCAGCAGCGAACGCATGTGCCCGGTGACATGGACCTCGCTGCCGACGAGGCTGACGCTGATGACCTCCAGCGGCACATACTGCCCCAGCCACGGCTCGGTCTGGTGAAACGGGTCGGCGGGATTGGGCGGCGGGCGGTCCAGTAGGTTCACGCCCGGGTCTTCGAGCAACAGATCCCCCGGCTGCACCGTGGAAAGAAACATCGTCAACCGGTCGAACTTGAGCGTGGTCACGCCCGCCGACGTCTCGGCCGGCGGCAACCAGGCATCCTCCGTCTCCTGGTCAATGCCCCGGGGCGGCGCGTTGAACACCCACAACTCGAACCCCGAACGCGTGAGCGCCGCGCCGCTGAGAAGATTCGAGACTGCGGCCGGCACATCGTTGCTGGCCACCGCCGCGTAGAACGGCGGCGAGTTCGAGACGCTGGCAAAGGGCGCGAGCTGGCCGGGGAAAACGGCGGCGGGCGCGGCGGCCGCGAACTCATTTGTGGCCAGCGCCGCGTCCACCGCCAGCTCCAGCTCCGACCACGTGTTCGAGCCGTTGTTCTGAACATCGGCGGCGAAGGCCAGCAACGTGCGGCCGTCGGCCACGGGCAGCTCGGCCAGCACGCGGGGGTTGACGAGCGACAGGCTGGCTTGCGCCCGCCCGGCCGCGTCGAGCGCCTGGCGCTGGCCGTTGGCGTCGGTGGCGTGGAGCACCAACGGCGAGCCGGAGAGCAGTTCGTCCCGCGCGGCGGTGAGGTTGGACGTGGTCACGAGCAGATGCATCGCGCCGGTGGCCGACAGTGTTGTGTTTGCGTGCAGCCAGCCAATGACCTCCAGCCCATTGGCGATGATCCCGTAGCACACGCCGCTGTCGCAACCGCCCTGAAAACCCACTTGCACGGCGCTCCACAGCCCTTCACCGAGATTCTGCACGCCGGCTCGCGCCTCCAGCAACACCCGGCCATCGGGCAGAAGACCGCGGTTTTCATGTTGGATCGCATTCTGTAGCAGCAGCAGCTCGGACGGCTCGTCCAACTGCGTGCCCAGCGTGGGCGAGGTGAACTCCGCCGCCGCGGCGGCGGACCAGACCAGCCCGGCGGCGAGCCACGGCAGCGTCACCCGCAGGCGCAGACGGCGGGAGCGTCGAGCCGGCAGAAGGGCAATCATCGCGCGCCGGGGAATTGCGCGGCGATGTTCACGTGGGTTTTCGATTCGGGTCATGGAATGCATGATGTTCTGAGGTTGAAGTTACGGGCGCGCGTGCTGGAGCAGGAAATTGATGACCTCGACGTTGGCGTCGTAGCCGAAGCCGTCGGCGGCATCCGGCCAGAGATGGCCCATCCCGCCGACCGCGACGAGTTCCACCTCGGTTGTCCCGGCACACGCGGTCCATTCCCAGCGCGTGAGGTTGCCCGCCGCGGTGATGACCGGCGCGCCCACACAGGTGTTGCCGGCGGTCCAATAGGCCGTGTCGTCCGCCGCGGACCGGCATTGCACGCCGTCATTGTTCGGTCCGCCGTTGAACGGGCGCTGGCCGTCGAGCGTCCCGCGCACCATCAGCACGGCGATGGGCTCGAGCGGCGCGGGCGGCGCGACGATGGGGCCGTTCTGGTCTGGTTCATTCCAGCCGGTCTGTGTGCAGACGGGCGCGATGGCGGCCAGGACGCCGGGCCAGGTCGCCGCCAGCCAGTGGGAGAACGAACCGCCGCCGGAGAACCCGCAGGCATAGACGCGCTGGCGGTCCACGTTCAGCGCGGCGGCGATGTGTTCGAGGAGGTTGGTGAAGAAGACGCGGTCGTCCACGACGTAATCGAAGGGCTTGTTCATCCAGAGCGGCTCGCGGGTTTGCGGATGGTCCAGCGCTTCGGGCAGCACCAGGAGGATGTTTTCCGCGTTGGCCTTGGCAAAGAGCGCCGGATGTTGCGAAGAGAACTCGTTCATCGTCTGCCCGCCGCCATGCATCGCAAACACGATCGGCGTGGCGCTGGCCGCGACGTAGCCTGTGGGCACTTGGAGACGGAACAGGCGCGAGTAGTTTTGGTCGCACAGCCGCAGGTCGTGGCGGCCGGGCAGGGTGGGAATCACCAGCGGATTCGTCGCCCCGGCGGCGTCGCAACGACAATGGCGCAGGAAAAACTCCAGCACCTCGCGGCTGGCGTCGAAACCGACGTTGTCACCGGCTTCCGGCCATTGGTGTCCGCCATCGGTGAGGGTGACGAACAGGACCTCGGTGCCCGGCGTGCAGGTGAGTTGATAATGTTCGCGGATGACGAGGTTCGTCACCGGCGCGTTGAACGGCGGATAGGGTCCGGCGCAACTGCTGGCAAACACGCGGCGGACGTGGTTGGTCACGACCACGTTCGTGGTGATGACCGGTGGCGATCCGCACGGGTTGGCGTTGGTCCAGTGGGCGACCTGGTCGAAGGCGGGCGGCTGGAGCGCGCCGTCCTCATTGAATCCGCCCCAGAACGGGCGCTTGCAGTCGTTGGTGGCGTTGACGATGAGCACGGGCATCGGCTGGCTGGGCGGCGGCTGATACGTGAGCGTGCCGGTGCCGAAGTCGCTTGCGATGGCCGACCCGACGGCGGCAAGCGCGGCAAACACATTGGTGGTGGCCGCGCCGAGGTGGTGGCACATCTGGCCGCCGTTGGAAAAGCCCGCGGCATAGACGCGCTGGCGATCAATGTTGAGCGCGCCATCCAGCGCTTCGATGAGGGCCAGCAGGAAGCCCACGTCATCAATGGCCGAGCCGGAGGCGGCGCCGTGCGCGTTCCAGCCCGTGCCCCGGTCGCTGGCCGTGCCGTCGGGGAAGACCAGAATGACTCCCAGCGCGTTGGCGTAGCTGGCCAGCGCAGGCAGGTTGCCGGCGAACTCGTCCGCGGTTTGATTGTGCCCGTGCAGCGCCAGCATCAGCGGCGCCGGCCCGGCGCCGGTGTAGTTCGAGGGGATGTTCAGCCGGTAGCTCCGCACGATGCCGTCATGCACGAGCTTCAATCCGGCGTAAACGCCCGGCGCGGTGGGCACGGCGGAATTGGTCAGCGGCCACGCAGCCAGCCGGAAGAACTGGAACGGCAGCGACATGGGGGTGGTCCACGTCATGATGCCGGCGGTTGGCGGCGCGGACAGTGGCGGCGTGAGCCATTGCCAGCTCTGGGACGCGCGCGTCCATTCGATTTGGTAAAAGTTCGACGGGCAGCCCGGCCAGCTCAGTTCCATCAGATCGTTGGTGAGTGGCCGGATGGACAAAACCGGCGCGGCGCACGGATCGGGCGCGCGGCAGGCCGCGTCCAGCGCCGCGTAGTATTGCCCGATGGCCTGGGCGGCGGCGACCGCCCCCTCACCGGTGAAGTGGCCGATGTCATCCCGATAATCCTCGCAGGCGCGCACCTCGGGCGACGGCCCGGCGACCACCTCCGGTTGCGTGCCGGCGCGCCCCGCCACAACCACGGCGATGGCTTCGTCCATGTAGGGATGCGACACGGAGGCGCGCACCGGGTTCCCGTTGGTCGCCACACAGGTTTGATGGGCCGGACCGCCGACAATCGGCTGAAGAATGATCCGACGAACGCTCGGCAGTTTGTTCGTGATGGTTTGGAGCGTAGCTTCGATGTTGGCGACCCAGCCGGCTACGTCTGTTTCGTTCGTGCCCGAGAGGCACAGCACCACCCGGTCCGGCGCCACACTGTTGCTGGCACACGGCGAGATGACCGAATTCGTCCAGCCCCGGTAGCCGGGGCGCTGCCAGTCGTGCAACGTCGCGCCATTCTCCCAGATCAATTGCCAGCCGTCACTGCCCACCAGGGACTCGAACACGCCATCCTTGACGAACCAACCGTTGAGCGCGCCCACCTGGCTGTAACCGATCACCTGCGTGCAGGTGAAACAATCGTTTGT
>FWWM01011681.1_pt1 | contig 12326 bp, 14 predicted proteins | sample 2228351 | NCBI WGS metagenome assembly FWWM01 (sample SAMEA103939774, study PRJEB20133) | metagenome | reverse complement strand
TAAAAGTAAGAAGGGAAAAATTAAGGGGATGGGGGTAAAGGTTCAGACCGAGCAAAGACATAAAGGAAACTCTCGGAGGGGGTAAAGGTTCCGACCGAACTAAGACCCTAAAAGGAACTCTCGGAGGGTCTAAAAAAGACTAGGGGTAAGAAAAAAAATTAAGGGTTGGGGGTTGCCCTACGGAAAGTTGAAGGTTGTCCGTTACCACTACCAGTTCGTTCCAACGGGACATTATGTTTTCGCAGGCACCGAGCCCCTAACCCTTAATCTCTTCCTACTACCATTTAACTTCTTTCATGGCAAGGCAACCGTGCCTTGAGAACTTGTTGTATAAGGGTTGGGAGTTAAGGTTTGGAGGGAAGGGCGGGGGCGCCCAACCCTCAGAAGAAAACGAAGGGATAGATATCAAGTGTAGGGAAAAAGATTAAGGGTTGGGGGTTAAGGTTAAAGGAACTTATTGAGCCTATAGAGGGTAAAGGGGAAGGAGGGGTGCCCCGCCTCGGGCAGCCCCTCCTTTTTGTTGGGGTTCATTGCTTCCATCCCCTCAAGGCGGGTCTCTTCCTTAGTCCTCTTCTTCTACTTCTGGTTCTTTTTGGAGTGCAAGGGTGATGTCCCTGTAGCGACCCCAGATGGGGTCAAAGGTAACAGTCGTGTGGAAGGTTAAGGGTTGGTCGGGCTCCGCTACCGTCCTTAGTAACTTCTCCTTCATCTCCTCTGCCTCGTCCCCAACCAACCCTTCAAGGATTGTCTTTAGTTCCTCTCCGTCACGAGCACTGTAGGCAACTAAGTAGGTGACATAGAGGACATACATCGGTGACCCTCCTTTCTTTGGAAGGGCTGGCAAGGAAGGCACCATCATCCACCTCCCCCACCAACCCCCCTACCTTAGTTTACTCCCACTACTTCTCGTAGTTCCTCCAACAGGTGGACCACTTGCTGCCATTTTTGGATAACTTGTTTCAGGTGGGCGGGCAACTCACTGACCACCTGCCAAACAGACCCATCTGCCGTTGAGTAAACCACCACCTCCCCTGCCTCGTTGGCAAGGAGTAACAGGTCATAGTCGGAGTCCAACTCCAACCAAAGGTGTGGTAAGTCACCTAGCACCCAGACCCCGACCCCAGCTAATGTGTAATAGTCCTCGTCCCCCTCAGGAATTTCAGCAAACGCCTCCTCCTCCACATCCAGAAGGTGGACCTCATCGCCCATCTTGAGTGTGTAAGTCATACGGCATCCCTCCTTTTTGTTTTTAACAGCATTCCAAAAGGAATGGGGGGCTGGGTGTGGAAGGAGCGTGTCTTATTTGCCCACTGGTGGTCTCAAAAGTTACCCCCAGCCCCCCTTAATACTCTCTCTCTACATTCCATTAGGTCAATAATCCACTGCGTTAGCATCCTTCGTTCCAAGCGGGAGTTAGCAAAGAGACCTCGTGCAAACCATTTTGCTCGCCCCAGCCCGTCATATACTTTCCCTACCGCAGCCTCTTCTCATCCCCACGCCAGATTATTATCATTCGTGGCTCCTGTGAAGGAGACCACTTAAGGGTGCAGGCTCCAACGGTTACGGAACCTGCTGACAGTTTCGGCGCTTGTGTCACCGCGACCCAAAGCAGGTAGAAGGCAGTCCCCAGTAGTTGAAGAGGAAACGGTAACGAGGCGAGTTGGGATTGCAGTTCGTTATTGCTCACCAGCGTTGCCATCAAACACACCTTATCTTCTTCCCTTAACCATTCCGTCCAATGTCTTCTACTTTTCTCTGTTAGTTCCTCATTCCAGACAAGCCATTGGGTGAGTTGCTGCAGCTGCTCTAGGACTGCTGCAGGGTCGCCCCACTGTTTCAGGCAGTGGACAGCCTCTGTTGTGGTGGCATACTTCAACTCCTCTCCTTTCTGAAGGCACACCCACGACCCAGCCACATCAGCGAAACAGAGCTTTATGTAAATGGTTAGATTAAAGGGTCTGGGAAGGTGGGCACTAAGGTAATAGTGGTCGTGGGTATTGGTGGAAATAAGTTCCCAGGCACCTACTTTCATTATCCCTGGTAGCTGCCAATAGAATGCCTGGGGAGCGAAAGACCGCCACCGCTCCTGCAGTAGCAACCAACAGTCTGCTAGCTTGTAGTCCATCTCAGTGACCAATTCCATCAGGCATCCCCCCTTAATTTTTTTCTTTTCATCCAAATTTTCTTTTGGCAATTCTTTCTGGGGCTTTGCGCCAGCGTTGCACTTGCTCTTCCCGCCGCTGCAGCACTCTCAACATCTCCTCCCTACTGAGGGAGGCAAGGAACTGGAGGAAGCGGATGACCTGTTCCAGCCACTTGACCATACCAACAGCCTCCTTTGGTCGGAACACCACCCCTTCCCTTAGTTTTTTCCTTACAACAGTTTCATCTACAACTTCAACAAGGGTTCCTCTGTAGCGGAACACCCATGAGGGGAACAGTTGGTCGCCCACCGCACGGCGCCGCCACCACCCTAACTTCTCTTCTATCTTGTAAACCCAGATAACAGCTTCGGTGGCTAAGTTATCTATCAGGGTGGCAGCCTTAAGCGCGGGCTCAGGCAACTCCAAAAGTTGGTAGTCGGGGGCAATAATATAGTAGTCGGTGCCAACCCACCTACTCCACCATAACGCTGCGATCCCCTCCAACATCCTGACCCGCCACCGCTCCTCAGCCCACGCCTTCCCCACCCTCACCTTAATCTTCTTCTTCCTACGATGATAATATAGACTGATGTCTATAAGGGTTTTAAGGATGGTCGGGTAACCACAATATAGTAGGGCTGGGGACAGGTGGTGTGGGGTCGTTTCGGTGGTAGAAAGTGTTGCTGGTAACTGGGGCATGCTACTTGTAGTCGTGTGTCCCTCAAGGGCGGGCTCCAGTAACAAAAGGGCTCTATCCACTCCCAATTCCAGGATAAGGTGGGAGTAGGGATTAAGGGTGGGGTCGGCTGCCTTCATTGCCTCTGTTATTGTTGACAGCACCCATCTACTCCGAATAGGCTCACTCGGACAGTAGAACTGGTGGTAACGGTAGCAGTCCCGCCACGCCCACAGGCACTCTAGTAACTTATAGTCCACTTCCTGTTGGATTCTATCCATTCCCACTCCCCCCTTGATCAATTTCCCGCAGTATTGCCTCCACATCGGCTATCACCAGTTCGGCGATAGCATCCCGCCACCTTAGTAACTTTCTCAATAACTTACTGAGGTAGTGGGGTTCCTTTCCTGGCAGGATCTTGTAGAGGGCGTAAGCAATGTCCCCAGGGTAGAGGTCAGCCTCCAGCCCCTGTGGCTCCAACCGCAGGATGGGGACACCGTTCTCATTCCTTGCTACTATGTAGTGCTTATTGTCTATCTGCAGCGATGATTGCGCTCGGAAGAGGTAGATTGCTTGCAGTTGCACGAGTTGGAGCGCCTTCGTGATATAAGCGAGAGGGCATGGTGCCCCCCACCTCTCCTCTAAGAATGCTGCGCCTATGTAGGCAGCCAATCCCTGGTCTTCTAACCAGATTGCAGGGCTAAGTGTTGTCGCCCACTCCCACAACCACTCCTCAAACCGCTCCAGCTCCTCCTTCAATGCCTCCAGATGCCGTTCCCCTGAGTATCGTTCCCCCTTCAGGGTGCTCCTCTTAATTATACTCCTTATTCTCTTCATAGTGTAGGAGCTGCGTTCTATTAGGTGTTCGTTGATGCGGATGTCGGTGCTAGGGGTGATACGGATGACGGACTTGCCCTCTTCATCTACTATTGCACTGGTTCCTATGGTGGTCACAACCCCCTCAAACCGCAACCATGCTTCGGTAATGACATTGGTGCTTCGTAGCACCAATTGAGTGTGGCGGGGGCACGGCAGCTCTACGATAATGGAGACTGTTGGTGTGGCGTTAGGGAACAGGTGTCGCACCTTTGTCGGGAGTGGTGCCTCCCTCACACTGGAATAGGGTGGGAAGATGCGCCACACTGTCCTTCCCACCCTTGCCCACTTACTCTCAATACGGCACAACACCTCCAGCGTCTCTTGCACCAGGTCCTTCTGCATTGCTACAGCACCTCCTTATTAGCGATAGCATCCCGCCACCTTAACAGTTTCCTCAACAAGTTTCCGAGGTGGCGGGGTTCCTTTGCTGGTAAGGTTCTGTAGAGAGCGTAAGCAAGACTATCAATGGAGCCGAGGTTTCTCTCCTGCCCCCGCACCCCCCACCTCAACACAATAGCTCCTCCCTCTCTCCTTAGTATCAAATACTTACTACCTATCTTTAGGGGGGGTGCTTGAACTTGGGACAGGTTGGCTGCTTGCGACTGCACGAGTTCAAGCGCTTTCTTGATGTAGAAAACGGGACACGGTATCTCCCATCCCTTTTCTAAACTTAATGTGGCTGCACCTATGTAGGCAGCCAGTTCCACCTCTTTCCCAGGAAACCACACCGCAGGACTCAGCGTCTCTACCCACCTCTTCAACCATTTCCGAAATTGCTCCAACCCCTCCTTTAGAGAGGGGTCTGCTTCTTTAAGCATTTTCTCCAATCTCCTTTGCATCCTCCTCACCACTGGGCGGAAGTTGACGGTGTCACCCCTCCTCACAGCATCCACTACCAACCCCAACACAATTGCTCTTTCCTTTCCAGGGGATTGTATCCATGTCTCAGTGGCGAATGTGGAACTGTATAACACTAGTTGGGTGCTGCGGGGGCACGGTAGGTCAACGATAACATGGAGTGCTGGGTTCAGCCCTTTAGAGACCAGATGTCGCACCTTTATTGGTAGTGGTGCTCCTTTCACACTAGAGTGTGGTGGAAAGACCCACCACACTACCCTCCCCATCCGCCACCACTCCTCTTCAATACTGCACAACATCTCTAGTGTTTCCTGCACCAAACTCTCCTGCATCTACAACACCTCCTTAATTTTTACTTCCCTCCCAATACAAATTTTTATTTGGGCGATACCAGTAGGGCTTTGCGGGAGGGATAGCCAGCCCTACCAACTGCTCCCCTGCACAAAGCCCTACCCGAACCCTAATCCCATTTAATTAATTAGGTAAAATAAAATTAAGGAGGGAGAGGTTATGGTTGATGTCACTACTGTTGAGTTGAGGGGGTGGGTGGAGGAGGTTTTTGAGGAGGCGGGCTGCGAATTTCTGCTGGAGCAGCAGACCCTTGTTGACCTGTCCTACTTACTCCGACCCCTTAATCTTCCATACTACTTTCGTTTTGTGGTTAACCGAGGTGCTTACCTTTCTGAGGAGCAGGGGGAGAGGGATGAGTGGATTTTCTCGTCATACATGGTTGGGTATGAGCATTTGCCACATCCCCCCACAAAAGAGGGGGTGGTGGCGGCAACGAAGAAGGTGCTGCAGGGGATATTCTCTGCTGCCAGTGCTCCTCTCCCGACGGAGTTGGAAGGTTGGCTGAATGCTTTCCTGAAGGTAACCCCCTTTGTAGTTGTCAAACCAAGAGCAGGGTTGGAGGTGCTGGTGGGTAGAGTGGAGGTAGAAGTAGAGGTGCGGGACGGGGTGGTGATGGTGTGGGTGCGGGGGGGCAGGGACATGGTTGCACCCGTGTTGGAGCTCGTAGAGAAGTTTCTTGTTCTGGCTCTCGCGCAGGAGGTGTCACAATGAGGGAGGTTGCTGCAGAGAGGCTATATCAAATTCTTGCGCCAGTCTTCTCTAACAGGGATGATGTGAAGGACTGGCGGGTTGAGGTCTCCTGGCATTCTTTCACCGCCCACATCCTTGTCCGCTTTAATGACCCCCTCTACTTCCAGATAGACATTGAGTATGGTCAGGAGGGGGTGATGGTGGTGCGGGAGTGGGTGAGGGTTGTGGTGGTGGGTATCTACATAGGCTCTCAGGTCTTTGCAAGAGGTGAGGAGTTGCAGGAGCGATTACGAGAGGAGGTGAGGGCAGCCCTTAATCACATCAAGGACTACTATAAGAAGATGCGTCCAGTTTTCTCTCGTATTGGGGAGGTGGTGAGGCGGTTATCAGCGTATGGGCGTGTGGTTTACCGAGCCCCTGCGGAGGTGGTGCTTACCGCAGGGGCAGTCAGGTGTGCGGTTTGGGGGCTGGGGCTGGCAGGTAACCAAGACTTGGGTTGCTGCCTTACTGCCCCCCTACCTCTTAATCCTCAACTACTATCATTGGTTCTATCCTTCAGTAGAAAGGTTGCAGGGGCACCCGCAAAGCCTCACTCCGCACCAATTGACCAAAATAGCGATAGGGAAAAATTAAGGTTAAGGAGGTGTAGTGGTGATGGTGTTAGATGAACAAGCACGCTACCGTAGCAACGTCAATGTGCTCTCTGTTGCCATCCAGATCCGACGGATGGTGATGGAGAAGAAGGACAAGAAGGTGGAAGCGTTGGGTGTGCCAACCCCTATCTTGTGGGGTGGGGTCGGAGAGGGAAAGACGGAAACCTGCAAGCAGCTGGCGGGCTCCTTGGGGCTACGCTTCTACTCCCTCATCTTAGCCCAGAGGGATCCCGCTGACATTGGTGGGCTCCTCGTTGCTGACCTTAAGGAGATGGTTGCTCGTGCTCTTCCCCCAGAGTTTCTGAAGCAGTCGGAACCCACCCTTTTGTTACTGGACGAGTTCAACAGGGCACCAGTCCTTAGTATGAATGCTGCACTAGAACTTGTTAGGACAGGTATGGTGGGGGATAAGGCGTTCCCTATCATACCTGTGCTGGCTGGGAACCCTACTGATCTAGGGGCTCAGCCAGTGGGCGATGCAGTGAGGACCCGCTGTCTCCACCTACTTTGGTGGCTGCCTCAATCCTTCTACCATGACTTGCTCCTTAACAACGAACCCCCATCCTTAACTATTCCCACTATTCCTGATGATGCTGATTTACTTACCCAAGCACCAATTGTCACCTCCTACCTGCGTCAGAACCCCAGCCACTTCAGATACTACTCTGTGGAGGATTACCTTGCTGGTGGTTCTTCCTCTTCCCCCTCTGGAGAGGCGATGACGGCATACTGGACAGGGTTACCAACCCCACGAAGTTGGGCTTATGTAACGGTAATGCTTGGTGCCTTGTCGGCAGCAGGGTTCACCGTTGTGCCACCTTGCATGGAGGTGGCTGTGGCAGTGGTGGGGTTGGTGGGTGAAGGCGTTGGGCGGAGCTTCCTAGCATGGTTAGAGGGGCTGAATGTTCCTGACATCCAGACAATCCTTAGTAAACCTTCTACTTTAAGGAAGTTAGGGGAGGTGGATTTGTGGGTGGCAGTGAGTATGGTAGCACAACATGCAGCACAGGCAGCACGGGAGGTGGATAGGGAGAGGTGGGTGGCATGCTGGGATGTTCTGGTGGAGATAGTGCGAGGATGCGGTCGGGAGGACTTGGGGGTATGGTTGCTGGGGAAGTTCGCCCACATTCCCTTCCCACCACCAGAAAAGCAGTTGCAGCAGGTTGGTCCTGTTCTGGGACCTACTCTTGCAAGGCTGCAGGAAGCTTTGAGGAGGTGAACATGATGGACAAGAGCCAACTCGCCAAAAAGATTCTCCTTAATGTTCGCTACTTATGTATGACCAAGTATCCCTACCTTGCACCGTCGCTGCAGGCGCTGACCATCTGGGGGGAGCTCCCTAAGTCAGCGCCTGTGCAGACTGTTGCAGTGACAAAGGACTGGATAGTCCTCTACAATTCGGACTTCGTGTTGGAGATGGCAGGAGCGACCAACTTCTCTGACATCAGGAGCGAGAACCTGACCAACCTTGAGTTTATTCTCCTTCACGAACTCCACCACGTCCTAAGGAACCATCATGTAAGGACTATAGCACTAGGCGATGTGGTGGAGGAGATAGCATTGGTGGCATCCGACTGCGAGGTGAACTCTAGCCTATGCTCTATCTTCTCCCACCACCCTGACGGCATCGTCAGACCAAAAGACTTCTCTCTGCCAGACTTCCACTCCTATGAGTTCTACTACGAGCAACTCCTTAATCACCTACGACTACAACGAGGTCGGCGAGGACGAGGGCAAGGGCAACAACAGGAAGGGTCGGGACAACAACAGGGTGAGACCCTCCATGAGGGGCGGTGTCGGTGTGGTGGTGGAAGCGGTGCAGGGAAGACCCCAGCGTGGGAGAAGGAGGTGAGCCTGCCACCTGGGGTCTCGGAGGCAAGAGCGGAGGCAATAAGGCAAGAGACGGCGCGGCGGATACTGGAGTGGGAGCAAAAAAGGCAAGGGTCTGTTCCGTCTGACCTAATTCGGTGGGCGGAACAGTATCTTCAGCCGAGGGTGGACTGGCGGTCACTATTGAGGGTTGCGGTTGTAACCGCAACTGCTAGTCACAGGTTAGGTAAGGCTGACTATACCTACAGGCGACCCTCTCGGAGGACAGACTGGTATAGCCAGCCCGTTATAGTGCGTCCAGGGATGGTAGAGCCAGAGGCATCGGTGGCGGTTGTGATAGATACCTCTGGCTCCATCAGCGATAACGAACTGGCACAAGCACTGTCGGAGTTGCGGGCTATCTTACAGGAGGTGGGGTCTGTCGTGGTTATCTCCTGCGACGCTGCAGTGAATCTGGTCACAAAGATATTTAGTGTAGAGGAACTAAGGGGGAGGGTTAAGGGTGGTGGGGGGACGGATATGAGGGAGGGGGTAAAGGCTGCTCTTAGTCTTAAGCCAACTCCAAATGTAGTGATTGTGCTAACCGATGGCTACACCGACTTTCCATCACCAAGTGAGATCCCGTCCTCTGTAGAGGTGGTGTGGGGGATACTGGGGAGGGATGTGATGGATGTGCTGCGGATGGTAGGTGAAGTGAAGCAGGTAGGGTTCCGCAATGTCGTTCCCATTCCTGTAAAGGGGGGAGATTAACATGGCGTTGACAATATTGCAGGTTGCACAAGAGATGGAGCACCTGCTCCAAACCCTTAATAATACCCTTACTCCATTAGACGAGTTACTATCAGCCCAACCATTGCCAGAGGGGCTGGTCGTGGAGTTACATCAGAAATGCTGCCCCCCGATGGAAATATGGTCTTTTGTTCAGGTGGTTCCAGAAGGGGACATATCTCCAAGGCTTACAATCACCTTGGAGGAGTCACTGGTCATTGGAGGGAGGCGGGTGGTTAGGGTGTCAGTGGAGGGGTTGGTGGGTCGTCGCGAATACGCTGTGCCCAGCCTTACCCTCAAACATCCACGCTTCCTTAATCAACCCCTAACAGAATACCACAAAGGGTTTGAAAGCTTCTACGAGTGGATAGGGCGTGCGAAGCAGTTCTGCAACAGTTACAACTGGGTTGACGGGGTTGACAGTGCGGCGGTAGCCTACTTCCAAGCGTGGTTGGTAGAGAAGGTGTCAGAGTATCGGTTGCCTGTGCCACTCCAGTTTCTCGCAGCAACCCTTAATTGCCTCTACAATATAGCGGATAGTATTGGTGAGGTAGTAGTAGAGACATCGCTAGGGGCAATTAAGGTGAGGGGGGACAAGTCTTTGGTGTTCATAGCACCATTGACTTTTTGGGATGTGGGTGGTGGGGTGAGTGTGGAGCGGCAGGCGTGGGGTCTGTTAAGTGTGCTGGGCAGGCGGCTCTGTATGTATCGTTTCTCGCAGGACCGTGTCCCCTATAAACCTGTCCTCTTGGAGTTTCTGAACTCCGCATGGGCATTGTTAATGCAGGATAGACCTAATGAAGGAGGGTAAGGGCGATGTCTGTGTTAAGGTTGGCTGTGTCACGGTGGTTACCTTTACGGTTGACCACCCTGCGGTGGCTGCTACCACCACAGGAGCTTCCATGCTATCAAAGCGATGATTTGTCTGTTCAGTTAAGGTATTTGCTACACACGGTGGATGGGGTGGTGATGCCTTGGGGGCTGCGGATGGATGTGCTGTTGGCAGATGGCATCACCTTGTCGGCGGAGGCAAACTCAGTTGTTCTTCAAGTCCACAAGCGAAAATATGATTTAGTGGCTGACCCTTATGTTAGAGTTGACCTGCCTGAGGAAGTGTGGGACAGGATAGAGCGGGTGGTGATGTGGATGTTAGAGGTGGAGCAAACGATAAGGGAGAAGGGGCGGTCACACTGGCACCAACCCTTAATCTCATTCCTAGCATGCTATTATACTCTTGCATTAGAGGGCTCGCCCTCGCAGGTGTGGGTGCTCCTTGAGAACCCTGTGTTACCAGAACCCATCAAGTTGTTTACCATCGCAGTTGTCTATCTACAGCAGCAGTTAAGGCATCGTTCACAGCCACTGACCTTCAGCCGCCCACCCTTAACTATTACCTACAATATACCTGACAATATACTGGTGGTGGGCAGGGAGGGGTTGCCACCTATCTCCCTGCCACCACCTGAAGCGTTGGACACAAACACCCTTGCTAAAGCATTCTATGCAGTTGTCCAACCTCTGCACGAGGGCTGGCAGGGGCTCCAACGGTGGATGGAGGCGGTTGCCACTGTCCTCGGACAAAATATAGACGCTCAAGAAAATATAGATGCTCAAGAAAATATAGTTGGCTAAGGAGGTGTAGGAAAGATGGCTGTCGTCTGTGGCTACTGTGGCAAGGCTGGGGACTGGGTGCCTCCTGCGGTGGAGGGGGCACCACCCCTCTGCGATGAGTGTCTGGCAAATCAGCATGCCATCCCTTTGGAGTGGTGGGCACAGGTGGGGGGAGTGGCAGGAGTCGTGCATTGGGCTATCTGTTTTGCATTCATACGAGGGCTGGAGGTGGGGTTAGGGGAGGTGCCAGTGGATCAGGCAGCGGAGGACTTAGCCACTGTAGAGATGGCTGCGATAGACCGCATCCACCAACTCTTCCTGTCCAGCCGCCTCATCTCTTAATCCCTCTACCCTACATCAGTTAATACTAGCCAGCATTGGGCTGGCTGAGGTTGCTTCTGCCAGTGGTAAAGCCCCTCCCAGCAAAGCCCCATCAGAATTCTCACGACCTAAAACTCCAAAAATTAAGGAGGGATGGTCTATGTCTGTAGCAGCACAAGCAACACAAGCAGCACAAGGGGACATCTGGGAAGAGGTGCTGCGGACGGTAGAGGAGGTAGTAGAGACTGCCTACCAGTGGGGGTATCCCACTGGTGGCAGGACTATTGGTGGATGGAGGGCTGCCTTCACCCACCAGTTGGGTAGTAGATTAGGTGAGGGGTGGACAACTATGCGGTGCACTTGGCAAGGGTGGCGTATTATTGCCACCTACCGACCAGACAGGGGTGTGGAGGTCACCATCAAGACTGAACTCAAGCTTGCATTCCCCACCAACATCTCCTTTGTCAGGTATTACGGATGGGTAATTGGAGATGTGGAGAGGTTTGAACAGGCACTTGCCAGCGCCTCAACCTTACCCGAAGCACTAAAGACACTGGTGGCGGGACTGCAACAGGAACTGGACATTCCTGCTGCCGCCGCCAAATACTGGTCAACCTCCCTTAGTTATACTACCTCCTACCTCCTGAACCTACCAGATTCCCACCCGTTCAAGATCCTGCCCTATCCAGTCCAGCACATTGCCGTTGCTCTAGGGAAGGTCCTTGAAGCTGCAAAAGGGAAGGCTGTAGCCCAAGCCTTTCCTGAGGCGGGGTTGCGGGTGGAAGGTGGCAGTGTGGTGGTGGAGAAGGGACTGGTGTGGGGATGGGGGCGGTTCTTTAGGAGCCCTGTGAGGGTAGAAGCCCTGGACGACGTAATGAAGGTTGCTTACTGGCTGTGGGCTGATTTGCCCACAACCAGGCGGAAGCGGAACATTCTGAAGTGGGTGGTGAATAGCTACATGCAGGTGGTGGAGCAGTTAACCCTTTCAGCATCTACTTAATCTAAACGGCTAAGGGGGTGCTAGGTATGGTGGAGATGTTCGGTGAGTTGCTGGTCAGCAGCAACCGTTTTCTCCAGGCTGTATCCTTCTATCAGCTCCCTACTATGGTGGTGCGGACCGTGCTACCCTCAGACTGGAAGGTGGCTGTCAGCTACCTCCCAAATAGGGAGGACAGACATGGCCCATGGGGGTGGACGGTTACCATGTCGTGTGGGTGGAGGGGATGGGTGGTGACCTTCACCCATAAGCATTGGGCGGACTGCACGAGGATGCGTCTGGGGCTGGGGTCACCTGTCTGGTGCTTCGGGGAGGATATGGATAAGTGGGTGTGGCGGGTGTTGGACAGATGGGTGGAGGCTGTTAGAAATGTTGAGGGGTTGGCGGGAGCGTTGGCAGCCCTTACAGAGGCGCTGCGGCAGGCAGACCTCTCTGCCGCAGCACATAAATACTGGCACCACCCCATCCTTAGTGTTACTTCCTCCTACATCTTGAATGGTTTCGAGATGGGGAGCATTCCGTATCCCGTCCAGCATCTCGCTGCTGCA
>FWWM01014530.1_pt1 | contig 12327 bp, 9 predicted proteins | sample 2228351 | NCBI WGS metagenome assembly FWWM01 (sample SAMEA103939774, study PRJEB20133) | metagenome | reverse complement strand
TATTCAACAAGATTTTTAGCAAGAATCACATCAGCATAAACATTACCAAAGATAAATTCGTTCTTAAACCCGAGAATGTTTTCCATTGCCGGGAGAGCGAGTGTTCCTATCAGTTTGATGGCTTCTCCTGCAATGGCAATGTGAGTTAAGGGTCCCCAGGCGAACAGGAAGTCCGAGGGAATGAGTGTAAATATAATAAAATAGCAACAAATTCTGAAAAAGTTTGCACGATTCATATAATTATTTTATAATAAAAAAAATATTTGTAAAGTAAATTATGTCAAAGTACGTTGAAATTTGGGATGAAATAAGGTCCTATCTTGATTTTGCAGAAAAATCTTTTTTCTGGGAGGAAAAAATCCAGGTAACACAGAAAAATCCGGATGATGGAGATATTACCGTACGGATAAATATTTTAAAAAAAAAGATAGAAAGTTGCACAAGGTGTTCTTTAAATTTAAATAGGAAACAGACGGTCTTTGGTGCTGGCAATGTGAATGCAGAGCTCTTATTCATAGGGGAGGCGCCAGGAGAGGAAGAAGATATTCAGGGATTACCATTTGTCGGAAGGGCAGGGCAATTATTAACGGATATTATTACTGCAATGGGATTGAGGCGCGATGATGTCTTTATCTGTAACGCTGTTAAATGTAGACCTCCTGACAATAGGACCCCAACGGATGAAGAGATTTTGCTCTGCAATCCCTATCTTAAAGAGCAGATTGAAATTATAAAGCCGAAGATTATTGTAGCGCTTGGTGCTGTGAGCGTCCGAGCATTATTTAAATCAAAGGAGTCCATATTTGCTTTACGGGGCAGATTTCTGAATTTTAATGGAATAAAGGTTATGCCAACATTCCATCCGGGCTTTTTATTAAGGAATCCCACTTACAAGAAACATACCTGGCAGGATATAAAACTTGTGATGAAAGAAATGAACCTGCCTGTTCCTGAGAACAAGGAAAAAAATAAAAAACAGGAGGTAAACAGTATATGAAGAAATTTGCTTTATTTTTATTATTTTTACTATCAGTTCATCATTCCATTGCCCAGGAAGAAGAAATCATTACATTTAATGTCATCCATAGTCCAGTTACTTCTGCCGTTGTATATGAACCAGTTGAAATCAGTGCGACCATTGTTCCATCTCAAAAGGTCGCTTATGCAAGTTTGAATTACAGGGTTGAAGGTGACACTACCTATACTGTAGTCTTTATGAAAAATATAGGGGCTGATAGATTTGTTGGAGAAATACCAGGTGAAAAAGTTATACCTCCTGCGATAGAATATTTTATATTTGCTATGGACATAAAGGGGATTCCACACATTATATTCAGGGACCCAAAGAATCCACAGAGAATGGAGGTAGGTGAGGAAAAACCTGCTGCGGAGATTCCTGCCGGTGCAGAACTTGAGAAGGAATTTGCCCTCTTTGCTGCAGAAGAGATTGTTGTCGCTGCTGCAAAGAGAGAACAAAAAATCAGTGAGGCACCTGCTGCAATAACTGTCCTTACTGAAGATGACATTCGTTCTGCCGGGGTTGTATCCCTGGCGGATGTATTCCGTCTTGTTCCTGGCATGGAGGTTTACTATATTAACCCATCTGACCCTGTCTTTAATGCACGCGGATTCGGCACTGAAAAAAACAACAGAATGCTAATCTTAGTGGATGGCAGGGTGCTTGCAAATGAGTTCTTTGGCAAAAATTTCATTGAGGCAATGCCTGTTTCTATTGAAGATATTAAAAGAATAGAGGTAATAAGGGGACCAGGTTCTTCCCTTTATGGTGCAAACGCCTATTCCGGAATTATAAGTATAATTACAAAAAAACCAGAGGAATCTCATAATGTATATGAGTCATCAGTGACTGCCGGGACCTCAACCGTTGATTATCTAAAATATCCTTTTGGAACCTCAATTTATGCAGTAAGGGGTGGGACAAAATTAGACAAGGTTGGCTTTGTTTACTCAGCTGGATATAAGCAGTTAAACGATTTACTCCACCCGGATTTTAAAATTCATTCAATTGAAAGGGGACGTTTCCGTGCTACCTATGAGCCCTCTGAAAAAACAGAGGCTTCTTTTGAAGTAGGTATAAGCAAGACAGAGGGTAATACCTTTGCCACCCTGGGCACATTCCATTATAATTTTGATGATACATACGCTCATGCAAGATATGAGTGGAAGGATTTGAAGACAAGTTTTTACTGGAAGCGCTCTTATACAGAGATTCCGCTGATTATTAATCTTTTTGGATTGCGCGAACTGAACCTTCTAGGCGAGAACTTTACAGGGCTTTCTAATTCATACGATTTTGAGATTCAACACTCATTGATGACTGGTGAAATTAACAGGGTGACTTACGGCGGAAATTTCAGATATAACACCTATAGTTCACCCATAATATTGAAAGAGGTGGATATCCCAGTTGAAAATGGAACAAAGCACTTTCGCCTTGACCGAGAGGTGCTTGGAGGTGTTTTTGTCCAGGATGAATTCAGACCTCTTGATGAACTTATTTTAACTGCTGATGTGAGGTTTGATAAATTTTCTATAACCCCTTATGCCATCAGTCCGAGAGTAAATGTTACATACATTCCCTTTTCAAGGCATGCTTTCCGGACTGCCTATGGAAGGGCATTCAGAAAGCCAATATACATGGAAGCACAGATGATCCCAAAGGAAATTCCCTATGACCTTGATGTTCTCCTGCAGATGGAGAGCAATATATTTATCGGTAATCCCCTTGCAAAGAACGAAGAGATTGAGACGGTTGAACTTGGCTACAGAGGACAGATTCTTGACAATCTCAGAGTGACGATTGATACATATTATAATGAATTGCGAAACTTTATTAATTTTACTATTACTACTGAACCATCATTTAATCTTCAATATCTGAATGAAAAAAAACAATTTTATGGCAGAGGCGGAGAAATTGCGGTAGAATATTACCCATTGAATGAGATTAAGATGTTGCTAAACTTTTTCCTGTTAAATAAGAAGGATGAACTTGATAGGGGGGATGAACTGGTTACCCAGAATGTGACAGGCATGAATATGGGCCTATTTGGTAAGTACAAAGATTTTAACGGCGCCTTATTACTGCATGCAAGGGGACCTTTTAATCGTATGCTCACAGATCCAGATGACCCATTGAATTCAAAAGTATTCCGGCTGGATGGTTATACTCTTGTTAATTTGAATCTTTCTTATGCACTTATAAAGGAACATCTGAGCTGTGGTATTTTTGTCTTCAATCTATTCAATCAGATACATAGAGAATTTGAAGGAACCGAAATATATGACAAAAATACTTATAAGGCAATATCAAATGGCGGTGAAGAAATAGGCCAGAGATTTTTTGTCTTTCTTATTGGGAAAATTTAAGATGAAAAAAATATTTACCATATTATACTTTTTCTTAATCACTCTGCTTGCTAAATCAGAAGCGGGACAGGTTCATGTTATTACAATCTCTTCACCAATAAATCCAATTGTTGCAGAATTCATTATACGATCAATAAAATCAGCAGAGGATGAGGGGGCAACTGCACTGGTCATTAAACTTGACACGCCCGGTGGACTTGATACTGCAATGAGAGATATAATCAAGACAATTGAAGGGTCATCAGTTCCTGTAATTACCTATGTATCGCCCGGTGGTGCAAGGGCTGCTTCTGCGGGCTGTCTCATAACGCTTGCGAGCCATATTGCTGCAATGGCGCCTGCAACAAATATCGGTGCCGCTCATCCTGTATCTTTAGGGGGAGACAAAATTGACGAAGAGATGAAGAAGAAGATTGAGAATGATGCAGTAGCATATATAAAGGGAATCGCAAAGAAACACGGGAGGAATGAGAAATGGGCAGAAAAAGCAGTAAGGGAGAGCGTTTCCATAACATCTGAAGAGGCACTGGAATTAAATGTTATTGACTTAATTGCGCCGGACCTGGTGACATTGCTGGATAAAATAGATGGAAGAAAGGTAAATGTAGAGGGTGTATGGAAGATATTAGAAACAAGGAGAAGTGAGATTGTCCATAAAGAGATGGGCTGGAGGCACAGATTTCTTAATGCACTAAGTAATCCCGAACTTGCCTATATTCTCTTTATGTTAGGTTTCTGGGGAATACTCTTTGAACTCTATAGCCCGGGAGCCATATTCCCGGGAGTACTGGGTGCAATCTGCCTGATCCTTGCTTTTATGGCATTTCAGACACTGCCAATAAATTATGCAGGTGTGATGCTTATTATTCTCGGCATAATTCTTCTTGTGGTGGAGTTGAAGATAGTAAGCTATGGATTGCTTACAATTGGTGGTATAATATCGCTTGCGCTTGGTTCTATAATTTTATTTGAGCCATCACTGCCTTTTTACCGACTTTCTTACAGTTTAATAGGTGCAGTTGTGCTCGCCACAGCTCTATTCTTTATCTTTGCTACTACACTTGTAGTTAAAGCACACATGAGAAGGTCTGTAACTGGTATGGAAGGGATGATCGGTGCAAGAGGTCAGGCAGTATCAAGGATTGAACAGAATGGTAAAGTTTTTATAAATGGAGAATACTGGGACGCTTTTAGCGACGAAGTAATTGAAGAAGGTGCTGAAGTAATTTTAACAAGAGTGTATGTATTAAAATTCCATATTAGAAAAATTTAAATATAAAAAGGAGGATAACATGACATTAGGGGTTCTGGTATTTTTAATAATCATTGGTCTGCTGATAATATCCGGGCTGAAGGTGCTTAATGAATATGAGCGTGGCGTAATATTTCGTCTCGGGAAATTAATCGGGCAGAAGGGCCCGGGATTGATTTATGTTATTCCAGTTATTGACCAGATGTGGAGGGTGAGTTTACGGCTTGTGACAATGGATGTCCCACCCCAGGATGTTATTACAAAAGACAATGTGTCGCTAAAGGTAAATGCTGTTGTTTACTTCCGTGTTATGGAACCGTCAAAGGCAGTTGTGGCTGTTGAAAATTATCTCTATGCCACGTCACAACTTGCTCAGACAACACTGAGAAGTGTCTGCGGTCATGCGGAACTGGATGATCTTCTTTCAGCAAGGGAGAAGATCAATATTCAGATTCAGGAGATTCTTGACAAACAAACAGACCCATGGGGTATTAAGGTCACCCTTGTTGAGGTAAAGCACATTGACCTGCCACAGGAGATGCAGAGGGCAATGGCGAGACAGGCAGAGGCAGAAAGGGAAAGAAGAGCAAAGATTATCCACGCGGACGGAGAATTCCAGGCAGCCCAGAAACTTGCTGATGCTGCCAAGATTATTTCAACTGAGCCATCAGCATTACAACTTCGTTACCTCCAGACCCTCACTGAGATTGCATCGGAAAAGGCATCTACAACAATATTCCCAATCCCTATTGACCTCTTAAAGCCATTTTTGAGATTGAGTGAGGATAAATAATGTATTGCAAAACTTAGTGCATACTTAACCCGACATCATACATCATAAAGATACCAAAATTTTGCGAAAGGTCTATTTGAAATGCATAGAAGAGTAGGATTGTTTAAATGCATATAAAATTCTACTTTTATTTTACTATCTTTAATTTATTGATTTTTTCTTCTCTAAATTCTGCTGTCTTATATCATCCGGAATTAAAATGGCATACAATTGAGACAGGACATTTTTATATCCATTATTATGAGGGAGAGGAAGAGACCTTACAGATAATAGCTAATTATGCTGAATACGTTCATCGTCTCCTTTCGGAAAAATACAGATGGACGCCCTCAGGCAAAACACACATTGTAGTCAGTGAGACAGAGGATTTTGCAAATGGAATGGCTACTGTTTTCCCATACAATACAATTTACATATACCTGATTCCTCCTGAGGTTGATTCTGTAATCGGTTATTACGACGACTGGCTTTTTTTACTTATGGTTCACGAATACACCCACATAATTCAACTTGACCAGGCAAGGGGGCTTGCAAGGGTATGGAGGTCCATTTTCGGAAGAAGTCCATTCGTACTTCTCCCCCCATGGACAACCTTCCCGAATGCATTGATGCCTCAGTGGCTGATTGAGGGGCTTGCAACATATGAGGAGTCAAAAAACACCACAGCAGGAAGGGTGAAGTCAACACTGATGCAGACAATGATGGAGTCAGTAGTTAAGGAGAATAAACTTCCCGGGATTGGTAAAGGAAGTGGTGATGTGATTGAATGGCCCTGGCACAGTTTTCCCTATTTTTATGGTGGCAGATTTTATGAATTTCTTTCTGAAAATTTTGGAGAAGGAGTCATTCCATCATTTCACGAGAAATATAGCTCCCAGCCGATTCCTTTGATGTTGAATTCAACCTCCTCAAAGGTCACAGGTGCACCCATCACATTGCTCTGGTTAATGTGGCAGGGAGAAGAGAAAGAAAGGTTTGGCGGAGCATCAGTAGTTAAGGATGAAACAGAACAGGAAATGCCCTTAACTCGTTCCGGCTACTTTACTCGTGGAGTAAGGTGCTCAAGAGATGGAAGGTATCTCATTTACACAAAGATTAACCCCTCTGAGTATCCATCAGTTTACTTATACAATACAGAAACTAAAAGGGAAAAGAGATTATTTTTCAGAAATTATGGAATAGATGCCTCCTGGTCGTCAGATTCTGATGGATTCTACTTTACCCAGGCAGAGATGTATTCATCCTTCTACATATACAGGGACCTATATTATTTTTCTATCAAAGAGGATAGATTAATAAAAATTACGGACAGAATGCGGCTTACGGAGTTTGATATTGCACCGGATGGTAAGAGGGGGGTAGGCATTATTGTTAAAAATGGGAAGAGAACCCTTGTCTTGATAGACCTTAAAACACAGACAGTATCAGAGATTGCCGAAGGCCAGTGGAATCAGGGCGCCTATAATCCGAGATTTTCCCCCGAAGGGAATAAGATAGTTTTTACTGAGTGGAGTAATTACGGATTTTATGAAATTAATTACATTGATTTATTGTCAAGAAATATGGTTTCAATCCCTGTTCCGTCTGCTTTCAATATCTTTCCCGTCTGGGGCAACGATGGAACTAAAATATATTTCTCTTCAGATATGAATGGAAGACAGAATCTTTATTATTATTCATTAAAAGAAGATAGATTTTTTAAATTGAAGGACATTGGTAGGGGAATTTATGAGTTTGATATTTCTCCTGATGGCAGAAAATTGTATTTTACAGGATATTCTGCAGAGGGTTTTGATATCTATGAAATGGAGTTGAATGAAAATTCCTGGGAGGAAATTGATATTGCAAAGATTGAGGACAGAGCAGTTCTGGAGAAAGATATCCCCGATGCTGAAATTCTGAAAGAATCCAGATATCATGGAATAGGATACATCTATCCAAGGTTCTGGATGCCAATTATATTTTATGACTCAACAGACGGGTTGTATTTTACAATAATGACACAGAACTCCGACCCTCTCCAGAGGCATTCATATACTTTAACTACCGAGTATTATGCAGAATACAACCTTGCTGGTGTAGATTTTGAATACTATAACGATGTATTAAGGCCTACAATAGGAATAAGGTACAGTTATTCTCCGGTCCGCTTTTCTGATATTACCACAGGTGAGTCATATTGGTGGAGAAAAAATTCAGGAAAGATATTTGTCAATCACCTGTTTAAGAAATTCAGATACCGCCTTGAAGCTGGAGCACACTATATTATAAAAAAATACACCTCAATTGATTCGCCTGAATATTTTTATTATTCTGCTGGTGCTGGTCTGACACTATTGGTTGATAGTTCTAAAAAGTATTCACTCACTCCGGTAAGGCAGGATGGTGGAATTATAGGAATTGGGGTCAGGAGATATATGAAGATAAGGGGAAGCGGTATTGAATTTTACAAGGCAACTATTGACTTCAGGGAGTATCTAACATTAAGGGGCAATTATGTTCTGTCAATGTCTCTTGCTTCTGGATTTATCTGGGACGGTTTGCCCTATGAAATATTTAGTATCGGTGGAGTTCTTCCGCGTAGAGAATATACATTGTTTGGTCTTGATGAAAATCAACTTTCCCTCAGGGGGTATCCTCCAGATGTTGATTTCGGACTGAGGTGTATTGTAGCCACATTAGAGTTTAGATTTCCCCTTGCTCTCCTTGACGCCGGATTGAGCACATTGCCAATTTTTTTTCAGAAAATTCACGCTTCAATCTTCTATGACTCTGGCAACGCCTGGAACGACACCCTTTCAATCGGTGACTTTCGCGACTCAGCAGGAATTGAAATTAAGTTTGATTCAACCGCTTTTTACAGTTACAATATAACGCTTGCGATTGGTGGTGCCTATGGATTCAAGGAAGGCGGATTGTTCGAATACTTTATTACATTTGGAAGTTCATTCTGATGGCTTTTTTCAGGAAAGAAGTAGTTAAACATTTAGTAAATCTTGCAACACCTGTCTTCATTGGGATGCTCACCCAGACATTCCTCAACATCTTTGATACCGCAATGGTTGGTCGACTGCCAGAATATGCAACAGAAGCACTTGCAGCAATAGGATTGGGAATAATAACCATGTGGGTGATCGGGGGATTTTTAAATTCTATTTCTGTTGGGACACTTGCAATTGTCTCAAGACGCTACGGTGAGGGCAATTTTGAAGAGAGCGGGCAGGTGCTTTTTAATTCTCTTATCCTTGCATTTTCCCTCGGTGTTCTTTTTTCTGCCGTGGGTGCTTATTTTGCACCACATATATTTCCATATTTTACACAAGAAAAAAAAGTTGGTGAACTTGGAGGAATTTTCTTAAGATACCGTTTTATAGGAATGCTTCCATTTTTACTTACTGTTTCTTATAAAAGTTTTTTTGATGGTTTTGAATAATTTCGTTGGTTTTTTCCGAAAAAAAAGAAAGAACATCGAAGATTTCTTTTTCAGCAGTATTCAATTCTCCTTTTTTATAAATATAATTCTATGTTGGTCCCTCGTCTTTGGAAAATTGGGATTGCCTGCATTGGGAATCAAGGGTGCTGCGCTGGCAACAACAATATCATCTTTTTGCGGGGCTGGCTATATGATATATGTAAGTTTTAAAAAAGAGCACAGGAAAATTTTTAAATTTTATAGGTTATCAAACTTTAGCCAGGTAATTATCTGGAATATTATAAAGATATCCCTTCCTGCCGGAATTGCTGCGACCCTTACCACCATAGGGTTCTGGGCATTTTTATACATCATCGGGCACATTGGAACAGTGGAGCAGGCAGCAAGCAATGTAGTCATTCAACTTGCATCAATCTCCTTTTTGCCCTGCATCGGGCTTGGAACAGCAGCAGGCACAATGGTGGGACAGAAACTTGGCGCAGGTGAATATGAGCAGGCGAAAAGGTACGGACTGGAGTCAGTAAAACTGGGAGTTATTGTTATGGCTGGACTCGGTCTCCTTGCTCTTTTATTCCCCCATTATATTTTATCAATTTTCACCAGCGATACATCCGTGATTTCAGAAGGGGTAAAGGCGTTGAGAATCCTTGCGCTATCACAGGTTTTTCTGGCAAGCGGGCTCATTTTCTCCCAGGCACTCCTTGGCGCTGGCGCATCAAAGTATGTAATGTTTGTAGATGTGGGGCTTCATTATTTTATTTTTGTGCCCCTCACTTATGTTTTTGGCATTTTACTCCGCCTTGGTATTTCCGGAGCGTGGCTGAGCGTTTCTGTTTATCTCTTTTTAATGTCCCTCCTTATGGGATTGCGATTCCTTGAGGGCTCCTGGCGGCATATTAAGGTATAACTATTTAATACCAACTGCATATTTCTTTGATTCTACAGCCTTCTTGAAGTCATGCATTGATCCCTTCATTGCAATATTTATAATTTTGTTCTTCATTATTTCTGGCACCCAGAATCCAGGGTCCACAGCAAGTTTGTAAGTTGCCTTTGTTCTATCTGGAGCAACAGCACGGAAAAGGTACTCTCCCTGAACATCTCTTAAACTTCCTTCAACATAAGTCCATGATAAAATCAGGTTATTATCATCATACCTGTAGTTTAAAACATATCTGAAGTCCTTTGGCAATATTCCGAGATTTATAATGTATTCCACTATTTTTGGTCTGTTAGCCTCTCGCTTTATTATATTCACTTTCTTTACCATGGATACCCACTCAATATACCTTTCAAAATCGCAGATAAACTGATAACACTCTTTCGCTGGAGCAAAGATCTCTATACTCAATTCTGCCGATGTGAGTGTCACAGTAAAATTATATATCAAATTATATGTCAGTTGTCAAATATGATTAATGCAGGTAAAATTAAATTATGTCAATTTTTATCACGGGGATAAAAGTCAGTGAAAAATATCCGTATATTTCATTACATGACTCCCAGGCATGTGTCTATGCAGGCACTTCATACTCAATGTCTTCAGGGAGACCGGCTATTGTTCTCTGTAAAGGCATTGAAGAATCACTGCGCGCCTGTGCCGGATCCCTTACCCCCTGGGGTGATAAAGTAGCGCTTTTCATCCTCTGCGCGGTAAAAGATTCTGAAATAGATATTATCAAAAATTCTTTCCATGCTGTCTCCAGAAGGATTTTTATCTGCCCGGAAATAAGTCATATTTATACTATACCGGAATATTTTTCGCCATCCGAATTTCCTGTGACATTCATTATTTCAGAGAAGATTCCTTTTGATATGATTATTGAAAAATTACTTTCTTGCGAAATAAAGGAAGATAATCTGCCATCCTGTAGAGAATTTTCAGAGGTGATAAGAGAGATTGAGAGGGCAGAAAAGCCAGTTATACTTGTCGGGAGGGGTTGCATTAACAGCATTGAGAATGCCATTGAACTCGGAGAAAGGATAAAATCTCCACTCCTTCTCACAGCCGGTGCCACAACAGCCCCGGCGGAGAAGATGATATCTCTGAGCAGGAAGAATCATCTAATAATTCCATCCGGTAATCCTGTGTGGCTCAGTGCCTTTGTCTCTGCTGATCTGATTTTAGCCCTTGGAACTGCCTTCTCTGAAGTTGACTGGTTCGGATTGAAAAATCTGAAAATACACAGGGGAAAACTCCTTAATATATCCAATCAAATTCTTCCGGAGGGACTTGCTGATGTTTCATTTAAAACCAACCTCTCTCATTTCTTTGCAAAAGTGTCAGGAATAAAGGAATGTAAAAAAAGAAAATTTTATGATTCCCTGGTGAGAAGAAGTAAAAAATACAGAGAGGTATTGAAAGAGGAGGTGGAGAAACTGAAGGAGATGAAGCCACTTCATCCGTCCCTTGTTGCATACGAGATTGTTGAAAAAAGCCCCGATGAGACAATTTTTGTCTCCGAGGGGGGAGCCTGTGGTATGTGGCTGTGGATGCACCTCTGGTTGAAGCCCTTTGTATTCCCTGTTCAGAATGGCACAATCGGCGTATCCATTCCAATGGCACTCGGTGTAAAATCAGCATTCCCTCAGAAAAATGTCTGGGCAGTGATGGGAGACGGCGCCTTTTTTTATAATCTATATGAACTGAATTCTATAAATAATTATAAACTCCCTGTTGTAATCTTTATTTTCAATGATGCGTCCTGGGGTGCAATCCGGCTGGCGCAGACATTCATATACAGTGAGGACTACACCGGAACTGATATCGCTGATATTGATTATGCAGAGCTCGCAGGGATCTATGGCTTCGATGGTATTACAGTGAGAAATTATGATGATCTTACAGGTGCAATAGAGTTCGCAAAGAGGACAGAGAAGCCCCTTGTGGTTGATGTGAAGATAAAGAGGGATTGTGTGCCGGTGGCAGGAGGGAATTTCGTGGTTGCAGAGTTTGATGGCTCTTTAAAGTGGTTGATTCCGGGGATGCTCAGAAGTTCAATAAAAAATATAAAACATAAAAAATTGCCCCTGGAGGCATTGAGGATTATAAAAAAATCGATCTTATGAAGATCCCACTATTGAATTTAAAATACAGTTCTGGAGGAACACTTGTTGCAGATATACTGAGTGCGCTGGGTATAGAATACATCTTTACAATCGCAGGTTCTCAGACCCTCCCCATTATTCATGGAATCTCAGATGGAGAGAAGATAAATATTATCGTTTCTCGCTCTGAAAGAAATTCTGTCTTTATGGCAGAGGGCTATGGAAAGGCATTGAATTTTCCCGCCATATCCCTTTCAACGCTCGGTCCCGGTATTGCCAACGAATTGCCAGCGCTTTATTCTGGGAAGAGGCACAATGTTCCTCTTATTTCCATCACCCCATTTCATCCTCCATGGAAACGCCATCGGCTGGGTGAGGTCTTTCAGGGTCTGAATCATCCAGAATTTTTAA
>FWWM01014518.1_pt1 | contig 12333 bp, 17 predicted proteins | sample 2228351 | NCBI WGS metagenome assembly FWWM01 (sample SAMEA103939774, study PRJEB20133) | metagenome | reverse complement strand
CATCAATTCAAAAATGGATAACCTACCTAAAATCTGGCAAGATTCCAGCCAGAAGAATCAGGTACATGACCAACATGATCCATGAGTTATCTGATCTGCACAGGAAACGAAGCTGTGTCGAAGGAAGCGAGCATCATAATAAACGACTAGCGGCCGCTCCGGATTGACAGCAGAGGTTGGGTTGTGGCTGTAAAAAACGTAAACGGCCTTGACAATGTAAAGGAGTTCTATCCTGCAGGTGAGTGGAAAAAGGCCTATGAATACTTGAAGATCCAGTCCGAGCTAAGGGCACTCTTGTTTTCGGAACTTACTGCTGAGCAGATAAATGAATACAGAATGGCGATTGGACTGCCGCCGTCAGAGGGTCTGTAAAATTCACCGATTCTGTTGACTGTCGTTTGCTAACTAGATCATGAAGCAAAAGATTCTAGCCAACACCAAGTTAACAGAGCCTCGGAAAGATACCTGCTGAAATAATAGCTGGCATCAGAATTGAAGGCAAGAACAAGTGGATAACGCGTAATTCAGAACCCTTCCAAATTACAAAATTGAGTGCCGCAAATAATCTTCTATTCAATGCCACCCTTTTTCATATAAACAAAAAAGTGCGTCGAATTCTGTAATTATGAGTGGCAAAGAAGAAGTCATATCAGCAATGGAGCAATTTGAAAGGCTTCAAGAAAAATACCTGCCAAAAGTTGATCGACGATTAGCCATTGACCTGCTCTTGAGATTAAGGGAACAACCAAACATCAAACCAATGTATGTTGTCGAAACATTTCTTGAAGAAGGCGGCAATTCCGAAGAAATCAGAAATGAAGTAATCAGAATGACTGGTACTGCTCCACAATTACATGATAGAGCCACACACTTGGTAGCTCGCCACAGGCTAGATTATGAGTTGCTAAAGCAGATTCAAGACCATCCAAAAGTCAAGGAAGTAACAGGGACTTATGTTGGAAGCGAAGCATCTATTGGAGCATCTCATGAGCCCTCAACGGCTGCCAGCAGAAGGGAAAGCCAGCGTAGATACTACTAATTACAAACCAGCAAACAACGATTAACACATAAAAAATTTGAGCCTAGCAAACGATAGCGTTACAGAACCACGTCCAAGACTGTTTAAATATTAGGTAAGCCTAATTAGGCTTACCTAATTGACAGAGATGTTATCTTTTTACTATGAGGATGCCTTGACTATACTACAGGAGCTTGCCGATGCGATTTCCCAAAAAATAATCCTGTCGACAATTGATACCGCAAAGCCTGCCCAACAAATTGCCGCAGACAATGGCCTGCCGCTGAGTTCGACTTACAAGAAAATAAGAAAGCTGTGCAACATGAAGTTGCTTTGCGTTGACAGGATACAGATTGACAACAGTGGCAAGAAGGTATTTTTCTACAAAAGCAAAATACGATCCTGCCAGTTTTACCTCCGCCAAGACGGACCGTTATTGCAATTTGAAAGGAATGAAGCGGCCTGCGTCATAGAGGGCATAAGGGTTAGTAGATGATAGTGTGCAGAGGTTCTCTGCTTAGAGAATCCAAATAGGCTTTATATATTAGGCTAGCCTAACTCACCTTGCCTAACCAATCGTGGATGATGAAATGCTCCAATGAAAAACGTGTCATTGTCTTGGGAGAAGGGCAAACTGGCATCTGAATTCACCGTCCGACTGTCACCGGCACATGTACACCTGCAAAATCAACAGAGCAGTCATCATTCAGGATTCCTGCACGAAAAAGCCAGGGGATGTGAGGGAGGGTTCCACCCTCTTCCCCATATGGCATAGGAGTTCGTGCCGCAATGCTCATTCTCCAAACTGAGAATTGTGCTGATCCTTAAAGCATGAGGGAGCGCATGAAAGGAAAATCTGCAATGGATTCAGGACGATCGGTTGCTCATTCAATCTACGGCTTTTTTACCGACTTTGTGGAGATGAAGAGACACTTTCGCTACCATTCATACATGCATCTGGGCTGCTCCAGACAGCGGTGCCGGTATTGCCAACAAGAATACAAGGCATCATCTAGCAGCTGATCGCAGCTGCGCGCTTTAACAACTGCCGCTGACCGTGCGTATGTGTGCATCCATACCTGCAACTGATCGCCGGATTTTCTCTGATTTTCTTTTTCAAGAATCGACACTCGGAATAAATATTCCTGTCGCGATATCTGATTTATGGAATGCGCTGTCTATGACACATATGTTACAAAGAAAGACGGCAAGATAATGCACTTTGATGTTGTGGTTCAAGATGGCACGCCGCATGAAAAGGCCATAGAGTACGGTAAAAAATATCTGGAAAGTGTGGGGCAAGGCGGACAGAAAATAACTCAAGAAGAATGCCAGTTCTGCCACATACAAGAAGCGCCTCCTTTTGTAGAGAAGGCAATCAGGCAGAACGGCTACTGGATACAAAAGATGGAAGGCTGCCCCAATTAGTCTCTCTCTATTTGGGACCGCAAAACGCGGAATGGCTTATTATTATGTAGCACCAGATTTTTATCAAATCTATATAAAGAGCTCCCTGACGCCATCCACCACGTACTGGACCGCGATAGCCGCAATGAGAACCGCAAACACCCTTGTGATGATGATCGAACCGCGCCTTCCAAGCACCCTATAAATCTTGCCGACGTACTTTAGGATGACATAGGTTATGCCTATCACTATCAGGATCGATATCGCCGTCACCGCCAGCCCGGCGGTCTGGAACGAGATTATCACCGCCGTTATCGCGCCGGGGCCGGCGAGCAGCGGGAACGCAAGCGGCACTACGCCCGATTCGCCCTGAGCGCTGGTGCCGCCGAATCTCCACTCGCCGTGCGTCAAAAGCTCTATAGCCACTATGAAGAGCAGTATTCCTCCGGCCACCATGAAGCTAGAGAGGGTGATGCCAAAGATCGACAGGAGCTGCGTGCCGGCCACCGCGAACGCAAAGAGCAGGCCAGCTGCGGTGATTATTGCGGTCTTGGTAACGGATGCCCTTTCGGCCCTTTCCATCTTTTGTATGAGCGCCATGAACACCGGCACGATTCCTATCGGGTCAATGACTACAAAGAGTGCGACTGTAGAAATGATAAGGTCTTCAAAGAAAGTGCTAGAAATCGCAAAAGGGTCCGCCACGCACGGTACTGGCGCGCATGGACTATTTTTAGTAGCTGCTGTGCTCAGTTATCTCGATGTTCCTCGATTCCAATATCTTCAGGATCGCCTTTTCAATGTCTCGCTCGGTGATGTAGCCAAAGTCCCATGCGTCGATAAAGTGGCGGAACTCGCCTTCAAGCGTCTTGGCGGTGTCCTCAAACTCAGCCATCCTATCAAGCGTATCAGGCGACCTGTAACCCTTGGCGACCATTATTGGGCATCGCTGGTCCCCGCCAATCGGGATGTACCAGGCATTCTTGGCGAACCTGTAGTGGCGGTCAGAGATCATGGTGTACATGCGCATTAGCTCATCGTTGTTGAGCTTTTGCAGGTCGGCAAACCAAGGCTCGTCTATGAAAGTTGACGCTGGCCGCCCTCCTCTTCCATCATTATCTTTGCCGCTATTTCTGCTGCCGAACAATACCGTACTTTATGGATATCCAGCTAGAAATATGTTGTTTTTCAATGGTGGCTCCTTTCGGCGATTGCCTTAACCCTTTCGACGCCGTTGATCTCTTTGATTATTCTTGCTACCGGGGCGGGCACAAGACCCTCCCACTTGCTGCCCGTGATCATCCTGTTCCGGATCTCGGTAGCCCGCATCTCGCTCCTGTCGACGAGCGGCGCTTCGATGGTCTTGATGCCTCTCTCCCGGAACAGCATGAGGGTGAAAGGGTCGTTGGCAAACACAACATCATATTTCGGGACCAACATGTCCACATGCCGGGTCCAAAGCGAATGCACGTCGACATCAGGGACCGGTATTATCAGTATCCTGTCAGCATCAACTTCTTTTTCAGAGTCTAGCGACTCCTTTACCATCCTGATGCGCTCGCCGGCTGTGAACGGGTTTCTGGGCTCGTGGCTCTTTTGAGCGCTGCCGACCACAATTACCAATAGATCCACCTTGCCAAGGGCGAACTTGACAGTCGCAAGGTGCCCCTTGTGGAAGGGCTGGAACCGGCCGACGAAGAGCCCTGTGGTCGACAACAGGAGTATATGCTGCCAGCGACCTCTATTTTAAACATATTTAAGCAAAGCAACAATCGGTACGGGCGTTGACAGAAGAACCGGTCAGGATCGACGGCTCGCAGGGCGAGGGCGGCGGCCAGATACTGCGCACCGCAGTTTCGCTTTCCGGGGTGACCGGCAAGCCTGTCGAGGTGACCAACATCCGCGCCAGGCGCCAGAATCCCGGCCTGCGGCCGCAGCACATGACTGGCATCAAGGTGATAGCCGACCTTTTCCATGCAGACGTTGAAAACTTGAAGGTGGGGGCGGAATGGATCAAGTTTGCGCCATCAGAAAGGTTTGAGGGCGGCTCAGTCAAGGTCGACATCGGAACGGCCGGCAGCATACCTATGATATTGATGGCAGTCGTGCCGGCGGTCTCGCTCTCTGGTAACAGCCTAGAGATCGAAGTCACCGGCGGCACCGACGTCAGGGCAAGCCCTACCATCGACTATGTGAAGTACGTCGTGGCCGAGGCGTACCGGAGCATCGGGATAAAATTTTCCGCAGATGTGCTAAAGCGCGGCTATTACCCAAAGGGCTGTGGCATAGTGCGATCGATCATCGAGCCCTGCAGGGCACCCGGCACGATGGAGCTCCTGACCACAAGGGACGTGCCGCCCAAGATCACGAGCGTGTGCGGCCAGCTGCCGCGGCACGTGGCAGAGCGGCAGATATCCTCTGCCATGATCGCGCTTGAGAAAAAGGGGATCCGCTGCAGCAACTATTCCGCGTCTATAGAGACGTCAGTATCACCGGGCTCTTCGATCCTGATCTACTCGGCGTCCGACTTTGGGCCGTTTGTAGGCGGCGACTCGATAGGCGAGCTTGGCAAGCGCGCCGAGGCAGTGGGCACCGAAGCAGCCGAGCGGTACCTGGAGAGCACACTTGCGCAGGCGCCGGTGGACCCGTTCCTTGCAGACATGCTCGTGCTCCCGCTTGCGCTTGCAAAAGGCAGATCGAAATACAGGGTTGCCAGAGCGACGGAGCACCTTCGCACGAACCTGCAGGTCGCAAGCCAGATGGTTGGATGCAGGTACAGCATAGAGCAACAGCAGAAGGGCAATAATACCTATGTCGTCACGATAGAAGAGAAGGTTAGCTAGATGCCGCCGTCAAGCATGGCTGCCAGCAGCAAGATGGCTATCGACAGAACGACGATTATTTCGCCGAGGATGATTATCTTTGTCCTTACCGACTGGACGTAGATGTTGCCTCCTTGCCCTGACATTATCTTGCGCTCCATGTCTGCGTTCAGCAGCCTGACGTGCACTATGTACGTCACCACCGTGGCGATTACCAAGCTGATCTTTATGAGCAGAAGCGTGCCGTAGGTCGTGTCGAGCAGCGCGCTGGGGTCGCCGATAAACCCGCGCGAGTTGTAGATGCCGGTTGCTATCAGGATGCCAAACGCCGGCACCGTTATCTTGTTGAAGCGCCGGCCCACCTTGACCATCAGCGCCACCAGCTCTTCAAGCGTTTTTGTGTTCGACTTGAGTACCGGAACTAGGACAACTCCGATAAAGATCGAGCCCCCTACCCATATCGAGGAGCATATGAGGTGCACCCACGTGACAAGGCTTTCGGCAAGAGCCATCGCCCATTTTCACGCCTGCACGGTATATTATCGATGCTGTCTTCCAGAAAGGTTTTAATCAGCTCTGCGATTCAGCTAGGATCACTTGATAATAGGTCCAAGAAGGCTGGTGCTCATTGGCGCCATCGCCGCCGTTGCCCTTACTATCATATTCTATCCCCTCCTTGTGCGAACTCCATTCGATCCGCAAAAGGTCTCCTTTGAGCTGACCAAGGTTGAGCTGATCTCTGGCAGCGAGGGCGAGCAGCAACTCGTTGTCCAGCCTTCGCTCAGGATCACCAATACAAACGACTTTACCCTCACAACTTCAAAGATCGACTATGAGCTTTTCGCTGACGGCGTCTTGGTGGGATCGGACACTATATCGTACGAAGACGTTCCAATCAACGGAAGGCCAGCACTGTTCCCGAACCAGCCGGTGACCCTCAGGGACACAGACGGTCTCACGCTCCGGTACTCTGACGCAAACGCAGACCTGTTCAACAGGATACTGGGCAACAGCACAGAAATCGGGTGGAGCATCCAAGGCAGCGCAAACATCGAGTCAGGCACGACACTTGAAACGACGCAGTTCTCTACCGAGCTTTAGCAAAATTATAAAATGCGGTCACCGGGATTTGAACCCGGGTTACGGGCTTTCTTCGCATGAAAGTGCATGGAAGGCCAGTGTCCTAGACCAAACTAGACGATGACCGCTTTTTTACTGTATAGCCGGCATTGCCAAGGATATTAAAACCTAATCAGGAAAGATGATGTTGAGCAGCACGTCGACTGCCTTGTTCTTGGCCTTCTGCTTGTAGTACTCTATTCCCTTCTTGGGGACGTCGAGAGCTTTTTCCTTCTCCACCTCGTCCACCGGCCGGTGATCCAGCGCGCCGTAGAACTGTATTCTGTAGCCCTTGAGCTTTGACACGACGGTGGAATCGAATATGTCGTGGAGCCACACCGAGCCGACAAAGTAGACGAAGGGCGGATTGGGCTTGCTCTTTATCATGCCCGCTATCCTGTCGATGGTCTGGGCCATGTTCTGCGAGTCAGTGTCGATCGCAATAATGTCCGGCTTGACGCCTCCTTGCACTAGTGCCTCTTTCACTTTTTCAGCCGGCTCCTGCTCGCCCACGATCATGACCATTGTCTTGTGCTTGTCCGGCCTCGACCTCATGACCATGCTGTACGTTTCAAGCCCGAGCTTGACGCGCTCTTGAATATAGTCTGGAAGCCCGCCGTCAGCAGACCTGCCCTTGTGCACCGCGTAGAGGACAATCAGGTTGCCATCGGTAAAGCGGTACTCAGACGACATATCTTACTCTAGTACCACGTGGTTGCCACTTTTTTTGGCGCCGAGATCTGCCTTTCAAGCTCGTCGAGCCGCTGGAGCGACTCTGGGTTCTTTTGCAGGTCCTTGAACTGCTTTTCGTGCCTTATCCTGTGGACGACGTTGAGGACTTCGTCCATCGTGACCCCGTGCTTGATGTCGTACTCAATCTGCTTGGCGCAGCTCGAAACCGTGCTGTATTTTTTGTAATTTCGTTTTTCAAAAGAAGAAGCGTCGGGAGATATGCCCCTGACAAAACGGACAATGACCTTTTCAACATGTTCAAGATGCCAGTCTTTCATGGCAAAATTGTTAGGCTTCATTGCTCCTAAAGGCTTACCACTATTGGCTATTTAATCTCTTGTCCCGCTGTTTTTACTAAAGGTAGTCGGCAAGCTTTATTTTTTCCTCGCCGGGAATTTTTGCGATCTCGAATCTTTCCTTTGACTTGAGCAGCGACGCGGTCGCATCGATGCCGACTTTTGTCGTAAGCAGGTTCGCCTGATCGCTTGATGGGTCGAGGCTCGATCCTTTTGTGTTTGGCATTATGAGCAAGTCCCTGTCGGCCTGGCAGCGGGTTGCAATCGCGTACTCAACTGCAACAGGATCTGTCGGGTCAATGTCATCGTCCACAACGGTTGCCATCTTGAGGGATGGGTGGGCAGAAAACGCGGCCATCAGCGCGTTCTTGGGCTCGCCCTCCAGCCGCTTTTTGATCTGTATCACTGCGGCGAGCCAGTTGCTGCCACCGTCTGTCAGGTGCACAGCCTGAGTGGTCGGCACGACGTTCTTTACATAGTCAAACATCTTGGCCTCGACAGGCAGGCCCATGAGCAACCGGTGCTCTGTATAGCCGGGCAGTATGTCGTGGTAAATGGCGTTATCGCAGAATCTTATCCTTTCTAGCTCAAACACTGGCTGCTTGCGCTTAAAGTCATAGGTGCGCAGCATTTCAACCATCCACTCCTCATGAGTCCTGTCCTTGAGGATCCTCCCCTCAAGCACTATCTCGGCATGGCTTGGCACGTATAGTTGCGAATAGCCGGTCTTGGCAAGTACCAGCCTGCCTCCAAGCAAAGAATTGGCTATCAGCATCTCGTCAACTCCGTACGCCGCCTGGTACGCTGCAGCGATGTTGACTGCCGGGTGTACTCCTATGGCTATTGCAACTTTCAGGTCCTCGCCGTGGTCGCGGGCGTAAGTGAAACACTTGTGAAGGTGCCTGCCCTCAACCATCCTGATCGCCATGTGCCGATCGTCCAGCCGCAACAACCGGTGGGTCGACTGGTTCTGGTTGCCCTTCTCCTGATCCTTTGCAAAGACCACCGAGGAGGTGATGAAGGGGCCGGCGTCCTTTTCGAAGTGCGTGACTATCGGGAGGTCGTGAAGGTTCCTTGAAGAATTTTTTTCAAACGGCACGCCGCCCTGAACCTTTGATGGAGGCGACAGGCTGCCAAGAGCTTCGGTGATACGGGCGTGAATCGCCTTCTTGATGTCGGCAGCTGCAGCCTGATCCACTTTGCGCGAGTCGCCTGCTATTGCAAGGTAGAATCTCCTTGGCGTGCCGACGACGTTGCACGCGACTGCAATCTTGCTCCCGCGCACCTTCTCAAAGAGCACGGCCTGCTTGCCGTCCAGCTTTGCTGTGACTGCCGCCAGCTCAAATTCTGCGCTGACATCCTGCTTGACCCGCACGAGCTCGCCCTCGCTCTGAAGGAGCGACAGGAAGCTCCGAAAATCACCGTTATTGCCCTTCATGCTTTTTGCTACCAACGATACTCATTACCTCTCCCATAATTGCTTTCATGTCATCAAGCTGGAGCTGGCTCTTGCTGTGGAGCGAGACCAGGCAGATGCCGTTTATCATGGACGATACCTTCTCTGCGACGGTATTGATAAAGATTGAATCGTACTTGCTTGGGATCACCTTTGCCACGTTGGCCTTACTGTTTGGCGTGCTGATGGCGACAGAGACCGCGCCTATGCGACGCTCGCCTTCAGTTATGATGAAAAAGCAGCCGTTAAGAAAAAAGATTGCTTGGAGAAAAAAATTCCTCCCAGTGCTAGAGCTGACGATCTTGTTGTCTACTACGTCAGGCCCATTATCCATTGGCTTATCTTACGCGAACAGTGATCGGCTTGGCGGCGACCTTGAGCTCCTGCTGCTTCTTTGTCCTTGCCCTGAGCTTCGCCTTGTACTTCAGGTTCCTTGGCTTTGTCCTAAGACGATAGCCGCAGCATGGGCACCACAAGCCATCCCATTTGATGAATATCTCACAAATCTGGCATCTCTTCTGTCCGCTTGCGTACCGGCCTGAGCCGACTGGCTTTTGAGCCTTGTGACGGATGCATATACCTTTACAAGTCATCTGCATAACGAGACAGGAATTTTCTATTTAATACTTAGTAATAATTGATCATGATTGGTAAGCAATGATTGTAGAAAAGATAAGAAAAAAGGCTTGTAGCCTTTTAGCGTACGTTTATGCTTTTTGCGTGGAACGTCTCGTTCATCGTCAGGTATTCTTCGATCTTCATCTTGACGTCGTCTGGCTCAGTGTCGTCCATTCCTGAAAAGCCAGCCTTGAACGAGATCTTGTTGCCTGAAACGTTCACGTCTGAAATCTGCATATCTGCATAGACGTTGGCAAGCTCATTAACCCATTCCTTGGCTTCATTCGCATCTATTCCTGACGTGTCGATATTCACGTTTAACATTTTGGTCATCCGAAACCACCTACAACGCAATTCATACCGGCATTAATAAAGTTGACGCACAGTAGGCAAGCGGGCAGCGCCGGTGAATTTAAACGGCACGCTTTTTTAACATATAAAGGCGATTATTCCTTCTTTTCCTCAAAGCCCCAGTACTTTGTCAGCTCTTTCTCGAACGCAGAGAACTGGTCGTCGTTCAAAAAGTCGCCGCAGTTCTTGTGGTTTGCAACGACCTTCATCCCGACTGTCTTGAATTCTACCTCATAGAATGTGACCTTGGGGCAATTGCACATTTGTGTATAGAAACTCTTCCTCTGGCTCTACTTATTTGTTTACCTGTAGAATAAACATTTATCAGTTCCCATATTCCTATTTTCATTAATGAGTTATAGATTTCTCGCCTTTGCGTTGGTAGCTTTGATGCTTGTGTTCGGAGCATCATCAGTTGCCTTGAGCGGTAGCGCATATGCGCAACAAGACGATCTCTGGTACCCTGGCGAAGGTGTCAGGCAGGACATGTATGTGACATACAGGATTCAAGAGCTTGACACAGCCGATGGAGACCCTTATGTGATGACTCTATACTTTAAGGAGCAGCAAGATGGAGATTGGATCGTCCCGGCAGCCGTACAACATGGGAATAATGTCATTACCGGGATAATGAAGCTTTCCGACGGCATGTCCTATCTTGCAGGCGGAAGCCAAGTTCCTGCTGAAATGAACGATTTCATAGGCGGATACCAAGGTTCTCTGCACTGGCTAGACGCGTTCACTACAAAATCTGCGCCGCTATCGCTGACGGCAGGCTCATGGGGTAAAATTGCCGCGATTGGAGGCGAAGAGATCAGACCACGTGGTGTGGAAAAAGTAGCGTTTGAAGGTGCACAGGATCTGTGTCAAGCAGATTCCTGCGATGCTACGCTTGTCATGTGGCATAAAGGCGTTGACAACAAGATATGGATCGTAAACGGGTTCCCATTCCCTGTCAGGGCAGATACCTTTGCAGAGGATGCAACGGGATCTGAAGTGACCCAGTTCAGATTTGAGCTGCTAGAGACCGGCACGGGCGAGCCCCCAGGACTCAGCGGATCTGGAGCGGCACAAAAGCCGCCAATAGAAAAGAGGACCCACAGCGGATATTACATTAGGCTGGAATGGACTCCAGAAGAAATCCAGCCAAACAACGATGTAAGCTTGGGAATCTCGATGTTTGATGCGCAGAAGTTCCCGTTGCTGGATGTCAGGTACGACCTCACGATAAAGGACTCTAGCGGACAGGTGATTCAGGAGCTCAAGAACCAGGTGGCAGAGCTGGGCACTGCAACGCATCAAGTCAACTTTAACGGCACAGGAACGATGATGGTCACAGTTACGATCACTGCCTTTGGCGGCCAGACTACGGGTCAGTTCGTTGAGGGCGCTGACTTTGGCATAGTAGTAGTTCCAGAATTCCCCGTCAGCGCCGCCATGGTCGCGGCAGCTGTGATCGGCCTCGTGGTCATCATCACCAGAACAAGAGGCACATCGATAGGCAGCAGCCTATTTGGCAACAAGGGTACTGCCTCTCCCTAACTTTTCCTTTTTTGATGACGAATTTCGTTTTTGCCAAGACTGCCCGCATGCCTGACAGCAAAATTTAAAAAGGCATATTCTGATTGTATAGCAAATGACACTACCAAAGGGATACGGAAGTGGTGGACGTAGAAGCGGTGGCGGTGGAGGCGAGGGTAGCCGCGATGACATCGAACGCATGATTGGCCGCAGAGTCGAAAACATGAATGGAATATACATACTCGGCTTTGCGCTGTGCTGGGCTGCAACCGCAGGCGGAGTCTATGTAGGCGTAGCCGTCTATCCGTGGGCATACCCGCTGCCAAGTGGCATTTACGCGCTTTCTGTCCTGACCGTAATTGAGGCGCTCGGGTTCTTCTTCATCATGAAGATAGCGCACGAGAAGCCTGCAAGAGCGTAAACGTCCTCTTTTTCCTCTTTTTGTTTTAATTTTTCACTCCTCAAGTTTTGCTTCCCTCCATACTAGCACATGCGAATTGCCATAGACAAGGGTTGTCGCTATGCGGAAAGCTCGAATTTCGCATGCGCCCGGGCATGGCATAAAATTTTATATACTACGTCTCTGTCTGGGTAGATAATGGTCTGGCTTAGACGTACAACGCACTACTTGTTCATAGTAGTGGTTGCTGTCAACAGCACACTGCTAACCATCAACGCAGGTGACTACATCTTCTACACGGACTGGATGTGGACCTCCTTCGTAGTATTCTCGATCTCCCAGTCTACAATGCTCGTAGTGGGCGCGATATACTACATGCTCTTCACAGGAGTACCAGGAACGGCCACATACTATGCAACAATCATGACAATCTACACCTGGGTTGCAAAGGGCGCATGGTTCGCACTCGGCTACCCGTACGACTTCATCGTGGTGCCTGTGTGGATACCTTCAGCAATGCTGTTGGATCTCACATACTGGGCAACAAGAAGGAACAAGCACGCTGCCATACTCATCGGCGGATCGCTGGTTGG
>FWWM01014502.1_pt1 | contig 12343 bp, 13 predicted proteins | sample 2228351 | NCBI WGS metagenome assembly FWWM01 (sample SAMEA103939774, study PRJEB20133) | metagenome | reverse complement strand
TTTTATTTCAAATTTATTGAAATTTAGCAATTTTTCATTGAAAAACGATTTCTATCTTTAATATAATAAAAAAATTCTACTTTGTCAAGAGTGGGGCTGTTTAAAAATCATGAAACAACCCTAAAGGCAGGATTCAAAACGAATATTTCAACCGCGCAAAAGCCATATATGTATTGAAACCATACTCATCCATATCATCCCCATGCATCGCTAATAAGATTAACGATAGATCTAAATTCTCGGCAAGAGATACACTAACGGTTGGCAAAAAAGCAAAGGAGCCATCGATCGGATTATGCAATATTATTATGTCTCCACGCGTCAAGGCAGTGAGATTGTAACCAACTTGATAAAATAAGTTCCATTGAGAGGGCGAAAGCAATCCTAAATTTAACGCATCAAATAAATACATCCGAATATTCTTGCGTTTGCCAATGTTATTAAATAACGCTTCCCCATGAAGATAAAGCGAATTTTTAAAAGTATAATCAAGCGAAACCACAAAACTTACTTGATCCCTCTTTTCATTCGCTAAATCAGTAAGAAAAACCGCGTTTATTCCAGTTGGATTTTTAATATAAATTACCTCCCCACGAAATCCAGCTCCATAAATATCTCCGGCATATGAAGCACCTAAAACAAATCTATTCCTGTGTACCCCAGAAACAAGGTGAAAATCCCATTCATAAAAATTTGTTGAAAACTGACAAAGCGCACTTGAGTTCCTACCTCGCCTTGATGGCTTATATGCAAAGTCAAATTTAGTAAGTGGGGAAAGAAAAAATTGAATTCTAAACGCGTCAACTGCGGGTTTCTCCTCATAATCAAAATCAAGAATTGAAAGAGGATTAAAAAGATCGGTTATGTTCCATACCCAACTTGTTCCCCAAGCAATCCTCTGTCTCCCTAAAGAAAGATCAAATTTTGAAAATTGAAAACTTAAATAAAGTCGATCTACCTCAATATGATTAACTGTTCTTTCCCCTTCCCAAATAAACTTTTCAATCTCAAAGAGATATTCATCGTTGAATCTGTCCCCTGTATACTCCATGACAGATAAAGGTGACTTTCCAAAAATTATTCTATTCCGTATGCCAGCGTTGAAATTGATTTTATCGGTAGGAAAAAACTTTAAATTTAACCGTGAGTGAATCAAAAAATTTGCGCTTCTTTTTGAAGAGATGAAATCGTTCCCATTAAAAAGAAACTTAACATAACCCCCAGCGGTAAAACTTTGAGAATAAACCCTTACAAACAGAAAAACTATAAGAAGTATAATTCTACTCATTACGCTCATCGGATTTTACTTTTCCATCTTCAAGAGTGATAATTCGGCGAACGCGTTTTATCACCTTGCTATCATGTGTGGCTATGATAAAAGTAGTTCCATACTCTTTATTTAAATCGATCATTATATCCAATAACTCCTCTGCGGATTTACTATCCAAATTAGCCGTTGGCTCGTCAGCGAGGACAAAGGAAGGACGAGAGGCTAAAGCTCGAGCAACCGCTACCCTCTGCTGTTGCCCGCCCGATAGTTCAAACGGCCTTGAATTAATTTTGTCTTTTAACCCAACACGTTCAAGTAATTCAATCGCTCTTTTCTCTCTTTCAGCCTTAGGAACACCCTGTAACAGCATTATAAATTCAACATTCTCTTTGGCGGTTAAAACTGGAATTAAATTAAACGATTGAAAGACGAAGCCGATATTTTTCAGCCTAAATTCAATCAATTCGTCTGTTTTGAACTTGTAAATATCTTTGCCGTTTATCAAAACGGTGCCTTTAGTTGGTTTATCAAGTCCACCGATCATATTTAACAATGTGGTTTTTCCAGAACCGCTTGGTCCAACTAACGCAAGAAATTCGCCCTTTTCAATTTTAAGATTGATATTTTTTAAAGCGTGGACAGGTACCTTTGACTCGTCATAAATTTTGTCAAGATTTATTATTTCTATTAAGCTCATATTAAAAACCGAATAAGTTTTCAAAATGCTCTCATTGCTTCTGCTGGTTTCAATCTTATTGCTTTAACAGCAGGTGAAATCGACGCTATTATAGCTGTAGCTAACATCATGAAAAAAAGCGAAACATACATATGAAACGGCACCTTTGGATAAAGAACAACCGGCATGTTATATGCAGACAATCCCTCCGCGGCGATCGACAAATCAACCCCGGTCTTTGAAAGAATTAAAACGGTAAGCCATCCGAACAATGTCCCAATCGCCCCTCCAGTAAACAACAACATCACCGACTCTAAAATTATCAAACCAAATAACCTACTTCTTTTCATTCCAATTGCTATTAACATTCCAAACTCTCGAATTCTCTCGAAAACCGACATCATCATCGTATTTGAAATTCCAAAAAGCAAAGCGAATAAAATAATTCCCATAAAAATATTTAACTCAAGGTATAAAATACCTCGCGTAAGGGCATACTCCGGGGCGATCTCCTCCCAATCCTCAACAGCGGTATTTGTAATGTTAGCGCGCAATCGATTTTTCACAGTGTCTATCAAACTTATGTCTTTAACTCTTATCGCAATTTCATGAACAACATCCTTTGCACCGAGCAACGATTGTAACTCGTCTCTTCTAACGAAAACAACAGATGCATCGTAAGTAGAAGATTCGGTCTTGAAAATTCCAGCAACCCTAAAAGCTGATGCAACCAAATTATTATCCATCGATTGAAACGACAAAACCACTTTTGAATTTAACTTTACCTTTAATTGCTCAGCTAACTTACTTCCTATTACGATTTGATTTTCTCTGCCTTCAACAAAATAATCACCTTCAATGATTTTCTTGTAAATTGAGGTCACTTTCTTCTCTTGAGATGGTTCTATACCCAAAATTTTTACACCACGTGTGGTTACAGGTGAAAAAATCACCCCCTCGACAATAACTCTTTCCGAATAACCGCTGATCAGATGCTCATTTTGCAAATTTTTTCTTACATCGTCAATGTTTGGTATAAATTGCTGGACTAATTTTTCGTCCCGAAACTTAGGGTGATGGATTTGTATATGCGATAACTCCCTATCTATAGCGGATTCAATTGTGCCTTCCCACATCCCAACGGAAATTCCACTTGTAAATATACCACCCCAGATCCCAAAACACGCAGCTAAAACGAGTATCAAACTCCTTCTTTTATTTCTCCAAATATTTTTCCATGCAAATTGGGCTATCATTATAACCTCATTGCTTTGATTGGTTCCAATTTTCTGATATAAGAAATTGGATACAAAGCACATAATATCGCTATTAAAAGGACAATAAACGTATGAGCCAAAAATATACCGGGATTTGCGCTGAATGGAATTATTGGTTCCACGCCGAACTTAAGCGCAATTTCTTCAAGTTCCCCCGAATAAACTAACGGATGATTTTTCAAGTAAGATATAATTGGGATTGCGACAACTAATCCCGAAATCGCGCCAACAAGAGAGATAAAAATTGACTCAAATAAAGTTATCAGCATCAACCATTTCTTTTTCATACCGATAGAAATAAGAATCCCAAATTCTTTTGTTCTTTCCGCTGTCATCATCATTATAGTTCCTAAAATACCAAACGCCACAATCATATAAAGTATCAAAAGCATAACCAAACCAAAGACATTATCAAGTTGAATACCCTGAACAAGTTCAGGCATCATCTCCTGCCAGTTCATTACTTCATATCCATCTGGGAGAGACTTTCTAATTTCCGTTTGCACCTTTTCAAGTTTATCCGGGTTACTAATCAAGATTGAAATCGAAGTCAACTTGCCCTGCATTTCAAAAATCGATTGACCAAAGTTTAAAGGCATGTAGACAACCGAATTATTTAAATTTGGTAAGGCAAATTTTACAATGCCAATCACTGGAACATTCACAGCTACGGTTATCCCATAAAGCCCTTGCCCATACAAAATGACGCTATCTCCCACATTGACACCGAGCATATTTGCAAGACCCTCTGCGATTAAAACCCCCTTATCTTCATTGTTTAAGTAATTACCAGATATTAACATCTTCTTCAGCCTTGTCATTACATTCTCTACCTCGGGTGATATGCAAAATATCGAGGCTACTTTTGTGATCTCCTTTGAAGAAACAAGCATATAATTTTCAATTCGGGGGACAACGAGCGTTACATCTTCTATATTTTCAATTTTTTTCAACAACGAATCATCAACTTCAATAAATCTTTCAAGTCCTCTTTCTTCCCAATAACCTTGAGCATGAATCTGAATATATCCAGTGTACATTCGAACCGAGCTATCAATCATATGATAATATGTGCCGTATTGCAAAGACCTTGTTATAAGGGCAAGCAAAAGTGCGAAGAAAATTGATGCCGAGGCGATGATTGTTCGCCTTTTATTTCTCCAAAGGTTTCTCCAGGCTAATATGATAAAAAGCCTCATCTAACTCTTGTCATATTTTGCTGTGAGAAAAATGACTCATCTATGTTAATATCAAATTCAATCCTATTATAGTCCAAAATTGTTTTGTTTCCCGGTTTATCAACTGGGATCATTTCCCAATGGGTTGGAATTTTTCTATCCCCGAACTTTTTAATGTTGCTTCCTGTGAAAATTTTTATCAACTGATTCTCCTCATCGTAAAACTCTGTTTTTAACAACATAAAACCATCTTTAGAGATATAGCTCACAACTTTCCCCCACACCACGCCTACATTTGGTTTTGGAATTGACTCAATTTTATAGCAATCGTATCCATTAAGGTTTTCCTCGCCAATTAATCTATGTGTATAATCATCAAGATAAGACGACGCTCTAACAAGATCGTCATTCGTAAAATCAGAACCCATCCACGACTGATTCATCATAGATGGTGGGATTTTGATAATTTTTTGTACGGACGGGAGCCAATTCCATATCTCATTTTTTCGTTTAAGCGTTACCGTCCCTCTATCCCTCGCCGGCTCAGTGATATAAATTAAAGCATAATCAGGCTCAAGCGCCCAAACTTTCATGCTCATTTTTCTTTGCCATTTCGGCTTAACTATGGTCATACTCATTTCAGTATAACTGCTTTTAGAATACAAGACATCTTGTGATTTTTTAACAATTTCGTAGGCTGATTGAGAGGAGAGAATGTGGGGCAAAATTAGTAGCAAAGTAATTACTTTAATCTTCATATTTTCAAGCAAATTTAAATTCACACTTGGTATAATAAAATTAAGCAAAAGGTAGGATTTAATCAAATATCCGTTAAGAGAAGGTTCTCTTCATAAACTCATCCCCTTCGAGACGAGCTTGTTTTGAAGGGGATTTCATTAAAGTTTTCAATTTATGTTGCTTACAAACAAAATTGGAAAGTTTGATGAGTCGATGTGGAATTTTTGATGAATGAATTTCGTATTCTCTACCCTTTCTGGTCACCACAAGCAATCGCTTGCCATCCTCTACTCAGCAAATAACTTTTCCACTAAATTTTTAGTGCGAAAATGAAAATTGAAAACCTATATAAAAAAAGCCAAAAATTAACTGAAAATTTACTAAAAAAGATAGTGTAAATAATAAAAGCCAGATCATGGAAAACAATAAAACTACGAAATACTTTTTCTCATCATATAAATATGAAACCCCAAAAGACAATGCCACGATAAACCACAGCATGAAAAAGTCTAACTCATTAATCAAAGAATAAAATATCGATTTAGTTGGAAAATCTCCTGAAAAAAGAGTAATTCCTACTATTGCTTTCCCATCTAGCAAAACAAGTTTAAGTATAGTATTTATGATAAAACCGATAGACAAAATATTTATGGAAGCTGAAGCAACTAACGAAAAAGGTTTAATCAATTCCCATTTTTCTGTAATAAACGAAATCGAAAGGTAACTCAAAAACAAATACAAAAACAAATTGATCAGGTGATCAAATGAGTTCTTAATAGAAATTAATATATGGTATCCAGGATCTGTTAAAATAACCCGCGTCATATCGAGCATCTCTAAAACTTCAGAATCTTTCTCTAATAATGCCTTTTCTTCAATTTTAAGAAGCATCTGTTCGATAAAATAATCATTTGAAATGAGTAAATAAGAGAAACCGAAAACCACTAAAATATAAACAATCATGGGAAGTAATATGTAGATCGTCCGAATTCTGGAGGGCAAACTAAATCTCTTTAACAAAAGAGAATGAAGAAATAATTCTTCAACTCCAGATTTTCTCATCAACATGGATTTTACGAAATATCTTTACGATTGAATATGATAATGGAAAGCGTAATGTAAACTACTATATAAAACAAGAACAGGACAAGTATATCAGGATTAATAGCTTTTCCATCGATAATATCTAACTCCAGCGCCCAGTGCTTCCAGATCGGAGGGAATATATAAGCTAAATTTGCCACTTTACCACCTAATCTTTCTGCCAGAAAAATAAAACGTCCAAGTAAAAAATAAATTAAAATTCCAATTGCTGCAACAGCTAGGGAATTTTCAAGAATAAGTGAAAGAAACACCATAAAAGTAAATAACACAACAAAAATATAGAAAATTAACAAGGAAATATAAATGGGGGTCAAGAAAATCGTTCCATTCATTTTAAAGTATAAAATCAGAACTATACCAATTCCAGAGATTAACAGCAAAGCAAAAATTGCAATAATCTGTCCCGTATACCTTGATAACAATAAACCAGTACGGGATACTGGCTTCGTAAGGAAAATTCCCAACAACGGATTCTTCAATGTATCAACAAATATAGCCGAAGACTGTAAAATAAGTAAAAACATAAAAATAGATTTGAAAAAGTGGTAAATAGACTTTATCGCTTCATAGCCGAGATCAATTTGAGTTTCGTCAAATGAGAGTCCCATAAGGCTCATTGAAACTATCACATCTCCCTCATAATCAACCTTAAAGGTAAACACTAAAAGAAAAAAAATAACTATAATAAGAGATAGCAGTGCAAAAAATGGATGCTTGTAAACTTCGCGAATCGTTTGTTTAACTATTGGATACTTTATCATAGTCATTCCTCCGAATTTATGTATGAAAAGAATACCTCTTCCAGCGCTGTTTGAATCGGTTTCACATTATAAACTTGAATACCTTTTGCTTCGAGGATAGCAAGAATTTTTTGAAGTTGTTCCGAACCCAGCACAGTTATTATCCATTTATCTCCACTTTGAGAAATATTCCAGTTCCCTTCAATCTCTGGTTTACCTAACAAATATATTTCAAATTGTTGGTTAGCTGGAAGCATATCTATTAACTGCCCCTGCACTATTACTCTGCCCTTTTTTAGAATGGCAATGGAGTCCGCAATTAATTCAACCTCAGAGAGAAAATGAGAGTTTAAGAAAATCGTTTTACCTTCGTTACGTAATCTGATAAGAAGTTCCCTTACAATTTTTCTACCCAAAGGATCCAATCCCTCAGTAGGTTCATCCAGAAATAATAACTCCGGATTATGAAGTATTGCCTGAGCAATCCCCAATCGTTGAATCATGCCTTTAGAAAATGTGCTTACCTTTTTATAGGCAACATCTGCCAAATCAACTAAAGATAAGACTTCTTCAATCCTATTGGTAAGTAACTTACCTGATAAACCACTTAACTCACCAAGATATTTCAAAAGCGCAAATGCTGTAAAATACTTTGGAACCCGGAAAAACTCCGGTAAGTAACCTATTCTTGTTTCCTGCTTCGCTAAATTTATAGGATTACCGAAGATATAAGCAGAACCTGAGGTTGGTTTTATGAGTTTCAAAAGAATCTTAATTAAAGTAGTTTTACCTGCTCCATTCGGACCAAGCAATGCAAATATTTTACCTTCCTCTACCGCGATATTAACTTTATCCAAAGCTTTGACATGGTCTCTACCCCAACCCTTGTAAATTTTAACCAAATTTTCCGTTTGAATTGCCTTGATCATTATAACTACCTCTATTTGTTTCCCTTTAACAGTTTAATAATGGTATTATGCCCTTTTTCATTCATTGGGAAATGCTCTGAGAAAATAATTCTATTGTTATTATCTATAACTATTGCCATTGATTTAATAAATTTGATGCTTTCAAAAATTGAGTCAGGTCCAACCAATGTAATAAAGTTTATATTATTACTCCTTTTCCAATATAATAACTTTTTCGAATCCTGCAAAATTGCAATATTACTCTGACGAAATACAGCTGCAATATGCTCCTGTGAATCCTCACTAAAAACATTATTTATTTTGTCACATAAAATGATAAAATCGTCAAAACAAGGTGGACAACTGAAGTCGTTGAAATCTAGTAAAAACTTTCGCAAAAGATGGGGCATTATTTTCAATATATTTTATCATCACTTTATTAACCGCAGAAGAACTTTGATTAACTGCGGTAGAATTTTCTTCGTTTCCCACCAATAAAAGAACAGCAAAAATTATCAAAATTGAAATTACTCTATTACCCCGCATTTATAATATTGGAATATCATTTATTTCTATTTCAAAGAGTATTTCTTCACCAAAGTTCCTTCATTTTCAATTGTAAATAGTTCATCAGATTTGTTGAACCAAATATACGAGGTTTTGGCCGGCAGTGTAAATTTACCTCTGAATTTGCCATCAATGTTATAAACATAAACATCCTGGTATGGATTTTGGGAATAATCTGCTCCAAGTACAAAAATTCTTTCTTTACTATCCACTGCAACATCCCGTAGAATTCTTCCCTCCGGTAAGTAAGTTCTGGAGAATAGGCTTTTGGACATTAACTTCTTAGGAGGCTTAGGAATTAAATCCTCAACCGCGAAATCTTTAATAAATTTTCCTTCGGTGTCCCAGATTTCAATTTTATTCATAAGTACATGGGCAATTATTATTTTCCTCGAATCAGTCACTGTAAAATTAAAAATTCCTTCAAACTCATATTCATCACCAGTAGAATTTTTTGGTTTTATGGTTTTTAATAACTTCCCCTCTATAGTATATTGGTGAAGTAATACTTTTTTTGCCCCTTGCATAGCTCCAACCCACAAGTTACCATCTTTATCAAATGATATATCAAAAACCACTCCTTTAACATAAAAAGTACGTAAATGTTTAAGGGAAGTATCAAAAATTTGAATCCTTGGGGAAGCAAAATCAGCTATGGCTATTAAATCTTTAAAAATATCCAATCTATCGGGCCCTCGAAATTCTCCCGGTCCACCACCTCTTCTCCCAACCTCACCAATCTTTCTACCTTTACTATCCAACTTTTTAACACTATAACTCAACTTATCGGAAACAAATAATGTCCCAGCATCAGATTGAACAACAGCCCTAGCATTTAAAAACCAAACATTTCCATTGTTCCCAATTATCAGTTTTTCTTTTAGATTAAATTCAATTTTTCTTTCAGACAATTTTTGTGGCATAACAACACTTGTAACAACAGCTATAATTAATAAGAAAATATGAATCAACATAGCCATAGCCGATTTTATCTTAAGAAGTTTATGTTACTATGTACCACAGCTTTGATAGGCTATCCAGCAACCTAGTTTACACCCCATAGATGCCAAATCACCTGAACCGCATAAGTCCAAGCATCGCTTTAACGCCTCATCACAATACTTTGGCTTAGTAGCTTCAGCAACGTTATACGTAAAAAACAATTCACTAAATACCAAGCCCACTACTAATATTAAATTTTATTTTTGAAAAAATACCACATCCCTTATCATATACTCATATAAAACCTGTCGCAAACCTAATACATTTTTCTTTCTCACAAAACTGTAACAATACAAACACCATACCTTACACTTTTCTTAACTTAACTTTTTACTTTACCTTCACTTATATATACAACTAAACTGGACATATACCCTTAATCTCAACCCCAGAAATGGCAAGGGCAAAAGATGGTTTAAACTAAAGTAAAAAAATGAAAAGGTGTAGATAGGGCGTCAAAACTTTTCTTAAAGAGATTTTTGTTATATACTGATCTCATAACCAACGCGGATAATCATATCCACTGTCTTTAGATTATTTCGAAGATTAACGAGAAAATACAGATTATTCCGACTGGAAAGATAGTAGTTCAGTAGACCGTTAAGAACATCTCCCTTCGTACTCTCACTTGGAAGCGAAAAGCGTTGATAGTAGACGCGAAGGAAAACATTTTGAAGCAACCGCGCTGTGGCAATAACAGTGTAAAATTCATCCGTGCTTGTATCGAGCTTGCGCGCATTATAGTCCAATTCTAATCGAACCCAATTAAGGGGATTTACAGTAAAGCTGACCTGATAGAATTGTAATTTTTTCTCCAAAAACATCCCCTGCTGTGCCGTTGCCTGTAACTGAAGAAATTCCTTATACTGAGATCGAACGTTTACTATATGATAGTAATTTGTTCGACTGACAGACGGACGTTCATCATACATCAGTGTGTAAGAAAGATATGTAAGTGGAACAATCTCAACCAAACCACCTACAGTACCTAACCGTATCAGCGTGGACTTGGGTGAGAGACACTCGAGCCAAAGCCAACTCGCATTGAGTCCTAGTGAAGAAGCAAGGTTGCGTTCGAATGCCCACATGTACTGAGCCTGCCCGGAAATCTCCCAGTTGTTGTTACCAAATCTCAGAAATGCAAGCGGATACCGATAAGTAGGAGCAATATAAGTTGCAGAGGATACGATTGAGAAACCAACGGTACTTAACGAAGCAAATTGTATATCAATAGCCGAAGAGCGATCGTTCACATCATAAGAAATATGACCTTTAAAGGTCCAGCTAGGCGCGTAGAGGAACTGAAAATCAACGAGAGGTTCACCACCGCTCAAAGCCATTCGATTAGTAAGTTGACTGATATTGAGTTGAACTTGCGTTTTGCCAATAGAATGGGCACCGGCAATCATCCAGTACCAACGAATGGAATCAGCTGGTTCCCCAGTGAAGATATTCTTTACAAGAGGAGCGCGCAAACTCATAGCGAACAACTTGGTCGCCTTGCTCTCAAAGCCGTATTGAATCCCCCAACGAACATCATCGGAAATCAATTTTGAGTAAAAGGTATTCAACTGAAGGCGAGTAAACTTTTCACTCTCAGTGAAAAAATATCGGTTCTCCGCCACATAGAACCTGTTGCCAATAATATCAAGGGAAAATGAACTTGCACCAGCAGGACTAAAGTCCGGTTTATATGTTCCCATCACAAAGTGACGAGAAACTTGAAGACGAGCTTCGACTCCATTACTGGTTTTCCAATTTAGCCCAGCACTTCGAATGCGCTCGACTCGAAAATAGGGCAAAAGATAGCCGTGAACACGCATTGATAGGCTGTGCATTGAAACTGGTATAGCTTGCGTTATTTGAACACTAGTCGGGGGAATACCTGGTGGAAGCGGAACTAAAGAAACTATTTCAATAATTCCTAAAGTACGTCTGTATGGTCCACGGAGAATATTAATGCCGATAGAATCAACCGGTGCACGCAACAAGCCACGTAAAGGAATCCAGAATTCCCCTGTCCACATACCTGAATCCATTTTAGCAAAGCTTTTCCATTGATAGTTCCACTCGATCGATGTTTGACTGACATTAGTAATCTTAAGATCATACTGCGTATTGATGCTATTGATGCCAAAGAGATAACCGTCCGTTCCTCTCCTATCAGGGTCGATCACAATCCAAATCATATCGTCTTGACCAGTACTGCCATCTCGTTGGATACCCTGCGCAATAGGTTTCAAAGCTGGATTGAAGAAGGCTTTAACCCCAATATAAAGTGTGTCGCTATGTTGTTCAACCACTGCAACAGTTGGGTAACTCGGCGATTGATAATACTCTGGATAAAGGGTAACGAAGTTTGAAAAATACAAACTCCGCGATTCATTACGGACAGATACATCCTGACCAGAAGCATCTTGCCACCTTCCAACCAAAAATCCAAAGAAAAAGAAACACAACCTAATCCACATTTACATGCCTCCTAATTGAATTTTGAGATTGGGCCAAATACTACCCGGGGCCAACTTTTTGTTGACCCCGAGTGTTTAAATTAATTCACTGCATTGAAATCGATCGTTCAAACGGTTTGATTATAGACGTTCCACTAACTCGTAGAATTCGTTTTTCAGGGGACCAGAATGATCCAGCTTCGTACTGAATCTCCATAACATTTGGTTGAAGGGTATGCCGTACACCTTCCTCAAATTCGTACACATGCTCATGTCGCGCAGTAATAATTTTATCACCATTTTTTACTTTGCCTTCACTTATATATACAACTGAACTGGGCATATACCCTTAATCTCAACCCCAGAAATGGCAAGGGCAAAAGATGGTTTAAACTAAAGTAAAAAAATGAAAAGGTGTAGATAGGGCGTCAAA
>FWWM01014499.1_pt1 | contig 12346 bp, 7 predicted proteins | sample 2228351 | NCBI WGS metagenome assembly FWWM01 (sample SAMEA103939774, study PRJEB20133) | metagenome | reverse complement strand
AGGGCTCCGGCGGCGTAATCCGCGTACTCGCAGATCAGCCGCCACCCTTCCCGGTAGACCCGGACCTCCCGCTGTCCCAGGTAGACGATTTCAAACCCGGCCGCCCGGACCAGCTCGGCGTACTCCTCGGGGCTGAGCCAGTTCCGGGCCTCGGCCCGGCCCTCCTTCGAGCGGGGAATGCCCATCTGCTTGAGCTCGGCGACCGCCCGCAGGATCTTGGCCCGGTAAAACCCTTCGGTGCCTTCAACCACGGTGCCCTCGTAGAAGGCGCTGTTAAAGAACAGCAGGCCGCCCGGTGCGGTCACCCGGAAGACGTCCTTCAGGGCCGTGAGCTTGTCTTCATGGCTCAGGTTGTGAATTCCGTTCCCGAACGTCGTCAGCTCAAAGGGTCCCCGCAGGGGCAGGTGCTGGGCAAAGGCCTGAATCCAGTGGAGGTTCGGCTCGCCGCTCAGCCGCCGCCGGCCGGCAATGACCGCTTCCCGGGAGGCGTCGACGCAGACGACCATCGCCTGGCGCAGGGCCGGGATCTGCTCCCGGCCGAGCTGGACCATGGTTCCTACCCCCGTCGCCAGGTCCAGCATCCGGCGGACCACCCCGGAAATGTAGCGGCCCAGGTTGCTGAGGGCCGCCCGATTCACGGCCAGGTACTCGGCCGTTTCGGCGAATGGCTCAAACGAAAATTTTCTGGTTGCCGGCGTGGTATCCATCTGGGTCTCTGCCCCCGGTGTGGTTTACCCGCCTCTATTAACACCGCCGGCGGGCGAAAGTTTCGGTTTTGGCCGGTCCGGCGAACCTCAGCCGTTATCCTGGAGCCGGCTCACCGGGTTGGGCAGCTTCCCTCCGGCCCGCAGCTCCCGCCAGTGGGGCATTATCCCGCAGCTTTCCGGCTCGTCGCAGTAGCCCATCCGCAGGCACTTCGGCACCAGGTGACGCTTGAGAAACGGGGCAACCCTGACGACCTCGGCCGCAACCTTAAGAAACAGCTCGTGGATCTCCCACTGGGCCCGGGGGCAGAGGCGCAGTTCGCAGATGTGAATCAGCTCCCGGATGTTTACGGTGAGCACCAGGTTGCAGGTCGTTGCGTTTGGCAGAACGAACCGGGCATCCTCCGGGGCGACCCCGGCCGCGACCAGCTCGTTATAGACCTGCCAGGCCCCGGCCATCGCGGCTTCGAAACGGGCCCGCTGCTCGGCCTCGATTTCCAGGCTCGGCGGCGTCACGTAGGTGGGCCGGTCGAGCCGAACGTACCGTTGCGACTGGACCGAAAAGGCGATCCCGACCCGGTGCCGGGTGAGCTGGGCCAGGCACGAACGGGAGATCCCGGCGATGCCGAGGGTGAACGAAACGTGCTCCAGGACCGAGTGATGGCCCTGCTGGATGAGCCGGTTCACCAGGTCCTCCATCTTCGCGTCCGGGACCTCGTCGGCCCAGATTTCGGCCGGCGGCCGGGCCGAATAGCAGGTCCGGGCCGCGGTGTAAATCACCTTAAGGGGTTCCGGGGTATAGGCCAGAAGTTTCACTTCCATGGATTAACCTTCCTTCCCGCCGACAAGCCGGCCTCTGAACTCTAACCCTTCGCCAGGCGGGCCTGAGGCGCAGTTCTCTCCCGCGTTATCCACAGGCGGTTCCGGGATTCACGCCCGGGGCGGCTGCGCCGGCGACCGGGCGCGGCCCCGGGGCTCGGCCCGGAGGGTTCCGACCCGCAGGCCCACCATCGCTTCGACGGTGAACCGGTAGCCGTTGACCTCGACCGAATCGCCCACCCGGGGAATCCGCCCCAGCCGGCCGGTTATGAAGCCCCCGATCGTGTCGTACTCGGGGTCGTCGATGCTTGTGCCCAGGTGCTCGTTCACCTCGTCGATGGAGGCCAGGCCGTCGATGATGGCGGTGCCGTCGGGCTGAACCTTGATGTGGGTCTCGGGGCCCAGCTCGCCAAGGATTACCGCCACCAGGTCGGCCAGGGTTACCAGGCCGGCGGTTCCGCCCCGCTCCTCGACAACGATGGCCATCTTGGCGCCGTGACGCATCTGGGCCAGGACCGAGTCGATGGTCGCATTCTCCGGGACGAAGAGGGGCTCCCGCATCAGCTCCTTCACCGGACGGCTGGCGGCCGCGGGGTCGATGCTGGGCCAGATCGCGGCCACCATGTCCCGCAGGTGGACGGTCCCGACCACGTTATCGATGCTCCCCCGGTAGACCGGCAGTTGTTTGTGGCCGCTGCTCAGGCAGAGCTTAACCGCCTCGTAAATCGTGGCGTCTTCAGGCACCGCCACGATGAGGGTTCGGGGCACCATCACCTCGTAAACCGTCTTCTCCCCGATTACCAGGGCCCGTTCGACGATCTCCTCCTCGGCCGGCTCAAGGACCCCGGCCTCCCGGCTCGCCGCCACCAGGAGCTTCAGCTCATCGACCGAATGAACGAGCTGCTCACCGGCGACCGGCCGGAGGCCGAGGGCCTGCAAGGTCAGACTGCTGGCCCCGTTCAGGAGCACGACAAAGGGTCGCAAGACGACAAACAGGACCCGCATCGGCACGCTTACGACCAGACTGACCGGCTCGCTGCGCTGAATCGCCAGAATCTTCGGGGCCTGCTCACCCAGGATAATGTGGAGGGCCGTGATCAGGCCGAACGCTAGGGCGCTGGCAACCGCGTGGGCGCTGATGACCTGAACCGTCGGCGAGAGAAAACCGAACAGGGGTACGAGAAGCTCGGCCAGCACCGGCTCGCCCACCCAACCGAGGGCCAGAGATGCCATCGTGATGCCGAGCTGGGCTACGGCCAGGTAGGCGTTCAGGTGGTCCAGGGCGTACCGGACGGCGGGTGCCAGGGGGTGGCCCTCCGCCTCGAGCTGTTCGACGCGGCTCCGGCGGATGGCCACCAGGCTGAACTCGGCCGCCACGAAAAAGCCGTTCAGGGCAACGAGGGCAAGGACAACCAGGGCCCTGAAGCCGAGGTCAAGGGGATTCATCGCCGGCACGGGTCAGACCGGAGCGGCAATCAGGCGGCGGGTCCGGACGCGGTATCCGCCTGGGACTCGGCCACCTCCGGGGCCCCATCCGCCCGAACCAGGCGGACCCGCTCGATTTTGACCCCGTCCATTTCGGAGACCACCAGCTTCAGGTGGTCGAAGGCGACCGAATCCCCGACCCTGGGGATTCGGCCAAGGCGGGCCAGAATGAACCCGGCAACGGTGTCGTACTCGCCCTCCGGGAACTCGATATCGACCAGCTCCCGCAGCTCGTCCAGGCGCATCGTGCCGTCGACCTCGATGGTCCGCTCGTCGATCTGCTTGACCCCCTCCTCCCCCTCCGGCCGCTCATCCCCCAGCCGCCCCACAATCTCGCTCGTAAGCTCGTTGATGGTGATCAGCCCGGCCGTTCCGCCGAACTCGTCGACCACGACGGCTACGGACTGGTTATGGGCCTGCATTTCGGCCAGCAATTCGCTGATATTCTTCGTCTCCGGGACGAAGTACGGCTCCCGCATCAGGCCGTCCACCGGGCTATTCGGGGTGATGGTCTCCCGGGCCAGCCCCATAACAACGTCCTTCAGGTGCAGGATGCCGACGATGTTATCCAGACTGCCGTCATAGACCGGGTAGGCGGCATGGGGGGCCCGGGCGTAAATCTTGCGCAGAAAGTCCGCAACCGTCATCCCCTTCGGCACCCCGACGATATCGGTCCGGGGAATCATCACCTCGTAGGCCTGCCGGTCGCCGAACTCGAAGACCTTCTCCACCATCCGCCACTCGGTCGTTTCGATGGTGCCCTGCTCGCCCCGGATTTCGAGCAGGAGCCGCAACTCCTCCTCGGTCAGAAACGGGGACCGGCGGGTCAGCGGCTTTCCGCCCCAGCGGAGGAAAAGCTCGGGCAACCGCATGAAGAGGCCCGTCAGCCAGCCCGCCAGCACCATCAGCCCCCGCACGAACCAGGCGAGAACCGGCGCCACCGCCTCGGCGCGGGCGGCGGCGAGCCGCCAGGGCGTTATCTGTCCCAGCAGGGCAACCCCGGCCGCGGCGGCGGCCGCCAGACCGGCCAGGGCGTAAACATCCCAGCCGAAGTAATAGGTGCCCAGCAGCAGGACGCTGATGGCGAACAGCACCGTAAGAAAGGTCGACGTCAGCCGGATGGTCCCGAAGAGCCGGTCGTAATTGCCCAGCAGGTCTTCGACGAGCTGGGCACCCCGGTTGCCGGCCCTGGCCAGGTTATGGATCTGGACGCGGTTTGCGGAGATGAAACTTGCCTCGGCGGCGCTCAACAAGGCGACCAGAAGCAGCGCCAGGACGCCAACCGCGTACAAAAAGGGCACCGTCTCAGGCTGAACCAGTAAGGCGCGGTCCGGCAACGGAAAACTCCCGGCTGGGCTCGGGCCGGTAAACCGGATGAGGCCTCAGGTGTGGTGGGGACGAGGCCCGATTACTCGGAAGCTCGTCGTTCTTACTCATAAGCGAAGGGCGAACCTTTCAGCCGCACCTCCCACAGGGATTATAACATACCCGGGAACGGCCGGCTTCTCAGAAGGCCCGGATCGCCTCGTCGAGCAGGTCAGTTATGAACATGTGGGCGGGGTAGTGGGTGATGGCCAGGTCGGGTTTCGCCCGGGCCAGGGCAAGCTGGGGCGTAACCCCGCAGGCCCAGAAGACCGGCAGCTCACCCGGCCGGATTTCCACCGGGTCGCCAAAATCGGGCTGGCCGAGGTCGGCAATGCCCAGGCCGGCCGGGTCGCCGACATGGACCGGCGACCCGTGGGCCAGCGGGTACTGGGCCGTTATCTGGACCGCCCGGGCAATCTCATGGGCCGGAATCGGCCGCATCGAGACCACCAGCGGGCCGCTGAAGGGCCCGGCCGGCCGGCATTCCCGGTTCGTGATGTACATCGACACGGTGCACCCGCACTCGATGTGCCGGACCGGGACCCCGGCCCGGATCAGGGCGGCCTCAAAGGTGAAACTGCAGCCCAGCAGGAACGCAACCAGGTCGGGCCGCCAGTAGGCGGAGATCTCCGTGGGCTCGTCAATCACCTCCCCGTGCCGGAAGACCCGGTAGCGGGGCAGGTCGGTTCGAAGGTCGGCGCCCGGCGCCACGTTCACCGGCTCGGGCGAGCCCGGCTCGGTTACCTCCAGCAGGGGGCAGGGCTTCGGGTTGCTGACGCAGAACCGAAGGAAGTCAAAGGCGTAGTCTTTCGGGACGATGACCAGGTTTGCCTGGACGTAGCCCATGGCCAGACCCGAAGTCGGCCCGGTCCAGGCGCCGCTCCGGATCAGGGCCCTTGCCTCGGCCGGGGTCTGGGGCAGAGCTATCCGGCTCATCCTGCCTCATGATTAACACCTGAGGCCCCCGACTGTCAAATCCGGCCGCCCGGATGGCCGGTCAGGAGCCGGCTGCGGGCGGGGTCGGCCCCAGGTACAGGTGCTTCGGCGGGTCCGGCGGAAGCTGCCAGATGATTTCCGGATGCCCCACCGCCGCGTGGGTGGCGTTCGCCCCTTCGATGCCCCGCCGGTAGGCTGCCTCAAAGGCCCCCAGGTCCTCATGCCGGATCGCCGCCCCGATCGGTTCCAGGTAGTCCTTCTCGAAAGCCTCCAGGTAGGGACGCATCCGGGGCCGGGTCGTCGCCCCGATTCGAAAGAGGGCCCGGATCTGCCCGAGGCAGTACCGGGCCAGGGCCCAGTTCCCGCCCCGGGCCGCATAAAACATTATCCAGTAGTGGTTGCTTACCTCGGGCATCAGCCGGCCCAGGCCCGGCTGGAGCTCGGCGATCTGGTCCAGGGTAAGCTCCCCGTGCCGGCTCCGGCCCACCAGCCTCGGCCCCGGTTCCGACCGCTCTTCGACCATGGGTCTCCTCCCGTCCGAAAGTGTCACCCGGAATTATGGGGCCACCACGTCGGCTCCGGCAAACCCGCATTTCAAGGACCCAACCTGAACGGCCCAACCTCAACCCGGTCGACCCGGCCGTGGCCGAGGCGGACCAGGTCCGCGAGCCGGTACATGCCGATGAGCAGCCGGTACTCCCCGGGCCGGAACCCCGGCGGTAGCCGGAGCGTCCGGTCGTCCCGGATGATTTTGCCCGCCGGCCAGCGGTCGGTCGGAAGGCTTCCGCGCACGGGCGGCCCGTCCCCCTGGGCCACGACCCGCCCCGCCGGGTCGAGCACGTGGACGAAGACCTGATACGCCTCGTCTACCGGCCTGAGAACCTCCCAGTAGAGGACGTAATGAAGTTCGGACAGGCCCGACGCCAGCTCCGGCGGCTCCAGCACCGGCCGGGGCGGGCCGATGCCGGCCAGCCGGATGCTGTCACCGAGGGCCTCCGGCGGACCGGGCACGGCATCCGGGGGCAGGCGGTCGAGGATGGGCGGGACCGTCCAGAACCCTACAACCCGGGCGTGGGACCGCAGGTCCCAGTCCTCGGCCAGGTAGCCGTTGGCCGCAAGCCACCGGCGCACCCGGTCCCGGGGGTCCGAGTAATACGACTGCCAGAGGACAAGCCAGACGAACGGATGGGACCCGGCCACGCGGCGGAGTTCGGCCTCAAGGGCGGCATCCGGCTCGTCCGGACGGGTCGGGAGGCCGAATCGGGGGGCCTGGCCCCGGTAGTAATAGTCGAGGGCCACCGTCGCGTAATAAGCGTTCACGATGATGGCCTCGCCCGGCCGGCCCAGGGCCTCCATCAGCCGGGCCGCCCCCCGGAGGTCGTCATTCCAGTAGCGGGGCACGTGGTAAAGGTTAAACAGCCCGAAAAACTCGGCCCCGACCGTTAGCAGCAGGGCCCCGGCCGAAAGCAGGCGCGGGAGCCGGAGAATACCCAGGCCGACAAAGGCCCAGCCGAGGGCCGCAACCCAGATGAGGTAGTGGGGGGCGAAGTCCCGCCGGCCCAGGGCGACCGGGTACCAGAGGACCAGCGGGCCGACGAGGGGGACCAGATACCGGCCGGCCAGCTCCCGGCTTGAAAAGATGCCGTAGAGGAAGATGGCCGTTATCCCGCCGCCCAGGACCGTGGCCTTCAGGGTGTCGGCGGCCGCCGTCGCCGGGTCCGGGGCCGGGAAGAACGGCTCGACCCCGTAGCCGGTCCAGAAGATTTCGACCGACCGCCGGAAGATTTCGGGCAGGGCCGTGCCGGCCCCGGGGTTTACGGTGCCGCTGAACCGGCCCCAGGCCACCCCCCACCAGGGCAGAAAGAGGCCGGCCGGAATGGCCCAGACCAGGAGCAGCCGGCGCCGCCGACCTGGCCCGCCGGCCACCAGTTGCCAGGGCTGAAAAATCCACCCGAGCAGGGCGGCGTAGTGGGTGTAGAGGGCGGCCGTGGTCGCCAGCACGTAGACGGCCCCGTCCCGGACCCGACCTTTGGCCGCCAGCCGGACCCAGCCGGCCTGGCTCAGAACCATGGTCAGGGCCAGGAGGGTATACATCCGGGCCTCCTGGGCCAGGTCGACCACCAGGGGCGAAAACGCAACCAAAAAGGCCCCCAGCACCGGCAGCAGCCGGGTGCGATCAGGCTTCTCGGCCGGCAGGGCCTGCCGGACCAGACCGCAAAAACCGAAAACGGCCGGCACCAGGAGGGTTCCGAACCAGACCGACGGAAACCTTATGGCAAACTCGCCGGTCCCGGCCAGGCCCGTCCAGGCCCAGAGGACCAGGTGGTAAAGGGGCGGGTAGAAATCGGCCGCCGCCCGGCCGAGAAGTTCGGGCCAGCCGCTCCGGGCCACCGAAAGGTTAAACGCCTCGTCATACCAGACGCCCTGTTTAGCCAGCAGGTAAACCTGCAGGCCAAAGCCGACCGCCACGGCCAGCAGGCCGCCCGCCCGGAGCAGGCCGGCCCCGTTCTCAGCGGCCGGACGGCCCGAGGTCGACGGTTCCAAGGCGGCGGACATCGTCGCTCCAGGTCAGGTCGTCTTTATAAAACACGAAGTCCAGCCCGTAGCGGCCCGGCGGGAGCTCCGGGGGCACCCCCAGGCGGATTCGACCCAGGATCAGGCTGCCCGGCCGCCACATCGGGGTCGGGTAAACCTCGCCGGCTAGCCAGCCGTCCTCCTGGGCAAGGATCCGGCGCCCGTCGTCCACGATGCGGACGCTCAGTTTATACGTCGCCGACGGCGTCCGGAGCGCCCGCCAGTAGAACACAAACTCCAGGGCCGACCGGTCAATTGGCCGCAGGTCGTACCCGAGCAACTCGACCTCGTCCCGCAACACCCAGCCGAGCGGGTATTGGGGCTCGAACCGGGTGAGCTCCCGCAGGTCGCCGTTCAGGACGTAGTGCTCGACCCGGATCGCCCCGAACAGGGGCGGAACCGGGGTGTGGTAGCCGACCCGGTCAAGCAGGGTTCGGACCAGGTCGGTCGGGTCGGCAACCCGGTCCTGCCAGCGGACGACCCAGACCCCCCGCCGGCCCCGCAGGGCCTCGGCCAGGACCGGCCCGACTTCGGGCCCCAGGGGCCGGTCAACCAGGGGGGAAGGGGGCGGGTCGGGCGGAAGGGCAACCCAGTTCGACCCGGGGTAGTAATAAACAAAGACCCGGAAGGCGTGGCCCGAATCGAGCACCACGACCTCGTCGTCCCCGGCCCGCTCGGCCAGATACCGGCCCACCTCCCGCCAGACGTCCTTGCCGTAGCGGGGGTCCGTGTAGAGGTTGTAATCCGCCGCCGCGGCCGGAATCCCGACGGCCAGCACCATGCCGGCCGCGGGGATAACCGCCCCCAGCCGCCAGAGCCGGGACCGCGCCCGGGCCGCCAGGCCCAGGGGCGCAACCCCCAGCAGGGCCAGGGCCGGCCAGACGAAAATCAGGTAGCGGGGCTCAAACTTCGGCCGGTAGTAGGTGAGACCCAGAATAACGGCTACCGGCAAGAGGCCGACCAGCCCGAGGAGAAACCCGCCCGCCCGAAATTTCGGCCCGGCCAGGACGGCCAGCAAAAGGCCGAGGGCAGCGAGGCCGAAGAACCCGTAGCCGAAAACCAGACCCCGCTCGGCCTCCAGGGAAAAACCGGCCACAAACCGGGCCGCCGCATCCTCGAAGAGCTGCCGGACGTCGGGCCGGCCGCCCCAGTACGTCTGGAGCCCGGCATGCCCGTACGCCACCGGAAGCCACGGCAGGTAAAGGACCGCCGCGGCCGCCCCGGCCAGAACCCAGCCCTTAACGGCCGGCCGCTGTCTCGGGTCAACGGCCCGGCCCAGTACAAAAACGGCGTGGCCGACCGGCACCAGCAGGCAGAGGTAATGGGTATAGGCGGCGGCCGCCGTGGTGAGGGCGTAGGCCGGCCAGACCCGGCGGCCGCTCAACCCCTGCCAGACCAGCCACGACCCCAGCAGGGCCAGGAGCACGGCCAGGGCGTACATCCTGGCCTCCTGCGAATACCAGATGAGGAACGGCGAGACCGCCGCCAGGGCCGCCCCGGCCAGGCCAGCGGCCGGCCCGAACAGGGCCATCCCGAGGGCGAAGGTTACAGCCACCGTCAGCACGCCGAAAAACGCCGACGGGTACCGGGCGGCGAACTCGGTCGTGCCGGCGGCCCGAACCCAGAAATGGAGGACGTAGTAATAGAGGGGCGGGTTGAAGTCGCCGAGAGTTACCGCGGGCAGGGGCTGGCGGGCCAGCCAGACGCTGAAGCCCTCATCGTACCAGAAGCTCTGGGCCCCAAGCTGGTAAACCCGCAGGCCGAAGCTGACCAGAATTACGGCCAGGCAGGCAAATCGGATGGCCCGCTTCCCGCCAACCATCCCCTATTTCCGACCGATCAGGGACCGGCCGACCGTCCCGAGCAGCCCCAGGTCGGCCCGGGTGAGGCCGCCGGTCGCCACCAGGGCCGCCGGATAGAGCACGAGCCCCAGCCCGAACGCCAGGATGGGGGAGACGGGCCGGGTCAAAACCATGAGGCCGGCCACCGGCAGGGCGGCCGCCAGGACCCGGCCGGCCACCGCCGTGGCCGAGAGCCGGATGTGGCCGGTCGCCAGCAGCCAGAACGGGACCAGGAGCACCAGCTCGGTCAGGACCGTGTTCAGGGCCGCCGCCCGGTAGCCCCAGTGGGGGATGAGCAGGCTGTTGGCGGCGATGTTGAAGGCGGCCGCCCCGGCAAAGCACCAGGTCACCGCCCGCTGCCGATTATAGGCGATGAGGACGTAATGGAGAAAACTGTTCAAAAAGCCGGGCGGCATGTGCAGAACCAGCAGCGCCAGGGCGACGGCCGCCGGGCGGAAATCCTCGCCGAAAAGGACGACGACAAGCTCCTCGGCAAAAATTGCTCCGAACATGGCGAGGCCCACGGCGACCAGAAAGAGTGCCCGCAGGCCCCGCCCCACCGCCGCCGGGGCCCGGTCAGGGTCGGCCGCGGCCAGCCGGCTTACAACCGGGAACGCGGCCAGGGTAAAGAATGCCGGTATGACCTGGGCCCCGTCGATAAACTTATAGGCCACGTTATAATACCCGGTTTGCAGGTCGCCGGCGATGCCCTTGAGCAGGACCACGTCCACCCGGAAAAAGAGGCCGTTGAGCAGGTTGTTGACAAACAGAGGCCAGGCCTGCCCCAGCAATCCCCGCAAGTAAGCCGGGTCGAAAGCGGCGACCACCGGCCCGAGCACCTGCCGGTAGGCCGCAAAGAACGCCGCGGCCGTGGCCACGTTGCTGACCACCGAAACGGCCGCAAGGCCGACAATTCCGCCGCCCAGAAGCAACACCGGCACCCCCAGGCCCACCTTGACCAGGGTCGTAAAGACCGCCAGCAGGGCCGGATACTCGGCCCGCTCGTGGGCGTAGAAAAGGCTGCTCAGGATGGCCGAAAGGCTTCCGGGCCCGAGGCCCAGGATCAGCAGCACCGTCGCCCAGAACGTATCGGCCGTAAGGCCGCCGAACGCCGCCCCGTAAACCAGGAGCAGGCCGGTCACCAGCCCGACCGAGGCCACCGAAAAAGCCAGTCGGACCGCCAGATTCGCCCCGGTCTCCACCGCCGCCAGGCCCCGGTCCCGGGCCACGTTCCGGGTGAGCAGGGTGTTGAGGCCGAATTCGACAAAGGTCGAAAAGTAGCCGAAAACCGTCACCGCAAAGGCGTAGCGGCCGACCGGTTCCGGCCCCAGGTAGCGGGCCATGAGCACCGCAAACCCCAGGTCGACCGTCCGGTTGAAGAGCTGGGCAACGATGGGGAAAAGGCTGTTGCGGATAACCCGGACGGCCGCACTCCCTTCGGCCCGCCGGAGCCGCCAGAGGCCGGCAACGGCCGTCAGGATGAAGAGGCCGGCGGCCCCGAGGCCGGCCAGGTAAAGACCAGCCCGGAAACTGAGGGGCCGGTAAACTACCTCAACCCGGTGCCGGCCGGCCGGCACCGGCACCCCCTTGAGGGCAATGTCCGTGGGGAAGACCGGCGCCGGCTCCCCGTCCACGGCCGCCGTCCAGCCGGGGAAATACGCCTCGGAGATGACCAGCAGGGCCGGCGCATCGGTTTCGACGTCGAACGCCCAGTGCCCCGGCCGCCTTTCGACGACGGCAACGGTTGGGGGGCGGCCCGGGGCCGGTCCCACCGGCGGCAGTTCGGCCGGGGACGCCTCAACCACCGCCACCGCCGCCGGGTCGAAGCCGGGTGCCCCCAGCCGGTCCCGGGCCGCCGTCCGGTTCGGAGCGGCCTCCACCCGGTACACGAGGAACGCCCGGGGCAGAACGTTAGCGTTTTCGTAGATATAAACCTCGCCGGCATACACGGGCCGCCAGCCGGGCCGGTCGACCGGCCCGGCCGTCAGAACGAACCGGACGTTGAGCAGGTCGAGGACCGGCGAATCGAGCGACCGCGGGTCGGTGAGCTTGTGGAGCCGGTTGTAGAGGAGCCCCTGGGGCGGCTCCATGACCTCCCAGAGGCGCACAAACCTGGCCGGTATGACCGAATCGTAGCCCCGGATATCCTCGAGGCCGAAGAGCTGGGCCAGGTTCGGCGGAAGGATATCTTCCGGCCCGAAACTGGCGATCCGAAACGGCCCCGGTTCGGCCTGGAGCCGCCGGACCGCCGGCGGGACGAACTCCAGCCAGCGGGGGTCGCTGAACCGCACGTATCCCAGGCCGAACACCAGCAGGTCGGCGGCCAGCACGGCCGGGACCAGCGCCGGCCGGAACCACAGCGCAAGGCCCCCCAGGCCGAGGAAGCCCAGCGCCCGCCCGAGCTGAAGGGCCTCGTAGCCGACCAGCGCCTCGGGCGACCCGAAGGCATTTTTCAGGGCCACCGACCCGGCCATCACCCCCTCGGCCGCCGCCCGGACCTGGCCGCCGAAGAACGCCAGACCCCCGACCAGGACCAGGCCCAAAGCCGGCGCCCCGGCCGCCAGCCCGACCCCGAGCCACCGCCGCACCCGGTCCGCCGCGGCCCTTCCCCACCCGAGCCGG
>FWWM01014498.1_pt1 | contig 12346 bp, 12 predicted proteins | sample 2228351 | NCBI WGS metagenome assembly FWWM01 (sample SAMEA103939774, study PRJEB20133) | metagenome | reverse complement strand
TTGATAATCTAACCCCTATGGAAAAACTAATCAATTATTTCTATCCCAAAGAACTGTAAACAACGCGCTGATTTCTTACATCTTATGATATCATTCTCTTAGCCCTTTCAGCAGTGATCTTTGTTTTCGGAGGCGGATTTTACACCCTTAAATAAAAATGCGGATAAGAGACGACCTCCGCTTTATAGAATTTTTTGCTGGAGCAGTGATAGAAATGGCTGAGGATATTTTGATGGTTATCTTTAAACCAGCGAAAGAATTACCTTTCAGGATAATCTAAATTGTTTTCCTCGCTGCTTTTAGCGATTATAAGCTTTCGTTGACCAGCCACGATTCTGGAAAATGATTTTTAGATTAAGGATAAAGAATGGGTTGAAAAGAAAGAAGTTCCGTGTTAATCTGTATTGGGTTTGAGGTGGGGTGCGTGAGCGGTTTAAACGGGCAGTCTTGAAAACTGCTATATCCGAAAGGATATCGTGAGTTCGAATCTCACCCCCACCGCCAATTTACAATTTCAGCGTTTTTGAACGATTGTTGCCTCGCCGTTTTATTCGGGACAAGACCAGTTTCTTGTCAATACTTAATTTTCATTTCTTTCTCCTTTCCAATAACCGTTTCTCTTCTTATATTTTTAAAATTTTTAAAAACTATTTTTAGTATAATTAGTATAATAGTTAAATAGAATTTGTAATTATACCCGCAAAGTTTCGAAAGACGAAACTAGCAACACATTGATGCTTTTCAATATGAAAATTCTTATTTATAATAAGAAAATAAGTTGAATAAATAAAAAATTAAAATATATGCGAAAAATATTGCTAAGTTTATTAATTGTGAATTTTTTATTGGTTGGATTTAATTTAGCTAAAGCCCAAGTTGAAAATCAGCAAGATATCGGTATTTTGCCAACCAATCCTTTTTATTTTCTTAAAAACTGGCTTGGGAGACTTACCATTGCTTTAACTCCCGATCCGCTGAAAAGGACTGAAAAAGAAATCACCTTTGCCGAAGAAAAAATCAAAGAAGCTCAAATAATTGCTCAAAGTGCTCCCCAAAAAATTAATGCTATTAAAAGGGCGCTGGAAAATTATAAAGCTGCTCAAGAAAGATTAGTTAATCGTTTAGAAAAACTACCCGCCGTCAGCCAAAATCCTAATGTGGAAAAAATTATTGATACTGTTGTTAAAAAAAGTTTAGAACATGAAAACCTCTTTAAAGAGCTAGAAAATAAATTTGCGGCACCGAGTAAAATTTCTGCTCAAACCTTCGACGAAATTAAATCTAAAAAAGACGAGGTTTTAGCTCAAATTTTCGGCAAAGACGATCCGATGATAATAACCGAAAAATTAGAAAATATCGAGACAGAAATAGTTGCTATTGAGCTAACCAGCGCCGGTCTTCCTCTTGTAGAAATGCCGCCGATAAAACCTAGAGTAGCTGAAATACTAAAACGCCTCGAAGATAGAACTCAAGATGTTAAACTCAAAGAAAAAATCAGCAATGAATTCCGAAAAAAAATTGAAGACATTAAATCAGAAACGGAACAATCCCCCGATAAATCTAAGGCGATACTGGAAGAAATCAATAAATTAGACGTTGATAAACAGACAATAATTTTAAATGAATTACAAAAAAGAATTGAACAAAAAGAAATCAAATCATTAGTGGAGGCTGCCCAAAGCAAAGTTGTTGAATTCGTTAAAGAAATTCCCAAAGATATGGCGCAGGAAAAAGCCAAATCCCTGATTGATTCAGTAAAAAATTTAATTGGTCAGATTAATGACAAATTAAATGCTTTAACTCAGGCCGGTCAAAAAATTCCGACAGATTATACTGCGCTTTTTGAAAACGCCCAAAAACATTTTGAAAATGGGTTGGCCGCTTATGATAAACAAGATTTCGGCCAGTCATTTGGCCAATTAAACAGCGCCTACAGCATTCTAACCTCGCTAATAGACAAGTTAAATATTGTGTATCCGCAAAAAGAAGATTTGTCAAAGATTTTGACTGATTTAGAAAGTGAATTCCGGCACTGGCAGGATAAAATCAGCGGTTTAGCTAACGAAGATTCTAATAAGACCGATGCTAATAAAATCCTCAATGAAATTTCAAGATTATTATCTCAGGCTAAATCGGAAATAGATTCTAACAATATCGACGCTGGCCGGTTTATTTTGACTCAAATTAAAGAATTATTTACTAAAATCAGAACTTTATTTGCGGCAATTGCTAAACCGCTATCGCCGCGATAGCGGCGCTACCCGGCAAACATTATAAATGTTATAACTTTAAAGTATCGGAAGAAAAAACCAATCTACCGATCGAAGTGACGCTAAAAGACCAATTTGGTCAGGAATTCGTTAAGATTATTAAACCGTCGGAACTCTGCCCTCCAGTAATCAAACGGCATATTAGTTCGCCTCCACCACGGCCTACTCCTACTCCTACTCCTACTCCTACTCCGCCTTGCGAAATCCCCCAAGAACTAATTGAACGTCTTAATAAATGCGTTGGTGATGAATGTGTAGCTATTAAAGAAAAAATTGAATCGATTAAAAAAGCTTGTTCCAAAATTCAACTCCAATCTCAATTATTAACTCAGGGAGAATCGGTTAAAGTTGAACCGACTGCAGAATCAGTTGAAATTTCACCCTTAGACGCAGAAGTCCAAAAAATTCTGAAAGATACCCATTTAAAATGCTATGAATTTGAAGAAATCAGCGGACCCAAAGAATATCCCGAAGTAAAAGTAACCGATCAATTTGGAACCGAAACCGTAAAAATAATCAAACCTAAAAAACTTTGTAATCCAGCCAGTAAAAACTTGATTAAAGAAGTCCTGGGGGTGTCAGCAGTGTCAAGGAAGCCTGACTTTCAAACTAAACTACACTACAAATGTTATGAAATCCAAAGCACCGCTCAAAGAGACATACTAGCAGCTCGATCAATTCGTTCTGCCGGCAATTTACAAATCCCAGCCGCTGTATTTCTGACCGATCAATTTATTAAAAGTAAAACAAGAATATTAGAACCAGAATTATTATGTACTCCCGTTATCAAAGTTCATGGTAAACGAGGAGAAATCAAACAATCGATTAAAGGCGCACCTTCGTCTTATGATCATCTAAAATGCTATCGAATTAAAGAAGAAATTGGTAATTTGCCAACAGTTCGCGTTACTGATCAATTTGGTATTGAAATTTTACAACCAAAAGAAACTAAATATCTTTGCAATCCGGCTCAAAAAATTGTGATTCCACCTCATCTTCCGCCAGTTCCGCCCGAACCTCCGCCTGAGCCCCCCAAAGAACCGCCAACTGAACCGCCTAAAACGATTGAAATAAAACCCTTCCCCACCCCAACTAAACCACTCGAACCAAGCGAAGTAAAACCATTGCCGACCGAACCGGTTAAACCTTCGGTTGAACCTACACCTACAACAATTGAACCTGTGCCTGCTCCCACCATCAAGCCGGAAGCAATAACTCCTGAGCCTTAAGAATCCCCAGGTGGTTTTCTAATAGAAAGTTTTTTTGACGGATTCGTAACAATTGATTTAAACGGCCGTTTTTCTCCATCCAGCACTAAAGTTTGGGTTTTGTCCAAAAGGTACCGCCAATTTTATTCAAGAACTACCATTACTGGGTCGTGATCAGAAATCGGATTGACCGGCTGTTCTAAAACCCGATAATCAGCTACTCCCCAGCCAAAAGTTTCCAAGTTATTAACCAGAATATAATCAAGGCGTTTGGAATTAGAACTGCGATTGAACCAGGTTTTTGAAGCATAGCGGTTGCCAAACCGCACTGTTGGTTTTGCTTCTTCTTTTGAGTACTGGCCAGCGTCCTTAAAGCCGCCCTTTCTTATCAAATGGGCCAAGCCGTTTTCTTTAAACATGTCATTTTCATTAAAATCGCCGGCAATCACGGTCGGCTTATTTTTGAAAGCTTTAGCGGCCTGAAGGAGCTGGCGGAGCTGTTTTAACCGAATGTTTCGGTCAAGGGACAGTCCGCCACCGTGAAGGTGAGTGTTCATAATAAGGAGCGGCCCCTTCCAAGTTTGGACGAGGACCTCAAGAATTCCTTTCCGGCCGATGTATTCGGCAAACATCATATCAACAAAACGACGGAAGGGGACAAATTTGCTTTTTAGAATTGGCAGTTTGGAAAAAATCACTAAGCCGCCGGTTAAATCAAATCTTTTAAAAAGAAGAACGCGGCGGCTTTTTATATACTCTTCAATTACGCGGTAAGTATTTTTACCTAAATGTTCATGGAGGAGACTGCGGTGTTTGACGTCAAATGACTCCTGAAGGCAGATGATCTCTGGATCTAATTCCTTAAGATAAGCTCCGAGCCTGCGAATCCTTTCCTCACGCTTCACTGAAAACCAGAAAGGGATGTCCCAAATATTGAAAGAAAGGATTTTTATTGACATATAGTTTGGTGCCCGGGGCCGGAGTCGAACCGGCACGAGATTTGACTCTCACAGGATTTTAAGTCCTGCGCGTCTGCCAATTCCGCCACCCGGGCTTCCCTTATCAATTGACGATTAATTTTTTATTGCCCTGCAGCCAATCCTCAATTGATATAGGGGTGGACGCTTGGAGGCCGCAGTGGGAATTGCACCCACGTATAAGAGTTTTGCAGACTCTTGCCTTACTACTTGGCTATGCGGCCAGATTAACTATTGTCAATTTCAAACACAAGTTTTGGAATGTTTCGCAATCTCGTTCTCTTGAGGAGTTTATGCTGCAACTTTTTTCTTTTTTTCTCAAGTGTCTGCATCACTTCTTGGTTTTTCTCTTTGGGAATGATACCGACTTTTACTTTAGCTTGCAACAAGTCTCCTGAAACTTCAACCGCGGTAATCGTGACGATCGTCCCTTGGAATTCAAGCTCTCGAAGGAAAAGGTTATTCAGTTCGCGTTTGATGATGCTTGCTGTTCTGGCTGGTCGGTGAAGCTTCATTTATTCCCAAAAGCAAGTTTATGGCCGGCTTTGATTTCAACATTAGTCTCAACAAGAAGACCAACTTCTTTACCTGTCTCGGCGCTGGCAATATCCACTTTTTCCGATTGGAGATTTACAATTTTGCCGCTGCCGATTGATTTTTTTCCCTCCAAAACTTCGAAGCTTTCCTGGTTTTTTATCGGACCCGAAAAAACCCTACCCCCTACTATCTGTCTTCCGCCTTTAAGTTTGCTAAATACTGCGAGTATTTCAATGGTTCGCAATTCTTCTTTTTGATTGCTTTCAATATACTCTTCAAGTTTTTTTTCAAGCTCATAAATGACATCTGACAGGAAAAGGTCCAGGTCCTGCATTTTAGCGGTGTTTTCTGCTGCTTTATCGGCTTTGACTTTAAAGCCTAAAATCACAGCACCCGTTGAAGCAGCCAGCTTAACGTCAGACTCATGAATATTCCCCAAGCTTTTTTCCACAACCGCGATTCGTCTTTTTTCAGAAACTTTTTCAGTGACATGAAAGAGAGCTTCAAGCGAACCAGCCTCATTTGCTTTTAAGATAACTTTCAAGGCTGGTTCCCCCCCTTCAACTGTTTTTTCTTGCCCGGTTTTCCTTTTTATTGCCGGCATTTTTGGGATTTTTATGGGTTCATGTGAGAATTTTTCGCCAATCTGAGGCGAGTTCAGAAAGCCGAGAATCATTGCCGGCGCGCTTGGTGAAAGTTCTAAAACCTCCTCTCCTAAGAAGTTCTCAAGAAGTTTGATTTTACCGTAAGCGCTTGCCGTATAAACTTCTTCACCCTTTCTTAAAGTGCCGTCAGTAATAATCACGCCCACGCTTAGACCTCTTTGGGGATCAGGGTGTACACTAAGAATTACCCCCCTTGCTGGTCCTTCAGGATTAAAAGAAAGATTTTCAATCTCTGCTGCAAGAAGGATTAAATCCAAAAGTTTGTCTACTCCCTCACCAGTTTTGGCTGAGACGAGCTCATAAGAAATGTTACCGCCCATTCCCTCCAATAAAACGCCGGCCTCCCCTAACTCTTTTTTAGTCCTTTCAATATCAGCATTGCGTTTGTCAATTTTATTTATAGCCACTACATAAGGCATTTTCTCCTTTAAGATGTATTTAAGAGCATCTCTGGTTTGCGATTTTACGCCTTCATCGGCGGCAACGACAAGAATGGCAAGGTCAGCGATTTTGACGCCGTGCTCACGCATTTTTGAAAAGGCTTCATGTCCCGGGGTGTCTATGAAAGTGATTTTCTTGCCGTTATGGACAATCTCGTAAGCGCCGATTGACTGAGTGATGCCGCCGGTTTCTCGCTCGGCAACGTTTGTTTTGCGAATGTAGTCAAGTAAAGTAGTTTTGCCATGGTCAACATGGCCTAACACAACTATGATTGGTGGTCGCTGAAGCATAGTGTTGTAAAATTAACAAAAAAGTGGTATAAAAACAAGGAATCGCCTCCTTGCTCGAAAAAGGAGGAGTGCTGGAGTGGTTGAACAGGCGACGGTGCTAACGTCGTAAACTCGAAAGGGTTTCGTGGGTTCGAATCCCACCTCCTCCGCCAATTTTGTAAATTGGCGGTACCTTTTGGATAAAATTCGAACTTACTTTGACGAAAACCCGACCTAATTGCCGCCCTGCGGGCGGCAATCCCGCCCAGCGGCTCGCCGCCTGATGGCGGGCAAAGCCCGCAAAAATTGATTCCTTAATTGAAAAAGATTTTTGCGCGCGCCCCAAAATAAAAAATGAGAAATTTTTGCGGGCATGGTGCTGTGCTGACGCACAGGGCGGAGCCGCTTCCCACCCTTTTGCGCTCGGGCGGCGTGGGCATCCTCCCCACACCCCTCCTGTCCACGCCGCCCTCGCGCTTGATGTTTCAAAAAGAAAAAGGCGGCAAACAACGAGCGTTGTATGCCGCCTTAGGTTGCGAGGTTGGGTCTCATGGCGGTTAGCTCCAATAGGTCAGGGGATCGCCGATTCCCCGAAACCCGATGAAGCAGTTGACCGCGACACGAAGGCCAGACTCAACCGTGGTGACCGCGTGCACTTTCGTGCTGTCGGCCATAACTAATTCTCCTAACCTCGGCTCGACGACAACCGAAGGTGGAGGAATCTTTTTGTAGTCGAGGCCGTACGTGTCCGCGTTCTTCCGCGTCATGAACTCGTCGTGGTTGTAGTGCTCCGCCCACAACTCAAGCTTGCCGCCGGCAATCGCCGGCTGGACATATACCAACGCCGTGACTTGCGTGATGAGCGTCTGCGCTCGCTCGTTATCCGGTTCATCCATCCGCAGGAAATCTTGATGCGGCAGAGCGCACGCCCCTTCCTTGAAAGGCTGGGCGAGGCCGAACGCCATTGGACGGCCGTGGATGTTTTCTCTCACCGCGCCGGACGGCCAGACATCTTCAAGAATGAGGCGGAGGTGGTCGAGCGGATTGAGATACGGCCAGCTCAACTGCCGGAATTCGCGGGCCATCTGCGGTACTTCGTCGTAGTATCGCTTTCTAATTTCAGGATCCGAATGCCCCTCGTAGAAAGCTGTCATCACGCGGCCGATTGTTGGAGCGTGAGGATAGTACGCGAGGCGATGAGGGTTTACCAGTCGTTCGGTCATCGTGCGACAAGCTTCCGACGGGCAGAAGTCCGGAACCCGAATCGCGAGAACTTTGCCGCGGAAAAGTGCTAGCAAATCTTCCCCGCATAGAGTTTCAACCGTTCTGTGAAGCTCCAAGTATTTCGTTTCCACTTTTTGCCTCCTTTGTTTGTAAAAGAGCGGTTATAAAGTGCGAACTTGATTTAATTTATCACAATCGGCGAGCCTTGACAACGAATCACAAATGGATATTATCAAAATTGGATGGAGCAGAATGGTTCTGCTCTGCCAAGCACCTTGAAACTCTCAATAAGGAGGACCAAGCAATGGCCAAGATCGATGATCCCGACACCAAGGTCACGCGCATCCAGCTGTGCGGCGTGCAGGGCTGCTGCCCGACCGTGGAAGTCCACCACGGCTCCGACAAGATCGTCATCACCGATGACGACGGCGGCAAGGTCACGCTCACCAAGGAGCAGTGGCGGGAAGCGTTCGCCAAGGTCAACGTTGACGCGTAACGAACGCTACGACGGGACCGGCACAACAGCCCCTGCTCCGCAAAGGACAGGGGCTTCTTTCTTTCAATCAAACCAGAAAGGAGAAACCAAAATGCATACCTCGGTTGACGCGCTGAACTGGTTCTTGTCGCGGACAAACCAGATCGTGTGGAGAACGCAACAGTTCCGTGCTTCCCGCTTCCTGCGGGTGCTGGAGCGAGACGGACTGATGGCGCTTTTCCATCAGTTGCGTCCCGAGCCGGTATATCTTTCAGAACGGGTCTGGCGCAACTTTCCGGAGCGAGTGATTTCCGGAACGTTGCCGGAGCAGATGAACGGCCTCGTGCAAGAACTCGTTGCCCGCAAGATGTTCGTCAGCGACGAGAACATTGACGCGGACGAACTCGCAAAGGCTCGCGCCAGCACTCTGCGATCTCTCAACCGTCCGACCATCCTATACCTCATGATGGCCCAGGGCTGCAACTTCGCCTGCACCTACTGCCCGATTCCTGCTCTCGCCAAGCGGTACGGCGAACGGCTGCTCTCTTTTGAGGACGCTGTTGCAGGCATCGAGCTTTGGCGGAAGCACATCGAGGACCAACCGCAGGACGACGAACCGTACTTCCTGATTTTCTACGGGGGCGAGCCTTTGCTGAATCGGGAGGTGTTGGAACAGCTCCTACCGTACGTGTCCAATGAGCAAAGCGCGGGGCGGCTTCCCAAAAAGCTGAAACTCATGCTTTGCACCAACGGTTCGCTCTTGGACGAACAGCTCTCGAAGTTGTTTGCCCGTCACGGCGTAACGGTGGCGGTCGGCATCGACGGCCCGCGAGATCACAACGATCGCATCCGCATTACGGTTGCTGGCGAACCTACGTTCGCCGAGATCGAGCAAGCAATCAAGCAACTTGTAAGCGACGACGTTCGCGTTGTCGCTTCCGTGACCATCACTCCCGCGAACATCCACCGCTTGGCAGAATATCCCGCTTTTCTCCGCAAGCTCGGAATTTCCCAGTTCGGCTTCAACCTGATGAAGGGCGAAGCCCTGACTCGCGAGCTTGCTGGCGGTAGTGCGGAGGAATACTACCGGGTGGCGGCAATGGGCGTTGCTCAAGGACTCGCCGACATGACCGAAGACGGACGCTGCTACGAGTATCAGCTTGAGAAAAAGCTGACCGCTCTGCGCAACGGCCTGCCGTTCTCGGTTGACTGCACCTGCTACGGCAACCAACTGGTTGTCCAGGCTGATGGTCAGGTGACCAACTGCCCGTTTCTTCGGTTCGATCAGGGACACGTTCGGGAACTACCCGACTCGTTCAGGATCGGACGAACGGAAACGGTGAAAGCGTGGAGGAGCCGTCTGCCGCTCTTCAGCGATTCAATTCCGGCAGACGGAGTACTTGACGGCGGCGGATGCGCTTGGAGTTCTTCGGAACTCTACGGCGACGCCCTCGTTCAAGACAATCTCAACACAATCTTCACGAAGGAGGTGACGCATGAACTCATCTGGGCCCTCTTGCCAAGAGAGCGGGCAGACGCTCTCCGCCGGGGAGAATCCTTTCATTGGAGTTATCGGCGGATCGGGTCTCTGTGAACTGCCGGGGCTCGTAATCGCCGACACCATCGAGAAGGAAACTCCCTACGGAAAGCCGTCCGGACCTATAATTGTAGGCGAGCTGTGCGGCGGGCGTATCGCTTTTTTGCCAAGGCACGGCAAGGAACATACGATCCCGCCGCACAAGGTTCCGTACAAGGCCAATCTCGTAGCCCTGAAGTCGCTCGGCGTGCGGCATGTCATCGGAACGTGCGTGGTCGGCAGTCTTCGAAAGGAGATTGAGCCGGGCGCGTTCGTTATTCCCGATCAGTTCATCAATCTCACATGGGGTCGCGACGACACCTACAAGGTTGACCGAGAACTGATTCATCTGCCGATGGCGTGGCCGTACTGCGAACATCTCCGAGCAATCATCGCTCGCGAACTCAACGCGATGGAAGTGAACTGCCACGAAAAAGGCACCGTGGTCGTAATTCAGGGGCCGCGGTTCTCAACCATCGCCGAGAGCAAGATGTTTGCGCTTTGGGGCGGAGACGTCGTGAATATGACGCAGTACCCGGAGTGTTACTTCGCGCGGGAGCTTGGTCTCTGCTACGGAGCGGTTGCCTCGGTAACCGATTACGATGTCGGTGTGCCGAGCGCCGTTTCGATGCAACCAGAATCAATGGACAAAGTACTTGCGGTATTCCGCCAAAACACGGCAACAACCGTGTCGCTCGTCGGAAAACTTGCGGGACTTGTCCGCGAGATTGTCGGTTGCAACTGCGCGGCGCATCGCCTCGCCGAGTACTATAAACTCGCAAAAGGCGAAAGTCCGTAACAACCCTCTCGTTCTTCGGAACGCGGGGGTTTCTTTTTGTCTTGCCATTGACATAAAGCACAAAATTTGTTAAATGAATGTAAGTACAGTCCTCATATCTCGGACTTCAGATATCGGGGAACGACACTTTGACAACGTTTCCTGGATGAGAAATCTGGGATAAAATAAGGAGGAATCATCCATGGAAATCAAAGCAGACAAAATCCACAAAGCGTACGGCACAATCACCGTGCTCGACGACATCTCGTTCTCTCTTGAACGAGGGCAGAAAGCCGGCCTCATCGGCTACAACGGCACCGGCAAGACGACGCTCCTCAAGATTCTTGCGGGGCTCCTTGAGCCGGATTCCGGAAAGGTTACAACGAGAAAGGGCGCGGTCATCGGCTATATGCCGCAGGACACGAGCCTTGTTTCTGACGAGACCATCCGCGACTACGTGCGTCAGGTCTCCGGCATGGCCGAACTGGAAGAACGGATGGAGAAATCGCCGGAGGCGATGACCGAGTACGAGCGTCGGGACGGCTACGCGTTCTATCACCGATTGGACGTGATGCTGGCCGGCTTCGGACTCGCCGACGTTTCAAGCGACCGGCCGATCAACTCGCTCTCGTCTGGCCAAAAGAGCAAGGTGTTCATGGCGGGAGTACTTCTTTCCGACCCCGACATCCTGCTTCTTGACGAGCCAACGAACAACCTCGATCTGCCGGCTCTCATCTGGCTGGAAGATTTCCTCATGCGGAGCGACGCCGCTTGCATCATCGTCTCCCACGACCGACTCTTTCTCGACCGGATTGTGCGGAAGATCTTCGAGATCGACTGGCACACCCGAACGCTCAACATCACGAGCGGCAGGTATTCCGACTACCTGGTTAGAAAGGAGAAAGAAATGGCGAGACAGTGGCGCGAGCACAAAGCCCAGCAGGAGGAAATCAAGCGGCTCGAGGAGCAGGCCAGAAAGAAAAAGCAAGAAGCTCTCTCAGGCTCGCGCTACATAGGCACCGACAACGACAAGTTTCTTCGGGGCTTCAAGCGCGACCGGGCGAGCAAGTCCGGCAAGCAGGCCAAGGCGATTGAGAAACGCATCGAGAAGATGGAGATCGTCGAAAAACCCGTCGAACGGGACGTGTTTCGTATTCACTTGCGGCCCACCAAGCCGGAAGGAACGCGGGACATCACTCTCACGGACGTGGTGGCGGGTTACACCCAGAGCGGTTTCAAAGTCGGTCCGGTGTCGCTTTCCATTCCCTACGGCAGCCGCGTGGTGATCTTGGGCCTGAATGGCACCGGCAAGACAACGCTTTTGCGAACCTTAAGCGGCGAACTTCCGGCGCTTGAAGGCAAAGTCAGCCGCGGCAACGCGCTCGTTGTCGGCAATCTCACCCAGGAGCACGACAACCTCCCGCGAGAAGAAAGCATCAAAGACTTTCTCACGCGGCGGGCAGGCATCCAGGTTCAAGAAGTATACGCGCTGGCCGTAAAGTTCGGATTCAAGGCGGCGGAGATCGACAAGCCGATTTCGGCTCTCTCGCCCGGCGGGAGGGCGCGGCTTCTTTTCGCTCTCTTTTCCGCGCTTTCGGCAAACGTGCTCATCTTAGACGAGCCGACCAACCACCTCGACCTTGAGGCGCTCGAAGCTCTTGAGGAAGCGGTGGCGCATTACGAGGGCACCATCGTGCTCGTATCGCACGACCGGAGATTTCTGGAGAAGTTCCGTCCAACCGACACCTACGTTCTTTCCGAGGGCAAGCTCTCACGGCAAGAAAGCTTCGAAGTTTATGCGGCAAACGCCGAGCGTCAAGCAAAGCGTTTGATCAGCATGATCTAAGGAGCTAACCGCCATGAGACCCAACCTCGCAACCTAAGGCGGCATACAACGCTCGTTGTTTGCCGCCTTTTTCTTTTTGA
>FWWM01014480.1_pt1 | contig 12356 bp, 10 predicted proteins | sample 2228351 | NCBI WGS metagenome assembly FWWM01 (sample SAMEA103939774, study PRJEB20133) | metagenome | reverse complement strand
CGTCGTCCCTCCGCGTATTGGCGGTTCCATTCCGCGAGCGCCCAGTTCCAGACAAACCGCACGGTGCCGCAGGCGCGTTTGAAGTACTCCACCTGCTGCGGTGTTGGGTAGAGCCGAATTTTGTGCGTCAGTGGCATGGCACCTCACTGAGATTGCTTGAAGCATCTTCCCTTAAGGCTTCGTTCAGCTTTTTTCGGTAATTTCTCAATCCATACAACCGCGATGAGAAACAATGCACGATGGTCATCAGGTCTTGCACCATCTCTTGTTCCGGCGACAGGCGCTCCTGATTCAACACCAAGATCTCGCATCCATGCGTGCGTGCGTAGTGCTCAAACCATTCAAATCCAAAACGGGTTAGCCGATCCTCGTGCGCCAAAATCAACGTCTTGACCTCACCCCTGCCAATGGCGTCCATCAGTTCCAGAAAGCGCTTGCGTTTGAAGTTCAGCCCGCCGCCGACTTCTTCGATGAACTCGACGTTGGCCAGCCCCTTCGCTACAACAAACTCTTCTAACACCCGACGTTGGTTGTCAAGATCAGGCTTTTGGGCAGCACTCGATACACGGCAATAAGCCACGATTCGCTTCGGTTCTGGCGTATGATTACGTAACCGCAGGAATTCGCGCAACTGCGATTCTGTGTATCGCCGCCGGTTGCTGTCGGTGCGCGCTGCCGGTATCAAGCGACCTTCCCGTTCCCAGCGTTGCAGTGTTTTGACCGACACACCCAGAAGCTTTGCGGCCTTGCCTGTGCTCATGGTGTTTTCCATGCTCACTATTATACACTATTAGGCACTTTATGCAAGACTAGAGTTTAGCTCCTCAAACTTCCCTAATTTTTTCCCGCCAGTGCAACCGCCCGCCCACCAGCTCGCCGACGCGGTCCATGCGCGCGGCCAGCGTCGGGTCGTGGGTGACCAGCACCACCGCGGCACCCTGTTCCCGTGCCGCGCGGGAAAACAGCACAAACACCTGCTCGGCATGCGCGCGATCAAGATTGCCCGTCGGTTCGTCCGCAAGCACACACGCCGGCTGCGTCACCAACGCGCGCGCGATCGCCACGCGTTGCCGCTCTCCGCCCGACAATTGCGCCGGGAAATGCCCCAGCCGCTCTTTTAACCCCACCGCTTCGAGCATCGCTGCGGCGCGGGCTTTCGCCACGCTACCCGCCACCCGGCCGATGCGCAGCGGCAGTAGCACGTTCTCCAGTGCCGTCAGTTCGGGCAGCAGATGGTGAAACTGATACACGAACCCCAAATGGCGCTGCCGCCAGCGTCCTTTCTCGCGCTCCGACAGTTCCGACCAGCGCTGCCCCAGTAGCTGCGCTTCCCCCGCATCCGGGACATCCAGCCCACCCAACAGGTGCAGCAAGGTGCTTTTGCCCGAACCCGAGACGCCGACGATCGCCACCTGTTCGCCGCGCTTTACGGTCAAATCCACCCCATCGAGCACCGTCACCACCTGCCCGGCGTCGCGGTAGCGCCGCTGCAAACCCCGCGCTTCGATCACCACCTCACTCATAGCGCAGCGCCTCGGCCGGATGCACGCGCGCGGCGCGCCAGCTTGGGTAGAGGGTCGAAAGCAACGTCAGCAAGAACGACACGCCGACAATCGTCACCACGTCGCTGACGAGCACTTTTGAAGGCAGATCGCTGATGAAATAGATCTCTTTGTTCCACAGCGTCGCGCCGGTCAGCTTTTCCAAAAACGCCACCGTCTCCGGCACGTGGTGCGCCAGCCACAGTCCTCCCGCCGTGCCCAGCACCAACCCGATCAGCCCGATCGCCGCCCCTTGGACGACGAAGATCGCCATCACCGACGCTGGGGAGGCACCCAGGGTGCGCAGGATGGCGATTTCGGCGCTTTTGTCCTGAACGCTCATCACCAGCGTGGCCACCAGATTGAACGCTGCCACCGCGACGATCAAAAACAGAATCAGCGTCATCATCGTTTTTTCCAATTGCACGGCGCGAAAGAAATTGGCGTGCCGCGCCGTCCAGTCGAGCACCCACAGACCCGGCGGCAACTGCGGTGCCAGCTGCCGCGCCACGAGCGGCGCGCGCAGAGGGTCTTGCAAGCGCAAGCGCACGCCGGTGACTGCCTCCCCCAGGCGATACAACGCCTGAGCGTCCGCGAGCGCCATGAGCATCAGCCCGGAATCGAACTCGTACATGCCAGAGTCAAAAATCGCCGCCACCGTAAAAGCGCGCATCCGCGGCTGCGCCCCCAAAGGCCCCAGCGCCACTTCCGGGGCGAGCACCATCACCGCATCCCCAAGCCGCACCCCCAGGCGACGCGCCAGATCCACCCCCAGCGCTACCTGGAACCGCCCGCTCTCGAGCGCTTCCCAACGCCCCTGGCGCAGGAACGCCGGCCAGTCATTCACCTCCCTCTCTTGTGGCCAGGCAATGCCCCGCACCATCACCCCTTGCGCCACGCCTTGCGCCACCACAAGCGCCTGCTCTTGCACATACGGCGCTGCCGCGAGCACCTCGGGATGCAGGCGCGCTTGCGCCGCGACCGGCGACCAATCGTGAAGCGCCCCTTGCTGGCTGGTGATTTCCACGTGCGCTGCCACACCCAAAATGCGGTTTCGCAGTTCCTCCTGAAACCCGTTCATCACCGACAACACGGTAATGAGCGCCGCCACCCCCAGCGCCATCCCCAGCATCGAGGCCAGCGAAATGAACGACACGAAGCGGTCACCCCGTCCGCGCTGACGGCGCACGTAGCGCCACCCCAGCGCCAACTCAAACGGCCAGCGTACGACTAGCGACATTTGCGATACCATTGCGTCATGGAACTGATCCTTCCGGGGGCGTTGTGGCCCAATGCCGAAGCGCGTGATTTTGCCCCAATCGAACGCTATCCCACCCTGGCGCGTTGGCTCGGGCAAAGCGACATCGAACCGCTGGCGCTATCGTACCAAGAAATCCTCGTGCAGCGTCTGGGGGTAGGAAATACCTCGCCGGCGCTTTTGCGCTGGTTAGGGGAATCGACAGCGGATGACCACGCCGACGTTGACGCAACCCTACTTTGTGCCGACCCAGTGCACTTGTATCTGGCGCGCGAACATCTGGTCGTCACCGAGTTAGGGGAAACGGCACCCTCCCGAGAAGAAGCCCGGGCGCTTGCCGCCACCGCGCAAACGGTGCTCCAAAACTGTGGAGCAACGCAAGCGCAGGTCTTCCCCGTCGCTCCCACACGCTGGTACGTGCAACGCCTCCCCAAAGCATGGCTGCGCGACACCGCGCTGGTGCCTTTGCCGGACGCCTCTGGCCGCCCGTGGGATACGGTACTGCCGCAAGGTCGGCAACAGCGCTTATGGCTGCGCTTGGCCAACGAACTGCAGGTGGAGCTGGCGCAACACCCGGTCAACCGCGCTCGCGAATCCGCCGGGTTACCGCCCGTCCACATGCTGTGGTTCTGGGGCCACGAACCGCTGCAACCGCAAGCCGATGCGACGATCGCCGCCCCAGAGCCGCAAGCGCCGACCCCGGCAGCCTCTGGCGCATTGCCGCCGCAGGCCAATGCCACGACCCCCGCACCCCGGGCATCAGACGCATCAGACACACCCACCGTGCTGATCGCCCGCACTGCTGACCCCCTGCTCGTCGGCGCGGTGCGCGCCAGTGGTTTTCCTTTTCGCATTGCCGACATGCCGCCCGCATCAACTCGCGACCAGACTCTCGCAATCCTCGATGTCTTGGCCGAACCGGCGCGGCTGCTCGATCATCCCCGCTGGTTACAGGCGCTGGAAGCACTCGATACGCGCTGGTTGCGGACTCTGAGGCGAGCGCCACGCACCATCGTGCTGGCCGGCAGCCGCGCCAGTCTCGTCGCACGACCGCGTCGCTGGCGCTTCTGGCCCTCGCCGCGCGGGCTCGATGCCCTTGGACTGTGAAGGAAATGAACGCCTTTCAGGACGCAAAAATGTTCAAAACCTCTCCCACTCCAATACCCCAAACGCACGCCGCTGCCCCGTTTCGTGAGCGCCACGCCGACCCGGCGGCGGTGCGGCGGCTGACCGACGCCGGCGTGCCGACGCTCTTGGCACGCCTGTACGCTGCCCGCGGGGTACGGCACCCCGAGGAACTGCGCACCGACTTTCGCGCCCTGCCGCCGCCGAGCGCCCTGCGCGGCTGCGAAAAAGCGGCGCAGCTACTGGCTGATGCGATCGAAGCGGGGGCGCGCATCGTGGTGATCGGCGATTACGATTGCGACGGTGCCACCGCAACCGCTGTGGCCGTGCGCTCATTGCGCGCGATGGGCGCAGAGGTCGCCTACCTCGTTCCCAACCGTTTTACTTACGGCTATGGGCTGTCGCCGGCGATCGTGCAGCTGGCACACGAGCGTTTTGCCCCGGACGTGCTGGTGACCGTAGACAATGGCATTGCCAGTTTTGACGGCGTCGCCGCGGCCAACGCGCTAGGAATATCCGTGGTGATCACCGACCATCACCTGCCGGGCACGCAGTTGCCGCCCGCCGCGGCGATCGTCAATCCCAACCAACCGGGGTGCCCCTTTCCCAGCAAAGCGATCGCTGGGGTAGGGGTGATTTTTTACCTGATGCTGGCGCTGCGCGCCGAACTGCGCGCGCGTGGCTGGTTCGTGGGATCGCGTCGCGAACCGAACCTGGCGCAGTACCTCGACCTCGTCGCGCTGGGCACGATCGCCGACGTGGTGCCACTTGACCACGTCAACCGCATCTTTGTAGCGCAGGGACTGGCGCGGATCCGCGTCGGACAAATGGTGCCAGGGTTGGCGGCACTGTTTCGCGTCGCCCAGCGGCAGTGGGCATACGCCACCACCCAAGACCTGGGGTTTTTCTTGGCACCGCGGCTCAACGCCGCCGGACGGCTCGAAGACATGGCCATTGGCGTGGCGTGCTTGACCACCGACGATCCCACGGCGGCGCTGCAGCTGGCGCAATCGCTCGAGGCGATCAACCGCGAACGCCGCACGATCGAAGACACCATGCGCAGCCAAGCCGAAGCCCTGCTCGCCTCGGCCCAAGAGTGGGAAAGCCAAAGAACACTGACGCTGTTTCATCCTGAATGGCATCAAGGGGTGATCGGCATCCTGGCCGGACGCCTGAAAGAAAAGCTGCGCCGCCCCGTCTTTACCTTCGCACCACACGAAGGCGGTCTGCTCAAAGGCTCTGGCCGTTCGGTGCCCGGACTGCATCTGCGCGACGCGCTGGATTGGGCAAGCAAACGCCATCCGGACTTATTCATCGCCTTTGGCGGACACGCGATGGCCGCCGGCGCAACGATCCGCGCTACCGACCTCGAGCGCTTCGTTGCGGCGTTCGAAGAAGCGGTGGCCGCGCTTGGGGGTGACGCGCTCTCCGCGCAAGAAATCCTCACTGACGGGCCGCTACCTCCCGAAGCGCTGACCCTGGACACCGCAGCCAAACTGGAACAGGAAGTCTGGGGGCAAGGGTTTCCAGCACCGGTGTTCAGCGACACCTTCGAAGTCACCACGCAACGGCTGGTAGGCGAAGCCCACTTGCAACTGACCTTGGCGCGCGACGGCGTCCGCGAGGCGTTCGGGGGGATGTTTTTCCGCCGCACTGAACCGTTGCCTCCGCGCATCACCGCGGCATACCAACTGGCGATCGACCGCTATCAGGGGCGCGAACGGCTGCGGCTGATGCTCGAAGCCGCTCATGGCGCTACGCTATAATTGTCGGTTCGACACTCATCGAGGCAGGAAACCAGGCATGGAAGCTCAAGAAATCAACGCGTTGGAAGCTTTGTTGCGTTCGATTCTGGAACGCAACGACGAACTGCGGAGGTATCTTTGACTACGACGAGCTGAAACGTAAACTCGAAGAACTCGAGCGCGCGAGCAGCGACCCCGAGCTTTGGAACGATCCCGATCGCGCCCAGGAGCTGGGGAAAGAAAAACGCCGCATCGAAGGGTTGGTGCTGCCACTTACGCGCACACGCAGCGAAGCCGAGCAATTGCTCGAACTCCTGGAACTGGCGCGCGCCGAGGGCGATGAAGCCACACTCCGCTCCATCCAGCAAGACGCGCAAGCACTGGAGCGTACACTCGCCGAACTGGAGCTGCGGCGCATGTTCTCCGACCCGATGGATCCGAACAACTGCTTCATCGAGATCCAGGCCGGAGCCGGTGGCACCGAGGCGCAGGACTGGGCGTCGATGCTGCTGCGCATGTACCTGCGCTACTGCGAAAGCAAAGGGTTCCAAACCGAGATCTTGGAAGAATCCGAGGGTGAAGTCGCCGGCATCAAGAGCGCTACGGTAAAAGTCGTTGGGGATTACGCCTACGGCCATCTTCGCACTGAAACCGGAATTCACCGCCTGGTGCGCAAAAGCCCGTTTGACGCCAACGCGCGGCGCCACACCAGTTTTGCATCGGTATTTGTCTATCCCGAAGTCGATGACAAGATCGAAATCGAGATCAACCCAGCGGATCTGCGCATCGACACCTACCGCGCTTCCGGCGCCGGCGGTCAGCACGTCAACCGCACCGACTCGGCGGTACGCATCACCCACCTACCCACCGGCATCGTCGTGCAATGCCAAAACGACCGTTCGCAGCACCGCAACAAGGAAGCGGCAATGGCCATGCTGCGTGCGCGGCTCTATGAACTGGAACTACGCAAACGGCGCGAACAACAGCAAGCGCTCGAAGACAGTAAGACCGACATCGGCTGGGGACACCAGATCCGTTCCTACGTGCTCGACCAGTCGCGCATCAAGGATCTGCGCACCAACGTCGAAATTGGCAACACGCAGGCGGTACTGGACGGCGATCTGGACCCCTTCATCGAAGCGGCATTGAAACAGGGCGTATAGACCAAAATGACCATTCACATCAAAACCCCAGCAGAGATCGAGCAGATGCGCGTCGCGTGTCGCCTCGCCTCCGAGGTGCTCGACTACATCACCCCTTTTGTGCAGCCCGGCGTCACCACCGCCGAACTCGATCGCCTGTGCCACCGTTACATCGTCGACGTGCAACAAGCCATTCCAGCACCGCTCAACTACCCCGCCGGCAGCCGCAACCCTTTCCCCAACGCCACCTGCACGTCGGTCAATCACGTCGTCTGCCACGGCATTCCCAACGACAAACCGCTCAAAGACGGTGACATCGTCAACATCGACATCACCGTACTCAAAGACGGCTGGCACGGCGACTGCAGCCGCATGTTCATCGTCGGCAGCCGCCCCAGCATCCTGGCGCGGCGGTTGGTGCAGATCGCCTACGAGTGCCTATGGATCGGCATTGCACAGGTGCGCCCAGGGGCGCGGCTTGGGGACATCGGTGCGGCGATCCAGCGCCACGCGGAACATCACGGCTATTCGGTAGTGCGGGACTACTGCGGCCACGGCATCGGCCGCGGCTTTCACGAAGAACCGCAAGTGACGCATTACGGCAAACCCGGAACCGGCATCGAGCTCGTGCCGGGAATGACCTTTACGATCGAGCCAATGATCAACGCCGGCAAAGCCGCCACTTCGGTATTGAGCGACGGCTGGACGGTCGTCACCAAAGACCGCAGCCTTTCGGCGCAATGGGAACACACCGTGCTGGTCACGGACAACGGCGTCGAAGTGCTCACCGTCTCGGCGCATTGCCCACCACCGCCGCCGATCGTCGCGGCACAATTCGGCGGCGGCTTCCTCTGGCCGCCTCCGAATACGCCAACATGACCACGCCTGCGCTTGCCGAGCTTGCTCAGTGGTTGCGCGCGCAACGTGCGGCACTGGCGCAGGCGTTTCTTGCCGGCGAAATGAGCCCACTGCGCTATCTGCGCCGGCACACGCTCATCGTCGATCAAACGCTACGCGAGCTCGTGCGCTTCGTGCCGCTGCCTTCCGACGCTGCCCTGATCGCGGTAGGGGGTTATGGCCGTCGCGAACTCTACCCCGCGAGCGACATCGACCTGCAGATCCTCCTTCCCAAACCGATGGATCCAACGGCCAGCGAACGGGCGGAAGCGTTGGTCGCGGCGCTCTGGGACGTCGGTCTGGCTGTTGGCATCAGCGTGCGTACCATCGATGAAACCCTGGAACTCGCCGCCCAAGACGTCACCGTACAGACCAATCTTCTGGACACCCGGCGGCTGGCAGGCGCGCCAGCGCTGTTTGCCGAGTTCGTGCAGCGTTATCACGCCGCGTTCGATCCGGTGGCATTTTACCGCGCCAAAGCCAACGAGCAAGAACAACGCCATGCCAAATGGCTGTCCCCGTACGCGCTCGAACCCAACGTCAAAGAGCACCCCGGGGGGCTACGCGACCTGCACGTACTTGGCTGGATCGCCAAAGCGCTGGGCTTTGAAGGACGATGGTCGGCGCTCGCCAACGCCGGTTTGCTGCTGCGGCAGGAGGCGCGGCAGCTCGATGCGCGGCAGCGGTTCGTCGCCGCCGTGCGCATTCACTTACATCTGCTCGCGCAACGGCAAGAAGACCGGCTGCTGTTCGACTACCAAACGGCGCTGGCGCAACGCTTCGGCGTTTCGGCGCAAGGGGATCGGCGTCCGGCCGAAGTGTTCATCCGCCAGTACTACCTCAACGCCAAAATCATCCTGCAGCTCAATACCGTGCTGATGGCGGTGTTCGCCGAACGCCTCTGTCCTACCCAGGAGGGGGACGTCGAACCGATCGATCCGGCGTTCGTGCGACGCGGAAACCGTCTCGATCTTGTCGACGATGAGGTGTTTGCGCGCGACCCTGCCGCCCTACTGCGGCTTTTCGTGCGCATGACCGAACACCCGGAACTGACGGGCCTGACTGCCCGCGCGGCGCGACGGCTGTGGGCGGAACGAGAGCGCATTGGGCCAGACTACCACCGCGTGCCAGCGCACCAGGCGATTTTCCTGGCGTTTTGGCGCGCTCCCCGCGGCATCGTGCATGAAACGCGGCGCATGAACCAGTTCGGTATCTTGTCGCGTTACCTACCGGCGTGGCGACGCATCGTCTGTCAAATGCAATACGACCTGTACCATGAATACACCGTCGACCTGCACACGCTGATGGTCATCCGCAACCTGCGCCGCTTCACCATGGAGGAGCACGCCCACGAATACCCTGAAATGACCCAGCTCATGGCCGAATTCGGGCAGCCCGACGTGCTTTATCTGGCCGCACTCTTTCACGACATCGGTAAAGGCCGCGGCGGCGATCACAGCCTTATCGGCGCTGAGGAAGCCGAATCGTTCTTGCGCCAACATCCCCTGGCGCCCGAAACCGTCGATCTCGTCGTCTGGCTGGTACGCGAGCACCTGACCATGAGCCGCTTTGCGCAAAAAGAGGACATCAGCGACCCGGATGTGATTGCTCGTTTTGCTGCGATCGTTGGCAACGAAGAGCGACTCATCGCCCTATATTTACTGACCCATGCCGACATCCGCGGCACCAGCGCCAAAGTCTGGACCCCGTGGAAAGCGCACCTGTTGGCGCAACTCTTCGCTAGTACCCGCGCGTCCTTGCAGCGGCAAAACGGCAGCGGTTTTGTCCGGCGCGACCCCGTCTTGACCCGGCAAGAGGAAGTTCGCACTCTCCTGCGCTTTTCCGGACTGCGACCGGGGGAAGAGAATTCCTTCTGGCAACGGCTGGGGCGCACGTATTTCCTACGTCACGACCCCGACACCATCGCCTGGCACACACGCGTCCTTTATTGGCGCCATCGCCTGAGCAAAACCATCGTTCGTGCCCGGCTGTTGCCTCAGAACCGCGGCATTGCCATCATGATCTTTACCCCCGATGCACCGCGGCTATTGGAGCGTATTCTGGGGGCGCTGTTTCGCCTCGGTTGCGACGTCTGGGAAGCGCGCATCCACACCACCGAAGACGCATGGGCGCTGGATACGTTCGTCATCGACCCGCCCGAGGTCGCCAATCCGCGTGATTTTCTCAACCTGCTCGAATATGAAGTCAATCGAGCTCTGGAGTCAGAAGCCCCTGCCGAACCGCCGCAACCGACGATTCGCCGCTTGCCGCGCTTGGTGCGACACTTTGGCTTTGCGCCGCAAATCACCATCCGCCCCGATGAGCGCGGGCGCTTTCAATTGCTCGAAATCATCGCGCTCGACCGCCCTGGGGTGCTGCTGACCATCGTCCGCACGCTGGCCGAGATGGGAATCAACGTAGTGCTCGCGCGCATTCACACCGCCGGCGAGCGCATCGAAGACACGTTTCTACTCAACGGCGGCGGCATCGAGCAACCGCGCATCCAGCAGCGACTGATCCGCCGGTTGCAGCAAGCGCTCGACGCTCAATGACCGCTTTCCCCGCCGCGTTGGATGCGGTCCATGACCGCGTACAAAAGCGCCGAAATCACGAACACCCCATGCAAACCCGTTTGCCACCACAGGACACGGTCTTCCAGATTGTGGACATTCAAGAAAGACTTCAATAGCTCGATTGCCGAAATCGCGACGATCGAGCCGATCAGTTTGATCTTGACGTCGGCAAAACCGATGTGCCCCATCCAGTCTGGACGATCCTCGTGCGAGTGCAAATCGTCCATTTTCGAGACGAAGTTCTCATAGCCGCTGAAAATAATGATGATGATCAAATTCATCACCAGCGCCACATCCACCATCGACAGCACACCAACGATCACTTCCGACGATGTGGCATGCGGCAACGATACCACCATATGCGAGGCTTGCTTGAAGAACTTAAACAGCATCACCAGCAACGCCCCCACCAAGCCCAAATAGACGGGAGCGAGTAGCCAACGGCTGGCAAACAAAAAGTGTTCCAGTTTTTTCTCGATGTGCTGCTTCATTTCATTACTCCATCGTCCACAGCAAAAACAGAAAGATAATCAACGCCAACCCCATGCGATACCACGCAAACACCCGGTAGGTGTGGCGTGAGACATACCCCAGCAACCAGCGTACGGCAACGAAACCAGAAACGAACGCGGCAACAAATCCCACGCCAATCGCATGCAATTGCTGAAGCGACAGCGTATGCCAGTCCTTGGCCAACGTGTAGAGTGTTGCTGCCAACATCGTCGGAATAGCCAGGAAAAAAGAAAACTCCGCAGCTGCCTTGCGCGATAAACCCAAATACAAACCGCCCATGATCGTCGCTCCAGAACGGCTGGTCCCAGGAATCAGCGCCAAGCATTGCGCGCAGCCAATTTTCAGTGCCAGCCAGGGCGAGATGTCCTCCACGGAATCGATGTGATGACCCGTGCGCTCGTAGCGGCGCTCCAACCACAAGATCGCCAGCCCGCCGACGAATAACGCCGCGGCCACTACCGCTGGATGGAACAAATGCGCTTTGATCGTTTTGCCCAGCCACAAACCGACGATGGCCGATGGCAAAAACGCAATGAAAAGGTTGAGCACAAACAGACGTGTCTCAGGCGATTGCCAGCGCTGCATCAAATGCCACAAACGCTGGCGATAGAACCAAACCACAGCCAGGATCGCGCCCAACTGGATGGCGATGGCGAACGTCTTGTCTGCATCGTCATTCATGCCCAACGCCGCCTGGGCCAAAATCAGATGCCCTGTCGAAGAGATCGGAAGGAATTCCGTCGCGCCCTCGAGAATCCCCAAAATCAGCGCCACGAACAACGCATCCACAAACAGCGGACTCCATTTAAGAAAACGCAAAGGATACCATCAAGGAGAAGATACAAAGAAGGTGAACGAAGCTGAATATCGGCAGCGGTGTCAAGGGGATACAGACACCCCGGGGGGTTTGAGGGTTGTGCCGGGGTGTTTTGGGGGGGATGGGTTGGTTGGTGGTTGTGGTGTTGTGGTGAGTCTGACGGTGACCTACTTTCCCGGGAGCGGGTGTCCCAGTATCATTGGCGCGGCCGTGTTTCACGGTCCTGTTCGGGATGGGAAGGTGTGGTGCCACGGCGCTATGGCCATCAGACTCGAAGCTTTTGAGACGCGTTGGGTGTGTGGTGTTGGGCGTCATGGTCATAGGGTCAAGCCGGTGGGGTGGTTAGTACGGCTTAGCTCAGTGCCTTGCGGCACGTACACTTGCCGCCTATTGACGAGGTGGTCTTCCTCGGCCCTCGTAGGGAAGTCTCATCTTGGGGAGAGTTTCGCGCTTAGATGCTTTCAGCGCTTATCTCGTCCGCACTTAGCTACCCGGCGGTGCCACTGGCGTGACAACCGGTACACCAGAGGTGCGTCCACTCCGGTCCTCTCGTACTAGGAGCAGCTCCCCTCAAACTTCCTGCGCCCACGGCAGATAGGGACCAAACTGTCTCACGACGTTTTAAACCCAGCTCACGTACCTCTTTAAATGGCGAACAGCCATACCCTTGGGACCGACTACAGCCCCAGGATGAGATGAGCCGACATCGAGGTGCCAAACACCGCCGTCGATGTGAACTCTTGGG
>FWWM01014474.1_pt1 | contig 12367 bp, 12 predicted proteins | sample 2228351 | NCBI WGS metagenome assembly FWWM01 (sample SAMEA103939774, study PRJEB20133) | metagenome | reverse complement strand
TCCTACCCGGACACCCACTCGTACTCCGACGCGCACTTCAACATTCACCCCTACTGCTACGCGTACTCCAACTCGTACTCCAACCAGGACGCCCGCTCGCACCCCAACGCGCACTCCAACCAGCACAGCTGTCCTGAGCCCGCGACTACGGGGCAGTGGAACTTGTTGGAAAGGCTGGCATGTCTGGCCCTCCTACAGCGCTTCCTACCGTATTGATGCGACAAGCGTACCTACCGCGTGGTACAATGCCATCCATGCCGCTGCCTACACCTGGTCTTCTGCTGGCAAGTTCAGGCTAGTGCATTGGTCAAACAGCAACAGTGTAATTCGTGTTGGAGGAGTGGATGACCCTCGCCAACATGCCCAGGTCTCCTATAGGGTAAGTAGTGTGCCGGGCTACATCATTAGTGTCACCACTACCTTCAATCATCTCAAGGTGGCCAACGGTGAGTTTTCCCTCACCGATCCGCCAGGAGAGAGAAAAATCAGCCTGCGAAGCGTGTTGCTCCATGAATTCGGCCATTGGATTGCCCTGGCTGATATAGGGAGCCCAGATTGCGAGTATGTAGTAATGTGGGGTGAGCTGACTTATGGCCAGAGCAAGCTCAGCCTCACGACCCCGGATGTGGAAGGGCTTCGCTGGAAGTATCCGTGATCCAATTATCATCCTGTTTGGAGGAGGAAATGTCTATATCTCGCAAACCCTATCCACTCGCCATCCTGCTGGCCATGCTGATCAGCCTATGGGCCAGCGCCTGTCGCCCTGCTCTCACCCCTTCTGTGTCCCCGACCAACACGCCCGCCACGGTCTTGTTAGGGCAAGCCTCGCTCATCGCCATGGACCTGGATGACCTCGTCAGCGCCGCGGAGTTGATCGTCCTTGGCCAGGTGGAGACCGTCTATCCCAGCCGCTGGAACACCTCAGATGGTCAACTCCCGGAAGGAATGACTTTGGCGAACATCGATTTCTCGGTGTATCCCCTGTTCACCGACCATGAAGTGCGCGTCCTCCAGGTCCTGAAAGGTCATCCCGAACAAGACCATGTTCGCGTACGCACCTTTGGGGGGGAATACGAAGGTATTGGGTTCGTTTACTTTCCCTCCATTGTGCTGGAACAGGGACAGACCTATCTCTTCCTGCTGGGGAGGTGCCCCGAGTGCAGCACAGGCCACATCATTCCAGAGCACTATATATGTTGGGAAGTATTTACCCTCTCCGATAATCAGGCAATCCCACAGAGACGCCCCCTGGAATACGAATTCTCGCTTGACGATTTGATCGAGTACATTCGTACTACGGCCGTCTTTCGCCTGCGGATGCCGCAGGGCAACCCCTTCCTGGCTGGTGAAAGGATCACGTTGGCGCAGCTGCGCGAGATTCTCCGCTCCGAAATTCCCGTGCCGCCGGGCAGGCAAATCCAGGAAATCTGGGGCGGCTACTATCATCGTTACGCCTTTGCCATCTGGTTCGACGATGGGCTTCTGTGCATCATCAAGATATGGGGGGGTGATCCTCCGAAACGGGAGGCATTGCTGGCCGAGGCGCCGCAATTGCAGCGTGTGGAGGTACAGGGGTATCTGGGCGTTGGGACTTCGCCTGGCATTCTGGAGAAGGATGGACAGGTGTACTCCTATCCTGGTCAGGTGATGCTGTGGTTGGACGAGGATTTCCTCACCGTGGCTCTGTACTCGGAGGCTCTCTCGCTGGAGGCCTTGTTGGACATTGCCGAGGCGATGCCCTGGCATGTTTTGCTGGAGAAGGAGCCCCTGCCCACCTACACGCCCATGGAAATTCCGATGATGACGGAAATCCCCACGGCGACGGAACTTCTCACCGAGACGCCTACTCCAACGCTCATGGAAACTCCGGTGATGACGGAAATCCCTACGGCGACGGAACTTCCCACCGAGACGCCTACTCCAACACTCATGGAAACTCCGGTGATGACGGAAGTCCCCACGGCAACGGAACTTCCCACCGAGACGCCTACTCCTACGCCGGAGTGAGGTGCCTTCGAAGCGGTCGTTGCCCGACAATGGTAGCGTGGCGCAAGGCATGGCAAGCGACGCATTCTGGACATGCGTCGCTTGTTTCTTGTGGAGGGTACAGAGATTTTGCAGGCTTCCAAGCGTGTGCGCGGACGGGGTTGATTTCTACGGCATGGTGGTCTGTCAACGAATGTCGAGAACCGAATGGGACTGTCGGCAGCCTGGAAGACCACGCTACAATGGAGTTCCTGGTATAGGGTTTGCCAACAGTAGTGACTCTGCGCCCCTTTCCCAGATTTCCCTGGTGGCTTCGAGTTTGCGATATAATCTAGGCGAGAAACGTTCCCTTATCAGAGATCATGCCTGAGACGGAGAAATTTGCGATGAAACATGTTTTCTATCTTTTGTTGGCCAGTCTGGTAGTCTTGCTGCTGATGCTGACGGCTTGTGCTAGGGGCGCGCTGACCCCTGTGCCAACGGTGGACTTGAATCTGGTATATACCCAGGCGGCGGAGACTGCCTATGCCCAATTGACGCAAACCGCGCTGGCCGCGCCCTCCACTCCAACGGATACACCCACGCCGACGGAAACGAACACGCCGCGACCGACAAATACCCCCCTGATTACCGATACCCCCCTGGGCGGCATACCTTCGCCAACTCCTTTCCCGACCTTGAGCGGCGGAGGCGGAAGCGGCGGTGAAGTGTACGACGACGCCGTCTACGTGGATGACGTGACCATTCCGGATGGCTCGGAGATTTCCCCCGGCGCTGTTTTTGTCAAGACCTGGCGCGTGCGGAATACCGGCATCAGCACGTGGACGCCCAATTACGCGGTCATTTACGGTTGGGCCAGTGATAACTGGAAGAGCATTAAAAATTCGCCTCCTGCACCATCGCCGATTGGAAAGAGCGTCAAGCCGGGTGAGGAAGTGGACGTTTCGATCACGCTCAAGGCGCCGGTCGAGTCCGGATACTATCAGGCGACTTTCCGCCTGCGTAACGATAGGGGGTACAACTTTGGGGAATGGCTGACGGTGGTCTTTCAAGTGCGCGGCACGCCTGTTCCGGCCACGTCCACGCCTACTCCCTGATGTCTGCCCTGGCCCAGGCCGTCAAAGAGGAAGCGCGACGCTTAGGCTTCGTGCTGGCTGGGGTTACGACACCGGAACCGCCGCTCCATGCGGCCACTTACCTGGAGTGGCTGGCGCAGGGGCGGCACGCTCGTATGGACTACCTGGCGACGGAACGGGCACGCGAACGACGCTTGAATCCGCGTCTGATTCTGCCGAATTGTCAGTCCGTTCTGGTACTTGCCGTATGCTACCCGGCCAATCGTTTGAATGTACCCGATGATACCGCTCCCCTGCGGGGGCGTATCGCTTCCTATGCCTGGGGGGAGGATTACCATCGGGTGCTACCGGAACGTCTGCAAGCACTGGTAAGATTCCTGGAGAAATCGCTCGGACGGTCAGTGGGTCATCGTGCCTATACGGATACTGGCCCGGTCCTCGAGCGCGACCTGGCACAGCGCGCCGGTCTGGGCTGGATCGGCAAGAATACCAATCTCATCCATCCTCGTCTAGGCTCCTATCTTCTCCTGGCAGAGATTTTCCTCGATGTGCCTCTCGAACCCGATGAGCCCTTCCAGGCCGATTACTGTGGCACCTGCACGCGTTGCTTGGATGCCTGCCCAACCGCATGTATTCTGCTAGATCGCACGCTGGACGCGCGGCGGTGCCTCTCTTACCTGACCATAGAAAACAGGGAAGCGATTCCCGTCGAGTGGCGTGCGCAGGTGGGAAACTGGATCTTTGGGTGCGATATTTGTCAGATCGTTTGTCCCTGGAATCGCTTTGCCGGTTCCAACTTTGATCCGGCTTTTGCCCCACGTCCTGACCTTGTCGAACCGGATTTATGTCGGGAGATGACCTTGACAGAGCAGGAGTTTCAACATAGGTTCGCGCATTCGCCTATCCGGCGCGCGCGTTATACAGGTTATTTGAGAAATGTAGCCGTAGCGTTGGGCAACAGCCATTGCCCGGAGGCGCGGCCCGTACTTTCTCGTGCTCTCCAGGAGGCGGATGCCTTGCTGGCCGATCACATCCTCTGGGCGCTCGAGCAAATCGGATAGGGTATTGCCATGGATGATGTTCTTCCTTTTCCAGCAAAGGTGGAGAATCTATCAGCACGCCTCTTGCTGGCAACCAACAATCCTGGCAAGGTCAGGGAACTCCGCCGTCTGCTGCAGCCGCTGACCAGGGTAGAAATTCTGACACCTGCCGATCTGGGTCTCCACCTGGAGGTGGAGGAACATGGGCAGACCTATGCGGAGAACGCCCTGCTTAAGGCACACGCTTTTGCCCAAGCCAGCGGTCTGGTGGCATTGGGAGATGATTCGGGCCTCGAGGTGGACGCGCTGGATGGGCGGCCGGGGGTATATTCCAATCGCTTTGCCCCGATCCCGAACGCTAGCGAGGCGGACCGGCGACGCTACCTGCTAGACCTGTTACAAGACAAACCGCGTCCTTGGACGGCGCGCTTTCGCGCCGTCCTGGCCATTGCCTTGCCGGAGGGGGGTAGTTTTCTGGCGACGGGCGTTTGCGAGGGGGAAATCATCCCGCAAGAACGCGGCGAGCATGGCTTTGGATATGACCCGATCTTCCTGCTGGCGACTCTGGGACGCACCATGGCCGAGTTGACGCTGGAGGAGAAGAATCGTCTGAGTCATCGTGCCCGGGCCGCGCAGGAGGCTATTCCCATTCTGAAAGGGCTTTTCGGAATCGAGGGGTAACACCGGCTCAGCGCAAGGTGGCCGTGAACAGGTCGAGCAAAGCGGCTACCCGTCGTGGTTGCTCCTGAGCGATCAAGTGGCCGGCACCGTCTATGGTCTGGAGTGCGGCTTGGGGGAAATGGCGGATCAGGGCTTGTGCGTCTGCGGTGGGAGCAAAACGATCTTCTGTGCCGCAGAGAATCAAAGCCGGGAGGCGGATACGCTTGGGTGGGTGAGTGAAGTCGAAGGTATCGCAGGCCAGTAAGTCGGCTTGCAGGACGGAAGGGCGTGTGGTCAGCAGACGTTTCGTCAACGCCTGGAGAGTAGCCGTTTCCGTGTGAGGGCCGCTCATCAGAGCGGTCAGGTCGCGCACGGCGGCAGGATAGGTCTGTACATGGCCAACGTTGACCAGGATGCTTTGGGGGATGGGCAGGCGTACCCCTGTACCTAGCAGACAGATTCCACCCAAAAGAGGGCGATGGCACCTCGCCAGCTCCAGAGCAACTGCGCCACCCATGCCGGCGCCGACGATAACAACCTTTTTCAGAGCGAGCGCTTGCAGGCACGCTGCTACGCTTTCGGCGTAATCCGCGATGGATTGCCGACCTGCTCCTTTGGACTTCCCGTGACCGGCTAGGTCAAGCGCGAAGACACGCCCGGCCGCCAGGCGGCGGATCTCAGCCGGCCATTCCAGGCTGTGGCCGCCCAGGTCGTGAATCAAGACAAGCGGCGGTCTGGAGAGATCGCCGCTTTCGTGAAGGGTGTAGTAGAGTTCACCGGCCGTGGGCATAGGACTCAGCCTCGGCGCGCGGCCGCGTGGTGCAACCGCTCCGCCGCGGCTTCGGTCAACGGGATGAAGACCTGGACGCGCGTGCCCTTGCCGGGCGCGGACTTAATATCCAGCACGCCATTGACCAGTTCGGTGCGCTCCCGGAGATTAACCATGCCCAGGCTACCGCGCTTGTCGTAGGCCTTCATCACCGCTTCTACATCGAAGCCAACGCCGTTATCCTGGATTTCCAGCATAGCAATTTCGGGCAGGACAGGCCGCAGGCGAACCCAAATGCTTTCCGCTTGTGCATGTTTGCGCGCATTGTTGACCGCTTCTTCGGCAATGTAAAAGATGACGTTTTGCTTCCCCATTTCCATATTGGTCAAGACGCTCTCATCTACCTCAATGATCACGTTCTGGTTGTAGGTCTCTTTCATCTTGTTGGCCATGGCTTGCAGGGCGGCCACCAGACCTTGCGATTCGAGCACCAGCGGCCGCAGCGTAAAGAGCATATGGCGGATTTCCTGGGTAGTACGGCGTGCCAGTTCCTCGATCTTTCCCAGCTCCTCGCCGGCTGCCAGGGGGTTGCTCTGGAGCAGGCGTCGCGCCAGGTTGATGCGCATGGCGATGGCCGAGACTGACTGCGTTGGCCCGTCGTGTAGATCGCGCGCCAGTTTCTTGCGCGCTTCCTCCTGGACCTCGATGATCCGGTCGCGCTCGTCTACCAGTTCCTGATACAGGCGGGCATTCTGGATGGCGACGACCGTCTGGTGGCCAATGATGCCCAGCACCTCGACGCGATCTGGGGTGAAGTAATCGGCCTCCGGATGGGCAAACACCAGCAACCCGTAGGCATTCACTCCGCTGCGCAGGGGGAAGAGGTAAGCCTGACGACAAGTGTGCAAAGCGACCAGCCGTCCCAATTCGGGATCGTTGGCCGGCTCGTTGACCAGCAACGGCTCTCCCTCGCTGATCACGTGGGCCACTGCTCCTTCTGCCGCCGGCATGACGACGCGTAAATCAGCGGGAGGTAATCCACGCGCCGCGGCGACTTCCAGGTTCTCCCCTTTGGAAAAAAGCAGGACCGCGCTAACTAGGCGGTCGTCCACACCGCTTTCCGGATCAGGGGCGAGGGCGGTCAGGCTGATGTCGAGCGCGGAATCGATAACGCGCTCGTAATTCAACGTGGCTGTTAGGGTGGAAGTCAAGGTGTAGATAGCGCGCAGGCGTTCATTGTCCAGCCTTTGCTGCGCGGCCCGGAATCTCCGCGCGCTCTGTTGTGTGGCGTGGAGATGGCTGGCCACGCGACCACCCAGCGCGCCGAAGAGGAGGCCCAACAGGATAAGCGCGAGTCCAAGGCCTGCCAAAGCAAGGAGGGAATAACCGGGAGCGAACAGATAGATACTGCCGCCTTGCAGCAAGGTGATCAACGTTGCCACGAGGACGGTTCTGCCTAAGCCGAAGTAGAGCGCCGAGGACAGGATAGGCAGAAGGCCGATCCAGGGAATCGGGCCCTCCAGGCCGTTATGGGCCAAAAACAGGACGAAGGCTGCCACAAAGTCCACCCCGACGCTGAAAGGATGCTGGTGACGCCAGGGATGCCCCAGCCCCGTCAGGATTGTTAACAGCAGATTCCAGAGCACCAACGCAAGCAGAAGGGCGCTGGCCGGTTGAATCAGACGATTGGCTATCGCCAGGGGAATGACCAGGCCGACGATTGCCAGCCAACGAAGGGAGATTACGGACCAATCGGCAAAGTAGGAAGACTCGGTGGCACGCACGGTTCTTTACTCTGTTCTGCAAATGGGTTGCCTGAATCGTCTGGCAGGAGAGATGTTTGAGTAGATATTCTTGCCAGACCCGCTTATTGTTTTGTGAAGCGAATCAGGATCAGGTTTCTGTTGCAGTCTGCATACGTGTTGAAGTATACCTTATCAGTCAGCGGTTTGTCGCCTTGTTCGAGCAGTTGAATCCAGAGCGTTCCGTTGGAGGCGATGGGTTGATCGGCGATCACGAATTCGAAGCCTGATTGACCGTAAGCCGGCGCGGTGCCGCTGAGGGTGAGAAGATCGATCTCGCGTCCGCCGATCGAGCCGCCGAGTTTGACGACCAGGTAGAGCACCGGGCTGTTGTTCTTGTCCACTGCCTGACCGGCCACGCCCAACCAATTACAGCCCGATTCTGGGTGGTAAATTGTGCTGGAAAGGTAAGTCGGTGCGCTGGCATAGTAAGGTGTGTTAGGCTTGGGGGTACGGCTGGGGGTAGGGGTCTTGACGCCCTTCATCACGTAGAGTGTTGCGGTTGGTGGAGGAGTCAGGGTAGGAGCGAGCGTGCGCGTCGCAGTAGGTTCAATAGTCGCGCTGGGCGTCCAGGTTGGCGGTAGCTGGCGTGGCGTGATGGTGGGGGTGGGAATCGTGAGGACAATCAGGGTTGGCTCCGGTGGTGGAGGGAAGGGATTCAGGACGGAAGATGGATTGAGAAAGATGACCAGGTAATACCCTGCCAGACAGAGGGAACCGATCAGGAGCAGGATAGAGAAAATATCCCATTTGCTGGCCAGGCGGAATGTCCATTTTGGGGGTTTCGATTCAAAACCACTCATCTGGCTTCTCCCTGAATCTCAATTCTTCTCCATTATATCAGGTGTGCAAGAAATCGTGCTGCGGTCACGTTGCTGACGTAGCCAGTCCTGAATGGCTTTGGCTTGAAGTGTCAGGCGGGCATCGGTGGAGAGCGGGCGGGCGGGGTCACGTTCCACCAGGTAGAGGATGTGAAAACCGACGCTGCTGACCACGACCCGGCTGTACTGACCGGGTTGCAATTGGAAGGCGGCTTCCTCAATGGTGCTTTCGGCCAGGTAGCCGCGCGCGAACCAACCCAGTTCACCGCCGGTCAGGGGATCGTATTGGCGCGCCAGTTCCTGGAACGATATGCCGCTATCCAGACGTTCAAGCACGGCCTGAGCCTCCGCCTCGCTGGTCAGGAAGATTTGCTGGATATGGACCTGCTCGGCAGTGGTCGGGACACGGCTGGCAATCTGATCGCGCATCCAGGCCGCGGCAATCTGCCGTCGCAAGATGGCACGGAATTCGTCTTCACGGTAACCGTGCGTCGCCTGCCAGGTGCGCAAAGCCTCCTGACTGCCCACTTGGGTCGCTAACGCATCCAGGCGGGCCTGTAGCATGGCGTCATCCACCACGAAGCCGTTCTCTGCCGCGCCCTGGGCCAGCAAGAGTTCATCGGTCAGTTCGGAGCAAACCGCTTGCGCGGCCTCGGCCAGACGAACAGTCCGCCCCAGGGCGGCTAATTCGGCCTGGTAGCGAGCCACTTCGCGATCGAAATCGGCCGCGGCGATCCCTTCGCCGTTGACCATCAACGCCAGGGGGATGGGCGTGGGCGAAGCGGTTGGGGTAGGCGCGGATGCAGGGGGAGGGCTTCCTGCCAAGGGGGGGAGCGCACAAGCGGTCAGTCCTGTGCCCAACAGGAAAAAACAAACCCAGACATGGATTCTCGGTGATGGAGTGACCATTGTTTTGATTATAAATCAAAACAACAACCCGTTTCCTTTGTGGAAACGGGTTGTGGCTTGACGGTTTAGTACTCCATGCCGCCGCTGGGTGGCGCGGGCTTTTCCTTTTCCGGGATGTCGGTGATCAGGCATTCGGTGGTGAGGATCATGGAGGCGATTGAGGCCGCGTTCTCGAGAGCACCGCGCACGACCTTCAACGGGTCAATGATGCCCGCCTTGATCATGTCCACGTACTCATCGGTGAGAACGTTGTAGCCAATGTTGCGGTTGTTCTTCTCTTTGGCAATCTTGCGCACGTTCTCGATGATCACACCACCATCCTTGCCGGCGTTTTCGGCCAGTTTGCGGAGTGGGGCTTCCAGAGCCTTGCGGACGATGTTGCCGCCGATGGCCTCGTCTTCACCGTCCATCTTGATGTTGTCGAGGGCAGAGATGGCGTTGATGAAGACAATTTCACCACCGGGCACAATACCTTCCTCAATGGCGGCGCGGGTAGCCGAGAGCGCATCCTCCACGCGGTGCTTCTTTTCCTTGAGTTCGGTCTCGGTTGCCGCACCAACACGGATGATGGCCACACCGCCGGAGAGTTTCGCCAGCCGCTCCTGCAGTTTCTCTTTGTCGTAATCGCTGGTACTCTTCTCGATTTCGACGCGGATCTGCTCGATGCGGCCCTTAATCTGCGCTGGATCGCCCTTGCCGCCGACGATAGTGGTGTTGTCCTTATCTACGACGACCTTCTCGCAGCGGCCCAGGTCGGACAGCGTGACCGTTTCAAGTTTGCGGCCGGTCTCCTCGGAGATGACCTGGCCGCCGGTCAGGATGGCGATGTCTTGCAACATGGCCTTGCGGCGATCACCGAAGCCCGGCGCCTTGACGGCGACGACGTTCAGCATGCCGCGCAGTTTGTTCAGCACCAGCGTCGCCAGGGCTTCCCCGTCCACGTCTTCCGCGATCACCAGTAGTTCGCGCTTGCCGGTCTGGACGAGTTTCTCGAGGATGGGGACGATATCGGCCGCGGCGGAGATCTTCTTGTCGTGAATGAGGACGTACGGTTCCTGAATGACCGCTTCCATGTGTTCGGGGTCGGTGACGAAGTACGCGGAGATGTAACCCCGATCGAACTGCATACCTTCGACGTATTCGGTTTCGAACTGCAGAGTCTTGGATTCTTCGACCGTGATCACGCCGTCCTTGCCGACCTTGTCCATCACTTCCGCGATCAGGTTGCCGATTTCGGGATCGGCGGCCGAGTTGGTCGCGACGGAGGCGATCTCCTCTTTTGTTTCAATCTTCTGGGACATGCCGCGCAGAGCCTCAACTACGGCTTCGGTGGCGCGCTCAATCCCGACCTTCAGGCGCATAGGGTTCGCGCCCGCGGCCATGGTCTTCAGGCCTTCGGTGACGATGGCATGGGCAAGGACGGTAGAGGTTGTCGTGCCATCGCCAGCGATGTCGTTGGTCTTGGTAGCGGCCTCTTTGAGGAGCTGTACCCCCATGTTCTCGAACGGATCCTCGAGTTCGATTTCCTTGGCCACCGTCACGCCGTCATGGGTAATGGTGGGGGAACCGAATTTGCGATCCAATGCCACATTGCGGCCTTTCGGGCCAAGAGTGGTGGCTACCGCGGTGGCCAGGGTATCAATCCCTTTTTGCAGTCGCCGTCGGGCATCTTCCGCAAAAACGAGTTGTTTGGCAGCCATAATTCTTTACCTCCTAATTTCCAGATTATTTGTTCTCGATGATGGCGAGGACGTCGCTCTCGCGCAGGATCAATAATTTCTTGCCGTCCACTTTGACTTCGGTGCCGGAGTACTTGGCGAAGAGAACTTTGTCGCCTACGGCTACGTCCATGGGAATGCGCTGCCCTTTCTCATCACGGTCGCCGGGGCCGACCGACAGCACTATGCCCTGTTGGGGCTTTTCCTTGGCTGTTTCGGGCAGGACAATGCCGCCGGGAGTGACTTCTTCCTGTTCCAGCGGCTCGACAACGATACGATTGCCGAGAGGTTTGAGTTGAAGTGCCATATTTCGCCTCCTTATGCAGAAGAATGTACAAGAGTTTTAGCACTCTTGAGTTCCGAGTGCTAAATCATACATCCCTTATGGGGTAAAGTCAAGGTTTGGGAGAAAAAATTAACGAAATTCTGATATTTCCCCCTGAGGAAGGGCTGAGGATTGTGAATCAGTTTGCAAGGAAGACTCCCCGGGAACAGAGCGTAGGCCTTTCCAATTCTGTTGACGAGGTGGCGCATACTGTCAACGAATGTCGAGAACGAATAAACGAAGAAAGGCTGTCGGTGGCACGGGGTCTGTTATTCGTTCATTATTCGTTGATGGGCTCCTCGCCATACCATAGCGGCGGTTCTGTTTATGGAGTTCGCCGACAAAATCTTTAAAAGCCGACTATCTCTTTACCACCCACAGGGGCTTTTGCGAACACTGCAACCAGTGCCGCGCGCAAGGAAAAACACTTTTCTGAGCGAGGTCGCCGGACCGGACAGGCTGCACCAATGGGCCAATCATTACGGCCCGAAACCATGTTGCTGCTTGGGAGATTCGCGCCTGTGCCAAGGGGGATGGTGAATTGTTCGACTTGTATGCCTGCCAGTTTTGAGTATACTGTGAGTCAGATGACTGGGTGGTCGTTTCCCCCTGGATGGACGATGGCTGTGTCATCGTGGGATGTTCCAGCGGACGCTCGCTCTGCTCGCGCCTGAAGCGCAGGCCGTTGAAACTGTTGCAAAAGCCCCTTCTCAGTTTTGGGTAGTGGTATAGAGTCAAGTGAAAAATCGCCTAATATCCTGCCTCTTTCACTTCGACTTGACCACTACCGTTTTCTGAAAAGGAGGAACGAAAACATTGAAGGCTCATGTTCAGAACAAGTGATAGGATAAAATATGAGACAGGGATTTTCCAATTGTAGGCCTGATGGATCGTCAATCTTGTGTCCAGTGGATAGAAGAGCACTTCCATCCTGACGGGCTAAAATGCCCACACTGTGGCGCGAGTCGCGAACGTGCGATCGTATTCCGCAAAACCAAGCGCAGCCAGCTGGATGTCTACCGTTGTAAGGAGTGTCAAGGCATCTACAATCTCTACAGTGGGACGGTGTTTCAGGGCAGGCATTTCGCGCCCGAACAGGCCGTGTTATTCATCCGAGAAGTGCTGCAGGGCAAGTCAACGGCCAAATTGGCCCGCGAGTTGAGCATCTCAGTCGCACCACAGCATTGACTGTGCGCCATGCCATGCAGGACAATGCGGAGGCCGCACAAACCGAAGAAGCCTTGAGCGATCTGGAAGTTGA
>FWWM01014473.1_pt1 | contig 12368 bp, 8 predicted proteins | sample 2228351 | NCBI WGS metagenome assembly FWWM01 (sample SAMEA103939774, study PRJEB20133) | metagenome | reverse complement strand
TGCGACGCATCAACCCGCAACCGCCTGAAGGGCAAACGGCATGGGGGTCAGTTCTTCATGACGGAAAGGGGTCAGTTCCGAATGTCGCTGGACACGCGGGAGCGTCATATCCTCAAGTGGGCAAGTCATCGGTCACTGCTTGTGTGGCTCACCCGCTCGATTGCCTTGTCATCGGAGGCGGGCCCGCCGGTCTAACGGCTGCAATTTATCTGGCAAGGTATCATCTATCGGTCTTGGTTGTGGACGGCGGTGACAGCCGGGCACGTTGGATTCCCGTCAGCCATAACCACGCTGGCTTCCCGGACGGGATAGGTGGATCGGAGCTTCTGGCGCGGATGAAGGCCCAGGCAACGCGCTATGGCTCTCGCCATATGGTTGCCGACGTGACCTCATTGACGAAAGATGGTGATCTTCTTGCAGCGGTAGCCGGTGATCAGATCCTTTATGCCCGCACAGTCCTCATGGCGACAGGCGTCGTGAACCGTCGTCCTGCCATGCCAGACGACATGCATGCCGAGGCACTGTCGCGCGGTTTGTTGCGCTATTGTCCGATCTGCGATGGGTTCGAGGTGACAGATCAACGCGTCGGCGTCATCGGCACCGCGGCGAGTGGGCTCGGGGAGGCCGAGTTCCTGCGCAGCTACACGGCGGATGTGAGTTTGATATCCCCTTATGGCTTGCACGATCTGGATGCATCGCAGCGATTGCGTGTCCATAAGGCTGGCATCAAGCTGCTCGCGGGGCCTTGTTTGGCCTTCGATCTCCGCCAGGCGACGATCGCGGTCGCTTTGCCCAATAAAAATTGTGTCTTCGACGCTGTCTACCCGGCGTTAGGTAGCGATGTCAGATCCAAACTCGCGGTCGGGCTGGGATCGACGCTCTCAAATCAGGGATGCGTGCTCGTCGATGCCAAGCAGCGAACCGATGTGCCAGGCCTGTATGCTGCAGGCGACGTCGTCGAGGGTCTCGACCAGATCAGCTACGCCATGGGGCATGCTGCAGTCGCTGCAACCGCGATCCGCAACGATCTGTGCGCCCGGCAACCGCTCCACCGCTGAGCGCGATCTCTCACGTCTTCGACGCAATGGGTCAATGGCGATTGCTAATCGAAAGGATCTAAAATGAACGGCAGTCCGATCGTCAAGGGCTTCTTCGACGCCCGCACCTCGTCCATTCAATACGTCGTCTCGTGTCCGGCGACGAGACGCTGCGCCATCATCGATCCCGTTCTGGATTTCGACGAGAAATCCGGCGCGACCGCGACGACCAACGCCGACGCGATCCTGGCCCATGTCAGGAATCGCAACCTGACAGTGGCCTGGATCCTCGACACCCATCCTCACGCCGATCATTTCTCGGCGGCCGGCTATCTCAAGGAGCGCACCAACGCGCCGACGGCGATCGGAGATCATATCGGCGAAGTCCAGGCGCTTTGGAAAGAGATCTACGGCTTTCCCGCGCTCGCGACCGACGGCTCGCAATGGGACAGGCTTTTCGCACCAGGCGAGACCTTCCGGGTGGGCGAGATTGAGGCTCACGTCCTATTCTCGCCAGGGCACACGCTGGCCTCGATCACCTATGTCATCGGCGATGCCGCCTTCATCCACGATACCCTGTTGATGCCCGACAGCGGCACCGCACGCGCTGATTTTCCCGGTGGAAACGCCTCCAGGCTTTGGGCCTCGATCCAGGACATACTGTCGCTTCCCGAGGCAACACGTCTCTTCGTCGGTCACGACTACCAGCCCGGCGGCCGCGAACCGCAGTGGGAATCGAGCGTCGCGGAGCAGCGCGGCCATAACATCCATTTGATAAAAGCCGGTACCGAGGCGGCGTTCGTCGCCATGCGCAATGAGCGCGACCGTAGCTTGGCGATGCCTCGATTGATTCTGCAGTCACTCCAGGTCAACATTCAGGGCGGAAAATTGCCTGCTCGCGAGCCGAATGGCCGGCGGTATCTGAAAATCCCTCTCGATGTGCTGAGAGGTGACCTTTAGGCTAGCTTTGATGGCCGAAGCGCGGTTGCCTGAGCGTAGAGGTACCATCACTCCGAGCTCCATTCTCAGCGCAGAAGCTCGGAATGTGAGCAGGCCTCCGGGGGCATGGCCGTTAGCTACACGGCCGGGTCTTTCCGATATGCGAGCAACCTGAGCGCATTGACGACGACGATGATCGTCGATCCTTCATGGAAAGCCACCGCGACGCCGATGCTGAGCCCCATGATTGTGGATGGAACCAGGAGTGCGACTACTCCCAGGCTGACGAACACGTTCTGTCGAATGATCGATCGCGTCGTTCGGCTCAGCCCGACCGCGAAGGGCAAATGGGAGAGATCATCGGCCATCAGGGCGACATCCGCCGTCTCGAGCGCCACATCGGAGCCGGCAGCGCCCATCGCGATCCCGACGGTTGCGGTCGCCATCGCCGGCGCATCGTTGACGCCGTCGCCGACCATGGCGACCTTGCCTTGGGAACGCAGCTTCTTGATCGCCTCGACCTTGTCCTCGGGCATCAGATCGCCCCAAGCCTCGTCGATACCGACCTGCCTTGCGACCGCCTCTGCGACCTTCTGATGATCGCCGGAAATCATAATCAGCCGTTTGATGCCTAATACATGTAGGCGGGCGAGCGTCGCTTTCGCGGCTTCGCGCGGCGTATCCATCAATCCGATGGCGCCGATGTCGCGGTCGCCGCGACGGACCACCATTGTCGTCCGGCCGCCCTCGCGAAGAGAGGCGACGGCCTTCTGCATGGGCTCTGAGAGAGAAGCGACGCCGTCCACACCAAACATCTCTGCCTTGCCGATCAGCACCGTCTCCCCGTTCAGGCGAGCCGACACGCCGCGCCCGGTCAAGCTGTCGAGATCGGTTGCCTCCATCAGCGATTGGTCGCCCAGCCGCTCGCGTCCGTCCCGCGCAATTGCGCGCGCGAGCGGGTGGTCGCTGAGGCTTTCCACGGCGACTGCAACCGTCAGCAATTCGGCTTCAGTCACATCTGGGGCCGGAACGATATCGGTAATCCTGGGGTTGCCGGACGTCAACGTGCCCGTCTTGTCGAAGGCGATAGCGGTCAGCGATCCGAGATTCTCCAGCGGGGCGCCGCCCTTGATGAGAACCCCTCCGCGGGCAGCGCGCGCCACGCCCGACAGGACCGCGCTTGGTGTCGCAATCGCCAGCGCACAGGGACTGGCGGCCACCAGAACCGCCATGGCCCGATAAAAAGTATCGCGGAACGGCTCATCGATCACAAGGCCAGCAAACAGGAGAGCCACCGCCAGCACCAAGACAGTCGGCACGAAAATCCGCTCAAATTTATCCGTAAAGCGCTGCGTCGGCGATTTCCGAGTTTCGGCCTCGCTGACCATTTTCACGACCTTTGCGAGTGTCGTGTCCGAGGATTTGCGGGTGACCTCGATCTCGATGACGCTGCTGCCGTTGATGGTGCCGGCAAAAGCGCGATGCGCCGCAGCGACATTGTCGGGATTGGCGCGCGCAGCGGCTGCGTCGTCCACCGCACGTTTGTCCACCGGTATGCTTTCGCCGGTCACCGGCGCCTGGTTGATGCTGCCGGCACCCTTGATCAGGAAGCCATCGGCCGGCAGCCTTGAATCTGGCTTGACGACGATGATGTCTCCGATCTCCAGGATCTCCACCGGCACCTCTTCGAGGTCAGCGCCCCGACGCCGCAGCGCGGTCCGGGGAGCCAGTTCCGCCAAAGCCTCGATCGCCCGCTTGGCGCGGCCCATGGCGTAGTGCTCGAGCGAATGGCCGAGGCTAAAGAGAAACAGCAGCAGCGCGCCTTCCGCCCATGCACCAAGCGCAGCAGCGCCGGCTGCCGCGACCAACATCAAGGTATCGATCTCGAATTTCTTCAGGCGGAGGTTTTCGATCGCCTCGCGGACGGTGAAGAAACCGCCAAAAAAATAAGCTCCGAGATAAAATGCAAGAGGCAGCCATGCAGGGACGGATAACGTCTTCTCGATGCTATATCCGGCGATCAGCAAAGCTCCGCAAAGGAGAGAGAAAATAAGCTCTGTGTTCGGGCCGAAGATGCCGGATTCGTGGTCGTGTCCGTCATGGTTCTCATCATCGCTGTGCTTGCCTGGCGGGTGACTATGACCTGCGTGAGAGTCCGGCTTAGCGGAGGTGGTCGAGTTCACGGCATCATCCAGTCAAAGTTGTTTCAGTCGCTGCCGAGCGAGAGATCCCCGAGGGCTTATCGGCTGAAATGGGGCGAAGTTCTCGCCTTCATGGAAGTCAATAAGCCACAAAAACTGACAATCGATCGCGCGCGTTTTTCTCAATCGCTATCACTGCTTTCTTCGTCGCGTTCGCCAGGCTCGTTCCGCCTGCCGTGAGGATGGTCCGCGATGCATCGTCCACCCATGCATACAACCCTGACAATGGTGTGCGATGGTCCAGCACAAGTCGCTTCAAAAACTTGCGTTTTGCCGATCGGCGGTAGGCGCTTGATACCAACCTGCACGCAGCCAGCCTCGGCCAAGGCGTCATTAATCCCCCCGTCCGCAGCGCGAGCTTCAAAAGCTTTGACGCTACAGAGCAGGATCAAAAAGCTTGCCAAGACGAGCATTTTCACCCGGCATGGGAAACCGCTCAGTCCAATCATGATTTAATCAATCTATACATTTTCCTGCCCATAGCCAAGCCAATCAGGACTCTCTGGTTAGACATGCAAGCCGCTGACCCTGCTGTGCATGAGGGCGCTTCATGACTTCAATCTGAATCCTTATTCAGCAGCGGGATTTAAAGCTGTCATTGGGAGCCCCTCCGCAGCGTCTGCGTCCTCATCCCTGCGCCGATGCCGATCTCCCGAGAAGCGCGCATAGAGCGCTGGCAGCACGACGAGGGTCAGGAGGGTCGCACTGATAAGCCCACCGATGACCACCGTAGCAAGCGGCCTTTGTACCTCGGCGCCCGTTCCCGTGGCGAGCGCCATCGGAACGAAGCCGAGCGAAGCAACAAGCGCGGTCATTGCAACCGGGCGTAGTCGTACCATCGCCCCCTCCAGAATGGCCTGCTGCTTCGGCATGCCATCCTCCATCAGCTGCTTGATGAATGTCAGCATGACGAGGCCGTTCAAGACCGCGACACCAGATAGCGCAATGAAGCCGACAGCTGCGGGGACGGAAAAAGGCATTCCTCGCAGCCACAAGGCTGCAATACCCCCAGTCAGGGCCAAGGGCACGGCACTAAACACCAAAATGGCATCCCGTGCCGACCCGAGAGCTTGGTAGAGCAGCAGGAAGATCAGGAAAAAACAGCCCGGCACGACGATCATCAGGCGCTGGCGCGCAGAAGCGAGATTCTCGAACTGACCGCCCCAACTCACATAGTAACCTGCGGGTAGCTGGACCTGTTCGCCGACCTTGCTTTGGGCCTCCGCGACGAGTGAACCGATGTCACGATCACGAACGTTGGCCGTCACGACGATGCGTCGCTTGCCATTCTCTCGAGAGATCTGGTTGGGCCCTTCTGCCACCGTAAAGGTCGCGACCTGTTTTAACGGCACCGACGAGCCACGTCCGGTAGCCGTTGGTGGCAATGAAACCGGAACATTCTGCAAGGCCTCCAAATTTTCGCGCCGCTTGTCGTTGAGACGCACGACGATTGGGAAACGTCGGTCGCCTTCAAAAACATAGCCTGCCTCTCGGCCGCCGATCGCCGCGCCAATGACCTCCTGCACCGTAAATAGGCTCAGTCCCAGCCGAGCGATCTCTGTTTTGTTGACCTTGATTTCAAGGAATGGCAGACCGGTGGTCTGTTCTACCTTGACGTCTTCCGCCCCTTGCGTGTCGCGCAGGACCGCCGCGATCTGGTTTGCGGCTTGCAGCATCGGACCGAATTCTTCGCCGAAGACTTTTACCGCCAGGTCGCCGCGCGTTCCTGCCAGCAGTTCGTTGAAACGAAGCTGGATCGGCTGCGAAAACTCGTAGTTGTTGCCCGACAGCTGCGAGACGGATTTCTCCATTTGCTCCTGCAAATCGGCCTTCGACAATGTCGGATCGGGCCACTCAGCCTGAGGTTTCAATATGATGAAGGTATCGGACGAGTTCGGCGGCATTGGGTCTGCAGCAACTTCCGCCGTGCCTGTTTTCGAAAACACATAGGCCACCTGCGGGAATTGGCTCACCGCCCTTTCGACCCTGATCTGCATGGCCTGCGACTGTGTCAGCGACGTCGAAGGGATCCGCAATGCGTTCATCGCGATGTTCTTCTCGTCCAAGGTCGGAATGAACTCTTGGCCAAGACTCGTGAACAAGACACCAGACAGCACAAAGAGGCCAACAGACCCAAGGATAAACGAGATCGGCCGCTTCACTGCGCTCGCCAGCATCGGTCGATAAGCAGTCTTCATGATGCGAATGAAGACATTGTCCTTCTCCTGCACTCGTCCGGTGATCGCGATTGCGATGAGAGCCGGAACGAAGGTCAGGGAAAGGATAAAGGCTGAAGCGAGCGCGATGATGACGGTCAACGCCATCGGCTCGAACATCTTACCTTCGACGCCAGTAAACGTAAGAAGTGGCACGTAAACAAGAATGATGATAGCTTGGCCATAGAGCGATGGCTTGATCATTTCCTCAGCCGACTCGATAACAGTGCTGAGGCGCTCGCCCTGATGGAGCTTGCGGCCTAATTCGTGTTGACGTTCGGCAAGGTGCCGAAGGCTGTTTTCCGCGATGATGACCGCACCATCGACGATCAAGCCGAAATCGAGCGCCCCGAGGCTCATCAGATTAGCGCTGATGCGGCCCTGTACCATGCCAGTCATCGTCATCAGCATGGCGACGGGGATCACCATGGCAGTGATGATGGCAGCTCGTATGTTGCCGAGCAATAGGAACAGGATGACGACGACCAGCGCCGCGCCTTCGGCAAGATTTTTTGCAACCGTCTTGATCGTTGCATCGACGAGGAGGGTGCGGTTCAGAACTGTTTTGGCCTCGACGCCGGGTGGCAGCGAACGAACGATCTCTTTCATCTTAGTGTCGACGGCGGCCGCAACGGTCCGGCTGTTTCCGCCGATCAACATCAGAGCAGTGCCGACCACCACCTCCTGGCCGTTCTCAGACGCGGACCCCGTTCGAAGGTCACGTCCAATTCGGACTTCGGCAATATCCTTTACTCTGATCGGCACCCCGCCGCGGGTCGCCACGACGACATTGCCGATCTCGTCCATGCTTTCGAGGCGACCAGCCGAGCGCACGACGTAACCTTCGCCATTTTCCTCGAGATAGCCCGCGCCGCGGTTGGCATTGTTGGCGTCGAGCGCCGCCGCAACATCGCTAAAGGACAAATTCAAACCGACCAGCTTCGCCGGATCGGGCTGAACGTGGTACTGCTTTTCGTATCCGCCGATGCCATCGACGCCGGCGACTCCGGGGACCGTCTTGACCTGGGGGCGAATGATCCAATCCTGAACCGTGCGCAGATAGGCTGCACGTTCGAAATCAGTGGTCAGGCTCTGGCCTTCCGGTGTCAGGAAGCTGCCGTCTTTTTGCCAGCCGGGGCGGCCATCGTGGACCTGTCCACTGTCCGTGAGATTTTTGAACTGAATAGTCCACATGTAGATTTCGCCCAGCCCAGTCGAAATCGGGCCCATGCGCGGTTCGGCTCCCACGGGGAGGCTTGCCTTTGCCTCGGCAAGTCGTTCGTTGACCTGCTGCCGGGCGAAGTAGAGATCGGTCTTTTCATTAAAGACTGCGGTAACCTGCGAAAAGCCGTTACGCGACAGAGACCTAGTATATTCAAGGCCCGGGATACCGGCCAAGGCGGTCTCAACCGGGTAGGTGACCTGCTTTTCGATATCGAATGGCGATAGCGACGCGGCGGACGTGTTGATCTGGACCTGATTGTTCGTGATGTCAGGAACCGCGTCGATCGGCAGCTTCGTTAAGGAATAGGCCCCGAAGCCTGCCGCCAGAAGCGACAAAAGGAGCACCAGCCAGCGCTGATGCACCGAGAAAGCGAGAATGCGGGCGATCATAAGGGGCTGTTCCGTTCAGTCGTCGTGCTTGGCTTCGGTTTTGCCGAGTTCGGCCTTGAGCAGAAAGGTGTTCTTGACGGCGATCTCCTCGGCAGGCGAAAGACCGGCAAGAATTTCGACCACCGCATCATCGGCTTGGCCGACCTTGACGTCCCTGCGCTGGAACCCCTCTGGTTTCTTTACGAAAACCACGCGTTCACCGCTGATCGATTGTAATGCAGAACGCGGCACAAGAATCTTCGCTTGTTCCCGGGCAATCTCGATTTCGGCTGTCACAAAAGAGCCCGGTCGCCACGAAAGATCCTTGTTGCCGAGCGAAGCGATGACCCGTGCCGAACGCGTTTCGGGATTCAGAATGGGGCTAACAAACATGATCCGGGCTTCAGCACGTTTTTCGTCGTCGTCATTCGTTGCGATCGAGACTTTTGCACCCTCCCGAACTTTACTTAGGTCGCCAGGCGTAACGGTGAGATCGATCCAAACGGTCGAAAGATCGGCGACGGTGTAAAGATCAGCGGGATCGCCCTCCTTGCCCACCGCCGTGCCGACATCCACCTTGCGATCGACAATTCGTCCAGACATCGGGGAGCGCAGTTCATATTTGCGCAGACTCGACTGCCCTGACCCCGCTGTGTCCTGTATGGCCGTGCTCGCCACCTCTGAGGCGTCGATGCCAAGAGCGGACAGTTTCTGCCGCGCCAAATCGACGCGTAGCTGCGCTTCGGAAAAACTTGCCCGGACCTGCAGATATTGCTGCTCGGCCGAGATCCGCTTGTCCCAAAGGCCCTGTGCACGGTCAAAATTTGTTTTCTGAAGATCGAAGTTTACCGATGCCGTCAGATATTCGCTTTTCGCATCTGCGACTTCACGACTATCAAGCACCGCGACAACTTCGTCTTTCTCAACCATGTCGCCGAGCTGCTTGCGCATCTCCGCGACCGTACCGACAACACGAGCAGGCACTCGAGCAATCCGGTTGACATCCGGCGCGATGGTACCGGGCACGATGATGTGGCGTGAGAGGAAGCCTCCTTGGACAGCGGCGACGTCGATCTCCTGCGCAACAATCTGGTCTTGCGTTAGCTTGACCAAGCCTTCCACAACAGGCTTGTCGTCGCCAGATGTATCCTGCTTAGGCGTGTTGCGCGCATCTTTCAGAGACTTCCCGATGCCGCCGCCCGAGCGAGAGTCTGCTCCACTCTGTGCCCGTGCTTGGTCGATACCGGGCGTTGGCCGGAAACCGGCGGCGCCCCGGATCGACTGGCCAACGTAAGGCACGAATGCACCAATAATGATGCCGATAACGCCGACTAGACCGAAAATATAATAAGTTCGAGCAGGCATTTCACACTCTCTAAGAACATGGAATTTGCGCCGGAGCGACAACCCAGACGAATCAGGTCGGACAGGTGGCAAGGCGGTGCAAAACGACTTACGACGCGATAATCGACATTATTGTGTCCCTTTGAAGCTCGGGCCGATGAAAGACGACGAAGCTGTAGCTCCTATATACACTAGAGGTACAAGCCCTTTTTCCCGAGATATAATGACACGCCCTCCGCCCCTCTTAAGGTGCCTACTCTTTGGGTGCGGGATTGATCTGGAGAGGCAAGCACCGTGCCGATACGATTTGCACCGTGGCGTTATTCAGTGCAAAAGTCAAGAATTATGCACAGGGCGCTCGACGTTGCGATATCAGGGGGTTACGCTGTGCATATTATATGTGCGCAATGTGAGCCTGATTCATGCCCTTCATATACGGCTACGCTCGGGTCTCGACAGATGGCCAGACCCTCGACGCTCAGGTCGCGCAACTCGAGGCCGCTGGCGCGACGCGGTTGTTCAAAGAGAAGGTGTCAGGGGCTAAGCGCGATCGTGTCCAGCTCGACAAGATGCTCAGCACGCTGAACGCCGGCGACGTTGTGATCGTGACGCGCCTCGACCGGCTGGCGCGATCGACGCGGGATCTGCTCAACATCCTGGGTGTCGTGGCCGACAAGGGTGCGGCATTCCGATCGCTCGGGGATGGGTGGGCGGACACGACTACCGCCCATGGTCGGCTGATGCTGACGGTGCTAGCCGGCCTGGCGGAATTCGAGCGCGAGCTGATCCGCTCACGCACTGGCGAAGGACGCGCCCGCGCAAAAGCTCGAGGCGTGAAGCTTGGCCGACGGTTCAAGCTCACGCCGCACCAGCGCGAAGAGGCAGTTCGCCGCCGGGATGCCGGAGAGGAATCGATGACCGAGATCGCCAGGAGCTACAATGTTTCGCACTCGACGATCTCAAGATTGAGGTTGCGAGGATCCATATCATAGATGAAGTGCGGTCACTGAGCATGCCCTTTCTAGACGTTAACGTTTTGATGCTCATTTCGCAGGTGAAAAGGATTGGCGATGCGAAGCGTCATCATCAGCGATTTCGGTGAGGTGAATGGTGGCGCGGCGAAAGTCGCGATCGAAAGCGCGCGCAGTCTGGCGGATGCCGGGATCGATGTAGTTTACGCCTGCGCTGTCGGGCCGGTGTCGAATCGACTGACTCACCCCCGTATTACCGTCGAGCTATTCGCGGGCGCTGAGATCTGGCAGGTCAGCGGCAAGATCGCCGCCGCGCGCCAGGGCATCTGGAATGCGCCGGCCCATGCTTTTCTGACCGATCTCCTCGCGCGCCAGCCGAGATCAGGGACGCTGGTGCATCTGCACCAATGGACCAAGGCGTTCAGTCCGGCGGCCATCGCGGCGGCGGGGGAGAGCGGATTGCCAGTCGTCATCACGATGCACGACTATTTTTCTTTCTGCCCGGTCGGCGGATACTTTGATTTTCAGATCGGCAGACCCTGCCACAAGACGCCAATGTCGTTTGGCTGCGTCGCCAAGAATTGCGACCGGGCGTCATATGTTCACAAACTTGTCCGCGTGGCGCGGCAATGGCGATCGAACGAGGCCATGCGCAAGCTGCGAGCTCCGCTTTTTATCCATGTCAGCGATTTTGCCCGGAATTTCGCAGTCCCTTTCCTGCCGCTGTCGGCGCGGCATGTTGTTGTCGAGAACATGATGGAGGCGGAAAAGCGAGAGCCTGTGGATGTGGCTCATAACCGGCACGCATTGTTTCTTGGCCGGTTCACCCAGGAAAAAGCTGGCGATGCTCTGGCGAAGGCAGCAGCAATAGCCCACGTGCCAGTGCGGTTCGTGGGTGAGGGTCCGCTTGCGGTCGCCATTAGAGCCGTCAATCCCGAGGCCGAGATCCGGGGTTGGATCACGGCCGACAAGGTGTTTGACGAGATTGCCCAGGCTCGGTGCCTGGTCCTCCCGTCGCTCTGGTACGAGCCAGGACCGTTGGTCGTCGCCGAAGCGCGTTCGCTTGGCGTTCCAGTTGTCCTGGCGCGGACTACGGGCCCTGCGGGCTGGATCATCGACGGTGAGGACGGGCTGCTCGTCGATGGGGGCGATGTGGAAGCCCTTGTATCGGCATTGTCACGCCTGAAAGACGATGCGACGGCAACCGCGATGGGGTCCGCCGCCTACAGGCGTTACTGGAATGATCCTTTGACGACGGCGCGCCACGTCGATCGGACGATAGGCGCGTACCGATCAATCCTACCCGAAAATGGCATGTCCCAGCTTGCCGGTTAACCAGAGAGCCTACTCAGCCACTGTGAATTCGGCCGTACCGCGACCAGATTGTACCCCTTGGTTGGATCTGGCTTGTGCTGATCAAGCTCATGAGCGTCATTAATATGAGTAATATCGTGATCGCGCAGCAAATGCACTTCGAGCTTCCGATCTTTCAACATATGACGTGTCAACGCGTGAGCTTCGTCGGACCCGTGATCTTCGTAGATAACAAGTGCATCATTATTTAGTGCCCGCTCCATGCCAATGAGTGCTTCTCGCTCGACTCCTTCTACATCGAGTTTGACCACGAGAGACATATTCGTCCATCCGTGACTCTCGATCAGATCATCGACGGTTATTGACTGCACGATCTCACCACCTCGGTCATTGGGGTCACTGGAAATGCCGCGAGCTTCATGCGCCTCCGCGTTCAACCGGACTTCGACGCCTGAGCGGTCGAGGATGGCCCGGTGAAATGCAGTTATCTTTCCTGTATGCGGGGCGCTGTTGGCCTCGAGCAACGCAAATGTCGATGATGATGCCTCAATCGCGAGCACTGGCTTTCCACCCCCGCACGACTGGGATGAGACGAACACCGACCAATAGCCGATATTGGCGCCGCAATCGACGAATCCGTAGCTGATCCCGGCAAGGCTCCTTAGAGTCCGTCCCGGAACTCATGACGCTCGCGCGATGCGGCGGATAAGAACCATGGCGGCGGCTGCGTAGAGGAAGGCCGTCGCGGAGGCG
>FWWM01014472.1_pt1 | contig 12370 bp, 13 predicted proteins | sample 2228351 | NCBI WGS metagenome assembly FWWM01 (sample SAMEA103939774, study PRJEB20133) | metagenome | reverse complement strand
AGTATGCCTGGAATGAAGTGTTCAACACGGTGGATCGACTGAGCCGGCAAGGACGCCTTGCCCTCCGCCATCCGACCCGGTTCGGGTTTCTGATCGCACTCCCGTCCGGCGCCGGGGACGCCGCAAGCCTCCCTCGGGATGGGCGCAGCGGCGATAGCCCCGCCGCGTGCCGGGCGACGGGATCGTGACGCTTCGCACAAAGCGAAGCGTGACAAGTTGACGGCCGGTGAGGGAATGCGGTGTCATCGGTGCCAAGGACTCATGTGCTTGGTTGAGTTGCGCGATTGGGCGGGAGGCAAGGGACAGGACACGTCCGATGCGCTCCGTTGTCTCGCGTGCGGCGAGATCGTGGATTTGGTCATCCTGGAAAATCGGATCATGAAGGGGAAAACCGGTAGTCGGTCACGTGCCACCCGACTGCGAGAGCCCGGACTCGTGATCCAATCGAAATCCCCGGGATCACTCGCAGCGTTCCGACCCCACTGAAAATTTCCCTGCGCGCTCGGCAGGGGCGAACTTCCGGATGGGCGGGGAGCCCAGAAAGCGGGGGGTGAGGGACGTTCCGGAGTTGTGCACCCGCATGATTTCCTGAAGAGCTGTAAAAAACAAGAACGAACAGCGGATAGCGGAAAGCTGTTGGCTATGGGTTGCTCGCTCTTGTTCTGGGCTTCACCGGGTGGGAACGGAACAGAGACATCCGAGGAAAGGTCGGCGCCATGGCTCAAGCCCGGGAGATCGAGGCGGCGGTTCTGTCGGCGCTCAAACAGGACGGTCCTTCAACGATGGACGAGTTGGTGCGCAGGGTTCCGGGCTTCACTTGGATTCAGGTGTTCGCCGCAGTGGACCGCCTCCATGACCAAGGCAAGGTCGTGCTCCGCCCTCTCACGCCCTACGATTACCTCGTCTCGCTGGGAACCGGCGACAAGGAGCGCTCGCCACCCCCGCCCGGTGAAGATGAAGGGGAAGAAGGAGAAGAATAACCGGCGGTGTTTCTCCGGCGCCGGCTCTAGCAAAGCTTGGTGTGGAGGAGTTGAAGCATGCGGCAGGTTGTGATTGCAGGGGCGGTCCGGACTCCTATCGGGAATTTGAATGGCTCCCTCAGCCCTCTCAGCGCCACGGCGTTGGGCGCCCTGGCGATTCGGGAGGCCTTGCGGCGAGCCGGTCTTCCGCCGGCGGCGGTGGATGAAGTCATCATGGGCAATGTCCTCTCGGCCGGCTTGGGGCAGGCCCCGGCTCGTCAGGCCGCTCGAGGGGCGGGCCTGCCGGACAGCGTCAACGCGACGACGGTCAACAAAGTCTGCGGGTCCGGTCTGAAGACGGTGATGCTGGCTTCCCAGGCGATTCGATCAGGCGACGCCGAGATCCTCGTCGCCGGCGGGATGGAGAGCATGAGCGGGGCTCCGTATTTACTGGAGAAAGCCAGGAGCGGCTATCACTTGGGACATGGAGAGTTGATCGACAGCATGATCAAGGACGGCCTGTGGGATGTGTACAGCCGAAAACATATGGGGCAGTGCGGCGAATTGTGCGCATCCAAGTACCGGTTTTCTCGGGAGCAACAGGATGACTTTGCGGCGCACAGTTTCACCCGGGCGTTGCGAGCGCAACAAGAAGGCTGGTTTCGGGAGGAGATCGTCGAAGTGGAGGTCCCTGACAAGCCCGCGGCAGTCCGGGTTCACGCGGACGAGCGGCCCGCGCGCTTTGACGAGAAGAAAATGCGGCAACTGCCCCCGGTTTTTGAGCCGGAGGGCACGATCACGGCCGGCAACGCCTCCGGGATCAGCGACGGCGCAGCGGCCATGGTGGTGTTGGGGGAAGAGCGGGCTCGCTCCTTGGGCGTGGCCCCGATGGCCAAAATCCTGGGGTATACCCAGAAGGCCGTCGAACCCGAATGGTTCACCGTTGCGCCCATCGCGGCGATCAAGAGCCTCCTGGACGGCCTTGCGGTTCCGGCGAAGCAAATCGATTTGTACGAAATCAACGAAGCCTTTGCCGTGGTGCCGATGGCGGCGATGAAGGAACTGGGATTGAGCGCGGAGCAGGTCAATGTGCATGGGGGCGCGGTGGCCTTGGGACATCCGATCGGCGCCAGCGGATCGCGGATTCTCACGACCCTGCTCTACGCCTTGAAGCGAACCGGGGGAAGGCGCGGGATTGCCAGTTGCTGTATCGGCGGCGGCGAAGCGGTGGCGCTGGCGGTGGAAATGCTGAAATGAGGTTCCCCACCCGCACCTCCCCACAACGGAGGGTGGGAACCTCTTTCCCTCTCCTCGGTGATCGTTGCCTTGTGGCCCGGGGCTGCACTACTGTAAAGGTGCAAGGTATGCCCGGCATCGAATGATAATGACACGGAGGAAAGGGCGAGCTGTTGGCTGTTACGGCGGAACAGAGAGGCGACGTGTCTGCGATGGGATGGTGATGTCAGGGTGATGAGAGAAAGGAGGGTATGAACATGGCACAGCCGGCGAAGGTCAGCTCAATTGAACCTCGGCCCACCAAGTGGCTGCCTGAGATCTCTTGGCAGGAAATCAGAGAGGCCGGGTGTTATGTCGAGGTGGGCTCCGGGGATCTCTACCGATTTCCCAAAGAAGCGATGATGAACGGCGGGGGGCCGTTGGTGCGGAAAGAGAGTGTGGGAGCGTCCCGCGTGGTCAAGATCAGCGACAATCCGTACCTGACAACCTTGGAAGCGCGGATGATCTGTGCCGAGCACAACATTTCGCCGAATTTCTGACACAGGGCTCCCGTCGCGGACATGTCGCCGATCCTGAGGTGCGAGGGCTCATTGTGGATCGCAACCGGAATCCGTGCTGACACGTGCTCCCAACGCCGATCGTCTCCTTCCTTCTGAGGGAGAGGAAAAGGTGAGAGGGCTTTTCCTTGTGCACGGGCGAGCCCAAGGCTATCACCGGTCGTATTTCTCCGGCGGCCCTTTTTCGTTAATGCGTCAAAGAGCCGCCGGTTCTACCAAAGATTGGTAGGGAGGGTAGATATGGGCGAGGAACGCAGAGGGGGACAGGGAGAAGGGTTCGATATCAGAGGGCTGGCCAAGGTCTGGAAAGAGACCTACCTCAAAGGCTTGGAATCTTGTTTTAAATGGCAAGAGGACAACGAGCGATTACTGAAGGAGACCGTGAAGCAAGGCTTCATCGGTCCTCAGCAATGGCTCACCTTGTACAAGAACTGGATGGAGATGCCGTGGGATCAGATCCAGGGGCAGTCACCGGGAATTCCGAACCCGTTCCTGGCGTTTGCCCGGCAATCCGTTCAGGCGCTTCATGCGACGGCCGAACCCTTGTGCAAGACCGGAGCCGAGGCCTGCGAGGCGACGTTTACTTATTTCGAGTCCGCGGTCGCCGGTCCCTCACGCCAGTATATGTTCGACCTAAACAAGAAGGTGATGGACGCCGTCGTGCCGAGCTGAGCGCTTGGCTGAACAGCGCGGCGTGCTGCTGTCGAGGTGAATCGGATTTCCAGGTCAGGGAGTTCATGATGCCGTCGATGCAACCTCCCGCTCTGCCATCTGTCTGGAATTTCTATAAACACCTCTATGATATCTGGCTCGACACGACGTCCGAGATGCTGACGAGGGCGATGAGGACCCCGGCGTTTGCCTGGCTGATGGGACGGTCCCTGACGCAGTCGTTGGAGATCAAGCGGCAGGTCGACGGCGTCCTTGAAGCGTGGTTGAAGAGCGCGCGCGTTGCCACGGATGCCGACATCCAGGTGGTGCTGCTCGCCCTCAAACGCCTCGAAGACGCGATCGCGCGCATGGCGGCCCCCCGCGGCGAGGCCCCGGGCGAGGAGGCGGGCGGGGGCCTCGCGCGGTTGATCGACGATCACCGGAAACGTCTCGAGTACGTGCTCGATGACCGGTTGGCACGGAGAGAATCGCCGCTCGAGCGGCAACTCTCCGAGGCTATTGCGAAGGTCGAAGCCAACGGCGTTCTGCTCCGGGAAGTCGCCGAAAGACTTCGCCTCATTTTGGCGGAGACGGCTGCAGCGAAAAAGGCAGATCAGCCGGCAAACCACACGATAGATCAGCCCGCCTCTTTCGCCAATCTGGCCAAGGCCCTCGTGCAATCCTCTGATTTCAGGCTCCAAATCGAAGACGCTTTGGCGGAAGGGCTGGCACGCATGGAGTACGCGGCAAAGGCGGATACGCAAGCCGTGAGGCTGGCGGTCGAAGCTGCGGACGCGAAAATCGCCCAGATCGCCTCGTCGATCGGGGCCTTTGCGGCCAACCTCGGCAAAGCGATCGAGCAACTGCGGCATGCGGACGACATCACGGCGGCCGCGCTGGCTAATCATCTCGCGGCGATCGAGTCGGAGACCAAGGCGGTGCGCTCGGAAGTGAAGGCGAGGGAGGGCCAATTCGAGACCATCCAATCGCTGGTGAGGAGCGTGGTCGGCTCGCTGGACGAGATTGCCAAGCAACTGGCGTTGCTCACGGCGAAAGGCGCTTCCAAGCCATGACGCGGAGGAACTCCTATGCCGGTGTCACCCACGGCCCTCGCCATGCTGTGCTCGCCCTGGCGCGTCACCGTCGGTCGCACTCCTGCGGAGATCGTCTACCGCGAGGGGAAGGTGCGGCTGCTCCGCTACGTTCCCCAGGTCACTCCCACTTGCCCGACTTCGCTGGTCCTGGTCTACGCGCTGGTGAACCGGCCGTACATTCTCGATCTGCTGCCGGGCCGCAGCATCGTGGAGCATTTTCTGAAGGGCGGATTGGAGGTCTACCTGATCGACTGGGGCGTGCCGGATCAGGCAGAACGCTGGTTGACCTTGGCCGACTACATTGCCGGATACCTTCACCGGTGCGTCGAGCAGGTGAAAGCGCGCAGCGGCGCCAAGGCCGTCTCGCTGTTCGGATACTGTCAGGGAGGGACCTTTGCCGCGATCTATACCGCCCTGTATCCCGAATCGGTCAGGAATTTGCTTCTGCTCGCGGCGCCGATCGATTTCGGCGCGGAGGGAGGGCTCTTAGAATTTTGGTCAAAGAAGGACTTCCTCAACGTCGACAAGCTGGTGGACACCTTCGGCAACATCCCGCCGTGGCTGCTGAGCAGTACGTTCGTCATGGTTCGGCCGCTGTACTACCTGCTCGACAAGTACGTACGGTTTGCCTGGAGCGTGCTGGAAAACCAGGCGGACGACGCCTCCGTCGAAGAATTCCTGGCGATCGAGAAGTGGCTCGCCGACGGGATTCCCCATCCCGGAGAGGTCTTTCGGGAATTCGTCAAGGGGTGTTATCAGGAGAACCGGTTGATTCGGAACGAGCTGAAGATCGGTTCGCACATCGTTGATCTGCGCCGGATCACCTGCGCGGTGTGCAACATTGTTCCGATGGAGGACCATGTCATTCCTCCGCAGTCCAGCCTGGCGTTCAATACGATCATCGCCAGCCAGGATGAGGGCTGCATCCTGTTCCCGGCCACCCATTTGGGGGCGTCGGTCGGGAGCCGGGCGGCGGGGGAGTTGTGGCCGCGCGTCGTCGGCTGGCTCCAGGCGCGATCACGTGAAACGTGACGCGTTAACGCGAGGGACGAGAGGGGACTGACCCTGCGAAGCGGTGCCTGTGCCGGTAAGTGGTGACCGTGAAGCGTTACGCGCGAGGGGTGAGGGGTAAGGCGTGAGGCGTAAGGGATGACAGGGACTGCGGAATGAAAACTGACAACTGACCACAGACGATCCATGGAGGTTTTATAAGATGGTGGGTGCAGAGCGAATGGAAGCTGTTGAACAAGCGGCAACCCCGAAAACGCTCAGGCTTACAGGGCAAGTAGCCTTGGTGACGGGGGCCGGTCGCGGGATCGGGAGGGCTATTGCGATGGCGTTGGCCGATGAAGGGGCGCATGTCATCGTCAACTATCGGACCAGCAAGGCCGAGGCGGAGGAAACCGCCGGCGAAATCGTCCGCCGCGGCGGATCGGCGGCCGTGTGGATGGCGGATGTCTCAGCACGGGATCAAGTGAAAGACATGCACGACGCCGTCATGCGCGACTATCATCGCCTCGATATTCTGATCAATAACGCGGGCATCACTCGAGATCGCAGTTTCATGAAGATGGCTGATCACGAGTGGGAGGAAGTGATCTCGGTGAATCTCATGGGGGTATTCAACTGCACCAAGGTCTGCCTGCCCGGCATGATCGACCGGCGATACGGGCGGATCGTGAACATTTCCTCCATCGTCGGGCAGATCGGAAGCTTCGGCCAGGCCAACTATGCGACGGCCAAGGCCGGCGTGATCGGATTGACCAAGACCTTGGCCAAGGAGTTGGCGGGAAAAGGCATTACGGTGAACGCGATCGCGCCCGGATACGTGGCGACGGAGATGATCCTCGGGATCCCCGAGCCGATCAAGGAAAAGCTGCTGGCCCAGATTCCCATGGGGCGATTCGGGCGGCCCGACGAAGTGGCGCGAGCCGTGCGGTTTTTGGTGACGGAGGGCGAGTATATTACAGGACAAGTCTTGGGGGTGAACGGAGGGCTGTATGTCTGAGGCGACAAGGGCGCGACCGGCGCGAAATGGAAGAAGGCGGACGCGCGTCCGTCCTCGTGCGCCCACCCTCTGGCCGGAGAGGGCTTGCGGATGTTAGGGTTAGGACAAGGGAAGGGAAACCACAACCAACCGGGAAGGAACCGCCACCATGATGACATGGGCTCAACACACTGAAGATACGCTCAAGGCCTGGGCCGATATGCAGAGGAAGCTGCAAGAGAACTGGCTGAAAGCTCTCGAGAGTTCCACGAAAGCCCAGCCTGGAGATGCGTGGGAGCAGACCGTGGACCTCTGGGAAGAATCCGTCAAGGCCATCCTGGACTCGCAGGCCGAATGCGGGAAACTGTGGGCCGAGAGTGTCCTGAGCCTGGGCGGGCGGTCTCGGGACAGCGAGGAATGGGCTCGCCGCGGTCAGGCCATGATGAAGGAGTGGACCGAGACGCATAAACGGCTTTGGGAGGGTTGGTTTGCGTGCGTGAAGCAGTTGAACTGGTCGGGACAGCCGGGAACGTGGGAACAAGAATGGCGCAAGGTGTGGCAGAGCTGGGAAGACGCGGTTCGGAAGGCCGTGGAGGTCCAAACGGAATGGCTCCGTCTCTGGACGACCGGGCCCGGTGAGAAAACAGGAGCAGAGGAACGGAAGGGCTGAGGCTTCCGGCCCGTCCGCACCGCAGAGGGGAGACTAAGGCGCAGTGGAGCATTGGAGCAAACAGGTCGAAGTGTGGGCCAAAGCCACGGTCGAAATGCAACGAATCATGAGCGAAGCATGGCTCAGTCTGATGCGCGTCCCGTTTGCTGGTTCGACGGTCCTTCCGAGCAGTGCCTCTTGGCGGCGTGAGCCGGTTGCGCAAGAGTTTCCAGGCCGGACGGGAGAAGTCGAACCCGCGGTCAGGGACGTGGTCTCACGATTCTTCACCGCCCAGCATCTCGCCTGGCGCAGCCTGTCGCTCTCGTTGAACGCCTGGAAGGCATGGCTTCCTCGGATCGAAGCCGGCCGAGACTGGCAGAGCGGGCTTCGACAGTACGTGGGCCAGTTCCGTCAAGAATGCTCGCGCGGCCCTCAAGCGGTAGCGAGAACCATCCAAGAGATGAGCGAACTGTGGCGGCTGTACGGAGAGCAGTGGCAAAAGCTCAGCCGGCCCTGGGCCGAATCGCTCAAACAGGCGCCTTGGCGCATGGGTCAGGCCGTGACAGGCGATGGGTCGGCGCTGATCGAACTGGCGAATCTCTGCTGGGACGCGTATGAGCGCACGATCGGCTGCCTGCTGGAGAGTCCGAGTTTGGGGTATACCCGGGAGCTGAACCAGGACCTGCTCCAAGGGTTCGACACCTGGATGGAGTACCGTCGCGCGGCATTCGAATACCAGGTCATTGTCGCAGACGCCTGGACCCAGGCCTTCGAGCGATGGTTGCGAGAACTGGTAGCCCGAGGTGAGAAGGGGGAACCCCTCCACGGGTTGCGCCAGCTGTTATTTCTCTGGGTGGATATTTGTGACCAGGTATTCGGGGAGGTGTTTCGCTCAGAAGAATACACCCGCATTCAGAACCGGCTCGTCAACATGGCGGCGACGTACAGACTCCGGGAAATGGAGATCGTCGAAGCGTTATTGAAGACCGGCCATGTCCCCACCCGCGGGGAGCTCGATGAGGCCTATCGCCGGATTTACGAGCTGCGCAAGGAGGTCAAGACCCTCAAGAAACAGCTTCATGAAACCCAAGCGGAACTGGCTGCCCACGTCGCGAGAGAACCCGCCGCCCGGACAACGGAAAGAATTCATGGCACTTCCGATTCAGCTTCGGCCTGAGGAGACGGTTCAGAAGATCGCCACCTTCAATCGGAAGATGCTGAAGGGGTTGGAGATTCTGTGCCATCTTCGGGAAGAGGACATCCGGGTCGGACCCACGCCGAAAGAAGAAATTCACCGCGAGGACAACGTTATCCTGTATCGCTACCGCCCGTTCGTTGAACAGCCGCGCAAAGTTCCGCTCCTCATCGTCTACGCCTTGGTGAACCGTCCTTATATGATCGATCTGCAGGAAGACCGCTCCTTGGTACGGAGCCTGTTGAAGTTGGGCGTGGATCTCTACTTGATCGACTGGGGGTATCCGGCCCGGGCCGACCGGTGGGTCACGCTGGACGACTACCTCAACGGGTATCTGAACGACTGCGTCGATGTCATACGGGGACGGCACGATCTGGAGTCCATCAATCTCCTCGGGATCTGTCAAGGGGGCACCTTCAGCCTCTGCTACGCGGCGCTCTATCCGGAGAAGGTGAAGAACCTGGTCACGATGGTGACACCGGTGGATTTTCACGTGAAGGACGGATTGCTGAACGTCTGGGCCGGGTGTCCGCATGGAGCGGACAAACTCGATGTCGATCTGCTGGTCGATGCCTTCGGGAATATCCCGGGGGAGTTCATGAACTTCGGCTTCCTGATCCTCCGGCCCGGCCAGCTCGGCATTCGGAAGTATCTCGAGTTGATCGACATCCTCGATGACGAGGACAAGATGCGCAACTTCCTCCGTATGGAGAAGTGGATCTTCGACAGTCCCGATCAGGCGGGGGAAGCCTTCCGGCAGTTCATCAAGGACTTCTACCAGGGCAATAAGTTGATCGCGGGCGAGCTCACGATCGGGGGCCGGCGTGTCGATCTGGCCGAGCTCACCATGCCGATCTTGAACGTCTACGCCGAGTACGATCATCTCGTGCCCCCGGCGTCCTCCGTTGCGCTGGGACGTTACCTCCTGAGCGCGGATTACACGCTGCGCTCCTACCCCGTGGGACACATCGGGATGTATGTCAGCGCGAAAGTCCAGCATGATCTGCCGCCCATGCTCGCGAAATGGCTTCAGGACAGAGAATAGAAAAGCAGGTGAGGAGAATCATGAGCGGTAGTTCTCCGCGGGCGGCATATTCTGAGAAACGATAAAAGGCCCGTGGTTCAACTGAAGGTTGGTATGGAGGAATGCATGCCGATCTATGTCAGCCTCGTCAAGTTTACGCAATACGGTCGAGCGACGATGAAGGCCGAGGGCGTCTCTCGGGCCGACACGGTCAAGCAGCATATCGAATCGCAGGGCGGCAAATTGCTCCATGCCTTCTACTGTCTGGGACCCTACGATGTGGTCGCGATCCATGAGTTTCCGGACAATCGGTCGGCCCTGAAGGCCTCGGTCCTGAACTCTTCGTTGGGCCATATCGAGATCACCACGATGCCGGCGGTGACCAGGGAGGAATGGCGGGAGATGTTACAGAATCTGTGGGCGGAGTAAAAGACGCACAATCTGCTGAACAACGTATCTCGTGAGGGGCAAGATACGGATATCTGTTGATCTGTCGATCCGATGAATGGCCGGAACTTCCGATCAATCAACAGATCATCAGATCAACAGATTCGGGAATTGTTCCACGACATACGCACGACGCTTCACGCGTTGCGGCGTGCTTGCAGCAGAAACGCTCATGAATCATGCGCGCTAGAACCCGACGGTCAGGCCGCCATCGACGGTAAACACCTGGCCGGTGATGTACGCGGCGTCGTCGCCGGCCAGAAACGCGTACATGGCGGCGATCTCCTCCGGGACGGCCATGCGCTTGAACGGGATTTTGGCGAGCAGCTTATCCTTGATCTTCTCAGGGAGCCCGGCCGTCATTCTGGTCTCGGTGAAGCCGGGCGCCACGCAGTTGACCGCGATGCGGTACGGCGCATATTCCAGCGCCAGCGTTTTCGTGAGGCCGATGATCGCGGCCTTGGCCGCCGAGTAATTCGCTTGTCCGATATTGCCGACGGCGCTGACCGACGACGTGTTGAGGATTCTTCCGCCATTCTGAGCCCGCATCGGTTCAAACACCGCTTGGCAGCAGAGAAAGGTGCCCTTGACGTTGGTTTCGATCACCGCATCGAAGGCCTGTTCGTCGAGCTTCCAGGACAGGGCGTCTTTGTTGATGCCCGCAATGTTGGCCAGAACGTCGATGCGACCGAACCGGCGCAGCACCTGCTCAATCAGGGCTTGGACCTCCTGTCGCTTGGTCACATCGGTCTGGACAAACAGGACCTGGTCCTTCAGATGCCGGACTTCGTCGAGCAGGTGTTCGCCCGCTTGTTTATCGAGGTCGCAGAAGGCCACAAGAGCGCCTTCGCGGAGAAACCGGAGCACCGTAGCGCGACCGATCCCGCTCGCCCCGCCGGTAATCAACGCCACCTTGTGCTGTAAGCGCATCGCCGCCTCCTCGTGTGCACCACATTATAAATGACTCTTCCGGGTTTCGTGTAGGTCGTGCTTTTCCCTCTCCCTTGAGGGGAGAGGGGCAGGGTGAGGGTGGACCACCAGGAGTTGGCGTAGGGAATGGGCAACGGCCACCATGTTGCTGAGCACGTCAAGCCTCAGGCTGATCGCGTCCACGGTCTCCGGATTTCCCTCTCACCCCTCCCCTCCGCACAGCGGGGGCGAGGGGGTTCCGGGGCCTGTGCCCACACAAGATCCGGAAGAGTTCTAGACAGCCAGAAATGGAAGCCGGCACTCCTATAAAGCGAGGGAGCAGAACGATCGTCGTGCTGCACGGCGATCAGACCGGGGAAGAGTTGCTCCGCGAAGCCTTGCGCCTGCTGGACCCCGGGATTCTCGGCGTGGACCTGAGGTTCCGGCATTTCGATCTGAGTCTCGAAAACCGCCGGGCGACTAAGAATCGCGTCGTGGAAGAGGCCGCCGATACGATGGCCACCGCCGGGTTCGGGTTGAAAGCTGCGACCGTCACTCCGGAAGCCATAGGCGATGTGGGAAGCCCAAACACGATCCTGCGCGAACGGATCGGCGGGAGTGTCATCGTCCGCACAGGCCGGCGCATTCCCGGGATCCCTTCGCTCGCCGGTGTGCCTGGGCCGATCGCTGTCGTCCGCATGGCGGTGGGCGACGCCTATGGCGCGCAAGAATGGCGCGAAGGTCAGGGGCTCGACGAGATCGCCCATCGCATGGAGCGCATCACGCGGTGGCACTGCCGCGCCGTCGCCGAGTATGCGTTCCGGCACGCCGAGCAGTCGCGGGCCACAGTCTTCGGCGGTCCCAAGTACACCGTCAGCCCGGTCTACGAAGGAATGCTGAAGGAAGAGATGGACGCGGCGGCGGGCCGGCATCCCAACGTCCGTTATGAGCCGCGGCTCATCGATGCCACTTATGCACTGCTGCTGACCAACATCGGCGACGCGCTGGTGATTCCGGCGTTGAATCGGGACGGCGACTGCCTGAGCGATCTGGTTCTCCAGATGTTCGGCTCACTCGCCGGCTCGGAGTCGCTGTTGCTGGCGTTCGACAGGGACTGGAACATCCGTGTCGTGATGGCCGAAGCCCCACACGGCACGGCGCCCCTGTTGTTCCGCAAGAACCTGGCCAACCCGATGGCCATGATCCTGGCCGGCGCCGCGTTGCTGCGGTATATGGGCGGAGAATGGGCAGTGGCAGGGCAAGCCGTCTCGGAATCGGTCTTTGAAGCTGTCGCTGAGGGCGTCCGCACGGCGGATTTGCGAGGCCGGACGACCACCACCGAGTTCACGGATGAGGTCATCCGGCGGGTACGAATGAAACTGGCCGTCTGGAAGTCGCCGAGTGGCTAGTGTAGTGCGTCTTACGCTTCTTGACATTTCCCGTTCGCCCTGAGCTTGTCGAAGGGTAATGATTCCGACGACTTCGGTTCGTGCTTCGACAGGCTCAGCACGAACGGTGTGCAAAGCCATTTCTGACGCACTACACTAGGCGGCGTGCTTGTCTTTCTCAGCCGGCTTGCCGGATTCCCGTTTCAGCAGGCTTCGAATGCGCTGGGTGGCTGTGGAACCCTTGGCCCGCAGACTCTCCAGCTTCGTCTTGAGC
>FWWM01014468.1_pt1 | contig 12372 bp, 10 predicted proteins | sample 2228351 | NCBI WGS metagenome assembly FWWM01 (sample SAMEA103939774, study PRJEB20133) | metagenome | reverse complement strand
TTCAGGGGCGGCGTGAGCGGCATGGGCTTCGACCGCCCCGGCCATGTGGACGAACACGTCGCGGCGCCACCGGTTGCGCAACGGTCGCCGATTCTGCGGCGCATTCTCGCTTCAGCTCTCAGGCTTTTTAGCCAGTCGCTTGACTCCGTAGGAAGCAGGCAGACGGGTTGAGGGCGTGGCGACACCCACCTCGTGGGTACCGGGGCTTTTGTTGCTGGCCTTTGCTCATTAGAATGCGCATAGAAGTTCCTGGTGACACGTGAGTTACTTGGCGGGAGGAACGAAGGTGAAAGGATTCCAGTTTTTGGCTGGCGAGCGAGGCAACAAGAGAGCCGTCGCGATGGATCTGCGCAAAAATGCGGAACTCTGCGAAGACTTTTACGACCGGGCGCTGGCCAGTAGCCGAGAGCACGAACCGCGCGAATCTCTGGAGTCGGTGTGGAGTCGGCGAAGGAGCGACTGGAGCGTGAGAAGCGACGAACCCGCAGGTGAAGATCAAATCGTTTTTGTGCGACCGGTTGGACGCGAGTTGACCGCTTTGCCACGTTCCGTGGCCTTGCGTGTCCTGCGGCGTATTGAATCGTCCTCCGGGGTGCCACACCCGCGGGGCGGCAGAAAACTCGTGGGGGCGACGAATTACTGGCGCGTGCGCATAGACGATGATCGGGTGGTTTATGCCATCGACGGGGCCACATGATTTGCCCGGGAGCATGATTCGATGAGGGTGCCACGGATTGCTTGTTGGCTGGCGATCGCCGCCGGCTTATGGACTGCCTGTGCGGGGGTGACGGCCTTGGCGGCTGCATCCCAAACGCAGCCCCGTTCGAGGGCCTTGGGCCCCACGCCCGCGCTTCGGCCGGCCAGGCCCAATATCGTGTTCTTCGTGATCGACGAGCTGGGCTACTACGAGCTTTCGTGTATGGGGCATCCCGAGCTGCGCACGCCGCACATCGACCGGCTGGCGGCCGAGGGGGTACGGTTCACGCAATTCCTGGCCGGCTCGTCGGTGTGCGCTCCTAGCCGGGCGTGCCTGATGACCGGCAAGCACACAGGGCACACGTCGCTTCGCACGAACGCCGGCTGGGAGCCTATCCGTGCTGGCGAGGCGACTGTGGCCTCGGTCCTCAAGGGGGCTGGCTACGTGTGCGGTGGCTTCGGCAAATGGGGCTGCGGCGCCCGCGGGACCTCGGGTGTGCCGGAGACCCACGGCTTCGACCGTTTCTTCGGCTATTACGACCAGGTCCACGCGCACACGTTCTTCCCCACCTATCTGATCTGCAACAGCCGCGAGGTGCCGCTGGCCGGCAACACCGGCAACCCCCGCCAAGGCAAGACCTTTAGCCAGTATGTCATCTTCGAGGAGGCCCGGAAGTTCCTGATCGAGAACAAAGATCGCCGTTTCTTTCTTTACCTGCCGTGGACGCCGCCGCACGGCCAGTGGGGCATTCCCGAGGATGACCCTTCGTGGCAGCTCTACAAGGACAAGCCCTGGCAGGCCGGCATGTTCACCCCCCGCGATGCCCGCATTTATGCGGCCATGGTCCATCTGGTGGATCGCCAGGTGGGCGAAATCTTGCGGCTCCTAGAAGACCTGGGACTGGAGGAGAAGACCATCGTGTTCTTTGCTGGCGATAACGGCGGCTATACGTATTTTGCCGACGCGGAGCACCCGGCGGGCTGGTTCGCCCCCAATGTGGACCCCAAGACCGGCAAGCGGTTCCGGGGCGCCAAGGGGAATCTGTACGAAGGGGGCTTGCGCGTGCCGTTCCTTGTGCGATGGCCTGGGCAGATCGCCCCTGGCCGGATCAGCCACCACCTGGGTTACTTCCCCGACATCCTTCCTACGCTGGCCGAACTGGCCGGCGCCGAGTGCCCCAAGGAGATCGACGGCATCTCGATCGTGCCCGAGCTGTTGGGGCCCGATGCGGCAGGCCGGCCCCAGGCCCAGCACTCGTTCCTCTACTGGGAGCTTGGGGGCCAGACCGCAGTGCGACAGGGGAAGTGGAAAGCGGTGCGGCCCCGGCCCAACGCCCCCTGGGAGCTGTACGACCTGGATCGCGATATCGTAGAGAAACACGACCTTACAGCGTCGCACCCGGAGGTCGTAGCCCGGCTGGCCGCCCTGGCCGATCAAGCCCATCGTCCCATCGAACCGGGCGAAGTGTACGATCAGGCACTGGTCGATAAGGACCGGACGGTGCCGGTACAGTCGCCGTGGGGTGGCCGGGCTGCCAAGAAAACGAAACCCGCCAAACCCAAGGAGCGGCCGGCCGGCAGGGCCGATGCCGCACCCTGATTTGGGACGCCCACGGCCATTTGGGACGCCCGCGGCCGCCGGCGGTCCCTCCGATGCTTCCGAAGAACAAGGCGACTCGGTTTCGCGCCCGGTGTGTTGTGGCTTCGTGCCCTTGGACTGCAAGTTCCAAAGGAGAGTCTTGCCCGTGATCACGTTTTTTGCTCAAAGAAGGCGGCACCCTGCGCTGCGTGCATGGCTGTTGGGGGTGCTGGCATGGGGATTGGTCGGCCCGCGGACGGGCTGGGTGGCGCCAGCCTGGGCCTTCAACCCGCCGACCGATTCGGCCGGCCCGCTGGAGGTCCGTATCGAAGGCCCCACGGAACTCGACCGGTTGGAAACGGCCGTGCCGGTCCGCGTGCTTATCGAGAACCGCTCGCCGCAGGTCGTTGAAGGGACCGTGGAGCTGAAGGTCATCGACCGCTGGCGGGTCGAACCACACCGCTTGGTACCATTCCGCGTAAAAGGCAAGGAGAAGTCGGCCGTCGAGTTCCGGGTAACGGCCGGCGCGGGGAGCTACCCGGCCCATTACCCCATTCATGCCCTGGTGCGGTTCCAGGCGGGTGGAGAGGACTACGTGGCCCATCCCATTCTGGTGGTGGCCACGTCCTTTGCGCCGGTGCCGCCCCGGGCCGAGTTGCCATGGAAGCCCGTGCGCTTGGCGCCTAATGGCCGCCTGGCTCTATGGCAAATCGCCGCTCGCCGGGTCGTGGTGGCGGTATTCGGGCGGGAACCCCAGGTGATGCCCTTGGGTTGGCAGGGGAGCGAATCGCAGACCGGCGCCACGGTGGTGGTCGATCAGCCGGTGGCCGCTGGCCAGCGCCGTCAGGGGCTGCGGGCCCATCCGCCCTGGCAAAAAGGCCAGGTGGGCAGCGTGTGGGTGGAGTATCCGGTCGAGCTTTCGCAAGCCCAGCCCATCCGCCTCGATTTCGCCAATGCCATGACCCCGGAAGGACAGAGCGACGGGGTTACCTTTTGCGTGCGCGTGGCCGAATGGAATGCCCCCGCCGCCCAGCCTGGCAAAGTGGTGTTCCAGCGGCACACGGCGGCCAAGACGTGGGAGCCCGCGCAAGCCGATTTGACCCCGTGGGCAGGCCGGACGGTGCGCATTCAACTCGAATCGCATCCCGGGCCCAAGCACAATACCGGCTGGGATAGTTGTTTCTGGGCCGAGCCGACCCTCAGTGCGGGACACCCCCCTCCCCCGCCCCCGTTTCCGCCGGAGAACCTGGCGGGCTCGCGGCGGTTGGGCACGGTGGGCCAGGCAAAACCGCATGATGTGCACGTGTGGCCTGGCCAGCGGGGCTTGCTCGACTCGGCCGTCGCGTTTGTCCACCGTGGGCGGATGCTGGCTTTCCGCGGTTTCGAGGTGCGGGTCTTGGGCAGCCGGCTGGATGACGATCGCTCGCCGCTGGTCCTCCAGCGGGTCGCCCAAGAGCCGGACGACGGGCTCCGGCTGCGGCACCGGTTCGATAGCCCCTTGGGGCCCTTCGACTTGCTGGGTCGCCTTTGGGTCGAACAGGGCGTGTTGCGGGTCCGATTCTGGCTGGAAAACACCCCCGCGCCCCGGCCCTGGCAGCACGTGCACCTGGAAGACGTGGCGGCCGGGCCCTGGAACCAGAGCGCCCGGCAGGTGTATGCCGGCCAGGGCAACGTGATTCGCCAGCCGGGGGCGTTCCGCCTGGGGTTCGACGGGCATCGGCTCTCGACATCGTTTGTGGGCCTGGATTTCGACCAGGTTTCGGTAGTGCAGGGGGTCGATGTGCCGCCAGAGTGTTTCGAGGTCTCGCCCGAGCGCCGCCACTACTCGCTTCACGTGCCCCACAGCCAGACCATGACCTTCGCGGTCGATGCCGACGTCTGGCTTGGGGTCCGGGCGTGGCGTTCCACCAATGGCCTGAAGGCCGCCGGCGGTGTGCCCCGCGTGGCCGGCCGGTTCGTGTTCGACCTCTGGGGCGGCCGGTACGCCCAGTTGGCCGAGGGACTGCGCCTCGCGTTCCGTTATGGCCTGACCGATGCGCTGGCCATCGTCCATGACTGGCAGCGGTGGGGATACGATTACCGCCTGCCCGAGATCTTTCCGCCCAACCCTCGCTTGGGCACACTGGCCGACATGCAGTCCCTGGTGCGGACCTGCAAGGAGGCGGGCGTGCTGGTGGCCCTTCACGACAATTACATCGACTTCTACCCCGATGCCGAGGGCTTTTCCTACGAGCAGCATATCGCCTTCCATGCCGACGGGACGCCGGTCCGGGCGTGGCTCAACGAATCCCGCAAGGCCCAGTCCTACCGCTTCCGGGCCGACCGGGTGGCCCCCTTTCTCCAGCGCAATCTGAAGCAGATCGCCAGGGAGATAGCGCCCACGGCGTATTTTATCGACGTATGGTCCAGCATCGGGCCGTACGACTACTGGACGGCCGACGGCCAGTTCTTCGATCGCGTGTACACCCGGACCACGTGGGGAGAACACTTCGCCTGGATCCGCGATCTGTTAGGTCCCGGTGCGCCGCAGATCTCCGAGAGCGGGCACGACCAACTCATCGGCTGGCTCGACGGTTCGCAGGCCAACCACTTGCGCGTGGGCAAGCCGGGCACCGCCAGCCGCTGGGGGGCGTGGTGCGTGTGGGACATCCCCCATGCCGATGCCGAGCGCATTGCCTGGTTCGATGCGGCACACCACGACCGCTTCGTCCAGCACGGGGCCGGCTATCCCGGCCGCTACGAAGGCGGACTCGACTCGCGTCTCCACGGCATCTACAGCGACGACTACCTGAGCACCGAAGTGCTCACCGCGCATCCGCCCATGGTCTCCCAGCCGTTCGGCCGCGACGTGGTCCGCAAGTACTGGCTGCTGGCCGAGGCCATGCGGGCGCTGGCCCTTCGCCAACTCGAACGAGTGGAATACGCCGAGGGCGATCTGCACCGCCAGCATGTCGTCTGGTCGGGCGGGGCCCACGTGTGGGTCAACCGCGGTCCTTCCGACTGGAGCGTCGCCGGCCACACGTTGCCCACCTACGGTTTTCTCGTGGAGGCGCCCGGCCCGGAGGGGACCGTGCAAAGCTGGCTGGCCCGGCGCGATGGCTTGATCGTCGAGATGGCCCAATCGCCTAAACACCTCTACGTCAACGGCCGGCAAGTGGTCGATTCCAAACTCCCCATCCGCCTGGCGGTCCAGGAGGTGCGCTACGCTGCCGGCCGGCTGGAGATCCTCCTCCAGTGGCAGGCCGAGGCGCCCATCCCGGCCGGCTGGGTCCCCTTCCTGCACTTCTGCGATGCCGAAGGCGAGATCGTTTTCCAGGCGGCCCACCAGCCTGCCCGCTTCGATACGCCGCAACAAGGTCCGTTCCGCGGACGCGCGCTGGCCACGCTGCCCGACACCCTGGGGCCGGATCGAACCCTGGAACTCCGCGCCGGGGTGTACCATCCCGCAAGCGGCGAGCGTTTGAATCTTGCCGGGCCGGACGATGGCACCCGGCGCATCCGTCTGGGCAAGCTCCGGTTTGAAGGTCAGGGCAGCCGCATCGCCACAGTGCGCTGGACTCCCCACAAGCCGGAACCCGATCCGCTTCTGGCACGGCAGAACCCCCAGGGCAAGCCCGTGGACTTCGGCCCGGTGGTCACTTGTGCCGGCGTGCGCCTGAGCCCCGAAAACAAGCACTTGGTGGTCACCCCCTTGCCCCAGACCCCCGCCGGAACCGAAATCGTCCTCCGGTGGGACCGCCTTTGCTGGCCGTTGCCCCAACCGGCGGCGGTGGAAGTCCTCGACCTGGACGGCCAGGTCCGAAGCCGCAAGCCCCTGGACGCCACCGGCCCGCGCATCGTGCTGGTCACCCAGCCCGACGCCTTCGCCTACCGGCTGGGCCCTTGACGCGTCTGGGCCAAGGCCTCGGCGACCGAGGTCGCTTCGGCCTGCGATTGGACTCGCCCCGGCGGGGATGGGCCCGACCTTCATGCCCACCCCGACCCCCTGATCCCCCAAAGGATTGGGCAAGCGATCGGCTTCATCCAGGCGGCATCCTTGCGGCTTTGCGGAATGGGGGGGTTAAAGGCCATCGACGCAGCGGCCGGCGAGGGCCGATTGGCCCAGGGCGTGCATCAACCGCTGGACGCGGATGCCTTGTTCCAAGTTCGGCTCGGCGGGGCGGCCATCGGCCACGGCCTGGAGAAATGCCGCCAGGCAGGCGACGTGGGCCCGCACCCAGCCGATGGCGGCCTTGGGGCTGGGAAATGCGGTCGCCGGCGGCGGATAGCGGTGCCCGCAATCGATTCGCGTCCAGCCCCGTAATCCGCCCTGCGGGGCCGCCGATGCGGCAGCGTCGTAGAACTCCAGGTGATGGGGATCCATGAGGTTGAACCGGATCGCCCCCAGCGAGCCATGAATTTCCACACGCAGCTCGTCTTCGGTCCCCGAGGCCAGCTTGGTGGCCTCCAGGGTGCCCAACGCGCCGGACCTCAGCCGGACCAAAGCCATGACCGCGTCCTCGGCGTCCACGGTGGCCCGCCGCGAAGGGTCGCCGGGCAGGGGGCGGTCGGGCCAGGCGATCTGCGTAGCGGCCATCACCGCGCCGATCGGCCCGGCCAGCCATTCCACCAGATCGAGCACATGCGACGCCAGATCGGCAATCACCCCGCCCCCCGCCGCCGCCGAGAGCTTCCATTTCAACGGTGCCTGGCGATCGGCGTTGCTTGCGTGAAGGTACGCCGTCCGAAAACCCAGAATCTCCCCCAGCCGGCCTTCCTCCACCAGTTGCCTGGCACGCTGGGTGGCCGGAAAGAACCGGTTCTGAAAGGTCATTTGCCCAATGCCGCGGTAAGTGGGCAACGCGGCGGCGACCGCCTCGGCTTCGTCTAGCCGGGCGACCAGCGGCTTGTCGCAATAGATATGCTTGCCGTGCCGCATGGCCGACAACAACGCTTCCTTATGCAAATGATTGGGGGTGCAGATGTGGACGATGTCCACCTCGGGGTTTTCGGTGACCGCGCGGAAATCGGTCCCCGCGGCAATACCGGGCACGATACGCCGGGCATGCTCGGCGGTTTCGGGCCGGCTGGTCACCACGTGCGTGATCCGCGCCTCCAGCGGCACCGGGTCGTAATAGAACGGCAAGACGGCATAGCTGTACGCATGCACCTTGCCGATAAACCCGAACCCGAGAATGCCGACGCGGTAGCGCTTCATCCCAGGTCTCCCTCAAAGGTCGAGATGTGCGGCACGACGCCCCCGTCTTGCCCAGCTAGGCCGGCAAAAGCACTTCGCCACGCCCCAGGCTGACCAGATCGCCGTGATACAGGTGGACCGGCTGGCTGGCCAGGGCCTCGGCCGCGGAATATCCCAGGGCCCCAAGATGCCGGGCCAGCACGGCCAGGAAGGACGGGCCATAGCGGCAGCCGTAGCGGAAGGTGGGGAGCAGGCTGGGCAGCTCGCGGCCGAAAAGGCCGATCGTGCCGCGGCGCATCTCGGCCCCCGGGCGGATGCCGCAGGGGCCGAACACCAGGATTGTGCCGGCCAAAAGTCCGAACCCAACGGCGTCGCCGGCCCCACCGGTGACGATGATGCCGCGGCGCATGGCGCGGCCGATTTCGTTGCCCGCCGGCCCGTAAACCAGGATCGTACCGCCCGTCATACCGCGGGGGCTGCCGCGATAGGCGGCGCCTACCAGGTGGCCTGCCCGCCCCTTGACCACAATCAGCCCCCCATGCAGGTGCGCCCCCAGCCAATCCCCCGCATCGCCGTCGATCACCAGCGTTCCGGCGGTCATTTCGCTCCCCGCGTGCCGGCCTGCCGGGCCTGCGACGTGCATCTGGCCGCCATCCATTCCAGCGCCAATCCCATGGACGCCCGAAAGATCCCCGCACCACTCGATCCGCTGGTCGCTGGGATCGCCCGCCACGTGGAACAACTCGGCCAGCGGGACCTGCCGGTTGCCGCAAAACACCGGCCAGCGCGCGATCTCCGAAAGCGTCCGGCCACACACCGCCGAAGGAATCAACCCTTGGACCTCCACCGGCACTTGGTTGCCGCCCCGGTACTCCAGGCGCAGGGTCATAGGAAACGCTGCCTTGGGATCATCTCTCGCACTGTTCCATTATCCCCGGCGCGGCCAGCTTGCCGAACGGCCCGGGACCCCTTTTTTGGGCAACGGGATCCTCCCGCATGCCTCGCCTGATACAACCGGGAGGCTGGCAACCTGGCGTCCGACTGCTGAACAAGAACTGGCGTTCCCCTCCCGAAAGGGGGCCGTCCGCAGCTCGTGACCAAGGCCGGGCATTCAGCCGGTCGCGAAGGCCCGGCGTTCACCTCCCAGAAACCGGGCCGCCGTGGAGTCTCGAAAAAAGCCGGTGGTGGTTCCCGAAAAATGGCTGGCATTCAACCCGCGGCACAAAAGGCCGCGTCCAGGGCCTGGGCCAGGTCGTCGCACAGGTCTTCCACGGCTTCCAGGCCCACCGACAAGCGGACCAACCCGTCGCTGATGCCGTGCACCAGCCGGTCGGCCCGGTCGTAACTGGCGTGCGACATCAAGGCGGGCTGCTCGATGAGCGATTCCACGGCCCCCAGGCTGACGGCCAGTTGGAACAAACGGGTCGATTCAACCAGGCGTTTGGCGGCGCCCAGGTCGCCGGCGATCTCGAACGAGACCATCGCCCCGAACCCGCCCTCCATTTGCCGCGCCGCCAGCGCATGACCGGGATGCTCGGGCAAGCCGGGATACAGCACCCGTGCCACGCGCGGATGGCGTGCGAGGAAATCGGCCTCCCGCGCGGCGGTGCGGCATTGTTCGTGCACGCGCAGTTCCAGCGTTTTCAGCCCGCGATGGCAGAGAAACGCCTCCCAGGGACCCATCACCGCCCCCGTGGCGTTCTGGATGAAGTACAAACGGCAAAGCAGCTCCGGGTCGCGGACCACCAGCGCACCGCCCAGCAGGTCGCTGTGCCCCCCCAAATACTTCGTGGCCGAGTGCATCACAATGTCCGCCCCCAGTTCCAGCGGCCGGGTGAGCACGGGCGTGGCCAGGGTGTTATCGACGGCCAGCCAAGCGCCGCGGCGGTGGGCCAGTTCGGCGGCGGCCGCAATATCGGTGATCGACAACAGCGGGTTCCCCGGACTTTCGACCCACACCAGCCGGGTTTTCGGTCGAAACGCCCTTTCCAGGGCGCCAAGGTCGCTTGTGGGCACCAGCGTCACTTCGATCCCGGCAGGGACCAAGATCTTGTGGAACAAGCGGTAGGTACCGCCGTAGATATCCGTGCCGGCAACCACATGGTCGCCCGGAGCCAAAAGCATGGTCACGCAATGGGTAGCAGCCATGCCCGAAGAAAAGGCTAGCGCCCCGCAGCCCGACTCCAGATCGGCCAGCGCCCTCTCCAGGCCCTTGCGCGTGGGATTGCCGCTCCGCGAATAGTCGAATTCGCCCCACTGGCCGGCGCCGGGTTGGACGAACGTCGAGGCCACGTGAACCGGCGGGACAACGGCGCCGGTCTGGGGGTCCCGCTCCTGGCCAACATGAATCGCCCGGGTCCGAAAACGCATCGTCCACCAACCCCACGCCTGACGGCAGCTCCAGCGACAAAACCCCCCGCGTGCTTCGGCCAGATGCCCCGGCGCCCGCCGATCGCCACCGCCCAATGGCCAACCGGGGCGGCGCATGGACTGGCCCGCTCGTAATAAGGGTCTGACGTGGCCAGGCAACCCCCGCTCAGACCACCTTGTACACGACGTCGTGAGGACGGGCGTGCTGCTCGGCCTTAATGCCCACCGACTGGCCTGCTTCGGCCCGGGGCACATCCTTGCCATCAATCTGCATCGACGTGACCGTCTGGGTGAAATCGCTGGTGTGCCCCTTGATATGGATCGTGTCGCCCAGGGCCAGCGACCCCTGGGTCAGCTCGATGGCCGCCACGCCAATGCGGCCAAAATAATGGGTTACTCGGCCGATCTCTTGTTCTGCCATCGCCGCAACCTCCCTCAAAAGGCGGTGTGAAGGGGCAACATGGCCGCAGGCCAGCTCGACCCACGTCCCACAGCCACAAAGCACGCCGCGCCCGAACTGGAACAGGGTCACGTCGTACTCCGCGCCACACCGAAAGCACGTAATGGCCATGCTGCACCCCCCGCCAGTGTACCCAAAGCCAGGCTGCGGTGCGAGTGACCCGGACGCCCCCCCCACCGGGTAGCGCCAACTTCGCTTGGCCAACCGACGGCGCAAGAGCCGGCGACATGGCCCCCTGAAGACCGGCCCAACGCCGAAATCCGCGACCTTACCGCTTGGAGAACTGCGTGCCGCGGCGGGCCCCGCGCAGGCCGTACTTCTTCCGCTCTTTCATCCGGCTGTCGCGGGTCAACATCCCGGCGTCGCGCAGTGCCGTTTCACACTCCGGCATGAGCTGCTTCAAGGCCCGGGCGATGCCCAGTTTGCACGCGTCGGCCTGGCCAGACGGACCGCCCCCCTCGGCCCGAATGATCACATCGACCTCGGCCCGCTTGCCCACCAACACCAGGGGGGCTTCGACCGTCTTGCGCTGCTGGTCGGTGAGGAAATACTCCTCAAAAGGCCGGCCATTGACCAGGATCTGCCCCTGGCCGCTGCGCAACCGCACCCGAGCCACCGCCGTCTTGCGACGCCCCGTCCCCAGGTACACTCCTGCCGGTTGAGGTGCTGCAATGGCCGCGTCCGACATCACTCGGCTCCCTTGGTGCGGGTCTTCTTATCGGCTTTCTTGAGTCCCAGTTCGATGGGTTGAGGCAATTGGGCCTGGTGCGGGTGGTCCGGCCCCGCATAAATCTTGAGCTTCTCGAGCATATGCACCGCCAGCTTGTTCTTGGGAAGCATGCGCCGCACTGCATCGAAAAGGATTCGCGTAGGCTTGCGGGCCAGGCGGTGGCCGGCCGTCTCGACCTTCAACCCCGGATACCCCGTGTACCACGTATACCGCTTCTGCCCCCACTTCTTGCCGGTGAACACCACCTTTTCGGCATTCACCACAATGACGTAATCGCCTGTATCCACATGGGGGGTATATGTTGGGCGGTGCTTTCCCATCAGGATCATGGCGATGTCGCTGGCCAGCCGGCCCACGCACTTGCCAGTGGCATCGACCACCCACCACTTCTTCTCGACCGTCTTAGGTCGCGCCATGTATGTCTTCATATCTGGTTTGCCTGCCAAAGCGGCCCAACAACCCCACCCGCAGCGCACGGCACGGCTGCCGCACAAAGCGGAAAACAAGTAGTGTACCTGGTCCCCCGGCCGCCGACAAGGGTCAGACCAACATGGCTTGGAAGATGGCCGCCTAGCGCGGACCGGCACCATGGCCGGGCCGGCTGCGCGGCCGGGTCAGGAAGACTTGGCACCCAGCGCCGCGTCCAATTGCAAGATCAGCGCCACCACCAAACAGCACACGCCCCCCAACGCGATAGGCTGGCCGACTCCCCAAAGCTCCGGCCTGGCCGCCAACCGAGACCACACCAACAGTCCTCCACCGCACGAGGCAGCCATGGTCCCACCAAACAGGGCTAGCCAGGTCAGCAAGGGGAGAACCCCCCGCGATTGAAACTCCTCGACCGCCCGAATGACCCCCCTGGCGTTGGGAAACGCGTGGTGCGGGGTATTGGGTTGAGCATGGGCAGAATCCACCCTGCTTGTTGGGGGGGGCGATGGGAGGGCCCTCACCGCCACCTCGATCCTTCGCAGCGTGTCGTCCAGCTCCCAGTCGTCCCAAGGGGCTGGGCGCCAGTCGGCCACCAACGCCCGCAGCGAGCTGCATCGCCCGGCCGGCACTTTTTCCGTGCGAGGCAGCGGAGCGGCAAGGGGCGCAGAAGGTTCCACTGCCTCGCCGCACCGCGGACAGAGCGCCTGGTCCCCTTGGCGGGCAATGCCCGGCACCTCTTGGTGGCAATGCTTGCACCACATGCTTCGACCCTTTGCCGCCATCAAACATCGGCAGGCGGCAAGGCAAACTGAATGAAATATTCCGGTCTTTCAGGCAAACCAGACCTGGAGCTTTGAGCAGGATGGATAAACCAGGAAGTAGGGTGGGTGCTCTGCACCCACGCGCAATGAAGTAGAAGTAGGGTGGGTGCT
>FWWM01014460.1_pt1 | contig 12376 bp, 7 predicted proteins | sample 2228351 | NCBI WGS metagenome assembly FWWM01 (sample SAMEA103939774, study PRJEB20133) | metagenome | reverse complement strand
CTCGCCCCGATGAGGTTCTCGACAGCGATTCCCAGCGTCCAGCCCTCTGCGGTGTGCACGATAAGTGTAGCGTCTAATCCTATGTGATAGCCTTCGCGTTGGGCAGGGGGTATGTCGCGTGTGGATGCCAACTGCAGTTGCCCGGTGAACTGGTCACCCTGTTTTTGCCCGATAAGTGTGCCTTGCTGAACTCGGCGCAGAAACGCCCCCTGCAGACCTACTGAGTAGACAATCTGCACTGTTCCCAAGGAGATTCTCTCCGTGTAGTCCAGAGCCAATCGGCTGATGGCAGAGCGGTTGAGGGTTGCGCGCACAGGATAGACCGTCGTGGAAGTCAATCCTCCCTGATTGGCTTCCAGATAGAGGCGCACCGCGCCCGAGTTGCCCTCGTAATGCTCGGCTAACTCCCAGCCATAACTCAAGCGCCAATTGCCCCAATCGGTTTGGACAAAGTATCGGGTTATGCCGACGAAATACCCGCTCTGGTTAGGAAAATCGGTCGTCGTGGGTGGATTGGACAAGAGGGGGTGGACATTCGTTGCTCCCATCAGGCAGAAACGCGTCGTCGTGTCTGGCGAAGTTGGGGGAGGCTCGTGCTGACGAGTGAGCACTTCTATCCACCCTGCACTCGTTCGGCGGGGAGCAATAAAGAGCGACTGCGCCGTGCCCGAATGCCCGATCAAAATCAGCCCTAAAAGCCCAAGCAGTTGGTGTCGCATAAGAGGGTGAGGGAGGGGGAATGCCCCTCCCAGAGTAGCGCCTATCGCTTACCGAGTGGGCAGAAGCGACTGGAGGCTCTCGAAGGTGTTATCGTTGTACTTGACAATCAGCAGATTGCCCAGTTCCGAAAGCCCCAGTTCGCTCGCTTTGCCAATCTGGGCGATTCGGGTTCCGTCGGGCTTCTTGATTTCGCCTGCGAAGGTGCGCTCTGCGAAGGTCGCGCCCTGCGTGGTGAAGGTCAACTGGAAGTTCGAGGGCGAATAGGTCATCGTCATCGTCGTGCTGCTGAAGCTTTGATGACGGTTCACACGCCCGTTGCGCACATTCATCGTGGCGGTCAGTGTACCTTGCATCGTTTCTGCGCCAAGCGAGAGACGGAGCATCTCGAAGCGCACGCGTGGCGTAGAGGCGTTCGGCTCGAAGCGGAGCGTGAAGCTCAAACCAATCGCCTGCCCCACCGCCGGCTTGATGGTGCCGTTGGTAAGTGTGATTTGTCCAATCGGGAACCCCTCCAGAGGAATCTCATCGCTTGCCTCCTCCCAATCCAAGCGTGCTGTGCCCGCGTTCTCCCAGACGAACTCCAGCGAACCCACGAGAGTGACCTTGGGTGTGCGATAATCCAGCTGACCCGATAGATTGGCAGGATAATCGGCGTTATCGCGGTCGTTTGGCACCAGTCGGATGCGCGAGTTGGTCAGGATGAGTTCTGCGTCCCCTGCCTTCAGCTGAATCGACTGTGCTCGCAGTTCGGCAGGTGTCAGAATGTCGCCATCCCATGTCTCGACATACTGTAGGTTCAGCCCGCGAATCTCCACTGAAGCGTTTCGGCTGGTGCGTAGAGTGAGCTGGAGTGCGTCGCACTGGACGCTCACCTGATTGCGTCGCTGGGCTTGGTTCTCGTCGATATTCGCCACGAGGTTTGTGACATTCAGGCTTCCGTACTGGCTGGTGAAAGTGCCAGTGAAGCGCACTTGGCTGAAGGAGAGGTCCTCACCTGGGCGCGGAGTCAGTCCCATCGTGCCGTTGAACTGGATGGACTGGCTTAGTTGACCGTCGTAGAGGCTGATGGTCGCACGCAGTTGGGTCGGACGATTTTGGCTATCCTTCTGGGTGACCTCCAGCGTTACATCATACTGCAAGCGCGAATCACCACTACTGCGTACTTGGGCGACATACCTCCCTGCGTCAGGAGTTATATTCAAGCCTCCCTCCAGCGCATTCTGGGTGCTGATGCGGACGGTGAGACCTTGGAAACGGTCATTGGGCACATTGTTCACGATTTCCCAAGTTCGATTATCGGGAGTGTTGCCAACGCGCCGTATCTGGATCGTATTCCCGTTCCGATAATGCTCGTAGCGACCAGGCTCCCTTCCGATAAGTGGGGGATAGTTCGAGTTATCCTCACTGAGCAACTCGAACAGGTATTGAAGCCCTCGGCCTCCTAATCCCTTGATAGGCGTTATGACCTCGCGATTAATCCCATCTTCCAGTCTTCGGATATCCTCTTCAAGGCGTATAGATTCCGTGTCCGCGAGATTCACTGCCCCGATGTTGGTATCGCGGAGCATCTGCATCATGCTCTTTGCGATTGCGACATCCCCTTCTGAGGGTTGGAGATTTTGCGCCTGCTCTTGGACACGCTCACGCACTCGGTTGCGGATTTGCTCCTGAAGGATGCCTTCTGTGAGGTCGTTGGGGAGCGTCTGCCCCACGATGGGGGTCAGGTTCGTCTCGTTCTGAAGTTGTTCGCGCACTTGCCGAACGACCTCTGCGAAGCCGTTTGGTGCGATTTGTCGGAGGTTGTTCTCAAGGGCATAGCGCACAACTTCGGCGGTGGCGTAGGTGGTAAAGGGGTCTAAATCAGCACCGCTCACACCTTCCAGGGGTGTCTTGAGGCTGAGGGTCATTGCACGCACACGCTGACCGTTTCGATCTTTCTCGGCAACAATCAACAGGTCGCGTCCTGCATAAGTTGCAGGAATGTTTGTCAAGGTGTAGCGCCCTTGAGTATCGGTGCGCGTCGTGATACCGAGCAGTGTCATTTCGGGGAGAACATAAACCTGAACCTGAGCGTCGGGAAGGGGGGCCAAAACGGGACTGTTTGGCAGTTGAACGGTTCCGCTGATGCTGAAGGTGCCACTGGGAGTACTGTCGCCACCTCCGCCTCCACACGCACTGAGCGCGAATGTCACGATAGCCCACACAAACCCTAAGACCGCATAGCGGTACTGCTTTGTACCAGAGTTCTGCATACTGAATCCCTCCTAACGGAACTGCTCTCGCCGTCGAGTACCTACGCCGAGAGGCTGTTCTAATTATACCCAATCGAGTCATCGAGTCAAGTACATAGAGGGCGGTGTTTTAGGAAATCTCGATTTGAGAGAGGAGTTAGCTTAGTCAAGAAGGGTGGTAGTGAGGGTGTTCGAAAAAGTGGCTTGGGCATCTTGCCCATACAGCACAGGGGGTGGACGCCCCTGCTAGGGGTTGCTTGGTTCAAGCCGCTCGCACCCTGTCATTCCGAGCGAAGCGAGGAATCGCAACTGGGGCGCCACCGAGACCCCTCGCCTTCGGCTCGGGGTGACAGGGGAGACGCCCGTGCTACAGTTTAGCTGGTGGGCAGGATGCCCGTGCTACGATTGGATTTTTCGAACACCCTCGGTGGTGGTTGAATTGCGCATTCCGAAAAGGGTATAATCTGATGTTGTGGCGACCGTAGCTCAGTTGGTCAGAGCGCCTGACTGTGGCTCAGGAGGTCGTGGGTTCAAGTCCCATCGGTCGCCCCATCAACGGGCCGTTAGCTCAGTTGGTAGAGCAGCTGACTCTTAATCAGCGGGTCGCAGGTTCGAGTCCTGCACGGCCCATAGTCCTTTTGGAGCGCAGCCTATGAAACGTCTTTTTATAGCAGCGTCACTTTTTACTTGTTTACTCTCGGCGACAGCGCAGACCTCAGTGGAGGAGATACAGGCGGAGATTGCGGAGCTGAAACGGCGGATTCAGGAGTTAGAAGCCTACAAAGCACGGTTGGAAGCGTTGGAGGCTCAACTGCAACAAGCAAAACAGACGCCTACAGCGTCCCCTATGGCACGCCTGAGCGGGTTTGTTCAGTTCCGATATGTGCATGACACGAGCCTACCTCAAAATGCGAATAACCTCCAGCAAGGCTCGGCACGGGACTCGTTGATTTTGCGCACAGCACGTTTGGATGCCATAGCCCGCCCCCGTCCCGACACGCTCTACCGGGTCAATCTGAATGCCAACGAGCGTCAGGTATCGGTTTCCGACGCGTTCGTCGAACTCCAACGCCCCGAAGGACGCTATCAGATTGGGTTGTTTCGGGTGCCGTTGCTTTATGAAACGCTTGAAAGCAACGCCGACCGCTTGACACCTGATGCCAGTGAGATGGTCAACACGCTTTTCCCTACTGAGCGGGATGTGGGAATCGCCTTCACGCGCCCATTAAACGAGAAGACCGAACTCACCGTCGGAGTGTTCACTGGAGACCGCGGCAGTGTCTCTCAGCGTAGTCTGACCTCACGCAAGAGCCTTCTCACACGGTTCCGTTTCCAACCTTCAAAGGGGTTCGAAGGTTGGTTGGGGGCGATAGTGGGGGAGGGACGCCGAACCTATCCTCCTGATAACACGCCTGCGAACTACTCGCGTGAGCGATATGGAGGCGGTTTCTTGTGGCAAACGAATAACTGGTTTGCGCGCGGGGAGGTTCTATGGGGACGCGATGGAAGCAACTCCCTCGTAGAGCCAACGGCGAATGTGCAAGGCGGTTACCTCTTGGTCGGCTATAGGGTTCCCGATTCTCCTTGGCTACTGTTCGGCAAGTACGACACTTATGACCCGAACACGAAGGTTTCTGGCGATGTGTTCACACGCTACGCAATAGGGGCACAATATGGACTTAATGCCTCCACTCGTCTGAACTTCACCTATGAGACCCCTATCAGCCCAACGCGCTCTGAACAGTGGACACTCCAATTCCAGGTGCGATATTAATCAAGCAAGGCTGGGGAATTTATCCCCCTCCTCGTTAAGAGTAGCTCCAAAGGAGAAGGGTGAGCGCGCCGTTATTGTAGGCGTGCATCAAAATACATGGCAACAGTGAGCGCGTGTAGGCATAAGTGAACGCCATAATCATCCCGAAAATCGTGAGCGCGATAATCCCGCCCAGAAACTGAGGGTGAATCACGGCGAATAGATAGCCACTCACGAACGCGCTGAGCCAAAGATTGCCTGTCCTCTGCCACAAAACCCCGAACAGCACTCCCCGAAAGAGGAACTCTTCCACAATCGGGGCAAGCACCGCCGCCTGAACAAAAGTCCAGAGCCAATACCCTAAGGAAGCCCCCTCGCTAACCCGTTCTCCGATAGGGTTCGTCTGCTCCGCAGGGAGTGCGCTGGCAACCAGGGTCGTAATCACGATGGCTCCCAGCAAGAACGGTAAATAGGCGGAATAGCCCAGTATAGACGCGCCAACATCCCGCCAAAAACGCCCCTGAAACCAACGGACCTGGCTCCATTCCCCTTCTTGCTTCTGAACTGCCACCAGGAACCACAGCGGCACCACCACCGCCACCAGATAGCCTATCACGCTGGCATCGGGGATGCCGAATCGCTCTAACTCGCGCACAAGGAAGCCAATGTTGACAATCAGAAGCATAAAGATTACCAGCCCCCACAAAAGCGGGTCTAAAGCGAAGGGCGAAGCGTTTTCTAAGGGGCGTTCGGGAGCTTTCCAGAACTTTATGCCAAACCGCGAGAGGAACGGCAGAGCAATCAGAAACAGCAGTCCCAACAAGAACGCCAGCCCTGCGAAGGTGAAGACTGTCAGCAACATCGTGACCCGCACTACCCCTGCACGCAGCATAGCGTTTTCGACCTGCCGAGAGCGTTCGGTATCGCCCGCCTTGCGCCAAAGCACAATCTCAGCAAGTTGAAGCACAGGCTCGGGCACACTGGATTGCAATAGACGCAGACGCTCAGACACCTGCTCCGCTGAAATCGGTTCCGTTAGCACCGAACGCCAGACAGCGCTATACCAACGACGCTGGGTTGGCGAAAGCGTTTCTGAAGGGAGCGAGTCTAACTGGTCAAGCGCACCTGATATGCCCTCTGTGCCAAGATAACTATTGATGACGGCTTGGGTCAGTACCGATTCCCAGCTTTTTTGGTCTTCAAGACCGCTGAGCGTGGTAGATGCGAGCGAGGGCAAATAGCGATTCACGACAACCGCGTAGCGCGCCGAGAAGTTGATGAGCATTCCCGCATTCGCCTCACGCAGGTTGGTTGTACTGCCCCGCAAGTAGAGGTTGAGGAACACCGCCATATTGAGGAAAATGATAAGCGCAAAGAGGACAATCAGGAGCCACCAAGCATACCGAGCCGATTCGCGCATGGTCGTTTCTGGCGGAGGGTCTGGGATTCGAACCCAGGGTAGGGAGCTTAACCTCCCTACAACCGCTTAGCAGGCGGCCCCTTTCGACCACTCAGGCAACCCTCCGCCTCGCTGATTGTATTCTACCCGTTTTGTCGGCGTTTTGTCAAGAGTCTTGGAGGGGAGAGCGTTAAAGGCTTGACATCGCCCCCTCGAATATGCCATAATTTAGCCACGCTAAGGATTTATGGAGGAAAATAGCCGATGAAAACGGAAGTCCCACAGACGCTTACTGGTCTCACTCGCGAACAGATTGAGCAAGTTGCCCGTGCTAAAGGCGAACCTCAGTGGCATATCGAGCGACGCTTAGAAGCCTATGACCGCTTCGTCCAACTGCCCCTGCCCAGCCCGAAGCAGGAGGACTGGCGATACACCGATATCACGACGCTGCATTTGGAAGACTACCCGCCCGTTGCGTGGACAGGGCAAACGCCATCGCCCGCCCCTGCCGAACTGCCTCCCTTCCTCACCGAGAACCCCACCGTTAAGGTCTATCACCGAGTGGGGGAAGGGTTAGAGGTTCATCTGCCTGAGTCGCTCCAGCAGGTAGGAGTCGTGATTGCCGATTTGCACGAAGTTTTGCGCACCCAACCCGAGCGGTTAGAAAACGATTTAGGACGGCTCGCCCCTATCCCCGGCGATAAGTTCAGCGTTCTGCACACGGCAGGCTGGGATTCAGGACTGTACCTCTATCTGCCCCCGAACTGCACTGTGGAGGGCGTAATCGAAATCATCCACTGGTTCGAGACACCCGGTTTGCATATGCCCCACACGATGATAGTGGCAGACCGAAGCAGCTCGGCGAACATCGTGCAATCGTTCTTCTCACCCGACGAAGCAGAGATGCTAGTGGTTGGGGCGGTGGAGGTGTTCGCACAGCCTAACAGCGACCTGCGCCACACCCTGATGCAGAGAATGGGACGCAACACTCGCTTCATCACCAGCGTCGACTACGAGCAGAAGCGCGATAGCCGAGTGCTGTCGCTGGCGGTCGGGCTGGGCGCGAAGCTGGGGCGGTTCGTGCTCCAACACCTGATGACCGAACCCGGTGCCGAGGCGCGCCCGCTGGGACTGTTCTACGGCGACGATAACCAGCACCACGACTTCCGTACCCTGCAAGACCACCGCGTCGGCAACACGATGAGCGACCTGCTTTATAAGGGCGTCTTGGACGATTCGGCAGTCTCGGTCTTCTCGGGTATGATTCGCGTGCATTCAGGCGCACAACACACCGACGCTTACCAAGCGAACCGCAACCTGATTCTGAGTGGGGATGCCCAAGCCTATACGATACCGAACTTGGAAATCGGTGCGAACGAGGTGCGGTGTACCCACGGAGCGACCGTCGGACCCGTCCAGCCCGACGAGGTGTTCTACCTGCGCTCGCGCGGGTTAGACCCTGCCACCGCCGAGGCTCTGCTCGTGATGGGCTTCTTCGAGGTGGTGCTTCGCGAAATCAAGCCAGCCGACCTGCGCCTCTCGATCCAGAAACTGCTGGCAAGCAAACTCAAAGGCGACGCCCCGAAATACTTCATGGATCTTGCCGAGTTAGACGAAGACGAGGCGGAGCTGGTCGCAGGCTAATCTAATCGCACACTATGTTTAGTAGCACGGGCAATAATGCCCGTGCTACTTTTTTCTTAGCAGGAATCGCACTCCAACCATCGTATAATTCGAATATGCTCAAAGGCGCGCTGGGATATTGGCTGAGTTATTTAGGGCTACCTCTCCTGCTGGGGGGTATGGCGAGCCTGACCTACGCCCCTGAACCGCCCCCCCAACGCAAGGTCGACTTCGCCCGCGAAATCTTGCCGATTTTCAAAGCCTCTTGCTACCCCTGCCACGGTCCCGACCGCCGACAAGGGGGACTGCGCCTCAGCAATCGGGAGGAGGCGTTCAAAGGCGGTATCAGCGGACGCGTGATTATTCCGGGCGATGCCGAGAACAGCCTGCTCGTGAAGCGTATCAGCGACGAGGAACTCGGACCGAGAATGCCAAAAGGGATGACGGCGCTCCCACCAGACCAGATCGAACTCATCAAGCGGTGGATCAACGAGGGTGCGGAGTGGCCCGAGAACGCCGAGAATATCGTCCACTGGTCGTTTGTCCCGCCCCAGCGTCCCCCCATCCCCGAAGTGAAGAACAAGGCGTGGGTGCGCAACCCTATCGACGCCTTCATACTCCACCGACTCGAACAGGAAGGTTTATCGCCCTCACCTGAAGCCCCAAAGGAAGTGCTGATACGGCGCGTCTATCTCGATCTAATCGGACTGCCCCCCAGCCCAGAGGAGGTGGAGGCGTTCCTAAAAGACAAACGCCCCGACGCCTACGAACGCTTGGTCGACCGCTTGCTCGCCTCGCCCCACTATGGCGAACATCAGGCGCGTAAGTGGCTCGACCTCGCCCGCTACGCCGATACGGACGGGCTGGAGAAAGACCTGCGCCGTTCCATCTGGCGCTACCGCGACTGGGTCATCGACGCCTTCAACCGCGATATGCCGTTCGACCAGTTCACGATCGAGCAACTTGCAGGTGACCTGCTGCCGAACCCGACCCTTGCCCAGCGCATCGCCACAGGTTTCCACCGCAATACCATCCAGAACTTGGAAGGCGGGGTTGATCAAGAAGAAGCGCACTTAGAGAAACTCTATGACCGTGTGGAGACCACGGGGACCGTCTGGCTCGGATTGACGCTGAACTGCGCCCGATGCCACGACCACAAGTACGACCCGATTGCTCAAAAAGAGTATTTCCAGATGCTGGCGTTCTTCAATAACTCCAAGATTTACCCTGTCGGGGATGCAAGGGTCGGCGAGGAGAAATGGCTGGAAGCGCAGATTAAAGCACCTACCCCCGAACAAGAGCGCGAACTCGCCCGACTCGAACGACGAATCAGCGAACTGCGCCAACGCTACCCGAACCCACCCACTTGGCAGACCGCCTCGGTAGTATCGGTACAAGCCGAGCAGGGTACTCAGTTTGAGATTAATCCCGATGGAACCGTTTTGGCAAAAGGTGAAAACCCCGACTTGGAGGTCTACCACCTACGGCTGAGTGCGCCCCTGCGCCGAATCACTGCCCTCAAGATAGAGGCGATCCCCTGCGAGCAGTTGCCCAACGGCGGGAGTGGACGCGCCGACAGCGGGAACTTCGTGCTGGTGGGCGCAACGCTCCGAGTCAACGGTCAAACCGTTCCGATAGAGAGCGCAATCGCCAGCTTCTCGCAAGACGGTTTCGACCCCGCCACTCTTCTGAAAGAGGGTAACAAGAGCAACGGTTGGGCGGTTCACCCGCGCGTGAAAGAACCGCACGAACTGTGGCTGATTCTAAAGAAGCCCTTGATGCTCCATACGCCTGCACTCCAGCGCGCTCAAGGCAGTGGCACGCGCACCCTCACCGCTTCCACCCCACGACAAGCCGAGCCGACGCTCGAACTCACCCTGCGATTCGATTCCGAGCGATGGAAGAAGCATAGTCTGGGGCACTTCCGCATCAGCCTGACCGATTCAAATGCGGTGGAGGTGCGCAAGGCAGAAGACGCCCTCCGACGCTACGAGGCAAGCCTGCCCACGACCCTCGTGATGGAAGACAACCTTACCGACCACCCCTTGACCGCAACCGTGCGGATTCGGGGCATGTTCACCAATCGCGGTGAGACGGTCTCGGCAGGTACACCTGCTGTCCTGCACCCGTTCCCCGATGACCTGCCCCGCAACCGACTGGGGCTGGCAAAGTGGCTCGTCTCGCCTGATAACCCGCTGGTGGCGCGCGTGCAGGTGAATCGCATGTGGGAGATGGGCTTCGGGCGCGGGATTGTGGAGACCTCCGAGAACTTTGGCACGCAGGGCGCATTCCCCACTCATCCTGAACTTTTGGACTGGCTGGCAGTAGAGTTTATGGAGCGTGGCTGGCGATTGAAACCGATTTATCGCCTGATTGTCACCAGCGCAACCTATCGGCAGAGTTCACGCGTCACACCCGAACTGCTGGAGCGCGACCCGCTGAACACTCTCTATGCCCGTGCGCCTCGCTACCGACTCGATGCCGAGGTGATACGCGATAACGCCCTGACAATTGGCGGACTGCTCAGCCGAAAGGTCGGCGGACCCAGCGTGTTCCCGCCTCAGCCCGAAGGCGTGTGGAACATCCCCTTCAACTCCGACCGCTGGGTCACCAGCGAGGGCGAAGACCGCTATCGGCGCGGGCTGTACACCTTCTGGCGTCGCTCTGCGCCCTACCCGTCGTTTATTGCGTTCGATGCGAACTCGCGTGAGGCCTGTACCGCCCGACGCCCACGCACGAACACGCCCCTGCAAGCGCTGGTGCTGTTGAACGACCCTGTTTATATCGAGTGCGCTCAGGGGTTAGCAAGACGCATGCTCAAAGCGGGCAAGGGTGATTTGGAGCGGGGCATTCGGTATGGCTTCCGTGCCTGCACTGCCCGACTGCCCAATTCTGCCGAGACTGAACACCTTGTGCGCTTCTATCATCAGATGGTCGAGCGGTATCGCAACGCCCCCGACTCAGCGCGCAAACTCACAAGCACCGATGACCCCGCCTTCGCTGGGTGGGTGATGGTCGCCCATGTGCTTCTCAATCTGGACGAGACCATCAGTAAGGAATAAGCAGGTACACTAACGAAGGAGGTGTATGATGGCAATCTATCGAGGAGTGGTCAAAAATAGGACTGTGGTGTTAGAAGAGGCTCTTCCCTATGCCGAGGGAACGGAAGTGGTGGTGGCGATTTTTCCTTATCCACCGAAGGAGAAAGGCTCCCCTGTGGCTATCTTGGAAGCACTTGGGGGCACACTGACACCAGAAGAGGCGGAGCAGATTGCCCAAGCTGTAATGGCGTCGCGGAAGATAGACCCTGAAATGTGGGACAAACCCTAAGCAGAGAGTCCTACGAAAATGAAGAGCTATTTGATATTAGTCAGCAATGACCAAGCGTTTAGAAATATCGAAGGACTTATCATAGAAAACTGGATGGAGGTTGCACAATGAACCAGTTAGACTCTGAAGCCTTGAAACGAATCACCCGACGCCACTTTTTCAAAGTGTGTGGCTATGGTATCGGCGCGTTAGCCCTCAATGCGCTATTAGATGAGAAACTCTTCGCCTCCACACCTGCCAAAGACCCCCTCGCGCCCAAAGCACCACACTTCAAGCCGAAGGCGAAGCGGGTCATCTTCCTCTTTATGGCGGGCGCACCCTCGCAGGTAGACCTGTTCGACCCGAAGCCCCTGCTCCAACAGTACGATGGTCAACCCTGCCCCCAACACCTTCTGGAAGGGGAGCGGTTCGCCTTCATCAAGGGCACACCGCGCCTGCTCGGCTCGCCTTACAAGTTCCAAAAGCACGGGCAATCGGGGCAAGAAATCTCGGAACTGCTACCTCACATCGCAGGGATTGCCGACGACATCTGCATCGTCCGTTCGATGCAGACTGACCAGTTCAATCACGCCCCTGCGCAGATTTTTATGAACACGGGACACCAACTGCCCGGACGCCCCAGCATGGGTTCGTGGCTTCTCTACGGCTTGGGGAGCGAGAATCGCGACCTGCCTGGCTTCGTGGTGCTGATTTCGGGCGCGAACCGTCCCGACGGCGGGCATGCCTGCTGGAGTAGTGGCTTCCTGCCCACCCTCTATCAGGGTGTAGAGTTCCGCAGTCAGGGCGACCCCGTGCTGTATGTTTCTAATCCCGAAGGGATTGACCCCGAAACACGCCAACTGATGATCGAGGCGGTGAATGCGCTCAATCGGCAGAAACTGGTGGAGTATCAAGACCCCGAAATCGAGACGCGCATCGCCAACTGCGAGATGGCGTTCCGCATGCAGACCAGCGTGCCCGAACTGATGGATATCAGCAAGGAACCCGAACACATCCACCAACTCTACGGCACGACGCCCGGTAAGCCCTCCTTTGCCAATAACTGTCTGCTGGCGCGCCGACTGGTGGAGCGGGGCGTGCGCTTCGTGCAACTCTATCATCGTGGCTGGGACCACCACGGCACAGGCGAGGGCGACAGCATCGAGCAGGGTCTGCGTAGACTCTGCAACGAGGTCGACCGTGCCTCCGCCGCGCTGATTCTCGACCTCAAACAGCGCGGTCTGCTGGAGGACACACTGGTCATCTGGGGCGGTGAGTTCGGGCGTACCCCGATGAATGAGGGGCGCGGTGGCTCACCCTACAAAGGGCGCGACCACCACC
>FWWM01014458.1_pt1 | contig 12377 bp, 11 predicted proteins | sample 2228351 | NCBI WGS metagenome assembly FWWM01 (sample SAMEA103939774, study PRJEB20133) | metagenome | reverse complement strand
CACGAAAGGGGGCTTTGAATCACGGAAGGCACAGAAACGCCACGGAAGACACGGAACACGTCTTGTCGTCTTCTGTGCTTTCCGTGGCTCATTCTGTGCCTTCCGTGGTTCAAATTGAGCACAAAGCCAACAAGTCAGATATATAATCTCCCCGGGTCGACTTCCGTGCGCAGGACCCTCAGCTCGTCGGCCGAGGGCGGCTCGTTCTGAGCCACTGTCTGTGGAATGATCAGCTCAAAGCCCGTGTTCTCGATGACTTTCTCAATAGTTACGCCCGGATGCGTCGCCAGAAGCATCATGCGCTTGGTCTTGTCGTCGTAGCCCAGTAGAGCTAAATCCGTGACGACGCGGTAGGGCCCCGTCTCTTGTGGCAAGCCCGCCCGCTCCCGCGCCCCAGGACCGCTCAAATACCCCGGCGTCGTCACAAAATCTACTTTTTCAATAAAGCGCTTCTTCTCGTGCTTCATAATAGCGATGGTGCGCCAGCAGAGCGACCCGACATCGTTGGCCCCGCCGCTGCCAGGAAGACGTACTTTAGGTTTATCGTGAGGCCCGATCACGGTCGTATTCAAATTCCCATAGGGATCGATCTGCGCCCCGCCCAAGAAGCCGTATTCGATCAGCCCGCGCTGGGCCGTCTCCATCACGTCGCAGATCCCGGTGGCGACCATCGCCCGATAGAACGTGCGGGCCTCGCCCACAGCCCGCGGCAGGTCCTCAAGCGAAGCACCGATGCCGCCAAACTCGAAGATCGCGATCAAGTCAGGATTATAGAGCTTCTTCGCCAAAGAAGCCGCTAACATGGGAATGCCCGTGCCGATGAACGCCGTGCGCGCTTCTTTCATGAGGCGCGCGGCAATACAGATCATCAGTTCTGTGGGGCTGTAGTCGGCCATCTCTCTCACCGTCCCTTGTTGGCGCGCTTGAGCGCTTCTAAACGATCTTGTCCGATCAGATCCAAATACTCTTGATGGTCCTTCGGCCCGTAGACGTATTTCTGTAAATACTGGTGCGTCGTCTCTTCGGTCTCGGCAGCCTTGAGAAACTCCACTAAGTGCTCCTGATCGCGCTCGTAGCAATAGCACATCTCGCCGGGGTGCGATCCAAAGGGCGCGACGACCACAGCGTCGACCAAGAACCACGGGATGATCGTGCGCTCGGGATAGCGCTGAATCTCTTCAGTAGGGATGAGCTCTTCGGTGCTGATAATCAAACGTTTAGAAGCACGAGCCATCTCAAACGCAAACCCCGAAATCCCGTCGATCTGGGCGTTGCCGTACTTATCCGCACGATGGACGTGAATGATCCCCACGTCCAAAATGAGCGCGGGCAGAAGCGTGACGTGAATGCCCGTGAACGGGTCCTTGACGACCTTCGCTGAACTGTATTTGAGTGTGTCCGTGCCTAGCATCGACCTGACGGGGATGAACGGGACGCCCATGGCTGCGGCTTTAAAGCGCCAGGCCATCGCAGCGTTGCTCCACTCGACCACTTTCACTTTGCCGCTCTCGACAGCACGACGGAGTATATGCGACAGCCCCATCACTTCATACCCGACATAGGTGATATCCATGGCGTCGACCAAGCCCGCGGCGACGGGAAAGTCGATCTCCAGCAATCCTTGTCCAGCAAGACGCAGATGCTTCTTGCCCTGGCGCACCAATTCACGAACAATAGACATGGGGCAGCGCACCGTGCCGTAGAGCTCGACCCCGATATAATCGCCGTCTTTGATGAATCGTCGAACGGCCTCATGCTCGTCCATGACCTTGTCCCGCAGAGCCGGGGACTTGTTCTCCCTCATCCAACGCCGGAACTCTTCCACATCAGGCGGTTGCAAGAGCTCCTTCTGCCCGGATTCGATGATCTCCATACTACGCTCCTTGTGATTTTTTTATGATAGCTCTTGAGATAGAGTTCATCCATGACATTTCGCACATGCCCAGATGATGATAATCAAGGCCGGGGCTTATGACAAGGGCTTGACCCTGAAGACAGCAATGCCCTATGCTAGTAAACAGAAAGGAGGTCAACTATGGTGACTCGGCGTCGGTTCCTCCAAGCGCTAACCAGGAGCCTCGTCGTAGGGGCTCTGATGCGAACGCCCCTCCCCAAAGCCCAAGAGCGAGTTTCCCCCGTCTCGTTGGTGAAGACCCAAGATCGGCGTCACGGCGTGCGGGCGGCTGTCAGTCTGCTGAGAGTCAATACCCCATTCCAAGACAAAGAGATCATTCTTAAGCCCAACTTCAATAGCGCGCATCCCTTTCCTGGTTCGACTCATAACGACACGCTGATAGCCCTTATAGAGTTGCTCAAAGAGCATGGAGCGAAAAAGATCACCGTAGCCGACCGCAGTGGTATGGGCGATACCCGCCAAGTGATGGAAACCAAAGGGATCTTCGATTTAGCCGAAAAGTTGGAGTTTGAGGCCGTGCCCATCGATGAGCTGCCCCCAGAGGAGTGGGAGCACGTTGTGCTCGAAGACTCTCATTGGAAGCGGGGCCTGGAGATGCCCAAGCTCTTCAGGAACGCCCAGAGCATCGTGCAGACATGCTGTCTGAAGACCCATCGCTACGGGGGACACTTTACGCTGAGTCTGAAGAACTCCGTGGGCATGGTCGCGCGATACTCCGTCAAAGATGGCTATGATTATATGATAGAGCTGCACAGCTCGCCCTATCAGCGGGAGATGATCGCTGAGATCAATCTCTTATACAAGCCTGACTTGATTGTGCTCGACGGCTTGGAGTCGTTTGTATCAGGTGGCCCAGACCGTGGCGAGCTCGAAAAACCAGGGGTGATGCTCGCGGCGACAGATCGCGTGGCACTTGATGCTGTCGGAGTAGCGATATTACGACTCTACAAGACGACACCCCAAGTTGCACAAGGGAAGATCTTCGAGCACCCGCAGATCAAGCGAGCAGTTGAGCTAGGGCTTGGAGCGCGTGGGCCTCAAGAGATCGAAATCGTCCCCGCGCCAGACGACGAGAGCAAAGCGTTTGCAGCGCGGGTGCGGGAGGTCTTAGATCGGGGATAGTCCCCACACGTCTATGCCCACATGGGATGAGCTCCTCGAAAGGAGAAGTCGAAGATGTCTAAAGTGCATACGACAGATATAGGCAGGTTTCTTCAGCACTATCCGAAGCTGGCAACCGTCGTGACAGTAAGGGCCAAAGAGCGCGAGAATGCGCTGGCCATCGCGTGGCACGGCGCGCTCTCCTTTGAGCCCCCGCTCTATGGCGTCGCCATCTCCCCCAAGAGATTCTCTTATGAGCTGATCTTGGAGGCCCAAGAATTTGCGATCAATTTCCTGCCCATCGAGAGTGTGAGGCTCATCGCTGCGGTCGGCCGCACCAGCGGACGCGAGCTCAATAAATTCGAGAGATTCCAGATAAACACAGAGAAGCCTATCAAGACCCGCGCGCCTATCTTGCAGGATGCTTACGCAGCGTATGAGTGCAGGCTCGTCGCTCATCATACATATGGGGATCACGAATGGTTCGTGGGCGAGGTCGTCGCTGTCCATTATCTGAAAGAGGCTTTCGATGAACACGGGGTGCTCAATGTAGAGAAGATCAAGCCGGCTTTCTATATCGGAAACGATCTCTATGCTGAACTGGGGAAGATCGCGGTGCACCACATCGGGCGCGAGGAAATTCTGAAGTGAGCTCTCCGACGCAGTTATAGAAAGCTCAAGACTATGAAGCTCCGTCCGTATCGCCAGGAAGATTTGCCGGAACTTGTGCATCTCGTCAACGAGGTGTACAAAAGCTCTTATGAATTCATCCCCTACACGGACGAGAAACTCCACAAGGAGCTGAAAGACGCTCGAGCCGTCTATATCGCTACTGACGAGCGAGGTCGAGTCCGAGGGCTCGCCCGTCTCCACCGCGAATGGTATGGTGAGGAGATCAGGCTCTGTGTCCTGCCAGGTCCGGAACACCACAAGACTGAAGAACTTCTGTTGTCAGCCATCGAGCAAGAAGCCTCAAACGAAAGAGTCTCCACAGTGATCGATGTTGCCAATCACCAGCAGCTCAACTTCTTTATCTCCAAGGGTTATCAGGCTGAGAGCAGCTTCTATCAAATGATCGCCACGCTTGACGAGCCACGGTTTCTTCCCCCGTTACCCCAGGGCTACCATCTCCGCAGCCTCGGGCCCGACGAAGAAGAAGCTTTCGTCCAGCTTGTGAACACCGCTTATGAGGGTGAGCGGCTCCGGCCAGGGGCTTTCACACGGTGGAAGACGGAAGATCCGGCATTCACTACAGAGTGGGTCCACGTAGCTGAGTATAAGGGCCGCCTGGTCGCAGCGGTTGTCGCCCGAACTGATAGGGAATTCAATAAACACTATCACGCGAAGCGCGGCTATCTTGGCCCAGCAGCCACTCTCCCAACTCACCAAGGGAAGGGCCTAGGCAAGGCCCTCACGGCTAGAGCGATGAATTTCCTTCGGGAGCGAGGGCTCCAGCAAGTTTCCCTCTACACTTGGGAGGGGAATCCCGCAGCTGTGAGCGTCACACAGAGCCTCGGCTTTCGCGTCGGCCACCAATGGCAGATCCTCGCTAAGCCCGTAAGGCCACTATGATGATCGAAAAAGTGCTGTGAGCATTTGACACTGCAACTTCCGTTACAGTATGATATTCTACGCGATGGGGGCGAAGGGTCCCAAGCGCTCTGCTTGAGGAGGTGGAGCTGTGAGCAAGAAGGTATTATACGGAACGGCAGTGGCACTGTGCCAATGATACACCAGCGCGAGATCTTCAGTTACGCCAGAGGCGATGGCTACCAAGCGGTCGAGCTACCCTAGCGTGGCAAGGACAAATTTTCGTGGGAGTTATCAATGGTGATTTTGCTCCCTGAGGCTGGACGATTCGAAGAATTTGAGAGCTCGCTCGATGCCGCTCGGTAGGGAAGCTCTAAAGAAGTGTAACGCCCTAGTTGCAGGCACCGTCATTAACAACAGCTGAAGAGCTTTAGCTTCTTATCTCGTTTATCCCTTCGCTGGCCGAAAGTACAGAATATCGGTGATCTTGCCCTCGCGGTCTTTTTTGGGCTTCAAGACGGCTTCGACCTCTAGCCCGACACACACTTTCTCTGGTTCGATCTCGCCCAGCCTGTGCAAAAAGAGTGTTGTCTTGGGGCCAAAGCTCATGAGCGCAAAGATCTGTGGAGGCTCCAGACGATGGCCGGCTTTGTCGTAATGGGCGACGGTGAACGCGACGACGCAGCCGCGCTTGCTCACTTCTTTATACTCTGTCAGCTCCGCAAAGCAGTGCTCGCAATAGATCCTCGGCGGCACGTAGGTCAGATCACACTGAGCACAGTGCGCTCCTAAGATCTTGCCCTCGTCGCGCAGCGCCGTGAAGAACTGCTCACCGGCAAGACCAGTACTATAGTAATAGTGATCGGCCTCCATGTCACCCAGCCAGTGGCGGGCTTGTGTAGATTTTTCGATTCTCTCAAGCATATGGTGCTCCTTTTTCCCCTCACCCCTGCACCCCTCTCCCTCAGAGGGGAGAGGGGCCGGGGGTGAGGGCCTACTTCCGTCGCGGTCTAAAATACTTAATATCTAAAACCGAGCCGACGCGCTCTTCTTGAGGCTTCCACACGGGCTCGACGGGCATCCCGATCTGCAACTCTTCGGGCTTGACCTCCCCAAAGTAGTGCATGATCCCGCAGTGCGGTGGCGCACCGTCAAACGCCACCGTCCCCACTAAGATCGGTTCTTTGATACGATTAGCGTTCGTATCTATATACGAGATCGAAAACGTCTCGACGACGCCCGTTCCCGGCAGATAGACCCAATCCGTCGTGGGCCTAAAGCAGCGCTCGCAGAACATCCGCGGAGGCACGAGCACTCGGTCACAGTGGGCGCACTTGCGCCCGATGATCCTGCCGTTCTTGAGCTCTTCCAAAAAGCGACTTATGGCCGTGCCCGCGGCCCAGGCGTACTTGGCTGAAACTTTCGCCCGAACATGGGTGATGCTCTCCAACTCGTCAGCCTCCAAGCGCCGCCCCCTTGGGTTGAGCGGCGGCCCAAACGCTCCCTTCTGACTTCTGACTTCTGACTTCTGATCTTTGGCCATCGTTAGCGCCTCCTCATCACGATCACTGCGCTGAATTGCATCAGATCTCCCCAGGCTTGGGCGACCCCCGTGCGCACCTCTTTCTTGACTTGGCGCGGCCCAGCTTGGCCCGACAGCTGCCAGTAGAGTTCTCCAATCTTGATCCCCAACGTCGCCGCAATGGGGTTCCCCACACCCAACAGCCCGCCGCTGGGACAGACGGGGAACTCTCCGTCGCGCTGGGTCTTCCCTTCGCGGGTCATAATCGCGGCCTCGCCGGGATCGGCCAAGAGCAGCCCCTCCAAATGCTGCAGCTCTTTGTAATCAAACGGGTCATACGGCTCAGCAAAGTCTATCTCTTTTCTGGGGTTTTTAATGCCGGCCATCTCGTAGGCCATCTTGGCAGCCTTGGCGACGAACCTGGGGAACGCCAAATCCCTATTGGTCCACATCGTCGTATCGATGCACCAGCCGACCCCGTCGATCCAGACGGGCGTGTCCGTGTGCTCATAGGCGACGTCCTCGCTCACAAGCACAATGGCCGCAGCGCCATCCGATGGCGGGCTAATATCTAATCTTCGCACGGGCAGGGCCATCGGCTCGGAGTTCAGCACGTCTTCTACAGTGATATGGGGATCGGCCAGCTGCGCACAGGGATGCCCCACGGCGTTGCGCTTGTTCTTGACAGCCACCAGCGCGATGTCTTCATAGCGCACGTTATATTTATACATATAGCGCTGCATCTCCATGGCGAAGATCCAGACCAAGTTGGGCTTGAGAGGCCTATCCAAGATGGGGTCCCAGATGTGGGCGAAGGCGCTCTGCGCATGGGGCTGGACGGAAGACATCTTCTCTTCGCAAACGACTAGAACTCTCTTAAACATCCCCGAGGCGACGTGCCACCACCCGGCAATGGGCGCGAAGACCGCCGTGCCCCCGCCGGTGAAGACGCGCATACAGGGCTTATTTGTTCCCCCAGCGCCATCGAGAAGCCACTCGCCCTTCTTGTGCACGCCGTCGAACGCATCGGGAGCTGAGCCCAAGACCACCGCGTCGATATCCTCGAGCGTGAGCCCGGCTTGGTCGAGAGCCATCTTCGCGGCCTCCCAGGCCATCTCCTTGCCGGTCTCTTGAAGCCTCCGGGCGAAGATGGTCATCCCCGCGCCGATGACCGCCACGTCCTTTCTGATCTTCTTCAGATCCATAGTGCTTCTCACCTTCAATCCCTTCGAGCAAAGACAGCGACCGCGCCCGTCCCATGCGGAACCCCGCGCCACGATTGGGCAACCCCGACGCGCGCATTGGGCACTTGTCTGATCCCGGCCTCACCGCGCAACTGCAGGACGATCTCTAAAGCACGCTGCAGCCCCGACGCTTCTATTAAGTCCCCACACCCCAGCGAGCCCCCACTGAGATTGACCTTGAGCTCACCCTCTTGCCCCAACGCCCCCGATTGCGCCAGCCAGCCCGCCTCCCCAGGGCGCGCACAGCCCAAGGCCTCTAAGTGCTGGAGTTCTTTGAACGCAAAGCGATCTTCGACTTCGATGACGTCAATCTGGCGTCGCGGGTTGGTGATCCCAGCAAGACGGTAGGCGATCTGCGCCGCGCGCCGCACATAGCCCGCATCAGGGCTGCGCGCCGCAATCCAAGGGGATTCACAAGACCAGCCAATCCCCTCTAGATACACCAACGGCTTCTTCGTCACGCGCTTGGCGATCTCTTCGGCCGCCAAGACGAAGACAATACACCCATCGGCCCGCGAGGCGATCTCCCAGCGCTTTAAGGGGGTAAACGCATAGCCCGAATTATATATCTCTTGCAGTCCAAGGCGCGCTCCGTAGGGCGCTAGGGGGTTCAGCAGAGCCTGCCGCCGGTTATGGACGGCCACAAAAGCACACTGCTCTTCGGTCGTTCCCGTGGCGTTGAGGTAGAGATTCATCTCCAAGCCCGCAACATAATAGGGGTGTACTTCGCGCTCCGCCGAGAGCGGGCGCTCATAGATGGGATCGAACGCGAGCTCGACGACATGCTCATACGTCAACAGCTCAGAGATCTTGCTGTGCGCTTCCACGACGACGATGTTGAACATCCCCGTCTTGATCTGCATATAAGCCGTCGCCAACCCCTGCAACCCGTCGCCGCAGACGGTCATCATCGGGCGCAGCACCCCGCCCAACTGATCGGGGGTGAACTCGTCGAAGATCGAAAAGCCCTCCCAGAAGTCTTCGGCGCACGTAACGAAGCTATCGACGTCGCGTCGCGGGTCTATCTGAGCGTCGGCGTAGGCCTTGACGGCGGCGTCGTAGATGAGCTCCTTCCAGTTGACCTCCGGGGTCTGGCTCGTAAATGCTGTGAAGCCAACCCCCAGAACAACCACATCGCGCATGGCTGCCTCCTTCGCGCGTTTTTCGGCTATCTTATTATAGCGAGTTTGGGGACGACAATACCAGATCGAGAATAAACAAAGAACCATCTGAAGACAATGCTCATGGTCATCTTTGAACCTGCGCTGAGTCATGGTGTGCCTCCAGAGAAGGCCCTACAATCAAAAAACTCATAGAGATGAAGGAGGCTCTTCTCATGAACATGCAGCAAGTTGCCAAGGCGATGGAGCGGGTGGGCATCCCCAGCCGGGATGCGTATGATCTGCCCACAAGCGAAAAGCGCTTCCCCGACGGAGCGCAGTATAGAATGGAGATCTCGGGAATCGAGCGCGTGAGCGTGCTTGAGGCGCTGATCGACGAGAGCGAGAAGCGCAAGATGCCCATCCACCGAATTATTTCGGTCGTGATGGGCGCAACGCTCCTGGACAAAAAAGAGCTGAAAGAATTTGCCAAGCTCGCCGCAGGTGCCAAGCTCGAAGTGATCTTAACCCCGGGGCCGCGCTCGGCGTGGGATACCGGACGGCAACTCGTTACACCTGAGGGGAGCTTGTCGGGGTTGAGATTCCGTGGTTCAGATCAGTTGCGCTATGTGATCTCTGATATCTTTCGAGCCATCGAGCTGGGCTTTCGGGGCTTTTTAGTGATCGACGAAGGATTGTTATGGTTGCTCAATGAACTGAAACAGAAGGGCGACATCCCCAAGGACGTCACTTTCAAAGTCTCGATCTATGCGGGGCACGCCAATGCTGCTGGGGGCAAAGTCTTGCAGATGCTGGGCGCGGGGACGTTCAATCCCATTGCAGATTTGTCATTGCCGCAGCTGGCTTCGATCCGCAAGGCGATCGACATTCCAATGGACCTGCACATTGTGCTCACGGAATCGTTCGGCGGATATTTGAGATTCTATGACGGGCCAGAGATGGCCCGGGTCTGTGCGCCGTGTTATTTTAAGATCGAGCACGGGCCAGCGTGTGCTGCTGGGCCGGGGGCGCTCTATAAGCCCTGGACGAGCCCGCAACTCTTAGCCGAGATGGCCCGCGAAAAAGTGAAATACGCCCAGATCATCCACGAGCTCATTCAAGAGAACTATCCCGAAGCAATAATGTCCAAGCCGGGAGCGAAAGATTTAGCGATCCCCAAGCCGTAATGCTGTGCGCAAGCCAAACCCACTGAAAACAACAAGGAGGAGATATAAATGTCACCCCAAGCACAACAGAAAGCCCAACAGCCCGAACGGCAGAAGATCACCATCCCCAAGCTCTATGAGATGAAAGCCAAGGGAGAGCCAGTCAGTTGGCTGACATGCTATGACTACCCCACGGCGCTCTTGATGGACCGCGCCGGTATCGACATGATTCTCGTCGGTGATTCCCTGGGCATGACTGTGCTCGGCTACCCTACGACCCTGCCCGTCACCATGGACGTGATGATCACTTTCACGGCAGCTGTCTGCCGCGCCGTCAAGTACGCGTTTGTCATCGGGGATATGCCGTATATGAGCTATCAGATCTCTCAAGAAGAAGCGATCCGGAACGCCGGGCGCTTTATGGCTGAGTGCGGCACCGATGCTGTGAAATTAGAAGGCGGCGCACGGATGGCCCCTGTGGTCCGAGCGATCAGCGATGCGGGCATCCCGGTGATGGGGCATATCGGGCTGACCCCACAATCAGCGTCACAATTGGGCGGCTACAAAGCCCAAGGGCGCGACGCTGAAACAGCTAAGAGACTGATCGCTGATGCCGAAGCCCTCGAAGAAGCCGGAGCATTTGCGATTCTGTTAGAGTGCATCCCCGCTCCAGTAGCAAAGATTATCCATGAGCGCGTTAAGATCCCTGTCTACGGCTTAGGAAGCGGCAAAGACGTAGACGGCCAACTGATGATCGTCCACGATATGATCGGGATGTTCGAGGGCTTTACGCCCAAGTTCGTTAAACGCTACGCGAACGTAAGCCCGATCTTGCTCGAAGCCTTCTCCCAATACCGAGAAGAAGTCAAGGGCAGGAAATTCCCCCAACCGGAGCACTGCTACAGCATGGCTAAGGGGGAGCTGGAGAAGCTCATCAAGATTTTACAGAAAAGATAATCTATGGGCAGCACCCCTTCCTGGACTCTTCTAATTTCTGTGCCTCGACCACGGCAATCGCAGCGAGATTCACAATATCTTTGACTTCGTGGTAGCGCTGCAGCACGTGAGCGGGCTTGCGCGTCCCAATCAAGATCGGGCCGACGATCTCCGCGTTGGCCAGACACTGAACTAACTTATAGCTGATATTGCCTGACTCCAAGTTGGGGAAGATCAAGACGTTGGCGGGCTCCTTGAGCTGATTGAACGGATACCCCCCGTTGAGGATCTCGGGGATGAGGGCGGTGTCGGCTTGCATCTCCCCGTCGATGACCAACTCCGGCGCGCGCTGGCGCACCAGCTCTACCGCACGGCGGACGCGCTCCGTGCGGGCGTGGCGCACGCTGCCAAAGTCAGAGTAGGAGAGCATAGCGATGCGCGGCTCAATATTGAAGTCTTTTGCCAGCCGCGCCGTCAAGATCGCGATCTCGGCCAACTTCTCCGCATCGGTCTCAACGTTCACGGTAGCATCGGCAAAGAGAAGGACCCGATTCTTCACCGTGACCAGATACGCCCCAGCGATGGTCTGGCAATCGGGGCAGGTCTTGATGACTTGCAAGATGGGGCGCAGCCCTTCAGGGTAGTGGAAGCCCAACCCGGCGATCATCCCGTCGGCGTCGCCCAGCTCGACCATGACCGCAGCAAAGTAATTGGGGCGCGTAATCAGCTCGTGGGCCTCATTGAGCGCCACGCCCTTGCGACAGCGCAGCTCGTAGAGTCTTTGGGCATAGCGCTCGCGCCGCCAGTCCGTGCGCGGATCTACGACCTCGATGCCGTTGAGATTGATCCCAAGCTCCGCAGCGCGGGAGCGGATCACCTGGGCATCCCCAAGCAGAATGGGCTTGGCTATCCGCTCAAAGACCAACTGATTGGCCGCGCGAATCATCTTCTCGTGTTCGCCTTCGGCAAGCACGATGCGCTTGGGGTTGGACCGAGCCTTGTTGATGATGATGCGCATCATCTCCCGGGCCTTGCCCAGCCGCGCCTCTAGCTCTTCTCTATACTTCTCTAGATCGATCGAGATGCGAGCGACGCCCGTATCCATGGCGGCTTTGGCTACAGCGGGCGCCTCCCACAAGAGCACCCGGGGATCCAACGGCTTGGGGATGAGATAATCCGGCCCAAAGTGCAACGACTCCACGCCATAGGCCTTGACCACTGAGTCGGGGACATCTTCTTTGGCCAGGGCGGCCAAGGCATAAGCCGCGGCGACTTTCATCTCCTCGTTGATCTGTCTGGCATGGACATCCAAGGCCCCGCGGAAGATAAAGGGAAATCCTAAGACGTTATTGACTTGGTTGGGGAAGTCGCTGCGCCCGGTGGCGACGATGGCATCGGGGCGGGCAGCTTTGGCCTCAGGGTAGGGGATCTCGGGATCGGGGTTGGCCATGGCGAAGATGATGGGCTTTTTGGCCATCTTCTGGAGCATCTCCTTGGTCACGATATTGGGGCCTGACAGCCCCACGAAGACGTCGGCGTCCACGAGCGCTTCCGCGAGGGTGCGCGCCTTGGTCTTGGCCGCGAACTCGGCCTTGTAGGGGTTCATGCCCACCTCGCGCCCTTGATAGATTACCCCGTGGGTATCGCACATAAGAATATTCTCTCTCTTGGCCCCCAGCAGGACATAAAACTTCGCCGTGGCGATAGCAGAAGCCCCCGCCCCACTGAAGACGATCTTGACTTCAGAGATCTTCTTGTTGACCAGCTCGAGGGCGTTGAGCAGTGCCGCCCCGGAGATGATCGCCGTGCCGTGCTGATCGTCGTGAAAGACGGGGATGTTCATCTCTCTCTTGAGGGCCTCTT
>FWWM01014437.1_pt1 | contig 12392 bp, 19 predicted proteins | sample 2228351 | NCBI WGS metagenome assembly FWWM01 (sample SAMEA103939774, study PRJEB20133) | metagenome | reverse complement strand
AAGATGCCCAAAGACCAGTAGATGCAACATGAATGGCGATAAGACACCATTTGATGTAGAAGAAGCACCTCATCCTGATGAGGTCAAAGATGCAGCCGATATAATTCACTACATCGTTTTGAGAGGTAATAGATTCTATTGCACAACCTGCCATAGTCATGATTGCCAAAATATCATTCCAATAGATACAACCTACCACGCTCAATGGCGTCGGCGACTCCACGATTTGACGAAGGGAAAATCCTAAAAATTACGCTCAATTTCTACAAATAAAGATATGTTGATATCTATTTGACAACTTTTGCCATTCGTCAAGTGTCAATATTTTCGAAGTGCGGCACACGTGGCATGACAGCGGCACGCTCAGCGGCACAAAAATTTGACGATGCGGCACGCTCAGCGGCACGCTCAAAGTGGAAAAAACCGCTATGTCACCCTTTATGTCGTCCAAAATACGTCATAACAAGCACAAAATACACTAAAGCATAAGTTCTAGAGGATATAGATTTACGACATAACAATCTGACCATCAAAACCTATGACGTAAAAAAGGCCGCAGGTGGAGCAGAAGACCTTTTTTCAAAGGCTGAACGCGCCCCGCGCCCGCAGGGCGCGCCGCTTGCTGGGTATCACTTGAAGTTATAGCGCGCTCTCCTCTTGACTATCAGTTCAACCTTGCGCGCTTTGCTTAGCGGCCTGTAGACCACTGCAAAAAAGGCTATCTTCTTACGCAGCTGCCGCTTTGTGCAGTGCACTTTCAGGTCGTCTTTTTGATAATAGGATTGCAGCCTGTGACGTAGAATGCTGCTAATGCCTGCATAAATGAGCGTCCCCGGCTGTTGTAAAAGTAGTAATTGCCGGGCTTGTTCGCTACCAGTGCGACGTTTTCAGGTGTAAATGCCTTCAGTCCTTGCGCGTCTCCAAATGGCTGTCAATCCTGCCATGGGCGCGGTCGATGCACTTCTCTAGCCGCTCAAGACGCCAGCGCACGTAAGCAATGACTGACGCTGCAATCACGCCGCCACTGACGCCGCCGCTGATTAGTTGGGTTGCAAGGTCTTCGAGCGCGTCAGTCCACCAACCTTGTCAGCAGTTCAACGATGTCGGCTAGTTCCTGCACTTCAGCCTTGAGCGATGCAATAGTCGTGGCCTGTCCTGCTCTGGTCTTGGCACTCTTTGCCCTTTTCCTTGTGTCTGAAACTATCGGCCTAACCATGACTACGAAGCACTCCCGTGTCCATGACTTGAAACGACCTGCTCTATGGTCTTGCTGTAATACTGCATCTCTGCAACCTGCAAAACAGTGCTGCCGGCGTCTGTGCGCTTGACTCTGACATAGCGTGCAAGCGTGGTGTTAAAGGCATATTCCTTGTAGGCGTTGGCCGCTGGCTGCGCTGTCTCTGACAGAACTTCCGTCCATGTCGCAGCGTCGCGGGATACCTCTATTACATGGTTTGTGGGTCGGTTGTTCGTGTGCCAATAGATGCGGCAGCCTGAAACAAGTTTGTCGCTGCCAATGTCACCGTAGATGTTGGGCTGTGCTTCTGGTGCACTTAGCCAATAGGTCGCCGTGTTGCCATCTATTACGTTTCCTTGCTGGTTTTCTACCTCCACAATGGCGTAAACGTCGCGGCTTGTTTCGTCGGTGTAACCGGAAATATAGCCCGTTTTGAATGTGTTCGTGCCGTCGTAAACGTCAGAATTTGACATTTCTATCTCTCCTCTGTTGCTTACGTTGCCGCCGCTGTATTCTATAAGAACTCTGTCGCCTGATGCCAGAGTTATTGCGCTTGCAAATGTCGCAGTGTAATCTGCGAAGGTTGTAGTCAATGCTGAAATATCCATAAGGGCTACTGACCCTTTTATCGTGTCTGCGCTGTCTCTGACTGTTACCGTTATTGTGCCGGTTGGCGCTCCTACTTTTCTCAAACGCCATGTCACCTTTTTGATTTTCTTGCCTATCAATGCAGAACTAGCGCCGAGTTTGAAGCCTATTCTTAGATACTGGGCAGCACCAAACCAAGGAACTGTCCCAGTTGCTAGCATGGATGCCGCTATTTCTGTCCCTGTCGATGATGCCACAGCAGCACTAAAGGCGGCATAGTCAGCCACCACGGCTGCCGGCATTTTGACCTTGTTGAATCCTACGGCTGCCTGTATCATGTCGTTGATTTGTGCTTCTGTCAATCCACCCCAACTCAAGCATGTTCACCTTCGTATTCTATTTCCCAATAGGTGATGCTGATTAGATAGGTCACTGTCGATGCTGGCGCTGTCGGCACTTGCACAAAGGCTGTTATTTCGTCGTCTTGGTCAATCTGCGGCGCTTGGTCAGGGTCGCTATGGGGCGCGGTGCTGAAGGACTGAAGGTCAGGCAAACCATCAACAATAGTGTGCTCGCCTGCTCGCACTGTTATTTCGTTGTCTACGTCGTGTGCTGTTGCATTGATGGCAATGTTTCTGATGGCTGCGCGTTTCTTCAACCGGATCGGGTTTGTCGGCGTGACCTTGCCAGTGCTTGAAGTCGTGACCGTAATTTTGAGAGTCACGACGCTTTCGGTAATTGGAATTGCTTTTCTTGCTGCCATGCTCTCACCTCAACCCTAGACCTAGTCGATTCTTCTTTGGGTCTGTTACCGAGTCAGGCTTGCCTGCCGGCTTGCTGGTGCTATCGGTCTTTGCGCCGCTAGTGGTTCTTGTTTTCAGTATCCGCTGCCTTATTGCTGCAAGTGCGACCTCATAGCCGGGGTCGCCGGGCTTCAAGGGCGCTGGCGCTTTAACGACCTGCTGGTCAGAGTGCTTGACTGTCCCTGTCTGAATGACGTTCTGTGCGGTGCTGCCTGCGCCTGTAGGCAAGGCCTCTACAAAGAATCTCTGCCCCGTCAAGAATGGGCCGGGCGATGTTCCCGGCACTTCAAAGACGCCGCCAAATACCTGATTCACTGGGTCGCTAAAAGCGCCTGCTGCGGCATTGAAAATGCGTTGTTGCTGCTTTGTCACAGGGTTTGTCTTTTCTTTGTGGAAAAATATCGGCACTTCAGCAAAGGGCGAATTGAAGGGATTTATGAAAAATCCCGACGGTATCTTTTCGCCGGTTGCTAGTGACTCTGCCGCTATTTCTGAGCGCTGCGCTATCTCTGTCGCGCCTGCATCGAATTGTCCAGTAGGCAGGCCGCCGCTGCTCGCGCCACTTGTCAGGCTGTCAAATACAGCGCCAGTGCCGCCGCTTACTGAACTGCCGCCGCTTACTGAACTGCCGCCGCCACCAGTGCCTGCAAATCCTAGCATGCGACCGTCGCGCCCTCTAAAAAAGAGAAAATACGCAACGACGATGCCGCCGAATATCAGGCCGCCAATTATCAAAGGTGCATTTCTCATTTTGCTCTACTCACCACATACAGCGTGCCGCCAATCAGAATCAGTGCTATAAACCCGATAGCGATTAAGCGGCCTAGGTTCTTGTTGTCTGGCTTGCCGTCGCCGTCGCTGTCTTGGCTCAGGCCGAGAGGGTCAGTAATAGCCAGCATTGCCTCTCCTATCGTGTCGCCTACTTCCTTCAGGCCTTCGTTTATCAGTGCAGCTGCGCCAGCGCCTGCTGCACCTGTCGCGGCTATCTGCGCGGGCACTTTAAAGTCCGAAGGCTTCAATCCGCCGCCGCTTTCCCTTCTTGATGGGCTGCCGCCGTTGTTGCTGTCGCCGCTTGTCAGAAAGTTAGGGAATTTGCGCGGTGGCGATGGTGGCGGGCTGCCGCTTGGGGCTTTTTCCTTCGCGCCTTCTGGCTTGCCGCCTCCTTCAACTATCTTCTTTGCGGCTTCTGACTGCTGTTGCATCACTGACTGACTTTTGCCGCCGCTGAAAAGGTCGCCAAAGAATTGCAGCACGTCAAAACCTGCCTTGACTGACGCGGCGTCAAGCTGCTTCGCCGTTTCACTCTGCGGCAGTTCAATTTCTGGCAGGCCTAGCGCTTTCGCTGCAAAGCCTGCTTCAGGCAGCGTAAATCCAAAAAGTTGGATGGGCGCGCCTGAAACTGTATCAAATTGTGTGCTAGGCCTCAAAAGCGGCCTAGGCGCGAAGATTGTTGACATGGCGAAGGCCTCGACTTATACGCGCCTGCGCTCAGCCCATGACAACAGTTCTTCGTGCAGCATCACGACTTTGCTGGTTCCTGTTGGTGTGCCTACGTTGGCCTTGAACTTTGCAGCGCCCTTGCTCAGTCCTCTCAGGTCAAGCATGCCAAGGTCTTCGTAGTCGTTCATGACGATGCCTTTGAGCGTCCGGATCAGGTCAGTCGTGGTGCTCACTTCAATCTCGCCAAGGCCTGTCTGGTTGCCAAGTCCAAGCCCTAGCCTGTCGTCTTCCTGCGCAGCTGTCCAGCTCCATTCGTCTTCAATATCCAGAGCAGGAATTTTGGTCATAAAGTCGCTTATGATGGTGTTGCTACGTGCACCGTTGTCAATGGCTTCAATCATCGTCCTGCGAAGGATGTTGCCGGTTGGCAGGTCAACTTCATACTTGAAGCCAGATGCTGCGGTCAGCGTCTTCTCTGTCTGCGACTGCGCAATGAAAAGGAGGTTTTCAAGGTCTTTGCCAAAGAGTTTCTCTTCTACTTCCTTTTCCATTGTTATCAGTTCAAGGTATGGATACAACGTGCAACTGTCAAGTGTCGTGTTGCTTGCAAGGTCAGTGACTGCGTTGGTGTTGACCTTTAGGTTCACACTGGATACTTTGTGCGCAGGCAGCAGTGCATCGATGGTCGATGGGTGATTGTTTGGAAATGAAGGCTTGGTGCAAAAGTCAAACGCTGCGAATGCGGCAAACTTTTGGTCGCTCTGGCTTGCAGTTGTGACCGTCCTGTAGCGCGTTGGCACTTTGCCAAAGTAGTCAAAGATGTTCAGGTAGTGCAATTTGGCAAAATTGACTACCCTTGCAGCCTTGCCTGCCACTTCGACGGACACGTCGCCGATGATGCTCATTGGGTTGTCAGCGTTGAGGACCGGTGCGCTGGCGCCGGTGTCATACTGCCCTTCAAGTATCAAGCCTATCTTCTTTATCCACCTGTCCTGCGGGATTTCGATTTTGAGGCCTGACTTGCTCAGGTTGTTTGCGATGTCGAGCGTGTGCTCGCTATCGTTGAGGGTCAGCCTCTCGACTTTCACTAATGGGCGGGTGACCAAGGGTTGGAAAAACCTCCTAAGCCATCACGCCGACACGTCTTGCTACAGCAATACCAACGACTACGCCGAAGACGACGACTCCGAAGGTAATGCCGATTTCTTTGCCGGTCATTAAATACTACGGCAAAAGGCTATCTAATCATACGAGGCAAGAATCTGCTGCACACGTTCCACGACTTGTTTCAGAGACTTTTTGACTTTAGCCTGAATCTGTTTTTCAAGTTCAGACAGGTCATGGCCTGTCTGCTTGGCATGGCGCTGCAGGTCGGCCAGAGTCCAGAAGGCCTTGCCGCAGTCGGGGCAGCGAATAGGCTTTTTCTTGGCGCTCAAATTTTCAGGCCTCCCACGACAATTTTTGCCTGCGGCTCTTTCGTGTTTCTGTAAATAAACGACCTGAGCGGCAGCTGCGGCGCTTCTTTGTAGAATCGCCTCATTGGAGAATTGGGGGGCAAAAATAATTCGACTTCAGTGCCAATCAGGCTGCGCAAATAAAGAACGTCAGTCGGCACGTCAAGCATGAAACAAAAGCGATGCTGCGCGTTTGAGATTAGCGCCTTATGGTTTTCGGCAGGTCGCTGAAAGATGCACGTGTATGATACGTTGTCATTGCCCTTTTCTGCAACTAATTCGTGCAGCCATGGTGGGATTCTGTGAGCATTGTTAAACTTGTGCACTTCGTCAATGACAACATGACAATCATACTGCGCGTTGGCGAATCTGCAAAAGGCGTCAAATTCTGATTCTGGTGCTCGCCTGACAAAGCAAGGGCTAGTCTTTATCTGGCTGACGCTGCGCACGCTGCCGGACATGACTAGGCGCTGCTGCTCCGGGGTCATGCGCTGCTGCAGCAGTTCTTCGACGATGCGGCCTTTTGCATCCCATACCAGCAGAGGGTAGTGGCCTAGCAGCGGGCGCACTATCTGGTTTGTAGCGGTGAAGGTCTTGCCGTTCCAGTGCGCGCCAAAAAATACGCTGTTCTCCGTGCCTACCTCAAAGTCAAGGTGAAATTTGCCGTCCCGGATGTAGAGAAGGTCGCTGCCACTCATGGCTTTTGCACGTATGCTTCTAACTCTGCGCTCAGTTGCGCCAATTTCTTAAAGTTCTCTGCATCTTCAGGCGTGTTGAATTTTGCTTGAAAGGTGTAGATGGGTTTGCCTTCTTTCAATGGCTCATTTTCATACACGACCAGCGGCGCGGGCACTGTCTTGGCCAGTTCTGCCAGTTTCTTTGCTTTTCCGATTATGGCTGGATTGAACATATTGCTATTTGTCTACCTCAATTTCTCTGCGGTGTCTGGGTCAAGCGCGTTTTGCGACCTTTCGGGCGGCTGCACCTTGCCGTCGTCGTTTTGCTTCTTTCTGCCAAAGCCGCCTTTGATGTCGTCAATGATGCCAAAGTGCACAAGCGGCGGCATTGCAAGACCGATAATAGTGCCTGCAATGAGCATGGCCTTTTCAAGCCAGCCGGGAAATTCCCAGTTGTATTTGATATGAGCAAGCGCCCACTGCTGCGCTAGCATCGCAGTGCGCTCTATCTCTTTTTCATGCACCTTGCCGTCGCCGCCGACTACCTTGATTTTAACAAGGTCTTGCACTGGCGGGATGCCTATCATGGCATACATGCTGTGCACTTCATTGAACATCGAATAATAAGTAAGATAGAGTCGCATGTATTCCGGGCCTTGCATCAGTTCTTCAATGTTCTTGTATTTTGCTAGGATGGGATTTTCTGCCGGTGGCTGTCCTGTCTGCTGGCCTGCTGGCGGTGACGGAGATCCTCCGTCTGTCGCTTGTGGCGGTTTGCCTTCAGGCATCATCGCTTCTTTTGGTGCTGCTGGCGGCGGGATTCTGAATGAAGTCTTGCCAGCGCCTACGGTGCGGCTGACCTCTGACGGTGGCAGGCCTGCCGCTTCATTGGCCGCGCGCATGGCCGACTTGAACTGCTTGCAGACGTTACCATAGGGCACTTCATAGCCCAGGTCTTTTGTCAACTGTTCTGCCACTGCATGGCCGACGCGCTGTCTTGTCTTCTTATCAGTAAAATCAGCGCCTTCTTGTATGGCCTTGACAAGCGCCTGCCGAATCCTCTCGGATTCTGAAGGGTTATTATCACTGGCTGGCATTGTAGCTGCTGCTGGTTCTTCGTTGCTCATTCTCTTTTTCCACCTTCTTCTTTGCATACAATACGGCCGCGACGCTCAGGCCTGCTGCCAAAATGACAAGGCCAACGATAATATAGACGCCTGTGCCGATTGCATCTTTTGTTTTTGCTGCTGCCCCAGAAGGGGTTGGCGGCGCTGCTGGCTTGCTGCCTTGGCTAGAAGTGGGAACATTGCCGTGATTATTTCCTTCCGCCTTGGTCTGGCCGCCTTGGCTGCTTGCTCCGCTAGCGCCGCTTGCTTCTGTCGGTGTAGACATTATGAAAAAAAGAAAAGAGGGGGCTTAAGTAGACGCGCTACTTTGTTGCCTGCTTGTCGTCGTCAACGGCCTCGGATGCAGTTTCCTGCGCCCTAGTGCTGCCGATGGTCTGAATCGCCCTTGTGAAAAAGAGGAAGGCGAAAGGGGCAATGACAGCAGCGACACAGCCGCCAACAATCAGTTCGATTGTTTCCATGTCAACGAGAGACAGGGGCAAGGGGCTTAAGTAGGCGTTTCTGTCGGCGCTGCCTGACCTGTGACCATTGTTTAGCAGGTTTCCACGCGGTAGTTTGATGGCAGCAGGGGCAGCGCGTGACTTTTGCAGGATAAAGGGCTTTGCACTGGCGGCAATACCGATAGCCTTCGGAGTAGCGCGGCTGCACATCGACGCCAATAGCAAAGCGCGGGCAGTTGCCGTTGCAACTCATTGCCGCTTTGACCTCCTAATCTTCTTTGCTGCGCAGCTGGCGTGAGTAATGCGGCAAAATGACAACCCTTTGTTAACATACCACATCATCTGGTTACAGAGTATGCAGCGCCTTGCAGCGCGTTGCATGACATAGCCCTTCATGGCTTTTTCACCTTCACATAACCTGCAAGGTCGCAGGGCTGGCATGCAAAACTGTATCGCACGAATGTCTTTGCAAAGTGCAGGCTGCTTTCGCACATCTGGCCGCAGACAGGGCACTTGCCAGCGATTGATTTTAGGAACTGGCTCATGCCGGCTCCACTGAAATTGTTTCTGTGCCGCCGCGAACGTCCAAGTAGTATTTTGCGTATCCATGAAGCAAGTCCTTGGCGATGTCTACCTGTCTGAAAAAGTCCTGCGCGTCTGAAAACTCAATAGCGCCGCTGCCGAGCACCTTGCGCTGCGGCATGCCACGTGCATCTTTGATGCTGACAGTGAAGACCACGTTTAACCTGATCATGCTGCCGCCCCCAACTCTTCAAACACTGGCGGCTGCTGCTCTCCGACAAAGGGTGCTCTGAAATAGTACATAGCGCCAGAGTGTCGATTCGGCCTTTTGCCATGCACCTTTTCAAGATGCTGCAGCTGCGAACTCTTTACAGTGTAGCCGCATAATTTGCAGATGTTGTGCCGCTTTGTCAGCTTCATGCCAGCGCCCCCTCTCTCAGATGCAGCAATTCTTCATACACGTGAATCAGCGCAGGGTCTTCTTTTATGGCAGCCTTGAATTTCTGACAGGTCTTTGCATGCATTACAAAGAATCCGACGGCCTTGAACCACTGGCCGCACTGGCAGCAGATCGCAACTTGGCTTTTGGACAGGTCAAACGCGCTCAATGGAACATCGCTCCTACATCGAGAGTTCTATGCCAGCAGTTAGGCCAGTGCAGTTTAAACCAGCATTTTTCACAGCAATAGAAGCCGCAGCGCGTGCACAGCCAGATGGGTTTGATGTTGCTTGCTTTGCAGTCACGGCAATCTGTCATTTTACTCGCGCTCCAACAGATCGAAATAAAAAGCAAGGACAGGTTTCTTCGTAGTGAGTGCGCAGCTCGTCAACTGGCACGAAGTTTCTGGCAAAGCATTTTCCATTTCTGCGGCCATGACAGGCGTTGACGTGGCCGCAAGTGCAGGGGTGCTTTGGGCTGTAGAGGTCGCTTGTCGTTTTGCTATACTGAGGGTTGAATCCAATGCCGCGCTTGAAGTTTCGTGGCACATCAGCGCGCCCTCCTTTTCGGAATGTAGCAGGTCTTTTGCTTGCGCTGCTGCACAAGTTGAAGACCATTGCCAAAGGTCAACTGGCCTGCCTGCTGTGCGGGCGTCACGTGCTTGACTTCATGGCGACCACGATAGCGATAATGGAATCCCATTTCGCCGCACTTGCAGCGATGCCAGCCAAGGTCTTCGTATATGATGCCTTGACCCTTGCGAATAGTGACGCGCCCCATCTTTCAGTCGTCCTCCTCGTAGTCTTCAAGGCAGCAGCATTCCCAGAAGTCGTTGCCGCAGTCAAGGCAGTAGTCGTCGTCGCTCTCTTCAAAATATATTTCAGGCCAATAGTGCGGTTCTAACTGTGCGAAGCAATAACCTAGTGCATCTGCCGCCCATGTCATGGCCGCTGCATCTCCTGTTTGAGTTTCTCTTGCATCCTGTGTGGCGACATTTCATGCGGCACTGCACCGATGCCATGCGCTAGATTGAGGTGTGCTGCAATCGCGTGGTGCATGTCCATCATCGGGTCTTTGCGGTCTTCATAGTAGGCAGAATCCCACTCTTTGCTGCAGCCTGCTTCGGTGCACTTGATGGTAAATTCCAGCACCTTTGGCGGCTGCACTGTTGCAGCTGCGGGCGCTGGCTGCTGGTTGTCTATGTTCTTGGCCTCTTGCCTGATTTTGACCTTGAAATATTCATAGTCGCGCTTATAATGTGGACACTTGATGCAAAATTCATTCTGCAGCACAAGTCCGTTCTTGGCTAGTTGCAGCTGCGGGTATGCGACCCTGAAGGGGCATAGGTCAGGCTTTTTGTATTCAAGCGGCTGTATGCAGCCTTTACCATCTTCACCTTGGAGCACTTCGCCTGTCACGACGACCTTGCCTGTGCGGTGTGCAGCCACGATGGCGCGCAGTTTCGCACTAGCATCGCCAAAGCCTTTCAACCATGCCCAATCTGCTGCAGTCAGGCTGACGCCGTTGCGCACTTTCGCCTCTGAATCCTCTTCACTCATTGCTACAGATCCCCCCATCTCTTCAGAATCTCGCACATGCAGCAGGTCTGCGAATAGTTGCCTTTGCAGAGGTCGCCGACGCAGACAAAAATGCGCCGACAATACTTACATTCGTGGTCGTGGTGCTGATTCGTTCTTTGCATGACCGACACCTCAGTGCTCAGAACGCAGCTGCGGGCAGCGTCATGGCCGCGCCAAGGCCAGTGCCGCCAGTCAGCCGCTTCATGACCCATTCAGCCGGCGGTTGTCCGTAGCAGTCAATCAAGGTCTGCACGCTCTTCCAGCCGCCTATCCGACAGACAATGCCGTGATTGTAGTCGAGGCGCTCTAGCCAGTAGTGCGCACCGACATGACGCAGCGCGTGCACTGGCTTTTTGTAAAAGTATTCCTCTGTGATGCCGACGGCCTGATAGCACTCTTTGAAGACGCCTGCGATGTAGTTGCCGAATTTCTTTGCTTGGTCTGCGCCCATAATGAAGAGATAGTGCAGCCCTTTCGTCGCGTTCCTCGCCAAAAAGTCAACGAATTGTTTTTGGTGCGGGTTATCGGCTGGCAAGAATTTTACCCAGTTCGTGTCTGTCTTGCTCTCGTAGACTGGCACTGTGACCCAACCGTTGCTGTGTGTTTCAAAGCCTGCGACCTTGACGTTGACGCCTGCCTGATTGCGTGCGCATGTCAGATAGAAGAAAATGAAGGCATTTACCTCAGTGCTGTCATAGCCGTATTTCTTGGTCAGCCATTGCACGCACGCGTCGCGCTGCTCTGCTGACAGCCTGACGTGCGCATATTTTCCATAACTGACTTTCTTGCCGCTCAGGATGCCAGAGATACCGCGCTGCAAGGCCACGCCGTTGGTCATTGCAAAGTTTCTGACCGCATCGACATAGCCTTTGAATCCCGCCTCGCCCATCTGTTTGCTCTGTTGCTTATCTGAATACTTGACGCGGCCTTCTTGGACTGCAAGGGCGAACTGCTTTAGTGCGTTCTTCATGCTGTCCTGACGCTGCACGTTGTCAACGCCTGCAATGATGGCAGGCGGCGGCAATTCGAGTGTGTCGCACAAGGTCTTCAGGTGCGACAGCAGGCTCTTCCAATTCCGGATAGGCTTGCCCTTGTTCCTTGTCTTCATGTCTTCGACCCAGTTTTTCACTTCAGGGTAGCGTTGAATGAAGTCGTCCATTTCTATCTGCAAAAATTCAATCTCTGCCTTGACCTGCTCTGAAATCTGGATGCGGCCAGTGTCACCGCGCTTTAGCAGGCCTGCCTTGACAGCAGCATCGACGTATCGCTGCACTTGTCGCTCGCTCTTGCCGCTGGTCTCTGCCATTTGCCTGACAGAATAGCCCTTGATCGCCATGTCGGCAATGTCCTTCATGATTTCTTCTTTCGATTTCCGCTTGCCAAAGATGCGGCCGCGCGACTTCAAAAGCACCTTTTTTGTTTGCCGATTGCCTTTTAGGGCTGCGAAGCCGCTTATCATTGAAGGCTTGGCTGGCTGCTGCATTGTCGATTCGAACCCGGCTGTGCTTGCTGCCATCAAGCCTTCACTTCCTCCAGTTGTCCTTCCTTTTCGAGCAACTCAACGATGGCCGCCACAACAAAATCCTTGGCACTAGTGTATTTTGGCCTTGGACGACCGGCATTGATTCGCTCGACTGCTTTCCCAACCTGCTGATACAGGTCTTTTGGAATGTTAGGATAAACCCAGTGTTCCCGAGCCATACCTCTCTTAGAGGTAAACTTGTTATTAAAGATTTTCCTCTAAAGGAGAGTAAGACAAAGGTTCAAGCATAACTCATCCTTCTGTCTCGGTAAGGGAGCAGGTCTTTGGCCAGAAAAGACTGGTGGTATCCAAACGTTCCTGTCGAACAGGCGGAGGCACTTGACCATATTGTTGAAAAAATAGGTGGAAAATTAGGTGTATCCGACAAGAAAGAATTAGTTCGTAAAATCATCTCAGAATACATTCAATGCTATGAAGAAAAATATGGGATAATTCAGCCTCGCAGAAGCGTCAGACAACCGGGCGGCAAAGATGCCCAAAGACCAGTAGATGCAACATGAATGGCGATAAGACACCATTTGATGTAGAAGAAGCACGCCATC
>FWWM01007145.1_pt1 | contig 12392 bp, 12 predicted proteins | sample 2228351 | NCBI WGS metagenome assembly FWWM01 (sample SAMEA103939774, study PRJEB20133) | metagenome | reverse complement strand
GTCCGAGAGCTCTACGCCCTTCGCTATCTCGGCGTTTTTAAATTCGGAGAGAAGCAACCTGATCGTCGAGAGCCTTAGCTTGTCACCGGAACGCATGGCGCTTTTCATGTCGCTCGCAAGTTCATCTTTGAGCCCCATTGTCTCCCCTTTTGCATCGCGCATTTGACCAGCGCGGCCCGAAAAACTTCGTCACCCTTGGCGCCCAGAACACGCAGGGATCGCCGAAAAACTTAGCCCGGAGGCCACGCGAATTTCCGCCCTCCGAGAAGGTGCAAGTGGATGTGGTATACGAGCTGTCCCGCGGCGGGGCCGTTGTTGAACACGAGTCGATACCCCTCGGAAAGCCCGAGCGAAGCGGCGATCTTTCTCGCCGCCAAGACCAATTTTCCGACCAGCTCCGCATCTCCTTCGGAGAGCTCGGCTATCGCCCCGATGTGCTTTCTGGGGATCACCAGGACGTGAACCGGTGCTTGCGGATTGATATCTTTGAACGCGACGACGTCGGCGTCTTCGTAAACGATATCCGACGGTACGTTACCCGCGATTATCCCGCAGAACAAGCACTCGGTTTCCAAGGCAGCTCCTTTCAATCGACGCCTATCCTTCGTCCATTAATTTACCATAAACCATCGCGCCCGAACTCCCGACCGCCTCAACCTTGACCCTGCCGCCCCCGATGCCGGGCGGTCCGCAGAATTTCACGCGGAGGTAGTTATCGCTCGTTCCGAACCACTCGCCCGCCTTCTCCTCCTCCGCCACGACGTCGAGCTCTTTCCCGATGAACCGAGCGGCGTATTTTGAAGACATCTCGTCGGCGAGCGAAATCAACCTCAGAAGGCGCTCCTCTTTGACGCTAGCCTCGATTTGGCCCCGCATCACCGAAGCCGGGGTTCCCGGCCTCGGCGAAAACCGAAAGGCGTGAACCTTCGAAAAACCGACCTCCTCGATGACCTGAAGGGTTTGCCGAAAATCCTCCTCGGTCTCGCCGGGGAAGCCCACCATCGCGTCCGTCGTTATCGCGACGTCCGGAACCGCCTGCCGGATCATCTCGCAGGTGCGCACGAACTCTTCCGCCGCATAGCGGCGGTTCATCATCTTCAAGACGCGATCGCTTCCGCTCTGGAGCGGTATGTGGAGATGGCGACAAAGGGCGCCAGCAGGTGGGGGTATCGGTGGTTCCCAGCAGGGAGAGGTCACGCAGAACGATGCGCTCCACATCAATGGGGATGCGCGGCTCGCCCGGCACGCCGTAGATCAACACCCGCCCGCGCGGAGCCACCGCGGCGATCGCCTGCTGGATAGACTGCGCCGTGCCGACGGCCTCAATGACCACCGGAAACTCTTCCCCGGCCAAGGCCTTTTCCAGCGATTCCTCGGCCACGTTGAGCACGCGGTCAATGCCCCACCGACGCGCCAGTTCCAGCCTTTTCCGGCGCGTGCCCGCCAGGACGAGGGGCACGTTGCTCGCCTGGCGCGCGAGGCGGGCGAAGAGGAGCCCGGCCGGCCCGCCGCCGATGACGAGCACCGGTTCACCGACCTGGATATGCAGTTTGTCAATCCCGCCCAGCACGGTGAAGAGGGTCTCAGCCTGCGTCGCCTCCAGATAGCCCATGTGGTCGGGCAGGCGATAACAGTTCTCCTCCGGCAACACCATGTATTCCTGCCAGCCGCCGGGGATGGTGATGCCGATCGCGCCCACCTGCGCGCAATAGGTTTTCTGGCCGGTGCGACACCACATACAATGACCACAGCCCACGCCGGGGTCCACGGCGCAGCGGTCGCCCACGCGCACCTGAGTAACCCCCGGCCCGCAGGCTACCACATCTCCGGCGATCTCGTGGCCCAAGGCCAGAGGCGGCTTCGTGCCGGTGTTGAAGCCGCGCACGATGTTCACGTCGGTACCACAGATGCCCACCGCGCGCACCCGCAGCAACACTTGGTGTGGGCCGGGCTCCGGCATGGGCACGACAACCTGCTCAAAGTTGATTCCTCCCACCCAATTCCAGACCCGCATACGATCGGTCATCCTGCGGTTTCCTCCGGTTTGTGAGGTCCCGACAAATTAAGGCTGCTGGTGTTTAGCGCAACTGGGTCGGGTCAAAATAATCGCGCAGGCCGTCGCCCACCAGGTTGAAGCCCAACGTGGTGAGCAAAATAAACGCGCCGGGGATCATAGAGATCCAAGGGGCAAGCAGCAAAAGGGACTGGCCTTCAGAGATCATCTGGCCCCACGATGGCTGCGGGGGCCTGATGCCCAGACCGAGGTAACTCAGCCCTGCTTCACCCATGATCACACCGGGGATGGCCAAAGCCGCCGCGACCAGGACCGGCGTCAGGCAATTGGGCAGCACATGCCGAAACATGATACGCCACTGGCTGGCCCCTATGGCCTTCGCTGCCTCCACGTATTCCTTGCTTCGTTGCGACAGCACCCGTTCTCGTACCAGGCGGCCATACCAGGGGATGCTACCGATGCTCATGGCGATAATCAGCATCGGGATGCCCGGCCCCAGCGCGGCCACCATGACCATGAAGAGAATGATGCCGGGCAGGGTTGATAAAACATCCCACGACCGGCTGATGAGGGTGTCCACAATGCCGCCGGAGTAACCCGCGGCCACGCCTAATATCGCGCCGGCGGTAGCGCTGATAGATACCACCGCCAACGAAAGGAAAAGGGAGATCCTCGCACCATGCACGGACCGGCTCAGGATATCGCGTCCGTAGTTATCGGTGCCCAGAGGATGGCCCGGCGTGCCGGGGGGCATACGCAGGGCCTTGGCGTCCATCGCATTGGGGTCCGGCAGAGAGAATTGGTCCGCCGCCAGCGCGAAGATGATCAAGCAGATCACCAGTACCGCGCCGATCACCGTGACCGGCGTGCGCAGGACTCGCCGCAATGCCCTGGCCCGCGCGGAGCGCGGCGCTCTAGGTTCCGACCCCTTGCGTTTGCTGATCGCTGCATCGGTCATCTTAGTATCTCTCCACCGCTGAACCGCCGCCTATTCATATCGCACCCGCGGATCCAACCAGGCATAGGCCAGGTCCGTTACCAGCATCATGAAGAGGAAGAAGAGGGAAAGAAGGAGGCTCAGGCCCAGGACCACAGGATAATCCCGTTGGCTGATGGCGGTCGTGTACAGGCGCCCCATGCCCGGTAGGGAAAAGACGTTTTCCAGAAGAACGTTGCCACCTGCCGCGCCGCCGATGCTCATGCCGATGACGGTGACCAGGGGCCCGGCGGCATTCCGCAAGGCGTGCACGAACAGCACTCGCCGCTCGTGCAACCCTTTGCTGCGCGCCGTGCGCACGTAGTCTGCGCTCAGCACGTCCAACACGGCATTGCGAACATAACGGCTGAAGGAAGGTATGGACATGACACCCCAGAGAGCAGCAGGCACAAAGATAATCTGAAAGTGTTTCCAAGCATCCTCGCTCCAGGGAACGTACCGCACCGGCGGCATCCAGTGAAACACCTGGGATAGAACCAGGATCAGGGCCAACGCTACCCAGAATATCGGCGCGGAGACGGCGATCAGACCCAGGAAACGAATGATCTGGTCCGCCGCGCTGTTCTGGTGGACTGCCAGGTAGATGCCCAAGGTGATGCTGCCTACGACACTGATGAAGATCGCGATGCCGGCGATTTCAAAGGATAACAGCACGCGCTTGCCGAACATATCCATGACGGGCTCTGCGAAGCGCCAGGATGTGCCCAAATCTCCTCGGATCGCTTTGCCGAGCCAAGTCAGATATTGTACGGCAAGGGGTTTATCCAGACCGTATTGCGCGCGCAAATAGGCCTCGGCCTCGGGCGAACGGTCTTCTGACAGGCCGAAATAGATATCAATGGCATCGCCCTGCATCAGGTTGAGGAGGAGAAAGAGAAACACAGAGGCGAGGAACGCGGTGAGCAATATGTGCAGCAAACGACGGATGACGTATCTGTGCATCTGTTTTGCCTAACAAAAGTTTAGTAGGTAGTTAAGGAATTATAGCACCCTTCTTTATAGCACGGGAGTAGGGGCGACGCATAGTCGCCCCTACATTTCCCCCCTCTAGACCTTAACCGGCCCAGTACACCTGCTCCCAATCAAGGGCGCGTATGGAGCCCGGGTCGCCAGGCCATGGCTCGTAGCCGATGAGCTTCTTGCTCACCGCCTGGAAGGTCGGCGTGGCGAACAGGTAGATTTCCCGCACGTCCTCAATCAGCTTGCGCTGGATTTGCTGCGAGATCTGTTTGCGCTTCTCCTGATCGGGCTCCTCGTTGAAGGCATCCAGGAGCTTATCCAGTTCGGGGTCGCCACCACCGGTCCACTTCTGTTCGTCGCGGTCCGAGCGATATAGGGACAGGTTAGGATCAACCTGAGCGGCACCCAGGTTGTTGGCGCTCAGGTCATAGTCCTTCGTCTCCAGACGGGCCTTGACCCAGACACCGACCTCCAGGATGCGCAATTCCATGTCAACCCCGATGTCCTTCAGGTTGGATTGAGCGATCAGCATGAGATCGTTGAAAGTCTGGTAGCCGGCGATGCTGATGCCGATCAGCTTCAGGCGCTTGTCTTTGTTGTCGGGGTCGTAACCTGCCTTCCGCAGGTAGTCTTTCGCCAGTTCGGGGTCGTATTTTTGCAGCCTCTCCACCTCTTCCTGAGGCAGGACATAACCCTTGCTGAGAGGCGTTACAGGCCCCGAAATCCCACCTTGGCCGCGCGTGATGACATCTATCATCTGTTGGCGGTTGATGCCGTGGCGCAGAGCCAGGAGGACGTTCTTATCCTGGAGCGCGGGCCGCAGGTGATTGACGTTGATGCGATAGTAGTTACCCGTGAGGAAGGAGTGAATCTTGATGTTCGGGTCGTCCTTTAGCTGGTCATAGGCTTTGTAGTCGTCAAAGCCGAGGAAGTTGATCTGGCCGGTCTTCATGGCCGCTATCTGGGCCTGCTGATCGGGCATGACGACGAAGCGCAGTTCCTCAATGAGGGGAGGCTTGTTCCAGTAGTCTGGGTTGCGCTTGTATGAGATGTAGCTCTGAGGCTCCCATTTATCAAGGATCCAGGGCCCCGTGCCGGCCTCGGCCTGTAGCAGAATCTTGCCTTTGGGATACTTCTCCACCACTTCGCGGTCTATGATCGGCGGCAGCCAGATCAATTCTGTCCACAATTTGGGGTTTTGAATCTGGACTTCCAGTTTGTATTTGTCCAGTGCCTTCATGGACTTGATCTGCTTGGAAACGACGTCCTGGCCGCCCGCGCAAGCTAGCTCGGGATCTATGTAGCGCTGGTAGCTCCAGACCGCGTCCTCGGCAGTGAACTCGCGGCCGCTGTGGAACTTGACTCCTGGCCGGATCTCAACAATAAGCGTGTCGGGCTGGGGCCGCGTGACCGACTGTGCAACATATCCCACGCGTTTAACCTCCCGGTCGTAGATGAACCAGGGATCGTAAGGTGGGACATGCACGCCCTGTAGGCCGGCCCCCAGGTGCCAGGGGTTGCAAGGATCAATGCCCGGCGGGTCCGCCGCGATGGGGATGATGACCGCGCCTCCCACTTTCGGGCTCGGCGTAGGCGGCACTGGGGTAGGCGGTGCAGGCGTGGCCGTCACAACCTTCTCCACCACCTGCGTTGCGACCTTCTCCACAACGACTGTCTCTTTGACGGTTTTCTCCACCGGAACCGTCTCTTTGACGACCTTCTCTACGACGACGGTCTCTTTGACGATCTGGGGCGTGGGTGTGACACAGGCTGCAAGGAGCGCGCTGGAAGCCAGAGCACCGGCTCCTCTCAGCAATTGGCGGCGAGAGAACTTTTTCATACCTTTCTCCCTCTTAATCTCCTCGGAAGGTTTTTGTAGTGCCGAGATCACGACAAACACACGCGCTCTATCAGAACCTCGCTAGCCAATCACCTCCTTCCCTATTGCGGCACAAGCAGGTTTCGGTAACCCAAGTGCTGAAGCCTCCGTTCGCCCTCGTGCTTTCTTGACCAGAAGGGGATCACGACCAAGAACGATGCCCCAGGCGGCGGGAGATAGCACGGGTGCCGGCAAGCAACTCTTTACCCATCAGCTCAATTTGGGCGTATGGCATGCGATCGGCGGGGCCGGAGAGACTGATGGCGGCGACCGGTTCGCCTTGGTGATTGAAGATAGGAGCGGCCACACAGCGCACCCCCTCTTCGTTTTCAATGTCGTCTATGGCATAGCCTCGGCTGCGCACGCGTGCCAGGTCCGCCTGCAAGTGCTCCATCGTCGTGATGGTGCGCGGCGTGAGGGCCGGCAGCCCATGCTGAGCGACGATGGCCTGCACCTCGGCCTCCGGCAGATAGGCAAGCAGCGCCTTGCCCAACGCGGTAGAGTGGCACAAGTTGCGCTGGCCGGGCTGCGCGCTCATCCGCATGGAACGGGTGCTTTCCAGTATTTGCAGATAGACAACCTCGCCCTGGTAGAGGACGGCCAGGTTCACGGTCTCGTGGAAGGTCTCCACCAGTTTGCGCATGAAGGGCAGGGCAAACTCGGTGACATCAAAGTGAGAAGCAACCAGATTGCCTATCTCAAAAAGCCTGAGGCCGAGGCGATACCTATCCGACTCAGGAAGTTTTTCTACGTACCCGCGCGCTTCCAGGGTGACCAGGTAGCGAAAGACCGAGCTCTTGGGGAGGTCCAGTCGCTTGGACAGTTCGGCCAAGGTCAGGCCCGCGCGCGCCTGCCCCAGGACTTCCAGGAGGTCAAGGGCTTTGGCCAACACCTGAATAGTGTAGCGAGACTGGAGGGGTTGCGGCTCCATGATATGTCACCTGCGCGACGATACTTTCAGGCCGCGTTGCTCGTTTCACTGTATGAAATACTATTTTATATAGACAAACATATTATGGGCCAGAAGCGGGCTTTTGTCAATAGATTCGTTTCTCGTAATAAAACGATAGTTTCAAAAAGGGAGCGGTTGAACAGGCAAAGGCTTGACGGCAGCCTGCTTTCATGGCATACTCGCGTGGCGATGGCTTTACCCTTTGTACGTGCGACTCGTCATGCCGACCTCTTCGCGGTGCGTCGTTTGTACACTTGGGCTCGTCGCGCCTTTGCAAACTTCAGCGAAGAAGACCTCGCCGGTTACGTCGCAAGCCAGGGCCCGCTTTATGGCTGGGTGGCCGAAGAAAAAGGTCGGCTACAGGGTTTCCTGGCCTGCTCGGCCAAGCGCGCCGAGTGGCCGGAGGTGCGCGGGCTTCTCTTGGCCGAAGCGTGGCCGGCCGATGCTCTCCTGTCGGCCCTCTGCGAGCGCGCGGCGGCAGACTTGCAGAGATTAGGGGCCAGGGGCTTTGTATGCCTGACGTCGGAGGATTGGGTCTCAACCTTGTTGCAAAGGGCGGGGTTTCGGGTGGAAGACCGCGTAATCAGCCTGCGTTGGCAAGGCGCAGGGCTGAACGTGCCATCTCCAGATGACCCGTCCGTTCGTCTCCGTCTGGCCCAGGGAAGTGACCTGGCCGCGCTCGTCGCGTTGGATGAAGCCACTTTTGATCCTATCTGGCGGTTGGACCGGGCCGGCATGTCCCTCTACCTGGTGACGGCGACCCGTTTCGCGGTAGTGGAGCGAGATGGCACGCTTGTGGGTTATGCCGTGACCGACGCGCGCGGCAGCGAGGCGCAGATCATCCGCCTGGCAGTACATCCTGCTGCCCAGCGCCGGGGATTGGGTCGCCGTCTCCTCGCGGATGCTTTGGCCCATGCTCTGGGCGAAGGCGCGGATGCTGCCATCCTTAACACCCAAGCCAGCAACTTCGCCTCGCAGCGGCTCTACCATCGTCTTGGCTTTCGCGAGTTTGGCAAAGGATTATCTGTGTTGGTGCGTCGCTGGTGATAAGAACGACGCTCCCCCGACCATCGTAAACTTGACAGAACGCCCTAGTTGTGCTAAAGTTGTGTTGTAGGTTGAAGGAAGTATCTGTCTCGGACGTAGTAGGTCTCTACGCCGCCAGGCTCCCTAGACTGGCGGCGCTTTGCTAGCGGCCGCAGCGGACTCGTACTCACCTACAAATCTACTTCTCAGGAGGTGCTCGCAATGGGCGAGCGCGTAACAGGCACGGTCAAATGGTTCAACCGTGCGAAGGGTTATGGTTTCATCGCTCGTGAAGGAGGTGAGGACGTCTTCGTCCACTACTCAGCGATCCAGGAGAACGGCTTCCGCAACCTGGAGGAGGGGCAACAGGTAGAGTTTGAGGTGGAGATGGGGCCGAAAGGCGCCCACGCCGTCAAAGTTGTCAAGATATAGGGCCGGAAGTATCGGGCCCCCTGGGGGCGCACCGCGATGTCGGTCAGCGCCTTTGAGAGAAAGAGAGAAAGGTTAGAATGGGAAGCAGACTCTATGTCGGTAATCTCTCGTATAGCACGACAGATGCCGACCTGCAAGAGCTCTTTGGCGGCGCTGGCGCAGTGCGCACAGCAGAAGTGGTTCGGGATCGCGAAACAGGCCGATCTAAGGGATTCGGCTTTGTTGAGATGGGCACCGACGATGAGGCGCAGAAAGCCATCACCATGTTCAACGGTAAAACGCTTCATGACCGGCAGATCCGCGTCAATGAAGCCCGCCCGCGCGAAGAGCGCGCAGGGGGCGGACGTAGCTTCGGTGGTGGCGGCGGTGGACGAGACCGTGGCGGCTCGCGCGGTGGCGGCGGACGCGGCGGGTCCCGCTGGTAAACAGTTCCGCTCATAGAATCCATATCGGGGAGCCAGGCCTCTGGCGCCCCGATTTTTCATTCACCAGGAGAGAACATTTTATGGAGACTTTTCAGGCGGTACGTACACTTCTTGCCGTGCGCGAGTACCAGGATAAGCCGGTACCCGATGAGGTGATATGGAAGGTGTTGGAAGCAGGGCGGCTGACCGGCTCTTCGCGCAACCGGCAGGCCTGGCATTTCGTCGTCGTGCGCGAGCGCGACACCTTGCGCCAGATCGCCCAACACGCGATAACAGGACGCTATATTGCGAACGCGCCCCTTGTCATCGCCATCCTGGCCCCCAGCACAGGGCAGGGGCCTTTGGATGCGGGGCGAGCGGGGCAGGATATGGCGCTCGTGGCCTGGGAGATGGGCGTCGGCTCCGTTTTCGTCACCAATGTGGACACACCTGAAATCCGGCGGCTCCTCAATGTCCCCGATGATCTCGTCATTCAGGCCATGCTGCCGATGGGCTATCCGGTCAAGCAGTTGGGGCGGGGCCGCAAGCAACGCAAGGCGTTAAGCGAAGTCGCGCACCGGGAAAGATTTGGCGTCCCGTGGACCGACTAAACCGACCTTGCAAACAGCGCCACACTTTCTACGTGGTGCGTTTGCGGAAAAAGGTCCACCGGCTGCACTTCCACGAGCCGATAGCCCGCGCTCGTAAGGAGCGCGGCGTCGCGTGCCAGCGTGGCGGGATCACAGGATACATACGCGATCCGTCGCGGCGCGAGGCGCGCCAGGCCCTCAACGACCTCGCGTCCCAAGCCCCGCCGCGGCGGATCGGCCACTACCAGGTGGATAGGTCCCTCCACGCGCGCTAGGGCTTCCTCCACCGGCGCTTCTATACACTCAACATGGTCCAGGCCTGCGGCATTGGCGCGGAAGTCGTCGGCTGCCGCAGGATGTGCTTCAATGCCAATGACGCGCCCTACCCCCCTGGCTAGAGAGAGGCCGAAAAGCCCTACCCCGCAATAGGCATCCAGCAGCACGTCCGCCGATTGCGGAGCAAGGTAGCCGCGCACCAACTCCACCAATGCCTCCGCGCCTGGGGTGTTCACCTGAAAGAAGCTTCCGGCGGAGACCCGGAATTCACGCCCGGCGGCCTGCTCCGTAATATGCCCATAGCCGACCAGGGTGAGGGCCACGCCTTTCTCGCTCAAGAAGACACAGGAGACGGGCATATCTACCTCAATGCTGGGGGGCTCGTCGTCCGTCGTTTCAAAAATTATCATTTGTTCCCCCGTGCGCACACCGGCTCGCAGATGCACCTGCTTCAGTTCCGGCAATTCCACATCCAGCGCCACGAAGAGCTCATCCAACAAGGGATGCATCAGCAGGCAGTTGTCAATGGCGACGGCGCGATGGCTGGCATGTTCCAGATAGCCCAGGTATCCGCCTCCGGCGGGCACCAGTTGCACGTGATTACGGTAGCCGTAAGGCTCGCCCACGGCGCGCGTAGGATGTATCGGCACATCGGGCAGGCGGGCTAAGCGCGCGAGGTGGTCACGCACGATCTCGCGCTTCAACGCCAGTTGGCGGGGATAGGCGATGTGTTGCCATTGGCACCCACCGCAATAGCCGGGGCCAAATCCGAAGAAGGGGCAGGGGGGTTCTACCCGATCGGGCGAAGGCGCGAGCACTTCCACCAGCCTGGCGCGCGCCCAACGGCCTTTGCTCTCTATCGGCTCCGCGCGCACGCGTTCGCCGGGGATCGCGCCAGCGACGAAGATGATCTTCCCTTCGTGGCGGCCAACGGCTTCGCCACCGTGGGCAATGCCGGTGAGGTCTAACAGGATGGTGTCCATGCTATCGTGCGATGTTCCATTAAATGCCGATGCTTGGACATCATATCTTCCTTCTGATCCTCTGTCAAATAAAAAGACTCCTGCCCGGTAACGCGCCAGGCAGGAGTCGGCACTTTGAGGAGCGAATGGCCCGATCAGGGATACACGCCGCGCAGGTGGAATGCCTTGACACAACGATTGATAGCCAGGATGCCGGCGGCCACGCGGTTGCGCACCTTCTTTTCGTCGGCAATCGCCACCACCTGATCAAAGGCGCGATTCATGACCCGCTCCAACTGCTGATTGACCTCGTCCTCTTCCCAAGAGAAGGATTGTAGGTTTTGCACCCATTCAAAGTAACTGACGGTGACGCCTCCCGCGTTGGCAAGGATGTCGGGGATGACAAAGATGCCTTTGTCGTGGAAAATGACATCGGCCTCCGGCTCGGTGGGGCCGTTGGCTGCCTCGGCGATGATGCGGGCCTTCACCCGGTCCGCGTTCCGGCCGGTAAGTTGTCGCTCCAGGGCAGCGGGGACGAGGATATCGCAGGGAAGTTCCAGCAGTTCGGCGTTGGTCACAAAATCGCCATCGGGGTAGGTGGCGACGGTCTTGTTTTCCTCTTTCCACTTCAACAACGCCGCCGGATCAAGGCCTTTGGGATTATAAACGCCGCCTTGAGAATCACTGGCTGCGACGATGCGGCAGCCGTCTTCATGGTGGAGGAGAGAGGCAGCGATGGAGCCCGCATTGCCGTAGCCCTGGATCACAACCGCAGCCCCTGCTAAGGGGAGACCTAGCCGCTTGGCTGCACGCCGCAACGTATATTGGCAGCCGCGAGCGGTAGCCTCGTTGCGGCCCAGCGAGCCGCCCAATTCAACGGGTTTACCTGTGATCAGAGCCGGGGTAGGACGCCCAACTTTCATGGCGTAGGTGTCCAGCATCCAGGCCATGATCTGGGCATTGGTGTTGACGTCGGGGGCAGGGATGTCGCGATCGGGGCCGATGATGCTGCTGATTTCATGGGTGTAACGGCGGGTAAGGCGCTCCACCTCACCCAAAGACATTTCCTTGGGGTTGCAGGCTACCCCGCCCTTCGCGCCGCCATAAGGGATGCCTACCACCGCGCATTTCATGGTCATCCACATGGCGAGGGCCCGCACCTCATCCAGAGTGACGTCGGGGTGATAGCGAATGCCACCCTTCGCGGGCCCGCGCAGCATGGAGTGTTGCACGCGATAGCCGGTGAAAATGCGGATCGTGCCGTCGTCCATGCGCACGGGAAAATTAACGGTCAACTCCCGTTCCGGCAGACGCAACTTCGCCAGATATTCCGGTCGTACATCGGTGAGGTATTGGGCCGCTTCGTCAAATTGCCTTTGTGCTATTTGGAAGGGCGATAAGGGGGGCGGCTCATGACCGTCTTGCGATATGGCCGTATGGGCAGAAGGGGAGGCGGCTGCGCCATGCCCATCGCCCGACGGCGCGGAGGTCAGGGAGACCTCCTCAACTTGTTTCTTCCCGGACATAGCCCTTTCTCCTTTCGCAACTCCGGCTTCTTGTGGTAGCCGGCTAGGATATGCTAGGGCAGTCACGCCTTCGTCCGGGCTGCGGTGCCGCGAGAGACGGCATCGGCTCTCAATTTTCTACTGCCGTTGTGCAATGGTGCACTATTATAACAAATAATAACTGCCGCCGCTATGATGCAAATCATACAGAGGCGGCCATCAGCGGCCACTACAAGAACTTGCCCGATTCCTGCAGTGCACTCACTCAGTTCCCCTCTCCGCTTCGGAGATTTAAGGAGGGAGTAGAGGAATGATGAGCCTCAACCTCTACGGTTTCCTCTTCCTGAGTTCTTCTTCCAGCAGGGCGCGCACGATGGCGGGGTTAGCTTTGCCCT
>FWWM01014436.1_pt1 | contig 12394 bp, 11 predicted proteins | sample 2228351 | NCBI WGS metagenome assembly FWWM01 (sample SAMEA103939774, study PRJEB20133) | metagenome | reverse complement strand
CTCGGTCAGGTCGGCCAGAATCCGCCCGGTGGCCGCGTCCCGGACGATCGTCCCGGGGGGGACAGGCACCCGCAGGTCGGCACCGTTGGCCCCGTGCTGGTTTTTCCCCCGTCCGTGCTGGCCCCGCTGGGCGCGGAAATGCCGCTGCCGGGTGAAGCGGTAGAGTGTGTTCAGGTGGGGGTCCACATAGAGGATGACGTCCCCGCCCTTGCCGCCGTCGCCTCCGGCCGGCCCGCCTTTGGGGACGTACTTTTCTCGCAGGAAGGCCACGCAGCCGTTCCCGCCGTCTCCGCCCTTCACATAGATGGTCGCCTCATCCACAAACATCGCGCACCTTACTTTTTACGTTTTACTTTTTACGTTTTACGTTTTACGTATTGCGTATTACGTTCCCCACCACCCACTCCTCAACCCTCTCCCGGTATCGCCCGTACAGGTACGCCAGCGCCAGCCCGCCCCCGATCAGGGCAGCCCAGACCTCTGCCGGGGGACGGGCCGCGTTGGCTCCGACCCAGCCGGCGACCACCAGTCCGGGGAGCCGTGCCAATCCCGCCAGAACCAGCATATACGGGATGGGGAGCGAAGTCAGCCCGATGACGAAACAGATGAGGTCATCGGGAAGGAAGGGAAGCAGGAAGACCAGCAGGAAAAAGACGGGTCCCTGCTCCCGCGCCAGGCGGTCCCAGCGGGCCAGGTGCTCTTTGCGGACCAGTCGCTCCACCAGCGGGCGGCCCAGGTAGCGGGCCAGGGCCATTGCCAGCGCCGAGCCCAGTTGCACCCCCAGCCAGTTGTAGAGCGTCCCCCGGACGACGCCATAGAGGTAGCCGTTGACCAGACCGAAAATCTGTCCGGGGACGGGCGCCAGGAGCACCTGCGCGGCGTTGAGCAGAATGCCGACCAGCGGCCCCCACGGGCCCTGCGCGGCCACCCAGGCCTGGACCGCCTCCCGGTGGCTCAGCCAGCGGTGGAGCACCGGCCCGGCCACTACCCCCGCGGCGACAAAGAGGACCAGCATCACCGCCAGGCCCAGGACGCGTCCGGTCAGTGCTCTGGACGGCGGGTATCCTTTAATCCCAGACTCACCCATAGTCCCGCGGCCACCCCTGCCGCCGTTACGATGAACAGGGTGGGGTACGAGGTCGCCCGCAGGAGCAACCCGCCCAGGAGCGACGTGGGGATCAGTACCCCGCCCAGCGTGTTGTAGAGACCGACAAAAAGCGTGCGCCGGTCTTCCGGCGTGATTTCCAGCAGGTAGTTGAAAAATCCCATCATCCAGGAGTTGTTCAGGAAGCCGTAGGAGAAGTAGACCAGCGGATAGGTCAGGGCGAGCCAGCGGGCGCCAGTCAGATGGATTGCCAGGGCCAGTACCGGGCAGGTGAGGTTGGCGATCGCCCCCACCCAGATGGCCGCCCGCGGGCCCTTCCGCTCGCTCAACCACCCCAATCCGATGCTGGCAAGGATCCCACCCAGCATCTGGGCCGAAACAAACCACCCGATCACCGCCTCCGGCAGCCCGACCACCTCTTTGGCGTGCAGGATGTAAAAGGGAAGGGCCAGCCCGAAGAGTCCGAAGAGCCAGCGGATAAAGACCAGCCGCCGGAAATCGGGCCAATCCCGCCAGACTTCTCGCAGTTCCCGGAGCAACCGGAGCGAAGTACCTGAGGCGGGTGGCGGGTCTTTCGCGATCTCCCGCACGGTCGTCAGGGCGATAGTGGAGGGGAGCAGGGAGAGGCCGGCCAGGGCGAAGATCAAGGCGTAGTTGTGGGGGTAAGGAAGCGCTGGGCTCTCCATAACCGTGCCCACAATGCCGCCCACCACAATCCCCAGGATGCCGCCGACCAGTTGCCCCGCCCCGATCAACCGCGCCCGACGGAGCGGCGGTATGGCACCGGCCATAATATCAAACCAGGCCACCGCGGCGATCCCGTCCAGCACATTGAACCACCCCATCCCGACCAGGAAAAGGACCAGCATCAGGCCGGGGAAGCGGGTCAGGCCAGCCCAGGCTGCTAACGCCAGCAGGAAGTAGACGGGCCGGCCAATATAAATCGCCCGCACAAGGAAGGGCTTCTTGCGGGGATACCTGGCCATCAGTGCCCCGGCGCCCAATTGCGGGAGCAGCCACCCGGCGGCCATCACCGTACTGACCATCCCGACCAGCGGCTCCGAAGCGGTCAGCGTGCGGGCGAAGGCCGGCAGGACGGTGCTGGGATTCATAAATGAATAGGCCACCCCGAAGAAGACGTAGTCTGTCAGCAGAACGATGAAATTGTGCCGGAAGTGCGGGGGCAGGTCCCGGGCCATATCGCCCTTCGGTTTGTTCGGTAGGGATGCATCTTCCCATTCAAAATCTCCATCGGGAATCTGGATTCCCGCTTCCATGTCTCTTGAGAATACCACAACTCAAGTGATAGTCAACTAACATTTTTGCAGGGATTTTGGCGCGGGTCTCCGACCGCCCCGACAACGCCAGGTGTCGGCCGAAGGCACTCCAGGGGTGGCTTCAGTCGCTGGGACCTTCGCAACACTTACTGCAAACGCGGGCTGGCGTTCCGGTCAGGACGTGCTACAATATTCCTGATGCGGGATTATCTGACCCTCTCATTGCAAGCATACTGGTTCGCCCCGCCGGTGGCTCTCTGGCGGGCGGTGGAACTGCGCACGGCGGCGCAGGAAACATATCCCCGCCCCTTGCTGGACCTGGGCTGCGGCGACGGCCTCATCGCGGGCGTCCTCTTCGGCCCCGGCGGCGTGGACGCCGGAATAGACCCCTGGGACGAACAGGTCCGGAAGGCATCCTGCTCCGGCGTCTACCGCTGGGTCCAGCGGGCCGATGGACACCGTCTCCCATACCGGGACTGTACCTTCGCCACCGTCTTCAGCAACTCCGTCCTGGAGCACATCCCCGACGTCGCCCCCGTCGTCGCCGAGGCGGGGCGGGTACTGCGGCCGGGCGGCCGGTTCATCTTCACCGTTCCCTCCGACGCTTTCCGGGAACTGCTGTATTTCTTCCACATCCGCCGCGCGGCCGGAGATGCGCGCGGCGCCCAGGCCTACGCGGCCGAAGTGGACAACCGTCTGGCCCATTACCATTACCACACCCCGTCAGAGTGGGCCGAACTTCTGAAAGAGAGCGGGATGACGCTGGAACGGGCCCGCTACTACATCCCCGAGGCGGTGGAGCACCTTTGGGACCGGATGAACGCCCGCTTCGGCATCGGACGACGCTCCCTATGGGGAGTTCTCGTCTCCCCTCGTCTGCGGGCGTCCCCGCACCAGCGCCTGCTGGCCCGCTGGGTGGTGCGCCACTTCTCCCGCGCCTGGCGGCCCTGGTACGAGATGGACGTCCCCGAGGGGCAGCAAGGAGGCGGATTGCTGCTCGTGGGCCGGAAGGAGGGCTGATGGACGTCCGCATCGACCTCCTGCCCGAAATATGGGACGACTTCGTCGCCGTCCACCCCCGCGCCCACATCCTCCAGACGGCGGCGTGGGGGGAGTTGAAGGCCGCTTTCGGCTGGGCCGCCGAACGGGTGGCTTTGATGGAAGACGGCGCGCCCCGGGCCGGGGCGCTCGTCCTCTACCGACCGCTCCCGGCCGGGGTGGGTTCACTGGCCTACGTCCCGCGCGGCCCTCTGGTGGACTGGGACCGGCCGGAGGAGGCGGAGGGGTTGCTGGCCGCGCTCTGCGACAGCGCCCGCGCCCGTCGGGCGGGCGTCCTCATCCTGGAGCCCGACCTCCCCGATGAGCCGCGCGCGCGGGACCGCCTGGCCGCGCTGGGGCTGCGCCCGTCCCCCCTGGGGAGCATTCAGCCCCGGCGCACCCTCGTCGTGGACATCGGCCGGAGCGAGGAGGAAATCCTGGCCGGGATGAAGCCCAAGACCCGCTACAACATCCGGCTGGCGGAGCGGAAAGGGGTTACGGTCTGGGAGGGGACGGAGGCTGACCTCCCGACCTTCCACCACCTGATGGCCCGGACCGCAGCGCGGGACCGGTTCGCCGTTCACAGCCCGGCCTACTACGAACGGGCCTATCACCTCTTCGTCCCCATCGGCCGGGCGCGGCTCCTGATGGCCGGGGTGGAGGGGGAACCCGTCGCCGCGCTGATGGTCTTCGCTCTGGGACGACGGGCCTGGTACTTCTACGGCGCCTCCGGCGACGCCCATCGGGAGAAGATGCCCACCTACCGGCTTCAGTGGGAGGCCATCCGCTGGGCCCGCGCCCAGGGTTGTACCGAGTATGACCTGTGGGGCGTGCCGGATGAAGATGAGGAACGCCTGGAGGCAGAATTCACCCGGCGCCAGGACGGCCTTTGGGGTGTGTACCGATTCAAACGGGGCTTTGGAGGACGATTGGTGCGTACAGTGGGGGCGTGGGAACGGCCGCTCCGTCCCCTTCTCTATCGCCTGTACATTTTCGCGGCCGCGCGGCGCTCCCGCCTGTAGGGCAACTGGAAAATAGCCGGGGAGACCTCACCCCATCCCCCTGGCCCCCTTCCTCTCTCCCATGGGGCGAGGGGAAGGGGGGATTTGCCCATAAAGTTTGGCCTTTTCGGCCCGAACTACCTGGAAAAAGGGGAAAGGGCAGTTTGCCCGCCCGCGAAAAACCAGAAGAAAATATTATTCTATTTTACCTCTTTGCGGGGGATTTGCGATAAAAACAAGGAGAATCGTTAGAAAGGCCAAACTTCAGGGGGCGCGTCGCCGAAGGCGACGCGGGGGTGAGGTCCTCTGCCCCCGCTGGGGAGGATAACCGATGGACCCGCTGGATAAACTGCGGTTGCTGGGACCGGCGACCTGCTACGAACCGGCCGAGGAGGTCAACGTGCTGGGGCAGCCCGCGCCGCCGCCCGCCGGCCTCCCCGCAGACCTTGCCCGCTGCATCCACTACGCGGCGATGCCCGGCGGGAAGCGCATTGCTCTGCTGAAGACGCTCCTCACCTCGGCCTGCGAACGGGATTGCCTTTACTGCGCGTTCCGCTCCGGGCGGGACGCGCCTCGCGCTACCTTCACCCCCGACGAACTGGCGCGGCTGTTCCTGCAACTCTACGAACGCGGGATCGCCGAGGGGATTTTCCTGAGTTCCGCCATCCTGGGCGGTGGCCCGCGCACCCAGGACCGCTTGATCGCGACGGCGGAGATTCTGCGCCGCCGCTACGGTTTTCCGGGCTACATCCACCTGAAGATTATGCCCGGCGCGGACCGGGACCAGATCGCCGCGGCGATGTGCCTGGCCAACCGCGTCTCGGTCAATCTGGAGGCCCCCAACGAGCGCCGTCTATCCGCCCTGGCCCCGCACAAGCAGTTCACCGACGAACTCCTGCGCCGACTGCGCTGGATAGAGGAAATCCGACGGGAGTTCCCCGGCCCCGCTCCCAGTTCCACCACCCAGTTCGTCGTCGGCGCGGCGGGGGAGAGCGACCGGGAGATTCTCGCCACCACCGAGTTCGTGTACCGGCAATTTCGGGTTGCCCGTGCCTACTTCCAGGCCTTCCGACCCGTCCCGGAGACCCCGCTGGAGGCCCATCCGCCCACCCCGCCGCTCCGGGAGCACCGCCTCTATCAGGCTTCCTTCCTGTTGCGGGATTACGGTTTCGCGGTGGAGGAACTGCCCTTCGGCCCGGAGGGGAACCTTCCTCTGGAGGTGGACCCGAAAGTGGCCTGGGCGCGAGAGCATCTGGCGGAGAGGCCGGTAGAGGTGAATCGGGCGGGACGGGAGATGTTGCTGCGGGTGCCGGGCATCGGCCCCGTGGGCGCCGACCGGATCATCGCCGCCCGCCGCCGGGGCCGGTTGCGCGACCTGCGGGACCTGCGCGCGCTGGGCATCGCGGCGGAGCGGGCTGCCCCCTTCATCCTGCTGGACGGCCGCCGCCCGGCCTGGCAACGCTCCCTCTGGTAGGCGGTCGGATCTCCCCTCCCAGCGCGGCGACGGCCTGCCGAACCGCCTCCACGTCCGGCTGGCGCAGCGCCGATGGCGGCGCCGGCCGTTCCCCTACTATGATGAGCACCGTCCCCTCCCGGCAGGGAATCGCCAGATCCACCACGTACTTCATCCCGCCCTCGCGCACCGAATACTCCCGCTCCGGCCGGAACCCGGCCTCCTTCAGCGTGACGAAAAGCCCATCGGCGCCGGAGGCGTAGAGGTCGTTGATCTCCCGTGCCGCCACGAACCGGTCCCACGACGTCTCAATGAACGTGATCCGCCGCCAGCGGAGGCTGGGGATGGGATGTTCCAGGCGGACCAGGGGGCCCAGTTGCATCTGGTAGTAAAGGTGATCGGCCCGGGGATGGTCGGGCTCATCGGGGAGCATGTCCCGGCGGCGGGCCAGCTCGTGCCCCAGCACCGGGGCGTACCAGTGGACGGCCCAACTCTCCTCGCCGAAGGCGCGGGTGAAGTAGAACGCCAGAACGACGGCCTCCGTCGTGCTGGGCGGCGCGTGCCGGACGGGAATGCGGTACCAGTGGCGATCGCGGGCGATCTCAAAATCCCTTCGGTTGTTCATCACGGCAACCAGCACGCGGTCTTCGGAGTGAAACATCGCACCTCCTGCTGTACAACGCGGGGAAACTCTCCTCTGAAGTTCGGACATAAGTTCGGACAACCGGGAAGGAATGGGGTTTCGGGGCGGCAGCCTTCGGCCGCCGTCCCGAAACCCCCACCATTCCCCTTCCCCGTGCGGCGCAGCGCTGCAGAGAGGGGGGCGGGGGCATATGCGCTAACTCAGGGGCGACCTCCCCGCCGGAGGGTGAACCCTCCGGGTAAGGGCGGCTTTCAAAGCCGCCCCTACAGCATAACCCTGCTTCGCAGCTGGTACGGGCGACGCATGCGTCGCCCCTCCCGCTGCGCTTCGTAGCTCGCCACGAGCAGCCCCAAAGGGGCTTTCGCTTTGAGCCCGACGGTTTAGCGTCGGGCGGAGCATACCCTGTCCCAACTTAAGTCCGAACTTCAGTAAAACGTAAAATGGGAGGAGTAAGGGAGGAGGAAATGAAGGTCCTGACAATGTTGCTGGCAGTAGTTTTTGTTCTGGTTGCCTGCAGTCCCTCTGGGACGCCATCTCCCGCGCCCACAGCGACCCCGTCCGCCCGGAAGGTGACGCCCATCGGGGATATTCTGGCCGATCCGGCCCGCTATGAAGGGCAGGAGGTCCTCGTTGAGGGGTACTACCGCGGGTGGGATGTCTTCGGAGAGACGGGGGCCGCCCCGCCGAAGACGCGCAGTGATGTCGTCGCTGATCCGACGGGAGGGATTCACGTTGTCCTCTCAGAGGAATCCGGTCCACTCCGGGAAATTCTGCCTCCGCCCCCGGAGGCATCGGAATCGGACGTCGTGCTGCGCCTGCGGGGCCGGGTGGAGCGTACCCCGGAAGGACAGCCGTACATCCTGGTCACTGGAGGGGAAATCGTGAAGGGATTGCTATCGGAGGTCGTCCTGCGCGTGCGCCGCACCGGGGGGATCGCCGGGTTTGACCATGAGTTGACCGTCGCCCAGGACGGCACGGCATATCTCCTGGACCGCCGAAGCCGCCAGAGGGCCCATTTTCAGGTAGAACCCGCGGAAGTCCAGCGGGCAGTGGAGGCGCTCCGCCCGTTCCTGGAGCAGGAGGAGGTTGGGACTCCCATCCCGGATGGGTTTGTCTACACCGTCACCGTACAGGACGGGGAGAAAGTGGGGAGCGTGATCTTTTATGAGGGGCAATTATCGGACGCGGCCGAGCGGGCCCTGCAGCCGATTCGGGACTGGTTCGGCCGGGGCCACCCTTCGGCCGGCGCGCCCCAGTCCGCCCCCGGGCCGGTGGAGGCCGCCCGCAACGCACTGGCGGAGAAACTGGGCATCCCGGCCGGGGAAATACAGGTGGTTTCCTCGGAAGCGGTGGACTGGCCCGACACCAGTCTGGGATGTCCCCAGCCCGGGATGATGTACGCTCAGGTGATCACGCCAGGCTACCGGATCGTGCTGGAGGCGAAGGGGAAACAGTACACTGCCCACACCGACCGGGTCGGAGGGCGGGTCATTTTCTGTCCGGCGCCGTAGGGGACGACACAGGCTGGCCTTTAACGTCCCTCCCGGCAAGCCCTTCCCGCCCTGATGAGGAAACAGATCTCTGTCGGGGGCGCCCCCCCCTGACAACATCTCACCCCCCCGAGACCACGGAGACCAGTTTGACGGTGTCATCGGGCTCCAGCATGGTGTCTTCGGTGAGCAGCTTCCCGTCCCGCACCGCCAGGACCGTCTCGGGGATCAGCCCCACCTGCTCTATCGCCTGGCGGACGGTCATCCGTCCCGTCAGTTCCCACTCCCGATCCCGGTAGATGATTTTCATCGCGAAACCAGCCCTCCTTCAGCAGTTGTCCCCAAACCGCTCAGGACGCCCTCCGGGCAATGGGGGGCGCGGATTCCTGCCTGCAGCGTGCCGTCGCTGAAGACACAGGCCCAGGCCATATGCGGGGTGGTGTGGGCAATACCGATACGGCCGCGCGGGTCCAGAACGATGAGCCCGCCGTAACCGCCGGTTCGCTCCGCCAGCAGACGCAGCACCTCTTCGGCAGCCTCCTGGGGGCTCTTCCCACGGGCGACCCGCTCGCAGACCGCTCCGGTCGCCAGAATGCGCATCAGCGCTTCGCCGTCGCCGGTAGCGGAGGCGGCGGCCGAACGGTCGTCGGCGTAGGCGCCGCAGCCCACCAGCGGGGAATCCCCCACCCGCCCCGGCCACTTGTTCGGCTTGCCGCCGGTGGAAGTGGCAACCGCCAGATGGCCCTTCCGGTCCAGCGCCACCGCCCCGACCGTGCCGGACGGGGCAAAGAGGTTTTCGGTGTAGAGGCCCTCTCCGGCCCGCCAGGCCTCCCAGCGCGCCCGCTCCCGCTCCACGACCAGTTCTTCCGGGGAGACCAGGGCCATCCCGTGGTATCGGGCGAACTCCTCCGCGCCGGAACCGACCAGGAAGTTATGCGGCCCCTCCTCCATCAGCAGACGGGCCAGCGTCACCGGGTTGCGCACCCGCCGAACCGCGGCGACTGCCCCCAGAGAGAGCGTCCGCCCGTCCATAATGATGGCGTCCAGTTCCACCTCTCCGGCAGCGTTAAGACACGACCCGCGCCCGGCGTCAAAGGTCGGGTCGTCCTCCAGCATGCGGACTGCAGCCTCCACGGCATCTATGGCCGACCCGCCCGCAAGCAAAACTTCCCAGCCTTTCCGGGCTGCCCGACGACAGCCCTCCACGTGGGGCGCGTGTTCCTCTTCCGGAATTTTCCATGCTCCGCCGTGAACGACGATCACCGGTTGGGATGTCATAGTCGCTGGAGAAAATCAGGGGGTATTGCTCCGTACTGGAGATGGGGTTCCGTTACCCTGATCTACGCCGCTAATGGCAGGGTAAAACTGAAAGTACAGCCTTCGCCTGGAATGCCCGTGCTCTCCACACCGACCGTTCCCCCCATTCTTTCCACCAATCGGCGCACGATGGAGAGGCCCAATCCGTGTCCCGTCGCGCGCGCGGCCCCCAGGCGCTCAAACGGCTGGAAAAGCCGCTCCTGTTCTTGCGGTGTCAAACCCGGGCCGTTGTCGTGAATCCAGAACCGCACCATTCCCTCCTGGATAGTAGACCCCAGTTCTATGTGAGGAGGAGACCCGCCGTACTTTATCGCGTTGCTGAGGTAATTCATCCAGACCTCTTCCACCCAGGGAGTGTATCCCAGTGCCGTTGGCCACCCGGAGGGGAGGACGATTTCCGCGCCTGCAGCACGAATCGCGGGGCCCAGCCGATCCAGCACAACTTCCACAATGGCCACCATGTCCAGCCGCTGCGCCGGAGGTTTGTCCATCTGGCGCAATCCGGCAAGGACCATCAGTTCTTCCACAATGCGATCCATCCTCTGAGCCGTCCGGATGATATTACGAACGGCCATCTGCCGATCCGCTTCCGTCAGATTGGGAGATGAACCGTCCAGCAGTTCCGCGAAGCCCAGGATGATTCCCAGAGGGTTTTTCAGGTCATGGGCAACCGTATGGCCGAACGTATCCAGTTCTTCGTTCCAGGCTTGCAGTTCCCGATTGGACTGTTGCAGGACCTCCTCCGCCCGCACCTGTGCCGTCACATCCCGCACGATAACAAGCCAGCCGGTCACCTGTCCGCGTCGGTTTTGCAACGGTGAGGTCTGCACCTCCAGGACCGTTCTCTCCGGCATAGTGCAGCGCGTCATCCGGACTTCCGCCGTCAGGAGGGCTTCCGGGCACCACGGTAACGCGAGACGCAAAAACATTCCTGCCGGTTCTCCGTAAAGCCTCAGGATTCTGCGTGCGGCGGGGTTTATATCTATCACCCGCCTCTGCCGATCGGCAACGATGACCCCCTCCTGCATCTGCTCAACCAGCGCGACCCGGGCAGCAGGGACCAGACCGGGCATGTGATACCGGAAGATCCCGGCAGAAAAGATGAGGCCCGCCAGCGCAAGGGCCAGCGGGGTGTAATCTTTCTGCAGTCCCGGAATGAGGCGGAAAATGTAGATGAGGTTCCCGATAGCGAAGACGAACACCCCCACAACTCCCCACAGCAATTCCCGGCGATAGAGACGGGGAGTAACCAGATATGCGTGGAGCACCAGAGCACCGCCGCCCAGGAGTAACAGATAGGCATAGAACGTGTGGATCCAGAACCAGGGGCCATGGGAGACCCGCAGGGCGAGCATGTTCCCCACCGGGTGAAATGTGTATGTTTGCCAGATCAGCCCATGGAACGAATTGGTTATCGCCAGGATGAATGTGGTGGCCGGAATAACGGCGAGGGTCCGGAAATATCTCGGGGAGAGCCAGGATTCCCTCCCGGCATACTGGAAGGCAAAGGCCAGCCAGATCAAGGGGAAAGACGCAATGAAGAGATAACCCGACTGGGCCCAGAAAAGGGTTCCGCGTTCCGTAGGCCAGAGGAGTTCCAGAGTGTTGGTGATCAGAAACACGGAGACGGTGAGCATATAGAGGGCCAGCGTTGAGGCCGCCGGGACTTGCCGGTGGCGTAGCGCGTATCCGGCAATCGCCAGACAAACAACCGCCACCGTTGGCGCGATGGCAATAAAAAGAAGGTACTGCATCAGCTCCCTTTCAAAAACAGGTAACGGGGGACATCCCTGTCCGGCACGGTGGGAGCTCTACGAAGTGAGTCTCCCGGCGGCGCCACCGCAGCGCGGATTTTCTTCTCTGGCACGCCGCAGGACCGAAAGGCCAGGTAAATCTATGCTTTATTATACCCCTAAACGGGAAATTGGCAAAGGCCCTGGCTGGTGGTATAATTTTACCAGGATGGGATTCTCTTTTCCGGTGTTCCCCCGTGGGAGAGGGAACGCTCTTATCCCCGATCCCTCCCCACATCGCAGGACAGGATTAAGGAGGTTCAGAATGCGCATCCGACGTCCTGTTGTAGCGGGTCAGTTTTATCCGGCCGACCGCGCGGGCTGCATACGGATGATTCAGGAATGCCTGCCCGCTCAGTTGCCCCCAGAACTTCCCCAACCGATCGTCGCCGGGGTGGTGCCCCATGCCGGTTGGGTCTTTTCCGGCCCTATCGCCGTGAAGGTCTTCGCCGCCATCCAGTCCCAGCAGGTCCCCGAAACGATCGTCCTTCTCAGCGCCAACCACCGCTGGGGTGGGATGCGGGCCGCCGTGTACGGAAGCGGGGCATGGCTCACGCCCCTCGGTGAGGCCGAAGTGGATAGCGACCTGGCACAGGTTGTGCTCCAGGAGGGCGCCGGAATGCTGGTGGATGCCCCCGAAGCGCACGCGGGCGAGCACTCTGCCGAGGTTCAGGTTCCTTTCATCCAGTACCTCTTTCCTGAGACCCGTATTCTGCCGATCCTGCTCTCGCCGGATGAGTCGGCCGTGGTGTTAGGGGAAGCGATCGCCAGAGCTATCGCCGTATCCGGGAAAAAGGCCGTGGTGGTGGGGACGTCCGATCTGACCCACTACGGGGCAATGTACTACGGCTTTGCGCCGGCAGGGAGCGGGGAACGGGCCCTGGCCTGGGCGCGCGCCAACGACGAGCGCGTCATCCGCCTGATGCTGGAGATGAAGGCCGAGGAGATCGTCCCGGAGACGGAGAGCCACCACAACGCCTGTGGCGGAGGGGCGATCGCCGCCACCGTCGCTGCGGCCCGCGCCATGGGGGCCCGCAAAGGCGTCCTGCTGGAATACACCAACAGCCATCAGGTCATGCCCCGCGGCCCGGCCACGGACTTCGTCGGCTACGCCGCGGTCGTCTTTTAACCCATCCCCCGGAGGGTGCTTAAAAAGTGACCGGGGGCGAGGTATCCCCGCCCTTCCCGGAGGTGCTTCAACACCTCCTCATCCCCCCACCCCCCCTTCTCCCCCGCAAGCGGGGGAGCAAGGGGGCAAGTGAGCAAGTAGGCAAGAA
>FWWM01014435.1_pt1 | contig 12394 bp, 11 predicted proteins | sample 2228351 | NCBI WGS metagenome assembly FWWM01 (sample SAMEA103939774, study PRJEB20133) | metagenome | reverse complement strand
GCCTAAATTAGGCCCTCACCTCCTTTCTTTAAACAGGGCTAAGGATAATTATTACCTTTGAAAAGATATGTCAATACTATGAATCACTGAAAACATATAAAAGAATTAGAGTAATAAGGCATTTGGCCGGGCATCTGTTAAAGTTTTTCGTGAGCTTGAGGATAAAGCTACAGGCTGTTTTTTAATATGAATAATTAAGGTTCTTTTGATTGCGGTTGCTAGTCTGAAAATAATTCTAATATGCTAACTATTACTTCACAACAAGTTACAAGGCAACAAGTGGGTTTAAAAACTTGTGCAATTTCTCCATCTATTTTATTGATTTCAGTATAATAAAAAAACATCGTATAGAATTTATGATGTTTTATAGCTAATAGACCATTTAGGAAATTGTCGTATTATGTGTATTAATTTCAGTGGACCTAACTTTCTTGCCATCTAAGAGTATTTCTCTCCTTCCGTCTCTTAAGTGACAAATCCATACCCACTTGCCTGCCAAAGTTTTCGTTCCGTTTGGTGAATGTAGTTGATAAATCTGCCCCATGTGTTTTACTGTGTTATCCTTGTTTACTTTTCTGAGATACTTTATTGAGAATATAAGGTCAAGCTCTACTGCAGGAGGTAGGGGCATATAAATACTTTCCACATCCTTTGTGTGCCTACTGTTACTCCATGGAAGATACTGTTCTTTTAAAAACTTATTTGCATCTTCATAATTGTTTATTCCATTGCGATCCATCTCTTTAATCAACCTATGTTGAAAGAATCTAAATTTTCTCTCGATCCTTCTTTTTGCCTGGGGTGTGGTTGCATTTGTTATTTTGATATTCAATTCGTTTAATGCTCTTAGGAGTTGTGTGTCCTCGTTTTCGTTTTCAGGTCTATAAGCAAGTGCTCCATGTGTTTTAATTCTAAACCGTAGGGCGTTATCTGTTTGCAATGTCATAAATATACCTCTTTGCTCTATATAACCCCTTACTACAGACATTTTTGCCCAGATTGTCTCAGAGGGATGAAATTCTGCATATACAAAACCATCAGCATCATCTACCATTGCTATAAGCCACCAAAGCTCTTTCACTGACTCTATCCATTGCTGCCGACAGGAGTGCATTAGCACAAGCATCCCAGCTTTTGGCATTGGCTTTCTTGTTCGGTATACCTTCTTTATCTTTTTTGGTTCATGTAACCCACCTTGTATCAGGATCTTCCTTAAGGTTTCATAGCTAAGGAGTATTCCTTCGTTTTCTTCAAGTGTTTGTTTAAAATCTAGTATATTAAAATCCCAGTAGAGTGACTCCTTTAAATTAATAATCTGCTGTCTAGTTGCGGTATTAATCTTTAAAGCTGGAGGTATTTCTGGCTTTTTTCTTAAAAGTCCTTTAAAACCTTCGTGAGCAAATCTCTTTTTTATTCTTATAAGCTGTCTATAGCTTAACCCAAGTATATCTTGGGCTTGTTTAAGACTTAAACAGCCAGACAGAACCTGGCTGAGTATTTCAAATCTCTTTAACTCTTCCCCTGTATCAATATATTGTGTAAGCATCGTCCCCCCATCTTTTAGGGTTAATCACATTATTTAAGAATGAAGGCCGATCTTTTAACCACACTTACCATTAGCTATTGGCCTGCAATGGAAAAGGCCACATAGCATTAGGGTAAATAGCTCTTTACTGTCCGGTGTTGCTACCTTTCCAAAACCTAATTTTTGTTAAATATATAGCCAGCTACTAGAACCAACAGAGAGCAGCAACGATTATATTGCAACCCCACCACCAATTAACCTATTGTGCAAAGTTAAAATACTTGTCAGGCCTTGGTGGGCCTGATGTAATTTAAGGTTGTCCATAAGCCCTAAGGATACCCCAAAAGCTTTATCTTCCTTGAGTTGCATCAAGGACATCAGGCCTGTAATTACGACCAAGACTGTGAACATGGTCTCAGTGGTTGGTATGGTGGTCTTTAGGAGGCCCCCTTTAATGAGGAAGTTATCGGGGGTATTGACCAGAAGAGGTGCAGAGCCTGAGAGTCCTGCATGCCATGTGCAGCCAAGTCCCAAATAAGCAGAGGCAACCAGGAGCCTGTAGTCCACCTTTGGGTTGTTCTTAACAATGTAAAGGGCAAGCATGGCGCTTCCTATGAGGCTCAGGCCCCACTGTAGCCATGCTGTAATCATGGAAAAGAGGGCCATAAGTATTATTGCCTGATAAGGCCTCTCAGGATTGGGCCACGTGGAAAGGCCATTCAACAGTCGCCTCACAGGGGGAGAGCAGGCCAGGATATAGCCGGTCATCATAATAAGACACATCTGCATGGCAAAGCTTAAAAGTGCCCAAAAGCCTTTGCCCCATGCCACCACAGCACCTGGCAGATCTGTCTTGCCCCATATGAGGGCCATGATGAAGGTTATTATGGTTAGGACCCAGACTATTACCAAGGCATCTGGTATCCAGCGTTCGGACCAGCGGGTGAGGCCACCTCCCCACCTTTTAAGGAAATCAAGGGTTGAATTCTTGTTTGACTCGGCCAACCAGATCACCTCCTTTGAACTTAGAGGTTAACCCATAGAAAGCCTCAGCCTAAATTAAACCCTCACCTCCTTTCTTTAAACAGGGCTAAGGATAATTATTACCTTTGAAAAGATATGTCAATACTATGAATCACTGAGAGCATACTAAATAACAAAATTAAAATAACAAACATATGCAAAGCCTTTATTGGGGTGCTAAATGATTTTGAAAAAAATTTAAAGGCTGCCTTTTTCAAAAGGCTGCTAAGGCCCTTATTGTGATATGGGGTGGCAGAAGAAGTAGTTACAATATAGCGGTAACCGGTGCTGAATTCCCTTGAGGTTAATAACAATCTAATAAAAATTATTGGAAATCTCGTGTCTTACTCACCAGTTTCAAAATGTTGGAGAAACAATGGCCATTAGTTATAATATAGCTAATAAGCCATCCCTTAGGTTTTTGTTTTGTTCTATCCATGTGTTAGAGTGGATATTGGCCTAGTTTTTTTGGCCTGAAAATGGTTAAAACGAAGTGAACACCCATTGCCCTATACATGTGCCTACCTTTGTCCAAGGGATTTTTTTCTTCAGATGTTCTAGGGATAATGGTTCTTTTTGCGCATCCTGGCCGTGGGCTTTTGAGTCCTTCTGGAGTCATAGACCTCAACTGCCTATGGGATTGGAGGTGGTTAAAAGTAAGCAGCTACCTTTCCTTTGTTGTGTTTTGCCAGGGTTTGGAAGGATTCCCTGAGGCACTAGTTTCCCATCCACCCCAGCCTACTTTATTACCTGTCTTAGGTCGCGGCTATTAGCAAGCCTAAGGTGAGCCCAGATCAATTCCCAGGAAAAAGGATGTATCATGTGTGTTGCCACTGCTCTGCTTTATACAAGAATGTCATTGTATTTTTGCATCTTTGTGCATGCTCATAAGAGAAAAACTTGTGATCATCCCACTTATCGCTTCTTTGGCGCTATTATGGCAATTGTTATAGACATATTTAGCACCCTTAGGATTAAATTTGGATAAAGAGGCTCTCAAGTTTGTATCATTCTATCTGAGGGAATTTTCCAGTAGGATAACTGGTAATAGTTTGAAATTTTCATTAACCAGAAACTTGACTTATAGCTCTTTGTACCGCCTAAAAAATTTGTCCATCAATTAAACTCTCTTATCCCTGCTCATCTTTCTTGCTCCACTACTATTATCTTACTCCTCGCATACTGCTAAGTATGTCTATACCTATGTGCACTTATTTTATGGATATCACACTTGACAGCTAATTTTTTTTCACGATAGCATAGTAAATGGATAATAAATAAGATAAAAAGAACTATCAAAGGTGGGTCATTAATAATGGCAATGAGTGAGATAGAAATCTTAATGGAATTCTTGCCAATGCCTCTGGAAGCTGCTGAAGGTGTGTTTGAGAAGTTCGCTGAGATAAGTAGTGGAATTTGCCGAGGTCAAGGACTAGAAAAGTTTCTGTTTATTGAAGACAGGGGAAAGAATAGAGTATTGCTTGTTGCACATGCTGATACTTATTGGGATGCTGATTACTCCAGTTGTCCCAAGAATGAAGTGATTATACTATATGTTTCAATAGCGAAAAATACATTGTAGATATATCATAGTCTAAAACCTCTTTCTAAGTTCAAAAGCGAGTATAATTTTCAGCGAAACATAGAAAGGGTTTAATGAAATAATAAAGAATGCTTGCACTGTGAGAAAGTAGTTATCAAAAAGAGCTGCGATATCATGAAAGAAGAAATGGAAACTCTTGTAGGCCATACGGATATACCAAAGGGAGCTTGGTGGAAAGATGGAGTATAAAAAGATAAGGTAAGGAAATAGGTGAGATTACACCCAAGGATTATCGAAGATATAAAGGCATCTAAATATAGGGTTGCAGCATAAAAAGATGAAGGAGGAAATCATTGAGGTTAGATCCTTTAAGGGAATTTGAAGAAAAGTAATGACATCATCACATGTGCAAATGAATATTGAGACTTAAGATGTGAAACTTGAATAATGGCTCATAATTCGAGGTCCGTGGTTCGTGGATAGTGGCTCGGGGAAAAGAATGTTGAATTTTTAATGTTGAATGTTGAATGGTGGATGTGCCATTGGGTCTGCAAGTCCCCATTTCTCGCCCTACCACCTTTCTCGCGACTTCCATAGACGAGACAGACCAAATTAAAAATAGGTCCATCATAGACATGGCTTTTGCAAAGGAAAAGTGATCGGGGGTGGGTTCTCCATTCCATAATGTGTTAATTCCCAATTATGGAATGGAGTTGTGGGTAGATCACATTATATCTAAAAGCTTTAACTAACCATAAGAATTATATCATAAGTCGTTAAGTTATGTTTTCATTAGTGTGCTCCAACATGTAAGAGCCCTGAAGCTGCAAGGATCAGGATTAAACACTCAATTAATGAGAATATAAAAAAGGCGATATCCTTTCTCTTAAGAAAGATCGGTAAGATCCTGATGTAGCAAAATATTGTAATGGCTCCCAAAAGTCCTATGGGTATAAAGTTCAAAAGGTCTCCCTTAGTGACGAGCCTTAACCAGCCCCAGCCTGGCTGTATACCTCCAGAGGTCAAAAATTCGTGGGCCTTTAGCTTCCAATAATTTGGAAGTTCGTCTATGGGTATCTGAGGAGACAGAATGCCAGTGAGGTATATTATGAAGGTAACAACGAGCATCACCAGGCCAATCTTCATTCCTAGATCAAGTAAGTTTGCATATGCTATTTGTTCTTCTTTAACTGTGGGCTTATTCATGACTATCCTCCTTTAGCTCCATACCCCTAATCCCTTAAGAAGGGCTCGCAGACCTGCAAAAAGAAGCATCCCAATAACAACATATCGCACTACTGCAGGCTTTGTCACGGCAAGGAGTTTAACCCCTACCACCGAACCCAGCATGATACCAATTATGCTAGGGACAGCTATTATTGGCAAAACAGCCCCATTGTTCAAATAAATCCACGCAGCAGATGTGTCAGTAATGGACAAGAGAAATTTGCTGGAAGCAACAGAGACCTTGAGAGGGGCACCCATCAAAAGGTTTAGCACAGGAACATTTGCCCACCCTGCCCCTAATCCAAACATACCAGCCATAATCCCAATGGCAACAAAAAGCACCAGGCCATGGATGGTCCTGTGAATCTTCCATTCTATCATCTTACCGGCGGTGGGTTCATAGAATATTCCACTTATTCTTAATGCCTGGGAGAGGGCATCTGCCTGTTTAACCTCGGGATATTCAGACTTTTTTGCAAGGGTCATAACTGCAACAATCATAAGTATTGTACTACCCAAGGCTATGTTTACTATATGGGAAGGCAAGGCAAGGCCTATTAAGGCACCAACTATTGCAGAGGCAGAAGCAATCAGGGCCACAGGGATTGATAGCCTTAGGTCAGCAAATCCCATTTTCAAAAGCCCAGGTCCTGCTGCAAGGGCGCCTGACAAAGCAACGAATAGGCCTGCTCCTCTAACAAAATCCATGTGGAATGGGAAAAATCCGCCAACAATAGGGACGAATAATACTCCTCCCCCAACACCTCCAAGCACAGCCAGTATCCCGAGTACAAAGGTTACCACAAACAAAAGCAAAGGCCATCCCCACCATGGCATGGAACTCTGGCCTCCTTGAGTGCTTTCGCAAAAGGCAGAAGGGGCAAAGGTGAATACCAACATTAGAATAACAAGCAAAACCGTATACTTCCTCATTTTCACCTCCTGATTATCAATTTACACTGGGGAAAAGCTCATTCACTATATTTACTACCAGGCAGGTGTCAAGCCTTTTAATACCTACATTGGCAATGGAATGAGGAATGCAAATTATGGACCTGTGCCTTTAGTGGCCCTATTATGGAGAAAAACATTGATGCTCGTTGATTAGTGGGAGTCAAAATAATAAGGCCTTTTGAGAGATTCCATTTAGGTTCAGCGTAATAGTAACCTTTAGGTCTTTCTGAATATGCAATAAAAAAGTTGAAGTTTTTGTTATTACATCTTATAATTCATGTTTATCTATGATCTTTATGAGATGAAAAATTCAATCTATAAAAGAGTAAAGTGGTCTCCATTTAATAATAATTGTGAATCTGTTGTGATTAATTGTGCTGCAATAATAGCTTAAAAGCTTTATGTGAATCTACATGTTGAAATTAAAAAAATCTATAATTTTAATATTTTAGGATTTACAAATACTTTTCTAATGCTCGCTATTTGCCATTTCTTTAGCTTAACCTATTGGTTAGCTTTCCCTGATAAATTCTTATTGTTTATTCTCTAAGAAAACTTCCTTTTCTGAAACAAAAATGTTTTAAGAGATTTCTCTCACTAAAGAAATTTTAATTTTGTAACTTCCTTTAATCTCTAAGCTTCCTCATTTTTTCACATAAAATGCTTTATTATCATGATCAGTGAAATCTGAGCTGATTTGCCTGGGAGATAAAGATTTGGCGCAGGTGTTTCTTGACATTTTTGTGCTTTCACCTTAGGCTTTGGGTTCTGTAAATCATGGGTACCAAATCTCCACATTTCGTTTCCCAGGAGGCAGGTGAAGTTCCGCAAATTTGTGGGCTCTTCTCTAAACCTGTGGAGTGTGCCCTTGTTTTCAATGATCTTCCCAGCGGTGTTATCTTTTTAGACTCTTTGAAGAAGGTTCTATACTTAAACCGGGCGGCAGAGGTGCTCACAGGTCTCACCAATGATGAGGCCAGAGGTCTTCCTTGCTGGCATGTGGTACGCAGTAATATTTGCCTTGGAGGATGTCCCTTAGCTTCTCCTAACTTGGAGGGTAGTTCTAAATATCTGGAAGGCAACCTGATAAACCGAGACAGGTGCAGAGTACCCATCCGTATAAGCCATGTAATCATGAGAGACCTTTGGGGCAACCTGGCAGGTTTTATGGAGATATTGGAGGATGTAAGGGTCTTTCAAGGTCTGGAGACCCTTTCAGTGGATAACCGGAGGCTAAGTGGTATCATAGGTAGAAGCCCTGCAATAGAAAGGATATTCTCCATCTTGCCAGGGATTGCCCAAACGGATTCTTCGGTCCTAATCACTGGAGAGACAGGTACAGGCAAGGATCTTTTGGCAGAGGCCATTCATCAAATGTCCAGCCGTGCCAAAGGTCCTTTTGTAAAGGTCAATTGCGGGGCCTTGCCTGAAACCCTTTTAGAATCCGAGCTTTTCGGCCACCAAAAGGGTGCTTTTACAGGTGCTGTGGAAAACAAGCCAGGCAGATTCCGATTGGCTCACAACGGCACCTTGTTCCTCACTGAGGTGGGGGATTTGCCTCTATCCCTCCAAGTGAAGCTGCTTACCTTTCTGGATGACCATGTTATTTATCCATTGGGCTCCACCAGAGGCATTCGTGTGGATGTGCGCATCATAGCCGCCACTCACAGGGATCTTCAGGCCATGGTTCGGGAAGGGAAATTTCGTCAGGATTTGCTCTACCGGTTGAATGTGGTGCGTATTCACATTCCGCCTCTTAGGGAGAGGCGCGAGGATGTGCGGGTGCTGGTGGAGTATTTTCTTGCCGCCTTTGTCTCCAAGTTTAACAAAAGTGTGAGGGGATTCTCCAAGGAGGCACTACGCTGCCTTTTGGAATACCCATATCCTGGAAATGTGCGTGAGCTCAAGAATATTGTGGAATACGCCGTTAACATGTGTCAGGAAGATACTATTCAGGTATACCATCTACCCTCTTATATCACAGGGGGGGACAAGATACTGGAGGAGCCTTTAGAAATATCTGGAAATGGGGCCTCGGTTTTGGAACCAAAGGCACCTGAGTTGCCAGGAGATAGTAAGAGTTGGGAGGAATTAGAGCGGGGCCTCATAATTGATGCCCTCATGAAGGCCAAAGGTAGGAAAGGCAAGGCTGCAAAGATCCTTGGATGGGGACGAGCGACCCTTTGGCGTAAGATGAGGCATCATAGGCTCCTGCCCTTTACGCATTCCCCCTCCATCTCGCAGGGAGAGGCTGAAGGTGGTTAAGGTGATAATTCCAATTCGGGGGATGGAGGTCTCACCCCGCTTTGATCTTGCCACTGAGGTCTGGATTGGGGTGCAAGGGGCTGACAATCGCTTTTTACAAGAGCGGATTGTGATCTTGCCACAGGCCTCTGCTGAAAACCTGTGTCAGCTCATCCTTTCTGAAGGGGCAGATGTGGTAGTCTGTGGAGGTATTGAGCAGGAGTACTTTGAGTACCTGGTCTGGAAAAAGGTGAGGGTCTACGACGGGGTTGTTTCGACACTGGATGGTGCAAAAAAGGCCTTGGAAGAAGGGAGAATGAAACCAGGGGCAATACTTTTGGGGCGTGATCTTAATTGCTAAGGCCATGATTTGGAATCGAGTTATTCGTAGAGTTCGAAATGCCTTTAACCTTGACCTGGAGGACGGCTCTCCCACCAGGTATAAGATACTGAGGCGCAATTTAGTTATTCTCATGGATGTACTTACTATTGTGCCCTTGGTGCTAATGGCTGCAATCAATTATCACCAGTACAGGAGGGTCCTTAGTCAGGAACTCACTAGTCCTTTGCAAAACATTGTCAATAAGGCAAAACATTCCTTTGAGGTATTTATTGCTGAACGTCAATCAGCCATTAGTTTCATTGCAGGGGCTTACGGGAAACAGGAGCTTGCCGACCCTAACCGTCTCCAATATATCTTCCGTGTGTTAAGACGAGAATTTCCCGGTTTTGTAGACCTGGGCCTGATCGATTCTCGCGGGATTCAAGTGAATTATGTAGGACCTTATGACTTCAAGGGAAAGGATTACTCGGACCAGAGGTGGTTACACGAGGTCCACATCAGAGGAAGTTACGTGAGTGATGTGTTCTTGGGACACAGAGGCTTCCCTCATTTGGTGATTGCAGTGGAACAGGTGGCCGAAGGTGGAGAGCCTTGGGTGCTGCGTTCCACTATAGACACTCAAAAGCTTGATGAGCTAATAGCCTCCATGGCTTTAGAATTGGACAGTGATGCCTTTCTTATAAATCGTGATGGGGTATTTCAAACGCCGTCACGGTTTTATGGCAAGGTATTGGAAACATGGCCCTTTAGTATCCCACCTGTGAGCTACCAGGCCAATGTGATAACCACTGTGGATCCTTCAGGCCAGCCCATAATCATATGTTATGCCTACTTTGTTAATCACAACTTCATCTTGGTGGTGGTGAAACGTCAGGCTGACGTACTTAAGGCCTGGATCACCTTTAAGAGTGAATTGCTAGTCCTGTTTGTGGTGGCTGTGTCCCTGATCTTCTTTGTGGTGTGGTGGCTCACAGGGATTGTGATCCGTAAAGTAAAGGAAGCAGATGAGCGCCGTGAGGCAGCTTATCGGGAGATGCAGTACCAAAACAAGCTGTCCTCCATTGGTCGGCTAGCTGCAGGTGTGGCCCATGAGATCAACAATCCCATGGCAATCATCAATGAAAAGGCAGGCCTTATGAGAGACCTCCTTAAAAAGATGCCGGAAATCCCTTATAGGGAGAAATTTGAACAGTCAATAGCTGCAATCCTCCAATCAGTGGACCGTTGCCGTAACATAACACACAGGCTCCTGGGATTTGCTCGGCGTATGGATGTACATATTGAGGTATTGGATATAAATGAGGTGATTGAGGAGGTCTTGGGGTTCCTGGAGAAAGAGGCAATTTATCGCAATATTGATTTACGGCTGAATCTTGCACAGGACCTCCCAAAGATCTCATCGGACAGGGGGCAGCTACAGCAAGTATTTTTGAATATCCTGAACAATGCCTTTGAGGCAGTCCCAGAGGGGGGGTGGGTGAGCGTCACCACGAGGGAGGTGGACTCTGAGCGTATTGCCGTGAGTATTCAAGACAACGGACCAGGGATGTCACCTGAGGTATTGGAAAGGATCTTTGAGCCATTCTTCACCACCAAAAAGATATCAGGCACGGGGCTTGGGCTTTCTATTACCTACGGTATTGTCCAGAAGCTGGGCGGAAAAATCGAGGTGGAAAGTGAGGTAGGCCAAGGGACCACATTTACTGTGTTTTTACCAAAAAGGGCATCTGGGCTTGGTGAGGATCAAGGGTGAGCCTTACTTTGCCCCACAAATACCCAGAAAGGGGGGGCCATGGGTACCTTTAGAGTGCTTCTTGTGGATGATGAAAGAGAATTTGTCACCACTTTGGCAGAGAGGTTGGAGATCCGCGAAATCACAGCAAGTGTGGCTTTTGACGGGAGCGAGGCCATGAAGTTGTTGGAAGAAAAGGATTTTGATGTAATTGTCTTGGATGTGCGGATGCCTGGCTTCAGCGGACTGGAACTCCTCAAGAGAATAAAGGCCAAGCTTCCTGGAGTCCCGGTTATCCTTCTTACTGGACACAGTGCCACAAGGGATGGCATTGAAGGAATGAGGCTCGGGGCCTTTGATTACATGGTAAAGCCTGTGGACATAGATGTACTTGTGAAAAGGATGCAGGAGGCTGTTGAGGTCAAGACTTCGGGGGAACAGAATGAACACTGAACTTATTAACGATGCAGCTTTTATGGGGAAGGTTACGGCAGGGGTTACTCACGAACTAAAAAATCTGCTGGCCATTATCAAAGAATATGCAGGGCTCATGGAGGACCTGATGGGCTTACCTGCTTGCCAAGGGATCCCCAATAGGGACCGATTTGTGAAGGCCCTTGGATCCATAATGGATCAGGTTCAGCGAGGGACAAACCTCCTGACCCATTTGAATAAGTTTGCCCACAACGCAGATACGGAAGTTTCATCAGTGCCGTTAACAGATCTTGTGGAAAACCTTAATGCCCTGAGTGAACGGTTCCTTCGTCAAAGGGCCATTGCATTGAAACTAGTGGCTATGGAAGGAGCCAATCGCCCCTTTGGAACATCTCCAATAGCCCTCCAAAGGCTCATATTTACTATTCTCATGGAGTTTGCAAGGGTCCTCCCCCATGGCACAACCCTGTACTTAGACATTGGGACTGGACCAACAGTGGCATACCTTAAGTTTAGAATGGATAAAATAACCTTAGGGGAGGCGGCAAAGGATCTGAAAAGATGCTTGGAAGGAGAGGGCATTAAGCCCCTGATTACAAAACTATCTGCCAATATCACAATGGATGAAAAAGAACTGACAATCAATATCCCCACAATTTCATAATTTTAGTTTCAAACTGATTCAAACTGTTTCGCAAAGCAGCTATAATTTTTGTTTCTAATTGTTTCAGATAGTATCTCCTTTGGTATCCCAGAACTGTTCACGGGCTAAGTACTCAAAAAAACAGAGACTTTTTTTTGGCATCCCCTATGCAAAAAGAGCATAAGGGAAATAAAGGTTGTCTTATGGGTCACAGGATATGAGGGGCAGGATATTGGTGATTGCTGGTGAAGAAGGGTTTCGTCTGGAGATTAAGGCCCATCTGGAGGGCAAAGGCTATAGTGTCTTTGTAGTGGGGGATCAGGTGGAGGCCATAGGTCTTTTGGACAGTACAAGTTTTGAAGTGATCTTATGGCGGTTAGTTCCTGAAGATGAGTATAAATGGATCCTTATGGACTATCTTGGGGCCCTCTCAATGGGTCCAAAGGTGATCCTGATGGTGGAGAAGGGTCAGCTTTCCCAGTCCATTGAGGGAATGAGAAGGGGTGCATTTGATGAGGTATTCACACCCTTTGCCTGGGAAAGTCTCGAGGAAAAAATTGAGCAGGCCATTGAAGCAGTGCAAAAGGCCAAGAAGGGCAGGGAAGATGGGGAGTGGTGGAAAGATATCCTGGCAGGATCTGTTCTTGGAGAGGCAAGGCCTGCAGAAGAGATAGAGCAAGTATTAAGAGAATCAAAAGGGCCATTGCCAAAAGAGACAAGACAAC
>FWWM01014011.1_pt1 | contig 12399 bp, 16 predicted proteins | sample 2228351 | NCBI WGS metagenome assembly FWWM01 (sample SAMEA103939774, study PRJEB20133) | metagenome | reverse complement strand
TCCAAAAAACGGGGGCATATCGACACCTTCTCTCTATCATCCCTCAAACACCTCCCTTTTTACTCATCTTAAAGAATCCTTAAGCACCTCCTTTATCCCCTCAAGTATGCCTATTAGATTCACATTCTTAAGTTCCATATACACCTCTCCAGTCTGTTCATCTACTATGTCCACCCTGTCAAAGACCTCATAAATAGACGGGTGAGGGTCTTTAAGAATCCTGTCTATGTCTTCCTTGATATACTTTGCCCCATAGCACAAAGGCTGATAGAGATAAACAAGTCTTCCGTCATCATCCACAAAATAAAACGCATATAAATAATCCCATAACCTGGATGCAATATCCTTCCCCTGCACCTTATCATCTAAGTCTGTCCTTATCGAATAAACAGTTCCGTAAAGTAAGACCTGAGCAGTTCTACCCATTTCTTAAACCTTCCTGTTGTTATGTTTTTAAAATATTTTTTACTCCCTGGCAGATATGCTCTATAAACAACATTATCCCTTATATAGTATATAGGGTCAGGTCTTGAATTTTGGCATCTAAAATTTCCTTTTCTTACCTTTGTATACATTTATGATTTAGTAGAAATAGACCAAAATTCAAGACCTGACCCTATGAACCATGATTAAATTGATTTCTCATAAATCTCTTTTAGGTGTGCAGGAAGTAGTTTCGCTGGATATTTTTTCTCTCCAATTTCTTCAAGATGCCACCACCATTTCTCTATAGGATACTCTTTTGGCTCAGCTTCATAAGGAGGGTCGCTTCCATGCTGAACTACATATTCAATAAGCCTCTTGTCTATCTCTATCACCCTCGGGTCATTGCTTATGCCAAGCTCTTCTATTTCATCCCTTGTTACAAGCAATGCAGCAGCAAAGTGATAGCAGGTCACCTCAGGGAAAGGGTATTTCCTTTGTGGAGTTGCGTAGCTCTCCCACTCTTCTATTAGTTCGTCAATATATTTTGATAATACCATCTCTCTTAAACCCCTTTAATCATCTCTTTTCGAAATCTTCCACCTTTTATATATTTTTAAGTTATCATCTCTTGATATGACAATTATATCTCCTTTTTTAAAGATATAAAAAGTGTCCTTCCCATACACCTCTACATAAACTTCATCAGGATCTTTTATGATCTGGTATGATAGAGTTCTAAATTCATACCGGAACATATCTCCAATCTCTCTGCCATGCTTTTTGAATTTCTTCTCGAAATTCCTTTCAGCTTTTTTATATGACCTTATTCCTCTTTCAGGTCTTAACCAATCCGCTCCCATGTGTGCTTTTAAGCGATTTTCTCTTTAAAAAAATTGCATAAAAAATGCAAAATGAGCGAGGGAATTGGGGCTCAGGTCTTGAATTTTGGCGTATATTCAATATTCACCTCTGCTCTGTTTTCTTTTATTTATTTTATCCATTTAGCTTAAATCAGAATGTTCCCGAGAAATTATTCTAACAAGACCGTCTTGCATAAAAGATCAGAAAGATGAGATGTTAAATTATGATATAATTTTATATGAATAAAAGGTCTGTGCAAAATCTTGAGGAGGTAATAAAAATTCTTCGTGAGCACAAAGATGAAATTATGCAAAAATACAAAGTTAAGGAGATTGGGGTTTTTGGCTCTTTTGTAAGAGGAGAGCAAAAGAAAAGAAGTGATGTAGATATTTTGGTTGAATACTCCGAAGTGCCAGGACTTTTAAAATTTATTGAGCTTGAATTATATATCCAAGGATTGCTTGGTAAAAAGGTGGATTTGGTTGAAAAAAAGAGTATCAGAAAAGAAATAGGACAGAGAATTTATGATGAGGTAATATACTTGTGAAAAGGGCATATAAACTTTTCATTCAGGACATATTGGATGCTATCAATAGAATTGAAAAATTTGTTGATTCAATGAGTTATGAGGAATTTTTTTATGATGACAGAACAAAAAGTGCGGTTGTTTGGCAAATTATATTATTGGTGAAGCTACTAAACATATTCCTAAAAAAGTTAGAGAAAAATTTTCTGATATCCCATGGAGTTTAATGGCAAAGATGAGAGACAAAATCGTCCATGAATATTTTGGCATAAATTATGAAATTGTATGGAGGACAATTAAAGAAAAACTGCCAGAAATAAAGCAAAAATAGAAAAGATTTAAAAAGAGCTTAAAAAAAATAAGTCTTTGGAGGTGTATTATGGAACTTAAGGCAGTAAAAGTAGAAATACCAGAGGGATGCAATATTATACTTGGGCAAACTCATTTTATTAAGACTGCAGAGGATCTTTATGAAATTCTTGCAACCCATATTCCCCATGCAAAGTTTGCCATAGCATTTACAGAAGCATCTGGTCCTTGCTTGATTCGCTCAGAAGGAAATGATGAAGAGTTAAGACAAACATGCATACGCAATCTTCAAAACATTGGAGCTGGGCATGTATTCTGCATTTTAATGCGAGGTGCCTTTCCAATTAGTGTTTTAAATGCTATAAAAATGTGTCAGGAAGTATGCAATATTTACTGTGCAACAGCAAATCCTCTTCAGGTAATAGTTGCAGAAACAGAGCAGGGCAGGGGAATTCTTGGAGTAATTGATGGTGCATCACCTAAAGGTGTTGAAACAGAAGAAGAACGCAAACAAAGAAAGGAGTTTTTAAGAAAAATTAACTATAAACTTTAAGTTTTTAATGTAACTTATTGATTTTATGGTAATCCAACCCCCTCTACCAAACTCCCGCAATTTATGCAACGGGAGTTTTTTATATTGATTTTGTTTATAAAATATCCGAACCTTTCAATTAAAAGATTTTTGCAGTTTGGACAATAGGAGTTTTCACCACCTTCGCCAGGAATGTTACCTGTGTATACAAATTTAAGACCTTCTTCAAACCCGATGTTCCTTGCTTTTCTGAGGGTTTCAACAGGTGTTCGTGGTTTATCCAATAGCTGATATGTCGGATAAAACTGGGTTACATGCCATGGAATTGAAGGGTCAATAGAACTTAGAAAACGAGCAACTCTTCTTAAGAATTCCTCTGAATCATTAAGCTCAGGAATTATTAGAGTAGTTACCTCTACCCAAACTTTAAGTTCTTTAAGTAACTTAATATTGTTCATCACAGGCTCAAGCCTTGCTCCACATACTTTTTTGTAAAATTCTTCATCTCCTTTAAGGTCAACATTAATTGCATCAAGATATGTAGCAATAAATCTTAAAGCTTCTTCAGCCATGTATCCATTGCTTACAAATACATTTTTGATGCCTTCTTTATGTGCCAAAACCATGCAATCGTAGGCAAATTCAAGAAATATAGTTGGCTCTGTGTAAGTGTAAGAGATGCTTTTACATCCTGTTGCTTTTGCTTCTTTAACTACTTCCTCAGCAGTGAAATTTTCACCTGGAATATCCCTATGATATCTTCCGTATTGGGAAATAGTAAAGTTCTGACAATGCAAGCAATGGAAATTACATCCTACTGTCGCGATTGAATATGAAGTAGAGCCAGGGTAAAAGTGAAATAGTGGTTTTTTTTCAATAGGGTCAACATGATAGGCAATAATTTTCCCATACACAAGGCTATAAAGAGTTCCATTTACATTTTCTCTTACTCCGCAAACTCCTCTTGCACCATCGGAAATTGTGCAGTTATGGTGACAAAGTTTGCATTGTACCTTCTTGTCGGAAAGCTTCTCGTAAAACAATGCTTCTTTCATTCTTTTTTCCTTCTGCCTCTTGCCTTTGATGTTGATTTTGACTTTGCAGAAGAAGTTTTTTTGCAAGCTCTTGTTCTTTTAGTCTTGGATTTCTCTTGAGTTTCTGTGACCTCCTCTGGTTGCTCTTCTTTGATTAAATTATATTTTCTCAAAACAATTTTTTCTGCCTCAAGCCAATTGTCAATGTCTCTGCCTGCAATGCATCCGCTTTTGACATAAAGTTCATAGGCTACTTGTCTTATTTCCTCTTCAAGTTTTTCTCTGTCAATCATATCAGCCCTCCTTAAAGGCTTTTTTTAAGTATAACATTTAAAAACACTATTTGCCTATTGATTTTTTTTGTAAATTATGGCAAAAAATTAAGGTGAATTACACAATTGATTCAATAGGAAGCTTAAAGATATGTCAGCCAAAGGAAGGATATAGATTTAGTGTAGATGCTATTCTTCTTGGAAGTTTCGTAAATCTGAAAAGGGTTGAAAAAATTGCTGATATTGGAGCAGGAACAGGAATAATTGGGCTTATTCTCGCCAAAAAATATCCTGATGCTAATGTATTAATGATAGAAATTCAACCAGAGCTTGCTGAGCTTGCAGAAATTAGCATTGAACTAAATAATTGTCAGAGTAGAGTAAAAATCATTTGTGCTGACGCAAGAAATTTTAATGACAATGATTTTGATTTAGTTGTTACAAATCCTCCGTTCAGAAGACCTGGAACAGGTAAAATGAGCCCTTCAGATAAAAAGGCTCTGGCAAGACATGAGCTGAGTCTTACAATAACTGATATTGCAAAAATTGGTCAAAGATTGCTTAGGCACAAAGGAAGACTTTGCATGATTCATCTTCCTGAGAGACTTACAGAGATTGTCCGGATAATGGGAAAACATCAGCTTGAGGTAAAAAGAATTCGTTTTATACATTCAAAAATGAATACAGAGGCAAAAATGGTTCTTATAGAGGCAGTAAAAGGGGGCAGGGTAGGGCTTAAAGTAGAACCACCTCTTTTTATTTATAAAGAATATAAAAAAAATGGCGAGTATACAGAGGAAATGCAGAAAATTTATGATTCAATTTGATATAAAGAACTTTCAGCCGGCAACATTGATTAAAAGGGTTAACAGATTTGTCGTTGAATGTAAACTTAACGGAAAAAAGATTATTGCTCATCTTCCTAATTCTGGAAGTCTTATGGAGTATATGATACCAGGTGAAAAGATTTATCTTAGACAAAACAACGGACTCAATAGAGCTACCCAATGGAGCACAGTTGCGATAGAGAAAGACGGTTTTCCTGTTTTTATTCATTCAGCAATGACAAATTCAATTGTTGAGCAGATCTTAAATGAGTCAATGATTGAGGAGTTTAAAGGATGGAAAGTTTTAAAAAGGGAGATTAAATATGGCAATAGTAGATTTGATTTTCTTCTATCAAATGGAAAAGAAAAATTGTTAATTGAGGTTAAATCCTGTACCCGCTGGGGCAATAAAATTGCAATGTTTCCAGATGCAATAACTGAAAGAGGCAGAAAACAAATAATTGAATTGTCTAAGGCTGACTCTGCTGGAGGCGTTTTCTTTATTGTGCACACACCTAAGGTTGATTATTTTCTACCTGATTATCACACTGATTTAAGTTTTTCAGAAACTCTCTTTAGCTTAAAAGATAAGCTTATAGTAAGAGCATACAGTATTTTATGGAGTAACAATCTCGCCTTCTCTGGAATAAAAGAACTCAATATACCGTGGCATATTTTAAATAGAGAGATGAAGGACAGTGGCAGTTATCTTTTAATTTTGAAGCTTGAAAAGGACTCAAAAATAAATGTTGGAAATCTTGGTGAAGTCTATTTCAGAAAGGGTTATTATGTTTATGTTGGCTCTGCGATGAACGCATTGTCAAAAAGAATCCAAAGGCATAGGATTCGCAGAAAAAAGCTTTTTTGGCATGTTGATTATTTAAGAGAAGAGGCAGATTTTGTTGATGTACTACCAATAAGAACTCATGACAGACTTGAGTGTGAGATTGCAAGCAGAGTTGAAAAAATATCTGAATGGTCAGTTTCAGGATTTGGTGCATCAGATTGTAAGTGTAAAAGTCATCTTTATTGTTTCAGTGAAAATCCTCTGATAAATAAAGATGTTATTGACTTACTCTTTTACTTTCGCATTGACAGATTAAATGAAAAATACAGTCTATAAAAACATTCTTATAACAGGTGTGCCGGGTTGTGGAAAAACAACCCTTATAAAAAAACTATTTGAAAAATTCAGTCATTTAACTCCTGTTGGATTTTATACAGAAGAGATAAGAGAAAAGGGTATAAGGAAAGGCTTTAAAGTCATCTCCTCAAATAAGGATGAATTCATTCTTGCCCATGTTGACATTAAAAGTCCTTACAGAGTTGGAAAATATGGAGTAGATGTAAAGAGATTTGAAGAATTTTTAAAGTCATTTATTATATATAATTCTGTAAATCTTTGTATAATTGATGAAATTGGTAAAATGGAATGTTTAACTCCGCTTTTTCCTCCTTTTGTAAAAAAATTTCTTGACTCCCCCTGCCTTACTGTTGCCACAGTTGCCTTCAGAGGCACAGGATTTATAAGAGAAGTTAAGGAAAGAAAGGATATAAAGCTATTTCATTTAAATGAAAACAATAGAAGAAAAGTTCTTTTAGAGATTACAGAAAAAATTTATAATTTTACTTTTCAGTAGTTTATCCATGCCTTTTTAAAATCTCCCTTGCTATAAGAATTCCTGATACTGAAGCCTGAATTAATCCCCTTGATACACCTGCACCATCACCAGCAGCAAAAAGATTTTCTATTTCTGTTTCAAGACAACTGCTGAGCTTGAGCCTCATACTGTAGAGCTTTACTTCAACGCCGTAAAGAAGAGTATAGGGAGAATTTATCCCTGGCATGATTTTATCAAGGGCTTCAAGCATTTCAAGTATGTTCACAAGATAACGATAAGGAAGAACAAAGCTTAGATCTCCTGCAGTCGCATCCTTAAGGGTAGGCTGAATTGGATTACGAGATATTCTCTCAGGCGTTGACCTTCTTCCTCTTTTAAGGTCTCCAAGTCTTTGAATTAGAACACCTTGCCCAAGAAAGTTGGCAAGGCGAGCTATATTTTGTCCATAAAGAATTGGTTCTTTGAAGGGCTCAGTAAAATATGTGCTTGAAAGTATAGCAAAGTTTGTGTTATCTGTTTTTCTATCTGAATAACTGTGCCCATTTACTGTCCATATACCATCTATGTTTTCCCTCACAACTTCTCCATTTGGATTAACACAGAAGGTTCTCACAATATCGTCAAATGTTTTTGAATTATAAATAAACTTAGGCTCATAGCAAATACTTGTAAGAGGTTCACAAACTGAGGCAGGTACTTCAACTCTCACTCCTATGTCAACTGGATTAAGCTCTGTCTTCAACTTCAGTCTTCGTGCCTCGGCTTCAAGCCAGGCACTTCCACCTCTTCCTGGTGCAAGAACTACAAATCGGGCATTAATACTTTTTCCACTCTTCAAGACAATTCCAGAAACTCTTTTATTTTCAACAATAATTTTTTCAGCATTTACATTAAATATTGAATCTATTCTTTGCTCAAGTGAATCTTTAATTGATTTTAATACTTCAAAGCATTTCTCTGTTCCAATGTGTCTAATTTTTGTTGGAATGAACACAAGTCCATGTTTGATTGCCTCTCCTTTTATTTTTTCAACTATTTCAGGGTGAGGTTCAAAAACTTTTTGAGGAGCTCCATACTGAACATAAAGACTATCAACATAATCAATAAGTTTTTTAAGTTCATTCTTCGCAATATACTTATTTAAAAATCCACCTATTTCTGTTGATAAATTAAGTTTTCCATCACTGTATGCTCCGGCACCACCCCAACCGCTTATAACACTGCAGACTTGACAGTGAACGCATTTTTTAATTTTTTGCATGGGACAATGCCTTTTTTCTATGCTATTTCCTTTTTCAACGATCAAAATACTGAGATCAGAGTTTTTGGAAAGCTCTAATGCTGTAAATATTCCTGCTGGTCCTGCTCCAACAATGACAACATCATACTTATTCTTTAATTCCATTTTTTATAAGATAATCCAAAGCCTTATAATTTGTTAAATCAATATGAAGGGGAGTAACAGACACATATCCTTCCATTATTGCCTGAATGTCTGTGTCATCCATCCTATGCCATGACACTATTCCACCTCCTATCCAATACTGTTTCTCTCCCCAAGGCGAGAAAATTTCGTGGATTGAATTTTCATATGAGCGTTTTCCTTGTCTTGTAACTTTTATTCCATTAATCTCTTGCAAAGATTTATTAGGAACATTAACATTCAAGAGAGTATCTTCAGGAAGTCCCTTTTCTAATATAAATTTTGCAACTTTTAAGGCAAAATAACAAGCAGTCTCATATTTAAAAGGTCTCTCACCCACAATGGAGATGGCAAAGGATGGAACTCCAAGTATTGTTCCCTCAATGGCAGCAGAGACTGTTCCAGAGTATGTAACATCCTCACCCAAGTTTGCCCCCTTGTTTATTCCTGATACAACAAGATCAGGTTCGCGAGGAAGTATTTTTTTTACACCAAGAACAACACAATCAGTAGGTGTTCCGTTTACACTGTAGCAGTTTTCCCTAATTAAATCAACTTTGAGGGGTCTATGCATCGTAAGAGCATGACTAACTGCAGAACGATCCCTGTCAGGTGCAACAATAATAACCTCTCCAAGTTCCTTCAGTGCCTCAAAAAGAGTTTGGATACCCTTAGAGAAAAAACCATCATCATTTGTAACAAGAATTAAAGCCATTTAGTTGTTCCTCTGAATTATATAATCAGCCATCTTAAAAAGAATCTCCCTTTCAGGAGACTCAGGAAAAATCGCTAATGATTCCTTTGCTTTTTCTACATATTTTTTTGCTATCTGTATTGAGGAGCTAATGCAATTGTATTTGTTAAGATAATTTAATATTTTTTCGATGTCATTCTCAGATAAAGTATTTTTCTTTAAGATATTTACAATTTCTTCTTTTTCATCAGCCCTTTTTAAAAGTTCAATCATGGGCAAAGTTATTTTTCCCTCCATCAAGTCTTTACCGAGAGTTTTCCCAAGAGCCTTTTCCTCTGCCACATAGTCAAGAATATCATCCACCATTTGAAATGCTAATCCGATGTAATATCCAAAATCAGTCAAAGCTTGCAGTTTTTCATCTGATAGATTAGCAAGAATTCCGGCAATTCTGCATGCAGCTGTAATAAGTCCAGCTGTCTTTCCCGTAATTATTTTTATGTAATCTTCAAATGTAATAGTTGGATCACCAGCTTTCATAAGTTGAAGAATTTCACCTTCTGCCATCTGAAATGTTGCACGGGAAAGAGCCTCCATTATATGTAGACTTTGCTGTGCAACACTAATATGCAGTGCCTTTGCATAAAGATAATCTCCAAGAAGAATTACGGTTTGGTTTCCCCATATTTTATTTGCGGGCTTTTTACCTCTTCTTAGCTCAGCCTCATCAACTACATCATCGTGAAGAAGACTTGCAGTGTGAAGTGCCTCAATCACTGCAGCCAAAACAACTCTTTTGTATCCCTTATATCCAACAAGATCTGAGCACATCAAAAGAAAGAGGGGTCTCAGCCTTTTTCCTCCAGAACTTACAATGTAGAAACCAATTGTTGGAATAAGGGATGCATCAGACTGAAATATGTTTATAAGCTCCTTTTCAACTTCTTTTAATTCTGCTTCGTATTTCTGAATAATTTCCTTTAAATTAAGAACTTGTAAGGTCACAGATTGAGCCTCAGTTTTTCAATTTTTTTATCGTTGTAAATGTACTTTATATGCTTAGGTAAAAAAGCACCCTTTTCGGTAATTATTGCTGTTACATACTTGGCTGGCGTTACATCAAAGGCTCTGTTTATAACTTTAATACCCTCTGGAGCAATTCTGGCTCCTTTGATAATTGTAACCTCCTCAGAATTTCTCTCTTCAATTGGAATATCATCGCCCGACTCTATTGATAAATCAATGCTTGAAATAGGTGCTGCAACATAAAAAGGAACTTTATTTTCTTTACAAAGCACAGCCAGTGAATATGTGCCTATTTTATTTGCTACATCTCCATTTTTTACTGTTCTATCAGTTCCAACAATAACGAAATCCACTGCGCCACTCTTTAAAATTGCTCCTGCGGAGTTATCAGTTATAAGAGTTACATCAATTCATGCATTCATAAGCTCAAATGCTGTTATTCTTGCTCCCTGTAAAACAGGTCTTGTCTCACATGCGATAACTTTAAAGTTTATTCCCCTCTCTTTTGCGAGATACATACCTGCTGTGGCAGTTCCATAGCCTCCTGTGGCAAGTGCTCCAGCATTACAGTAAGTCATGACTCTGCAACCATCTTTAAAAAGAGGTAGTGAATACTCACCGATTTTTCTATTTATTTCAATGTCTTCTTGTTGAATATTTAAAGCTTCCTTTTTGATAGAAGCTCTCAGTTCATCAATAGAGGCATCCAGATTTTTTTGAATAATTTTTTCAATTCTCTCAATTGCCCAACGGATATTAATTGCAGTAGGCCTTGTAGAGATAATTCTTCTAAAAACAGGTTTTAATTTATCATAAAATTCAGCAGTATCTGATGCTTTAATATCTAAAGAAGCCAAGGCAACTGCCATTGCAGAAGCAATGCCTATTGCAGGAGCTCCCCGTATTGAGAGTTTTTCAATAGCAGTGGCTACTTCCTCATAATTTTTGCATTTAAGATACTCTATTTTTTCTGGAAGGAGCCTTTGGTCAAGTATGTAAACTGTCTCATTTTCCCACCTGATTGATTGAAGCATAGGCATATTATAACAATTTTTTATGATTTAAATCCTGTAGTATTTTCAAACTTAAACAAAACTCTAATAACCCTAATAATCTAAATGAAACTGTAAAATCAAAAACAAAATCATCTAAGTAAGAGTTTAAATAAAGTGGTCAAAAGAATTGCTTAGTTTAATAGGCGAACACAATTTGAAAACACTAAAAGAATTTAATTTAAAATGCGAGAGGTGGGATTTGAACCCACACGGTTTTATCCACTGGATTCTAAGTCCAGCGCGTCTGCCATTCCGCCACTCTCGCAGTTATTTAATTTTAAGAGATTTTTTTAAAGTTTTTCAATTACAAGACTGCCTAACTAACAGTCATAAAGTTTTGGTATTGGGAAAACCTGTTAAATCAATGCGAACTATTTTCTTTGTTTTTTGCTTTGTTGTAAAATTTAATTTATGTTTGCCTATTTAATAAAAAGATTTTTGCTTATGATACCCATATTATTTGGAATTACTCTAATATGTTTTGTGGTAATTAATCTTGCACCTGGCTCACCAGCTGCTATCTCTGAAGAGTTTTCTCCTAAAGCCTCGCCAGAAGCAGTAGAGACATTGAAAAAACTATATGGATTAGATAAACCTTTGCACGAAAGATATTTAAATTGGTTAAGAATGGTAATTACATTTGATCTTGGAAAAAGTTTTGTTGATGGAAGAGGAGTAAATGAAAAGATTAAAGAAAGGCTGCCAATTACAGTTACATTAAATCTGCTTGCACTTTTACTTATCATTATTATTGCCATTCCAATAGGAGTTTACTCTGCATTAAAACCTGGCAGTTTGATTGATAGAGCTCTAACTGTTTTTGTTTTCACTGGATTCTCCGTACCAACTTTTTGGCTTGCATTACTTGCTATGATAGTTTTTGGAGTTAATCTTGGATGGTTTCCCATTTCAGGAATTCAAAGCATAGGAGCAGAGAATTTACCTTTACATGAGAGAATTTTAGACTGGATTAAGCATTTAATTTTACCTGTTACAATTATGTCTTTTACTGGACTTGCAGGTATGTCTCGTTATACGAGATCAAGCATGCTTGAGACATTAAAACAGGATTATATCCGAACAGCAAGAGCAAAAGGACTTCCAGAAAGAGTTGTAATCATAAGGCATGCTTTGAGGAATGCATTGTTGCCTGTTGTAACTTTATTAGGACTTGCAATACCTGGTCTTATCGGTGGTAGCGTTATATTTGAGAGCATATTTTCAATTCCAGGAATGGGACAGTTGTTTTACTCATCTGCAATGGCAAGGGATTATCCAACTATAATGGGAATTCTTTTATTTGGAGCATTTTTAACTTTGATTGGAAATCTTTTAGCCGACATAGCCTATTTCATAGTTGATCCAAGAATCAGAGTGAAAAAGAATGTTTAGAATAATAATTAAGAGAATTTTCAAAAACAAATCTGCGATTTTTGCTTTATTCTTCATTTTATTAATATTTATAGTGGCTTTATGTGCCCCAACCATTTCACCTTATGACCCCTATAGAATTGATGTTTATCATGTGCTTGAGCCACCTTCTAAGGAGCATATCTTTGGTACAGATGAGCTTGGTAGAGATGTTTTTTCAAGAATTATATACGGTGCAAGAGTATCCTTAAAAGTTGGCTTTATTGCAATGGGAATAGCTATACTTACAGGAACTATCTTAGGAGCATTAGCTGGATATTACGGTGGATTCCTAGATACATTAATCATGAGATTAGTTGATGTAATGCTGGCATTTCCAACATTGTTTTTAATTCTTGCAGTGGTTGCAGTGCTTGAACCA
>FWWM01014415.1_pt1 | contig 12403 bp, 13 predicted proteins | sample 2228351 | NCBI WGS metagenome assembly FWWM01 (sample SAMEA103939774, study PRJEB20133) | metagenome | reverse complement strand
AGCTATTAAATCAAAAGTGATTGCAAATGATTGTTTAGAAAGCAAAAACAAAAAGCTAAAAAAAATCAACAAAAAACTAAAAAATCTTTTCATACAATAATAATAAATTAATTTATTATTGTTTTTCAACATTATATAATAGACTTACTATTTGAATATATCCTGGAGCACGTAAATTAAATCTTTTTTTAAAAAAATCACCAGAAAAACTTATTGATCCAGCATCTCCATTAAAATAAATCGAAGTTGTTTCTCCACTATTAAAATCGGCGCTAACTTGAATGTTATAAATATTATTAAAAGGATTTTTTCCTCTTTTTCTTAATTCTTCTTTAACCCTGTCAACAGACCAATTATCTCCACCAGCGGGTGGGGCTTTATCAATTTGAAATAATTTATCGCCTGTTGATGAATCAATGCTTTCTAAGATTGCTGTATTAACAATATCAGCCACTTCCTCAGGTTTTAACCAAGCAGAGTTGTTAAAACTTTTATCAAATCTCCAACCTTGAGCCGAGTAAAAACACGTTGATTCACGATCATAAGCATATTTAAAAAGATCATCAAAACTATTAATTGGTGCTTCTGTATCGACTAAATTTTTTGTATACGAAGAATTACAAGTTCCAGGAATTGAATCACTACATTTTCTCGCATAACCACCGAATGTTGACGCATAATAAGCGGTTATTACCTGACCATTGGAAATTAATACCTCACCTCTTCCTTCGCCACAAACGTTTTTACCAGTGTCATCAACTGCTTGATTTACCAAAGGCCGTCTTTTTCTTTCATTATCATCATATTCTTTATAAGCTTGGCAGAATTGGCTAGCACAAATTGATGTTTTATAAAAAGCATAGCTTCTAGCTGCCACGGCCTGAGCTTTTAAAGCTTCTAATAAATCTGCGCCCATTTCTTTATGAACGACTCCTTTTATATAATCTTCAAAATTTTTTACATAACCCTCAACATTTATTTCTTTAGGTAAATCACGACACTCAATTGATATATTTTGATAATAAGCATTAAGAATATCTTTATAGTTTTGACCAGCCTTAGCTCTTCCATAAGCCCCATGCTGATTTAATCCAACAAAGTGAGGTATACCAAAAGAAAAAAAAGCAAAACCGGGAGAAAAACCTGGATCAATTGTTCTTTCATCAGTACAATAAAGATCTGAGTCGGTCGCTGTTCTTGGTAAGTTTAATTGGTTTAATCTTAAAGATAAAACTTTTGCTTGAAGTTGAGCAATTTTTTCTTTAGTTGAAATAATATCTCTAGCTAAAAATTTTGTCTGATTATCGACTTCTTTTTTTAAATATGAAAGTTGATTTCTTTCTTGTTCAAGATTTTTTTTCATTTCTTCAAGTTTTTTTATATATAACACTATTTTTATAATGGTATTTTTATCTTGATTAATAAGATTTTGTTGATAAAAAAAACTTTTTAAAGAGTTAGAAAAATTTTTACCCACAAAAAGACCAATTAATAAAAGGGAATTTTTATTAGTGTTTTTATAATATGATCGGGCTTTCTCATTTAAAAGATTTTTTTGATAATTAAGCGCTTCTTCGCTTTTTTTTACCTCTTGTTCTTTTTTAGTAATTTCTTTTTCTAAAGCTCCAATTCTTAATTTAATATTTTCAAGTTTTTGATTAAGTTGTTGATAATTAGATTCTTTTAAAGAAAGTTCTTTTTTTAAATTTTCTAAATCTCTGGTAATTTGCTCTAATTCATTAGCGTTTATTTTTAAAATAAAAAAAGAGAAGGGAAGAATAAAAATTAAAAGAATTATTAAGGTTTTTATTTTTTTCATAATTTTCTTTGATTTATGATTTAATATAATTATATACTTTATAATATGAAAAAATTTTTACTTTTATTGGTTTTTGTGTCTGTTTTTCCTTTTTTTGTTTTTTCTCAAAAAACAAATAATACTGAAACTATTGTTGAAAACACCGGTCCAAGATACGCTGTTTGTGATCAATGTGGTTATTGTCCACCTAATCCACCTCCACAAAGTTGGGAAAAATGTCGACAATGTCTTTATCCTAACACAAGTAGTGATCCGTCAAAAATGGAAACCTTAATAATTGATCCTGAAACCAATCTTCCTATCTTGCCAATCAAAGGCCGAATGTTTACTTTTTTAGGATGTTTAGGAATAGGTGATTATAGTTTTGAAGAAAAAGAGTCATTAGGTAATATTACCCAAACGTTTTTAAATATAATTTTTTCGATTGTCGGTGGAATTGCTTTTTTATACTTATTATATGGAAGTTTTATCATTGCTACTTCACAATCTGATCCTGAAAAACTAAATTATGGTAAAAGACTAGTTAATGGAGCGATTATTGGTTTAATTTTTTCTTTATTTAGTGTTTTTCTAGTTAACTTTATCTTTTCAAATATTTTAAAACTACCTCAACTAGAATAAGTAATTATTTTTTACCTATATTTGAAAGCTTTTTTCCAATTAAAGCTGAAACCAATAGTGAATATAAAAATATTGTTGGCGAGCCTGTTGCTGGAATAGTTTTTGTATTGGTTGTCTGATAATTATTAACTTTATAAGATTTTTTTCTTTGTTGATTAACATCTATTTTTGATATCGGTGTCGGGGTAGGAGAAGTTTTTATAAATAAAGGAACAGTATTAATATTTTTTTTAGAAGGTAATTTTATTCTTCCTGTTAAAACAGCAAAAAAAACAATCACAACAACTAAACCCAAAATAAAAGAAAATACTTTATTAAAATTATCCATATATCCTATATTATATCATAAAACAATAAGAAAATCAAAAAATTGTATAAGTCAACTACATCGATAAACCCTCATTAACTTGTAATTATCATTATATCATTCAAGAAGATTATAAAATATTAATCATTCAGTCAGTCTTTTATTAGTTTTTTTAAGATTATTTTTTTGTTAATAGTAGTTTAAAATAATCATCAACCTCCATAAACTCCTCTTTTAAAGTTTTATTAACCTTATTTTGTAATATTTCAAATCAGAAAAGATTATACTGAAGATTATTTAAAAGCAGCTGCTTTAATATATAAAAATGATTCTAATTTTGTAGTTATACAGCACGAATTTGCTTTATTCGGTGGTTTTGCAGGAAAATATGCAATTAATTTAATAAAAAATATAAAAAAAATAATTTTAATAGCTCATACTGTTCCACTAAACAAATATGCACATAAGTTTAAAAATAAAATAAAATTTTTCAAAGAAACCAATAATTATGTTGATATTTTTATAACTATAATACCAGAGACTGCTAAAAAATTAATCGAATTCATTGGAATTCCTAAAAACAAAATATTCATAATATCCCATCATGGCTCTCACAATATATTATCTTATAAAACAAGTCGAAAAAAATGAATTTGAAAAGTGATATCTTTTATTTTTTTAATTTTGGCTTAGCTAATAGATATAAAGGTTATGAATATTTAATAAAAGCATTTGAGTATATAAAAAAATAAAAAAATAAATAATATAAAACTAATAATTAATACAATCTTTCTATCTGGAATAAAAAATTCTCAATATGTTAAATTTATAAAAAAAATATTATTGAAAAAAATCTCGAAAATTTAATAATTCTTAGAGAAAAATATCTTGATAAAAAAACACTTTTTTCTTATTTAATACTTGTGACGCTGGAATTTTTCCTTATCAAAATAAAAATCACGTATCAAGTGGTCCATTAACATTTTTAATAGCAGCAATGAAACCTTGTATAGTTTTACTCCTTTTCCTTATGTTAAATTTTTCCTAAATAATAATATGCTTGTTTTATTCCATATAAAAATAGTCGAATAATGGCTGAAAAAATTTTAAATTTAGCTAAAAAAAACTGCTATAATCAAATTAAAAATAATTTAAAAAATATATCAAAGAAATATTCTGGATTAATAAAGCTAAAGAATATTTAAAATTATTTGAAACTATAATTAAACAATAACTATTCTTTTAAAAAAACCTGACTAGCAACTTAATAAGTACACCTTACACAAGCCCAAAATCAAATAAAATTAATATTTTAAAAAATCTTTCCTTTTTTTATAATTATCTCATGCAGTCTATTAAAGATATTTTAAAAAAATTTAATCCTTTGGAAGATAAATATATTTCCCGAGAATTTCAAGCTTTTGGAATTTATTTAGCAGAAAAATTAGGTGAACCAAGAAAAAAAAGTCTTTATATAAAACTTGCCAAAACCATTCCCCGACCAGTTTTAGAAGAAGCTTTACGCTTTGTCATTGACTCAAATGCTAAAAATAAACCCGCTCTTTTTATGTGGAAACTAAAACAACTAAATGCTTTTATTAATAAATCAGTCAAAAAACAATCAAAACCAGTCAAAATCAGTTAAAATCGGTTGAAATTTGTTTAAACCTTTTTAAAATTAGTTGAAAAATAGAAGTTAGAAAGTTATCAGTTACGTGTTCTGGGTTAAAGAAATTAAAAATTAAAAATTTAAAATTTAGAATTTAAAATCATATTACTGCCAACTTGAATATATTTTTGTAATTCTAAACATTCCCCTTGTTATTCTGAACGAAGTGAAGAGTCCCAAGACGAGATCCTTCGGTGCAAAGGCACCTCAGGATGACAACTTCTTAAGCAATTAAACAATTTAACCATTTAGTAATGTTTCTTAACTAAAAACCATTAACTACTAAAAACTAATCTTAACATTCCACGCTTGCCCTGAAGTTAACTTTGTTATATTTTAGGGCTCCAAGTTCTACATTCTGCTTTCTCTACTATAACCTTATAACCAATTTTATATTTCATTATTTTTCGATTTTGATATGTGATTTTGCTTTTTGATATTTGATATTTGATTTTAATATTAGATGGATTCCTGCTTTCGCAATAATGAAATTGTAAAACATTTCAACAATTTAACAATTTATCAATTTATTTAAAAACCACACACTACAAACTTACCAACTACAAACTAAAAAAATGACTGATTCCAACCAACTTTGGCCGATTTTAAATGTTTTTCTTCTTGACAATTATTTTTTTTTCCCTAATAATTAAATTTAGTTATGAAAATTACCATTTACACCGTCACTGAATGTCAGTTTTCTAAACAATTAAAAAACTATCTTCAAGCAAATAATCTTCAATATGAAGAAAAAAATCTTGAGTTAAATAAAGAATGGCTTTCTGAAATGCTAGCAGTTTCCAATAACTTTGCCGGCACACCAGTTGCTAAAATTGAAAAAGATGACGACTCAATTGTTGTCTTAAAAGGTTTTACAAAAGAAGAATATGATCAAGTTTTAGGATTAACTCCTTCGTTTCAACCAACAGAACAACTAATTCAAACCCAACAACAATCACAACAAACCCAACAACAAAATTCAGAAACTCCAACATCAACTGAAAATCAATCAACAAACCAACCACAGACTTTTCCTGAACAAACTTTATCAGAACAAAATCAACCTCAATCTCAATCACCAACAACTACAAATGATCAAAGTTTAGAATCTCTTCAAACAACAAACTTAAACCAACCAACAGAAAACACCCCTTCTTCCCAACCTGATCCAATGAATAATATTTTAGAAAGATTAGAAGAAAATACTCAAACACCATCTACTCAACAATCAACTTACGAATCCAACATTATTGAAAAACCAGTTATTAATCAAACTCAACCACCTCCACCAAATACAGATCTCCCTAATATTCCTGATTTAAATTTAAATAATAATCAATAAATTATCATCTTAATAATCTATCTTTAAATATTAAAAAATATCAATTTTTGATATTTTTTAGCTTATTCTGGCCATCCCGGCGACACCCCGGAGGTGTCAGACGGGTTGACACAAGGCTCTGAGAATAATTAAAAATTAAAAATTTAAAATTAAAAATTAAAAACCACATATTAAAATCTAAAAATAATTAAAATAATTAAAAATTTGTAATTTAAAATTACAATTAAAAATCAACAATTAAAAATTAAATATAGTTAGTTACGAGTTTTGAGTTTTAAGTTAAAAACAATTTAACAATTTAGTAATTTAATAATAAAAAAAAATAATTGACGCTTGAAGTTGGAAGTTTGAAGTTTGATAATGAAATTTAAAGTTTAAAGTTTAAAATCTTCTAACTAATCACTACTCGCTACTAACTACTTTTATGTTTTATTATTTTTGATTTTTGATAATATCTGAATTCCTGGTTTCGCAGAAATAACAATTTTTTCTACTTAACAAGCTAAACTCGTAAAAAATTATTAAAATTAAAAAAACCACGTTTTCATGAAAATATATAAATTCACTTTCAGATAAAATATGAATTATTTATAAATTGATAAAATCAATAAATTTTAATTACAATTTAAAATACATAAAAAAACCTTTCCAATTATTTTTTCTTTAGCAATTGGGCCATGGGCTCTTGAATCGTTTTTATAAATTCGATTATCACTTAAAACAAAATAGTGATTCTCTGGTATTTTATAACTAATATTTTCAAACAAAAAATCTCCTCCTTCTGTATAAATAAATTTATCTAAGTAGTCTTCTTTTAAATTTTTTTTATTGATATAAATTTTTCCTTGATTAATTAATATTATTTCGTTAGGCAGGCCTACTATTCTTCTTATATATTGTTTATTTCCTAATCGATAAATAATTACATCACCCCTATTAGGTTCTTTATATAAATAACCTAATTTTGCTACTAAATAATTTTGGTTATTTAAATAATTAGGAGCCATAGCACCTCCTTTAATTTGTACCGGATATAAAACAACAAATAAATAAAATAACAAAAAAATAAATATAAAAAAATGAAAATTTAATAAAATCAGCAGAGAATAAAAAATAAATTTATCATTTTTATTAATCATCTCCGAGTAATTAATAGGTATTAAATTATTATTTTTATCAAGCTGAATAACATAAGTTTTCGCTATTTTATCATGCCATGTTCGCCTTTGATTATCTAAAAAATAATTTAAATAACCAACATAAAAAATAGATGATAAAAACTTACCAAATGACTCTCTTACGAAACTTTGCATCAAGGTCAATTTTTGATAATTATAACTAACAACTTTTATTCTTAATATTTTTTTTCCAAAAGTATAACCAAAAAAATAAATCATTAATACTGAATAAAAAATATTAATGATTAATAATACTAAAATTTCAATAAATTTATCTAAATTTGGAGTTATTAAAATAATTAATTTATAAAATAGATAAACTATTATCGTATCTATAAGATACGATGAAGATCTTCTTAAAAAATTTGCTTTTAAATAATTAGTCATTTTGACTTTTATAAAAATTTTATATAATAATTTTATTATAATAATTTTATATAATATTTAATATTGATTTTTATATAATATTAATAATGTTATAAATATTAATAATTTTATATAATATTGATTTTATTAATAAAATAATTTTAAAATATTTATTTAATGAATAAAATAACTAATTATAAAAAATTTTTAAAATTCATTCTTTTATTTTTTTTAATATTTCTTCTTGTAATTATAATTCTTCTAATTAAGTATAAATATCAAAACAATCAAAACAATAATAATGACACATTAAAAAATGAAAGCGTGATAAAAGATTTTGTTAAAAAACCATTTTTTGATTTAAATACAGAAAATAATTATAAACCTAAAACTATTTCTGAAGCTCACAACAATCTTGGTCTAAAAATTTTTAAAAATATTCTAAATGAAAAATATAAATCTAAAAATATTTTAATTTCCCCTACTAGTATTTCCTTAGCTCTATCAATGATGTACAATGGAGCTTTAGATAATACCTTAGAACAAATGAAAAAAGTTCTAAATTATGAAAATTTCTCTTTAGATGAAATAAATACATCAAATAATAAAATTATTGAATCTTTAACAAACTCAAAAGAAATAGTGTTAAAAATAGCCAATTCTATTTGGTTAAATTCTAGTAATGAATATTTAAAAATAAATAAAGATTTTATGAATATAATTGAAAATTACTATTTATCTGAAGTCAATCAAATTAATTTTTTAAATCCTAATTTCCTTGATATTTTAAATAATTGGATAAAAGAAAAAACAAATAATTATATAAATAAAATTGAAATAGAAAAACCAAAAAAAGATGATACTTTTTATTTAATAAATACACTATTTTTTCAAAGTAATTGGAGAAAACCTTTTGATATAAATTTAACTAAAAAAAGATTGTTTCAAAGTTTTAACAAAAAAGAAAAACAAGTTCTAATGATGGAAAAAGAAGATATTTATGAATATTTAGAAAATGATATATTTCAATCAGTTATTTTAGATTACTTAGACACGATTAAATTATATCTATATCTACCTAAAAAAGATAAATTTTATGATTTTATGAAAATATTTAATTTGAATAATTTAAATTTATGGCAAAAAGATCAATATAAATTAAGAAAAGGATTAGTAATTATTCCAAAATTAAATTTTCAAGACGATATAGATTTAAATAAAAATCTCATTGAACTTGGAATGATAGATTCTTTTAATATTAAAAAAGCAAATTTTTATAATTTATTAACTCCAGATTCTTATCCAATATTTATAAATAAAATCAAACATTTAACTAAAATAGAAATTGACGAAAAAGGTACTAAAGCTGGAGCTATAACTATAATTATGCCGATCTCAGGTGGTGGCTTTGTTTCTGAAGAACCTCCTTTCTATTTTGAAGCAAATAGACCTTTTATTTTTATTATTAAAGATACTAAAACTGAAGAATTTTTATTTTTAGGCTTCATAAATGAAATTTAATATATGTTAAAAAAGTAAATATAGTAAAAATCAAAACTGTATAAAAAATCTCAAATTTCAAAACTCAAACCAACACTTAAAATTAAAAACTATTAATCTATTATTATAACCTATAATCTAATCATTTACCCACTACACACTAATTTCAAGCAGGGGCGGAGGGAATCGAACCCCCATCAAAGGTTTTGGAGACCTCTATTCTGCCGTTGAACTACGCCCCCATTTAAATTCATATTATAAATGAAATATAGTTATATCACAATATTTGCTAAAATATAGATTATTGTTCCCGTAGTTTAACGGATAAAATAGGGGTTTGCGGAACCTCTGATGGCAGTTCGATTCTGCCCGGGAACACAATCTAATTACCAACTTCCTTCTCTACTTTCTAAAATAGAAAAGCTTTTAAATTAAAAATCAACTTAATTGTTCTTAAATATTTATTTATGTTATTAACTTTAACAATATCTTTGACTTTTTTAAAAATTTTTCTTATATTTAAATATATGGAAAATAATCAATTAAAAAATAGAAAATTATTAGGCTTTCTTATTTTGTTTTTAATCTATTTAATTTTTTCTTTTTTACCAATTATTATTATAAACTTTTTAAAACCTAATTTAAAAAAAACTCTTACCAAAACCAATAACTATAAACACAAAATGTTTCAAATTTAATTTAACTTCAAATTTTAAATCTTATGATAAACATAATCCAGAAAAATGTACTATTGAAGTAAATAATTCGATTACATATTTATACGTTACACCTATGCTTATTAATAATATAACTTTGAATGAATTAAAATTATATAAAGAAAATGATAAAAAAAATATTTCTGAAATATTTCCAAATATAAGATTTGAATTTGATGACAAAATAAATTTTGCCGGATTACCTGGTTAAGGATATAGGGCCACTTTTAAACCTACACCTGAAACAACAAAAAAAATGATATCTTATTGGATTTATAATCCTGATTTAAATATTGAAATAGAAAAAGTCAAAATTAAAAGTTTTCTAATTATAATGTCCTCTAATCCTAAAAATTTTTCTGATGTATATATAAAGAATTAGAAAAATCATGGATTTGGTCTTCAAATTCTAATTATTTAATTAAAAACAATAACGATCAATTTACTTTAATTACTCCTTGTTATATAACTAAATCAAAAGTTAACTTTGAAGAAAAATATAAAGTTAACGAATGTGATTTATCATTAGAAATAAAGGATGATAAAGAACTAACTTATATTATAAGAATTCAACAATTCGCGAATTCTACAGCAAGTTTAGAACAAGAAATAAACGATTGGAAAAAATTTAATAAACAAATAGTCATAATATCTGAAAAAAATATCCAAGTTGGAAATATTCCAGCTAAACAAATAATTTACAAATATTCCACAATAAGCAACGAAATATTATTTACCAACGTTTTTATTTATTCTGACAATCGCTATGAAAAAATTTTTGGATATCCTGTTAATGGTTTTATCTTAAACTCTATTTATGATAAAGATGAAATAAAATCCAATTTTGATTATTTAATATCTAATTGGAAATGGTTATAAATTAATAAATAGATATGTTTAAAATAAATACAAGTCCAACTCGGGAAAAATTTCCCTTAAGCGAAAATAAAATAATTAAAAAAACAATAGGTTCTATTTTAGGTTTAATCTTATTTTTTGGATCGATCTCTTTATTTCTTATTTTTCCTGTTTTGTTATATATATTTTATTTATTCTCATCTAATACTATAAATTCTTCAATAGAAATTTTTTTTAATTTAATTTGGCTATATCCAGTTATTTTTTTAATATTTATTGTAATTATATATCTTTATCAAAAAGCTTATTTTGCTTACTACTATTATGATATTACTAATGATTATATTGTGATTAAAAAAGGTGTTTTTGCCCAAGAAGAAATTACAATCCCTTGGGAAAAAATCCAGGATGTCTATATAGATCAAGATATAGGTGATAGAATTTTTGGATTGTATGATGTTCATTTATCAACGGCTACCATAACTTCTACTATAAGCGCTCATATTGATGGTCTAGAAAAACAAGCAGCCTATGAGTTAAAAACTGTAATTTTAGAAAAAGTAAAAAAGCAAATAAATCAATCACAAAATGAAAATATCTCAATTTAATCATAAACTATGGATTATCAAATTTCTAATCAATTTAATCAATCAAATTTACAACAATCTCAAACAATTAACATTAACTTAAAAATTAAAAAAAATTTTTTTATTTTTACTAAGAAGAATTATTTTAATTTTATTAATTGCTTTGTCAATTTTTTATTTAAAAAAATCAAAAAATTACAATGAAAAAAAGATATAAATTAAAAAAAAGTCTTTTTTTTGAAGATTTTTTAAAAAAAGATAATGATGGATTTCCTGATTTTATTAAAGTAGCTTTAGGACTTGATAAAAATAGTTCTGAAGAAAATCGTTGTCAAAAAAATTTATGTGAATTTAATCTACAAACCAATTCTCAAAAAAAAATGTTCTTATTATTTTAGATGCATCAGGTAGATTATGAATCTTTTAATAAATTGTCAAAAACAAATGAATCTTGTTAAAAATGCAAATAAAAACTATTATATTAATCAAGCTTCTGCTGCAACTAATGTTGGTTTAATGGTTTATGAACACAAAGGATTAAATGATATTACTGATAAAGCCTTTAGCTGTACGAATCCAGAAATTATTGAAAAAATAGGTCAAGTTAATTCTCAAAATACAAACCAAATACTAAACCCAATAAAATCAACAGGTTGGACTTTAATAGAAAAAGTCATAAACGAATCATTAATTACTTTCATAAGAAAAAAGGGACAAAACAATGAAAATATTATATTAATAGATGGAGAAAAAACTTGCGATAGTAATCCGTTAGCCGCTGCAAAAAATTTAAAAAACTCTTTTTATGCATTTAGTATTAATGTTATTAGTTTTGATGAAGCTTACAATAAAGTTAACCAATACATTCAAAAAGAAAAGAAAAAATATTTCGATAAATCAATTTCTATAACAAAATATCAACTTCTAAGTGATTTATCAAATAAAATCTTTAAAAAATTAATAAACTTTAAAAATGATACTTTAAAAAATATCAACAATCAACTAAAGATATCAATGATAAAGTTTTAATTAATAAAAATTTATGACAGACAAAAATTATCCTATTAAAAATATTTGGATTTTTAAAAAAGTTGTTTCTTTTTCTTTATTTGCTTCTTTTTGGATTATTCTCCTTGTTATAATTCCTCTATCAATTATAGTTTTTAATAATAATTATAAAATCAATTCACTTTTTTTTAGTAAATTAATTTTTATATTTTTTGTTTTTTTGATTATTTTAATAATACCTTCTACTATTGCATTAATTATATTTTTTTTAATAAAAAAAAACTTTCATTATCAGTTAAATAATGAATTCATATATATAGAACAAGGAATTATTAATAAAGAAAAACGTTATATTCCTTATTCTGTAATTCAGAATATTTTAATAAATTACGATATAATTGATAAACTTTTAGGACTTGCCAATTTAACTAT
>FWWM01014418.1_pt1 | contig 12408 bp, 9 predicted proteins | sample 2228351 | NCBI WGS metagenome assembly FWWM01 (sample SAMEA103939774, study PRJEB20133) | metagenome | reverse complement strand
CGCACCCAGCGAAAACCTCCGTCCACCGCCCGCTGGCGCGCCCCTGCATCTTGCCACTCCCCAAACATCTGGACACCAAAAGCCGGATATGATGGCTCCTCTGGCGTGGGTGTCTCCACTGGTGTGGCTGTTGGTTCCAGTGTCGGGGCCAATGCTATGGTAGGGGTGGCTGCCCGGGTCGGAACAGAAGTCGGGGGTTTCTTGATCAACGGGAGAAAAGAGGTGTTTGCAGGGTTGGGGGAAGCAGAGGGCGCCGACAAGGGACGGCCATACAGTTCTGGCGACTTCTCACATGCGCCGGTGGCGAGAAGTGACACTATTACAAATGCAACCACCAATGTATGACCTTGCATGTCCACCTGCGTTTGAGACTACCCCATCCAATACCAAAGCACAAAGAAGGCCATGAACAATGCCTGACTGGGCACGAAGGCTCCCAAAATGGTGCGGTGTACCCAGGGACGTTTTCCCTCCACGCCCACAATCATGAAAGCAGGGAAATATAGCAGACCATGCCTGTAGATCGTGGAGTATGGTCGCGTCGCATCCACCCACATTAGCATGACAAGTAACAAGGCCCCCATATAAACGCCGTAGAAGCCCGGTAGCCGGCGCCATACAACCAGCGCTGCTGCTGCCAGGCAGATAACCCATGTCAGCTCCAGGCCAGCTCGCACAAACGATATCCCGTCTTGCACGGCGAACAACGCCGCTACAGCCCTCCTCATCCCTTCCCAAGGCATGACGAAACGCCATGCCCACACATCTTGGGCTGCACGCGGGTAGAAGAAAGGATGACGCAAGATGGATCCGCTTTCCTCGGCTGCTGGATTCCCAATGATAAAGTATCGATACACCATGAATCCTAGCGTGCCTATGGGCGGTAGCACTAAAGGGACCGCATCTTGCAAACTACGCCGTCCCCACCACCATATCCAGGTCAAAGGCACAACTACGAGGACACCAGGAAGCTTAGCGAGACTCGCAGCTAGTCCGCACAGACCAGCACGCCACCAGTGCCCCTGCCGCGCCGCCAGTAAGCTGCCAACGATTGCCGCCAGAAGCAAAGACTCTGTATATGGTGCCAACAAGAAAAAGGCCGTAGGAAAGAAACCCAAGTACGCAACGGTTCTGCGCGCTGTTTGGTGGTCCGCTTCCAGAGCCGTCAGCCGGTAAAGGGCTACGAACAGCACCAGGCAGCTGAGGTTGGAAACCAGGATCCCTGCCGGCAGATACCGCCCACCAAGCAGCCGCCCCACAAGGCTTGTCAGCATTGGGTAAAGCGGAAAGAGGTTTGTGCTGCCGTCTGAGGCGGCATAGCCCCAGCGAGCGATCTTTGTATACCAGAGGGCATCCCATCGCTGCCATGGGCCCAACACGATTCCTGCCAATCCCTGGACAACTGGCTCTTGACCAAGATAGAATTTCGCTATCAACGAATCGCTGGGCTGAAAACCCGTCAACACCAGTGTGACGGCACCAACCAGCGAAAGCCAGATGCGCATGGTAATGAACACCAACGCTGCCCATAAGAGGCTGGGATCAAGACACTTATAGCCGGTGCACCAGCGATCAGCCATACAAGTGTGGGATAATGACCAGGAGGAGCGCAGCCAGGTCATAAGTCATCAGGCCAAATATTGTGACGCTTAGCCAGACCCCCGAGTAACGGTGAGGTATCCACGCCCGCCAACCCATTATAAACAAGACAGCGATGGGTATTAGTACAGGGAACCAGTAACGGCCTTGTGGCACGAAAACTACCCATTTCGTGCCCAGATTGCCGGCAATGGCAGCCATGAGGTTAAGCACGCTAACGATCAGGATCGCACTAGCGAGTAGCACAGCGGTAGCCCACTGGACGCGGGTGTAGGTCTGGCGGCCCCGCAGCGCGCGGGCACACTCCAAGATTAAGCCTCCTCCCGCGACAATTGAAACCATAATCGTCACAATGAACCACTTGTCTGGGAAGCCAAAGTTCTCCCAGCCGAAACGCCCCCAGAAACTGCGGAACGGACGCCAGCAGTAGCGAGTGGGGTGCGAGCGAAGTTCTTCAACCACACTAGCCCAGTTAATCGGCCCCCCCCGCACCACGTGCTGGTACATCGTCTCAACGCCACCACTCAGCTGCCCACCCAGTACAGCCCAGCCCAAGCCACACAGTATGGCCAGACTGGCCACCACCCACCCTGTGTGCCTCCACTTCCCTAAGCGCGGAGGACGAACCCACATAAACACCCCTCCCGCCACTATTGCCAGTAGCCAGGTAAACAGGGCACTGCGTTTGGAGAAAGGAGCCAGTAGCAACACCCCCACGAGGGCTAAAGCCGACAATGGTCGCAGACCGCGAGCTAGCAAGAAGACAAACAGCGTGATGGCAATCGAGCTCACCAGCTCCGCCAGGCGGTCATTATTGACCGACGCGCCCATGTAACCGTACGTGGGCAGAAACAGGACGAAACTAGGTATAGCAACTTTCATGGCGGCGTCCTTTGGGAAGAGTACACAGCTTACCCAATAGGCTAACCCGACCATAGCCACCTGAGTTAATACGGAAACAGTGCGCAGAACATAGAGTTGCGCAGTTATGTCATCTACAGGCAGGACGAGAAGAATGGCAGCACTCAGGGCGTAGTACAGCGGAGGTTGATGGAGCTGATGGGCCATATTGGGTTCTTCGGGATCATATTGTCCGGGGAACCAGATGTCCTCGAAAGACCGAGGCATCGAGCCAGGCTGGAACCTGGGATTCACAAATCGGCCGAAACGCCAAAAGTCAAACTGGTCCATAGACTTAATGATGGCCTGCTGAACGGGCAGTGATAGATCAGCCCCTGTCACCAACCTACGATTCTCGTAGATCAGGCGCGCATACTCGAAATGTCGGGGTTCGTCCGGGGCTATCCAGGGTGGAATAACTGCGCTGTACAGCAGCCCCCTAACGAGGGTGAGAGATAGGAGCAGCCACGGCCATCGCCGTGACCAATCTGGCGCAAGCACCATTAATATGCTCCCTTGCCCGACAAAACAGTGGGCAGCGTCTTGATGAGGATCTCTAGGTCCTGGAGTATGGAGTAGCTTTGCATGTACGCCAACTCTAGCTTCACGCGCTCATCTAGCGAGAGGTCCGCACGGCCGCTGATTTGCATGGCACCCGTCATGCCCGGCTTCACCAGTAGTCGCTGACTCTGCCATGGCGTATAGCGCTGCACCATGCGAACCTCTTCCGGCCGTGGTCCCACCAGGCTCATCTCGCCCTTAAGCACGTTGAACAGTTGTGGTAGCTCGTCCAAGCTGGTTCTTCGCAACCACCGGCCGAAGCGTGTCACGCGTGGGTCATCCTTCAGCTTGAAAACGGGTTGCTCCAATGCGTCAACATCCACTACCTCTGTCAGTCTCTGCTCCGCGTCCGCTACCATCGAGCGAAACTTGTACATCTTGAACGGATTGCCGTATTGTCCTGCACGCTCCTGCACAAAGAAAACCGGTCCTGGCGAGTCCAATTTAATAAGTATTGCGATGATGGCCATTAGCGGCGCGCAAAGGATCAGCCCTACTAGAGCACCAATAAGGTCCAGGCCGCGTTTCAGCAACCTGTTCACCCCGCGAATGGGAGGCTCGTGCAGATCAATGAGAGGGATTCCTGCCCACTCACGGACGCGTGGACCGGCTGCAACGGCTTCTAGTGGGTCAGGAACCACCCGAACACGGACCGGGCGACCACGCAGATCCAGCACTAGATTGGCTATCTTGCCACGCTCACCGCTGGAGGGGGCGATGATGACCTCATCCACACCAAAGCTATCTACTATCTGGCTTGTCTCCGATAAGACCCCAAGTATGGGCCAGCCAGACTCGTTCACTCGCAGACCCTCGGCCCCGTCTTCGACAAACCCTACCACCTCATAGCCAGGCCACTCAACAATGCGCGCTGCAAGTTCCTCTCTGCCCCCACTGCCACCGACTATAAGAACACGGCGCACATTGTTATCTCGCTCAAGAGCTCGAGTTAGTTGGTACAGCGCCATGCGCCAGCTAACCAGCAAAGCCACATCAACTATGTAGAAGTACCCAAACAGGAGGCGCGAGAAGTCCTCTATCTTGAGGAGATAGATAGTTGCTGCCAAGGTGAACACGGCGAACGTGACGTTAACAAGGGTGGTCTTGATCTCGGTCTCCAAATCAACACGATTCCTGACATCGTACATCCCCAGGATCAGGAGGACAGCCAACCACACACAGGCAGTGACCAAGATGACCTTTGGCGTAATGTAGATCGTCCATGGATCAATCCGGGCTCCAAGCGGGAGATTGCGACGAGCTATGTCCGCCAAGACAAGTGCTGTTTCTGTCAGCACCAAGTCCATCAACAACATAACCCCGACAGGGATCTGCCAAGCCCTATGTTTCATCCGGCCCCCCCAGCCTCCCTCGTGCAACCAGTTTCTTCGCTCGCATGAGGGCCAGGTATAGACTTTCCAACCTGCTGACCGTCTCCCTTAGGGTGAACCTGCTTCCAACCTCGGTCTGCCCCGCCAGCGCCAACCTTCTGCCCAGTGAAGGATCATCAAGGATCCTCTGTACAGCTCCGCTCAGGGCTGGAACATCGCCAGGCGGCACAAGTAATCCAGTTGTGCCATCACGAACTACGTCACCTACGCCGACCACATCCGTGGCGACCACAGGTATGCCCGCCGCCATGGCTTCGAGCACGGTGTAAGGCAGCCCCTCATACAAAGAGGGCAGTACGAACACATCGAGAGCCGGCAGGATGTTGGGCACATCGGGTCGATAGCCCAGAAAGCGTACATGTTGTCCAATCCCCAACTGCTCCGCCTCCCGCATCAAAGACAAGCGTAAAGCTCCATCCCCGACTATCAGACACAGCAAGGAGGCACGCAATGAAACCAACCGTGCAGTGGCCTGGAGCAGGTATGACACTCCTTTCTGGCACTCCAGCCTGCCAATGAATCCGATTACAGGAGTCCCGGGCTCGATCTCTAGATTCGTACGTGCCTCCGCGCGGCTTACCCGCTGAAATACCGAGGGTTCAATCCCGTTGTGGATCACTACCAGCTTCTCCCTGGGTGCGATCCGGGCCCTCAAAGCCAATTGGCGCTCGCCTTCTGACACGCACACCACAGCATCCGTCCACCTCGCAAGAGCTCGCTCCACTCTGATGATCCATGCTCGGGCCACAGGATTAGCAGCTCCGGCAAAGGCAAAAGCATGCGGGCTATACACCACAACCGGAACCCCTGCTAGGCGTGCCGCAGGCCGGGCAAGCAGCCCCGCTTTGGTGCTGTGAGCATGAACCACATTTGCTCCTGAGCGCGATAGCAACTGGCAAAGCTGCTGAATAGCAACGGCATCACTCAGAGGATGTATACCTTGTCTCAGGTTGATGATGGCACAGGGTACCTCCAGACGGTGCAATTCCTCAACAAACGATCTGTCGCCATAGGCGCGATCACGTACTTGAGGGCAGGCAACCGTGACCTTGAAGCGATCACGGTCCAGACTGCGCACCAGGGACAAAACGTGATTCTTGACACCCGCGATCGTTGCCTCAACGACCTGAACCGTGCGTACCTGTTCCACAGGTATAACCACACTCCGTCCCTCACAGCGTCCGCGTCAGATCTAAAAGCCCAGAGCGCATCAAAGCACGACCTAGCCCGGGCGTCCTGATGAGTATCAGTGCACCGGCGAGACTAGGTATCACGAAAGTGAAAGCATGAAGCACAATGGCATAGCTAAGAGCGACGCTATGTGCGACCCCAAATAGCTCCAAAGAAACAATCGCCAAGTAGTGAAAGACACCCACATTGCCAGGGGAGGAGGGAAGCCGGGCACCAGCCTGAAGTATCACGAGCAGCAACAGTGCAGCGACTGCAGGCACTCGTATTCTCATGGCCGCCAGTAAGGTGTAGTTCAGCGCTGCAATTACAGTCCAGATGATCATAGACCACACCGCAAGCCACAACGTCAGGCCGGATAGCCGCCAAGCAGCCAAGCTATCCAGGACTGCGTACAACCCATGCTGCAATGTAGGCATTGCCAACGCCGGCAGTGTCTGGCTGAGCCTGTCTAGACAGCGCCGCACTACCGTTTGCTGGCCCGCTAGCACCCAGCCACCAAGCAAGAACCCAAAGGAGGCCGCACCAAGCAGCAGGATTGGCCTGTCGAGCCAGGAGGGTACCGGCGCAACAGGGGCCATTAGCGCGAAGGCCAGAATCAACGTCACGCCCTCCCAGACCTTCTCGCCAACCACTGTGGCCAGAACGAAGGCTTTGTTGATCCGCCCAACAATGCCCACATACACGGCTCGCACAACAGGCCCTAGCTTGGCTGGGAAAACGGTATTGGCTAGCTGTGCCAACAGCAACCCTGCGAGTAGGAAGCGCAAGCGCGGATCATGGTGAGGTCGAAATAACCACCGCCAGCGTATCGCCGTGGCCACGTAGATCACGCCGTCAAGAAAGAAAGCTACAAGGATCAGCCTCCAGTCGGAATTGCCCAGAGCGGCCAGAACTTCTGAAAGATCTGCGCCGCGGAGTGCCAGCCACAAACAGAGCGTAGTTAGAACAAACCCCAGCATCTGCCAAAGATACTGGGGTAGAGAGGCTACCTTCATCGGCTTGTGTACTCACGTACAAGGCTGACCAACCCCATCATCGCGAACATCACCAGAAACTGCTCTATTTCCCAACGATAGCGCGTAATAACGTTAAAGAGCATATAGACCAACGTAAGATAACTGAACATCAGATAAAACAAAGCGAATGTTCGCCAGCTCCTCAGCGAATGTGCAAAGCCGACCGTAGATAGCGTGACGACAACGACGTACAAACCCTGATATGGCGCAATCCATCGGGGATCGTAGTATGGACTCTGGCCGCCAGGAATGGGGCTAGACCGCCCCAGGTTGGGTCGGAACCACCAGAAGCTGACGAACTTTCGCAGCAGAAGCCGAAACCAATCGCCCGGATTGCCTCGGATAAACGCGAATCCGGCCGCGTATAGCGCGGCATCCAGCTCCACTTCGGAAAGCTGTTCAACGCGCGACCTCACCTCTACAGGAAGCGGATACGGGCGTAGCTCGATTATGTCGGCGTTTCCAAGCTTTGGCTCCAGATTCAACCCTAGGTACGTGTTGACCTTTTCCACATACACGTCCAGCGAGCTACCTGTTGTGAAGGGATTGTTGCCATTCCAAAACGTGTGCCCCCCATTGGTCGAGAGCAGAGGCCAGCCATGAATAGCATAATTGCGCAGGGCCCAAGGAGACACAGTTAGGACAGCTGTGGCTACGATAACCCAGGCTATCTGCCTCCATTTCAAGACACTCTGGCGATTCAACCACAACCAGGCAAGCACCACACCTATTAGACCCAGCATTGAAGTGCGGCTTAAGGTCAGCAGCCCGATGCTCAGCCCCACCCCAACGCCTTGGAGTAGGCTAGGAGACCTGAGCAAGTTCAGGGCAAGTAGAATCAAGCCAGACATGAGGGTCCCATGCAGAGTCATAGAGAAAGGACGGGCTGTTTGGATGACCAGAGGAGGATACAGGGCTGTTGCCAATCCCGCCATCAGCCCAACGCGCGTCGAAGCTGTCCGCTCAGCGGTCAGGCAAATAAACGCAGCTGTCAGACTTCCCAGCAGCGACTGCACTAGACCTAACAAGAGCCCAGGGTCAGGCCCAAAACGCAAGCAAAAGGCAAGCAACAAAGTGTACAGCGGGGGCATGTAGGAGCGTAACCGTGCATCCGGCCGGTAGCCGTAGAAATCAAACGTATACCCACGCCCTGCCACCAGGTTGGCGGCGATGATACCAGACTCGGAACCCTGTACAAGGTCCGTCATGCCTATCCAGATAACGGCAGCCAACCGGCAAACCAACGCTGTAAAGAAAATGACGGCCAGCCTCAGCCAAAGATGCTGTCCGAGTCTCGCCGTCCAAATACGGATGAACTTGCTCATGAACTATCCGCGGCCCAACTTCGCCAGCTAACCCAGTCGGGCAGTCGCAGCCACATGGCGGTGGCAAGCCCCATCATCACCCACAATGCAGCACCTGTCTTGGTGCTAAACGTAACCTGATCAAGCATCCCGTGCACCAAGTAGACAACCATCCCCCCGAGTATCCCGAGGAATAAAGGCTCGAGATCTGTGCCTGATGCCCTGCGCAACCCGCTCACGGCGATCATCAGACAAACCACTGTGAATGCTGTGAACGCAACGAACCCGGGCAAGCCCAGGTCCACTGCCGCACCAAGGTAGATATTATGCGGATGCGCAACAAGGGTATCAGGTCCAATGAGGAAAAACGGATACAGGACACGGGCAACTGTTCCATAGGTGCCCAGGCCAATCCCTGTGAACGGGAAATCCTGAATCATGTACAGCGCACGAGTCCACACCTCAAGCCGGCCCTGAGCACTTGTGGTAACGTCAGTGATCAAGACGATATCGGCGACCTGAGCCGGTCCCATCCTGTACACCACTAGCCCGGTAGCAAGTGCTATTGCGGGTAGGGCCAATCTGACCACGCGACAACGATAAGCTGCGATAAACACGAGCGCCGCTGCCAATCCGATCAAAGCCCCCCTTGACTGAGTCAATCCCAGCACCGGCAACACGATGAGCAAGGATAGGCCAGCCAGTAATCGCCATTGAAGATGCAAGCTGGACCACACAATGGCTATGGCCAGAGGACTGAGCATCGCTAGCGCAGCGCCCACAAAATTAGGGTGAAACGCCAGCTTGCTGAGCCAGGGCACGTGAATCTGTGCCAGGAAGTCATAGACTTGAGGTAAACTGAATAGCTTGGTCTGAGACCACTGGGTGTTCCCAAGACTCCCGAGCGCAACAATCACAGCGCTTAGGACCAGACCCGTATAGACTAAGCCGGCACGGCGCCGGTCCGTTAGGCCGTTGACCACGCTGTAGAACAAGGCAACCTGGATCACATTCTGGACCAGGACAGAAAGACTGCGCGGGAAATCTGTTGAGGGATAAAGACCTTGGAGATTCATGATGAGGAAGAACAACAGGGGCAAGTCCAGGGGAGTCTGAGCTGATAGATACCCATAACCTATGCGCCTGCACAGCCAGGGTATAGGTACCAGCAGCAGCGTGGTAGCGATCATCCTCATGGGGATGCGGCCCATCAGCAAGACACCGATCACCGCTGGGAGGAGAAGTAGCCACTCATGATCGGCCAGATAGCATGTGAAGGCTTATACTCCAACCCGGTGCAGACGGCCGCAGGACCACTGATCCGCGCCCGGTCGCCCCTGCTGGTGGGTCAGGCTTGGAAGCAGAGAAGCTCACTTGACCACGTGACTCCCTACACCTCCCGCCCCGGCCACACGCGCTCCAGCCACCGACGCAGCAGCCCCTGACCCTCTGCGTGCGCCCCCTCAGGCCGCCGCCGACCCTCCCGGCCGTCGCCAGAGGTGTAATAGTAGTAATAATACCCCGAGGTCCCCTTCGGCGACAGCTTGTTCAATGCCGCCCCCAGGATGTTCGCCCCCACCCGGGCCAGCGTCTCCCGCGCCCGTACTACCACCTCCCGCCGCGTCGCCCCGGCATCCACCACCATCAATACCCCGTCCACCTCTCGCGCCAGCACCGCTGCATCCGTCACCGCCAACGCCGGCGGGCTGTCAAACACCACCACGTCCGCCTTCTCCTTCAAGCGTTCCATCAACCGCGCCATACGCTCTGATCCCAACAACTCGGACGGATTCGGCGGCAAGGGTCCGCTGGTCAGCACCCACAGGTTCTCCACACCCGTGGCTTGCAGCGTCCCGTCCAGCGAGGGGTTCTCCTCCAGCAAACTGGTGCTTAGCCCACGGCTGTTGGATACCCCAAGCATGCGATGAAGCGCCGGCCGGCGCAAGTCCGAGTCCACCACGATGACCTTCAAACCGGCTTGCGCCATCACCACCCCCAGGTTGGCCGCCGTGGTGGTCTTCCCCTCGGCCGGCCCGGCGCTGGTCACCAGCAGGGTCCTGAGCGGTCGGTCTACCGTTGAGAATTGGATGTTAGTCCGCAAGGTGCGATAGCCTTCAGAGATGGGAGAGCGGGGCTGTAGAGCGGTGATCAATCCCTCGCGGACTTCCTTAGGGCGCAAGCGGCCAATGGCACCCAGCGCTGGCACCCCCAATACTTGTTCCACGTCTTCGGATGTCTTCACAGTATCGTCCAGGTACTCGATGAGGAAGGCTACCCCTGTGGCCAGCATGGCACCCACGACGGCAGCCAAAAGGGTGTTCAGCCTGGTACGCGGTTTGACCGGGTACTGGGGCACCACGGCCGGCTCATCCACGATGATGTTGTCCAACGCCTGTGCTTCGGCCAGCCGAATTTCCTCGTAGCTCTTGAGGAGGCTCGCATAGCTGTTCTGGTATTGAGCCAGGCTGACCTGAAGTTGTGAGAGCTTGGCCTGATCTTCTGGGTCATCGGAGTCTTTGACCTCGTCAATGGCCGCCTGAGTCGCAAGAATATCTGCCTGGATGGCCTCCATTTGCGCAGCCAGGTTCTGTTTCGAGCTGGCAAACCGCGCAAGCTGCTGTTCTTCATTGCGCTTGATGAACACCTGGGGCAGGGTGTTGGCGATAGCCGCGGCCAGCTCAGGGTCTGTGTGCTCGACGCTTAGCTCGAGGAGCTGGGTATCCCGAATGGGTTGGACAGAGATGTCCGCTGGAAACTCTTGGCTCTCTTCCCACCCCAAGCCCAGCTCCCGGGCCACCTCTTCCAACACCGGGCGCTTAGTGAAGCGTTCGGCATACGTGCGCGCCAAACGCTCGCTGGTTTGGAGTGCTGTCCAGTCCAAGACAGCCGGATTACGTTGCTCATTGATGAGCAAGGTGGTCGTGGCCCGGTATATCGGCGTCATGCGCTTGCTGACCACGTAGGCGGTTCCACCCGCCAGCACGGTGCCCAGCACGATGAGCCACAGCCATTTCCAGACGATTTGTGCGTATTGGCGTAGTTCCATCTGCTAACTGACCTCCGCTCTGAGTTACGAAACGGCGAGAGATGCCCGGATTGCGTCGCGGCAAACAGGACTCCTTGCCGGTGTGCAGCCTGGAGGCAGGTCTGGTGACGCTGTCAAGGCATGCTCCGCCATCCCGTGCCGCCGACTGCGGCACGGGATGCGACACTGCTCATAGAACCGCTAGCCAGCTACAACCACGCTTTGGTCACGCGGATGGGCTGGGGTGGGCGACCGGGCGAGAAAAGGCTCGTTGAGAAGTGCGGCAGATAAGGGGAACCAAGCGGCTGACTGTGCAAACCACAGCACTCCCAAGAGCTGCTTCCACCACAGTCAGCCATGACGATCTCCGGACCGCAAACCAGTGTTAGGGCAGTTGCGCCGCCAATCCTCATTCCCCTGCACCATCCACCGCCGGTTTCAATTATACCCCAGTTTGCGCTTCCTGGCAAAATCGGACGCCCCTAAGGGCTCCATCGCCCGGCGCCTCTCAGCGCGCGGCACGAGGCAATCTCCGCTCACCCGGTGCCCGCCCGTAGGTCTCCGTCATCTCCGCCAGCCGGTCACGCACTTGCTCCGTCAGCATCTGCGGGGTGAACCGCCACGCCCAGTTCCCGCCCAGCCGGCTGGGGTAGTTCATCCGCGCCTCAGTCCCCAATCCCAGCACGTCCTGCAGCGGCACGATCACCGTGTGCGCCACAGACATCATCGCCAGCCGGATCAGGTCCCAGTGAACCTCACGGCCGTCGCTCCCCAGGTAGCGCAGGCAAAAGTCCCGCTCTTCCTCAGGACAGCTTGTGAACCAGCCCATCGTGGTATCGTTGTCGTGGGTGCCCGTGTAAACCACGCAGTTGGGCGTGTAGTTGTGCGGGAGGTGCTCATTGTCCGCATCGCCGCTGAAGGCGAACTGCAGCACCTTCATCCCCGGGAAGCCGAACTCGTCCCGCAACGCCTTGACCTCAGGGGTGATGACCCCCAGGTCCTCAGCGATGATGGGCACGTCACCCAGGGCCTCGCGCAGGGCGCGGAAGAAGGCCGCGCCGGGTCCTGCCACCCAGCGGCCACGCACGGCTGTCTTTTCGCCCGCCGGCACCTCCCAGTAGGCCTCGAAGCCGCGAAAGTGGTCCAGGCGCACGATGTCCACCCGTCGGAGCGTGCCTCCCAGCCGGGCGATCCACCAGGCGTAGCCGTCCCGCGCCATCCCCTCCCAGCGGTAGAGCGGATTGCCCCACAGTTGCCCCGTCTCGCTGAAGTAATCCGGTGGCACGCCCGCCACCACCGTTGGCTCACCCGACTCATCCAGGTGGAAGAGCTCCGGATGAGCCCACACGTCGGCGCTGTCGTGGGCCACGAAGATGGGGACATCTCCTATCACCCGGATGCCCCGCCGGTTGGCATACTCT
>FWWM01014417.1_pt1 | contig 12408 bp, 9 predicted proteins | sample 2228351 | NCBI WGS metagenome assembly FWWM01 (sample SAMEA103939774, study PRJEB20133) | metagenome | reverse complement strand
TCCAGCGCGCCGTAATGCCGCGCCGAATAGATGTTCACGACATTGGTTTGGGCTGCCGCCATCGAGGTCGGAGCAAATCCGACCGATGCCGCTACTAGCGCCCCAACTAGAGGTGACAGTAAAAACGTGCGTCGCTTCATGTTAGTTGTTCTCACTTTTTCAGGTTTAGTTGAGCAAACGTTTGATCGCAGGCGCAATGCCTACGGACGCATCTCTTATACCGAGTCATGCACGCCGGCAGCAAGACGCGAAGTCAAACAGGGCGATTGCGCCCACTTAAACTGTTGCATTAACCGTGCTCAACATCGGCGCGATGCCGAATTTCCAACCGTTGCCGAGAAATCGCGAAAGCGCATGGCAAAAGCGATGGTTGATTCGGTGAGCGCGTTGATGGACGACGCGAGCTCGGACGCCTGTTTCGCACTCCGCGTCTGTCTGTCGCGCTCAAAACGTGAGGTGGAAGGGTCAACCCAGACCTGCGAATTCGCGACTCCGGCTACCTGGACGCGACGTGTGTGTCAGGGTCGAACGTCTATTGCGCGGTGAACGGGCGGGGATCGTGTCTTCGTCCATCGGGCCGGTCGGTAGTTGACCAGGCCTTGCTTCCCATGCGTCGGAACCTAGCTGTCCGCCCAACGACGCACGGTTTCATGGTGCATTTCCCAGGCGCGCCATACCGAGCGACTCCATGCCCAAACGAGCCGCTTGTGCTCTTGTGAATCACACGCCGAGTGCACACGGCCCTTTCGGTTCTGGGCACTGCGCTTGACCGAACGAACGGCGTCACCAAACTCGCGCGCGATGACCCAGTTGACCATTTCGCTCCCACGGGGACTTTCAGTCTTCCAGCGTTGACCAAACAAGCCGTCCATTGGTTGAGGTCGAGTAGGAGGAGATCCAGCGCCGATGAGGCGAGACGATCAAAAATGCTGCACCGCGCGCAAAGATGGCAACCGCATAGCCCGCCCGTGATAGCAGGACTTGAAGCGCACCGGATATCACGCGTTCGTCTTCGACAACCCAGACGACCGGCTCGCGCATCGGCACAGACTATCCATGCGCAAGTTGCAAGGCCGATCGCAAAATCACGTTCAGCCGATCGCCCGTTCGCTCTTCGGGTCGAAGAAGCGCACCGCCGCAGGATGGATATCGAATCGCACTGTCTGATCCACGGCGAAATGTGCATCCCGGCCGACGCGGATGTGAACGTCGTGCTCGCTGCCCATCTCCAGCACCAGCATGGTGTAGGAGCCGTGCAAGTCCACGGAGAGGACGTTCGCCGCGAGTTGGCCGTCCGGGCTGATCGTCGCGCTCTCCGGCCGGAAGCCGACGATGACGTTGCTGCCGGACGGCACGCCCTGGCTCAACTTCGGCATCCATGCCGCCGGCGGCACGTAGCAGTTGCCGTCCGGGAAGCGGATCTGGCCGTCCGACCACACTCCCTTGATCAGATTCATCCCTGGGCTGCCGATGAATCGAGAGACGAACAGGTTGCTCGGCGAGTGATATACCTCGGCCGGCGTGCCGACCTGCTGCACCACCCCCTGGGACATGACCACGATGCGATCGGCCATCGCCATCGCTTCGATCTGGTCGTGCGTGACGTAGACCGTGGTGGCGTTCTGCAAAATGTGCAGGCGCTTGATCTCGGAACGCATGGTTTCGCGGAAATCCGCGTCCAGCGCGCCGAGCGGCTCGTCCATCAGGAAGCACGACGGCCGGCGCACCAGTGCGCGCGCCAGGGCAATGCGCTGCTGGTCGCCGCTGCTCAGCGCCCCAGGGCGCGACTTGAGCAACGACTCGATCTGCAACAGCTCGGCGACTTCCTTCACGCGCCGTTTGATGTTCTCGCGATGCTCGCCCTCGGCCTGCAACGGGAAGGCGATGTTCTGCCACGCCGTCAGGTGCGGATACAGCGCGAAGAACTGAAAGACCATCGCCACGTCGCGCTGGCTCGGCTTCAGCCAGGTGACGTCCTGGCCGTTGAGGATGATCTTGCCGCTGCTCACAGTCTCCAGGCCGGCGATCATGCGCAGGGTGGTGGTCTTGCCGCAACCGGAGGGACCAAGCAGGGCGACGAATTCACCGTTCTTGATGTGGAGATCGAGCGGTCGCACAGCGTATTGCTCGCCGAACCGCTTCTCGACTTGCTGGAGCTCGATGTCTGCCATTAACCGACCCTCTATTCCTGATTCCCGCTCCCCGCTGCCAAGTCGGGAGCGGGGAATCGGTCGCTACTTGCGCAATGCCCCAAACGTCACGCCACGCAACAGGTAATCGCGCAACGCAAACGTGACGATGATGACCGGGATGAGGAAGCCCAGCGTGCCGGCGGCGATGGCCGACCACTCGATGCCGCCTGTGCCGAGCACGGTCGGGATGCTGGGCGGCGCCGTGCGAGCTCGCTCGCTCGTCAACATCAGCGCAAAGGCGTACTCGTTCCAGGCGAAGATCAGGCAGAACACGAACGTGGCAGCAATGCCGGTGATGGCCTGCGGCAACACCACCTTTCGGAAGGCTTGCAGCCGGCTGTAGCCGTCCACCAGCGCGGCTTCCTCGTATTCCCTCGGGATCTCATCAATGAAGCCCTTGAGCAACCACACCGCGAACGACAGGTTGAACACTGTATAGAGCAGGATCAGGCCGAGGTGCGTGTCGTAGAGCCGGAGCTGTTGATACATCAGGAAGATCGGGATGGTGACCACGACCGGCGGCAGCATGCGCGTGCTGAGGATGAAGAACATCAGATCGCCCTTGCCGGGGACGTTGAAGCGGCTGAAGGCGTAGGCCGCCAGCACCCCCAGCAGCACCGACAGGACGGTCGAGGCGCTGGCGACGATCACCGAGTTCAACAAGCGCTGGCCGTACTGGCTCGGCCCGGTGATGCGCTGGCCGCGCTCGGCCATGATGCGCTCGGCGAAGTTGAGGTCCGGGCGTTGCTTGTACTCTTCCACCATCGCCGGCGGCAAAAGCACGCGCTTGGTGAGCAGGCTGATGAAGCCCTCGATGGTCGGCTGAAAGATGACCTTCGGCGGGATAGCAACTACGTCGGGGCGCGACTTGAAGGCGGCTGTCACCATCCAGAACACCGGGATCAGGCTGATCACGGCGTAGAGCACGACGAGGGCTATGCGCAACGCGCGGATGATCTGATAGCGCGTGCCCACTTTGTCCACGCGCGTCGCGTATGTGATCGAAGCGTTGGTTGTCGAGACGGCCATAGGCTCGGGGGCGAGTCACCGGCTGCGGAAGGGCACCCGATGACCGCCGGTTCATTCTCCTCGGATTCGGTTCAACGAGCGAACATACAGGTTGCTCACGGCGATGACGATGACCAGGATGATGTAGGCCAGCGCGCTAGACTCGCCGGTGGTGAATCGGGTGAACGCAGCGCGATACAGGTGCACGGCGATCAGCTCGGTCGAATCGCCCGGCCCACCGCCCGTCAGGCCCATCACCAAGTCGAATGTCTTGAACGCCTCGATGGTGCGGAACAAAATCGCGATCAGCAACAGTGGGGCGACCTGTGGCAACGTGATGCGCCAGAACTGGAACCACGGGCTGGCGCGGTCTATCGCTGCGGCCTCGTACAGATAGTCCGGGATGGCCTTCAGCCCGGACAGGCACAACAGCATGACGAACGGGCTCCACATCCACACGTCCACGATGATGATGGCCCACAAGGCCCGACTTGCCTCACCCAGCCAGTCCGGCCCGGAGTTCGGCACGCTGTAGCCGATCAGATAGTTGAAGATGCCGAACGCCGGGTTGTAGATCAGCTTCCAGAACAGGCCAATGACCACCGGCGACATCATGATCGGGATCAGGATAAGCGTGGTGATCAGGCCATTGCCCTTGAAGCGCTCGCGCAGCAGCATCGCCAGGCCGAAGCCGACGATGGCCTGCAGCGCGACGGTGGTCACGACGTAGCGGCCGGTGAGCGTGAAATACTGCCAGATGCGCGGGTCGTTGAGCAGTTTGTTGTAGTTTTGCAGCCCAACCCACACGGGCGGGACGTCGGGTTTGATCACCGAGAACTCGGTGAAGCTCAGATACAAGCTGTAGAACAGCGGGAAGATGTTCCACAGCACCAGCAGGATGATGGTCGGCGCGATGAACAGCACCTGGATCTGGACATCGGTGAGCGAGCGCCGGCCGTGAATGCGTGCAGTTTGGGTTCGAGTCAGCTGCATGTCGAAGCGGAGAAACCAGGTCTCGGGCTCGAGACCTGGTTTCTCACAGAGTACTCACGAAACGAAGTTCACTTCAGGTAGCCAGCTTTCCTGAGGATCTCGGTGTGTTCGCGCGCGATGTTATCGAGCGCATCCTTGGCCGTGCCCTGCCCCTCGACGATGTACTTGCTCAGTTCGCGCTGCGAGACGACAAGCAAATCGCCGAATTCAGGGATGTTCCAGAAGTCCTTGACGAAGTTCATCGTCTCGGCGAACGCAGGGTTGTAGGGCGTGGCATTCTTGAACGTGTCGGAGTTCAGCACCTCGATATTGCAGGTGTAGCCGCCGAGCGCTGCCCACTTCTCCTGCACCGGCTTGCTGGCGAACCACTCGATGAAGTCTTTGGCCGCCTGCTGGCGCTCCGGGCTGATGTAGGCGTTCACGCTGATGCCCTGGCCGCCGAGGGAAGCGAATTGCGCACCGCCGGGACCAGGCGGGGTGGAGAAGAACCCAACCTTGTCGTAGTAGTTCGGGTTGGTCTGCGAGTTCACCAGCGCCGGGAAGAAGGCGAAGTAGTTGGTGATCATCACCGCCTGGCCGCTGATGAAGGCATCGTTCATCTCCTGGAAGAAGGCGTTGCTCAGGCCGGGTGGCATGAACTTGGTGTACAGCTCGCGATACAACTCGAGCGCTTTGGCCGCATCCTCGGTGTTCAGCACACCTTCGACCTCATAGTTGTCGTTCTTCCAATCGGCGCCGAAGTTGAAGATGAAGTTCTGCGCGCCCATGGTGATCGCGTCGTAATCCTTCTGAGTGTAGATGGCGATGCCATACAGGTTCTTGTCCGGCCGGGTGAAGAACTCGGCGATGTCGCGCAACTGCAGCAAGTCCTTCGGCACGTCGAGGTCGTAGCCATACTTGGCCTTGAACGCCTCCTTCTCCGCCGGATCTTCGAACAGGTCCTTGCGGTAGGCCCAACCCAGCGCGTCGCCTTCGGTCGGGAAGGCCCAGTACTTGCCGTCGTAGGTGCCGTAGTAGAGCAGCGTGGCCGGCGTGACCGTCTTGTCGAGCCCCTTCTCCTTCATGAAGTCGGTCAGATCCAGATAGTGGCCCTGGGTAGCCGCCTGGCCGAGCCATTGGCTATCGCCGACCACCATGTCGTAGCCGGTGCCCTTCGCCGCCCACTCGGCCGTCACCTTGTTGTAATACGTGCCCCAGGGTTCCTGAACGACGTTGACCTTGATGCCCTTTTCTTTCTCGTAATCGTTAGCGAGTTCTTGCAGGTAGTTCGCAGGATCCCATTCCGCCCACCAGATCGTCAGCTCCGAGACGCCCGCCGGGGCCGCCGGCGCTGCAGGCGCTTGTTCGGCAGGCGCCGCAGGCGCAGCCGGGGCCGCCGGCGCTGCACATCCCGCAACTAAAGCCGCAGTAAGACCGAGCGCGAGTAGTCCGAACTTCTTGGTCATAGTCTGGTTCTCCTTAAATTCTCAAGAGTGGATCGTAGCGGTCCTCGCCCAAGGGGCGACGCTGTTAAGAACGTTTTTAGCACAATTGGTGGAATTAGCAAATGTGCACCGTTACAGCCGGGCGAAAGCCGGTTTCAGCGCCGGGTAGAGCTCGCGGAAGCGTCTGTAGGCCTCGTCGTAAGCGCGGCGTACGGCGGGGTCATCGCTCGGCGACGTGCGCGAGGTGATGCGGATGACGGCGTCGCAGGCTTCGCGCGTGTCCCGCCACAGCCCAATCCCCACGCCGGCCAGCAGCGCCACGCCGAACGCCCCACCTTCCGTCGAGTTGACCAGCGTGATGTCGGCCTCGAAGATCTCGGCCAGCATCTGCCGCCAGATCGGGTTCCTGGCGCCGCCGCCGGCTGCGCGCACCTCGTTCACGCGCAGACCCAGTTCACGCATCAACTCGATCGAATCGCGCAACCCAAAACTGATCCCCTCGACGACGGCCCGCGCCAGATGCGCCTGCGTATGGCGCAGGGTGAGGCCGACGAAGGCGCCGCGCGCCAGCGGATCGCGATGCGGCGTGCGCTCACCGGTCAGATATGGCAGGAAAGTCAACCCTTCCGCGCCGATCGGCACCGTCGCCGCGTCGGTCAGAAGCGCATCGTATGGGTCCCTGTCGTTGCGCGGCGTCGCGAGCGCCGGATGTCCAAGCGCCACCACGTCGCGGTGCCAGCGCAGGCTCCCGCCCGCCGAGAGCATCACGCCCATGAAGAACCACGTGTCCGGCACGGCGTGACAGAAGACCTCGATCGCCGTGTCTCGAATTGGCGGATAGTGCTCGACGGACGCGAACACTACGCCCGACGTGCCCAGCGTGACGTTGACGATGCCTTCACGCACCGAGCCCAGGCCGACCGCCGCTGCCGGCTGATCTCCGCTCCCACCCACGATCGGCGTGCCGGGGGCCAGGCCAGTCTCGCGGGCAGCGCGCTCACTCACGCGCGCCGTCGGCTCGTGAGATTCGGCACACAGCGGCAACCACTCGCGCGGGATGTCGAGCAAGGCCAGCATCTCGTCCGACCAGCGGCGATGCTTCACGTCCAACAACGCCATGCCGGTGGCATCGCCGACCTCGGTAGCAAACTCGCCGCTGAGCTTGTAGCGGATGTAGTCCTTGGGCAGCAGGACATGGGCAACGCGCGCGTAGACGTCCGGCTCGTGCTCACGCACCCACAGGATCTTCGGTGCCGTGTAGCTGGGCGCGGGAATGTTGGCGATCAACTCGCGCGTGCGCATCGGACCGCCGGCGCGCTGCACCATCTCGTCGCACTGCAGCGCAGTGCGCTGATCGTTCCACAGAATCGCGGGGCGCAGCACGTTGCCGTCGCGATCGAGCAACGTCAGCCCATGCATCTGGCCACTCAGGCCGATGCCGCGCACGTCTTCGCCCGAGACGCCGGCCCTGGCCAGCACCTGCCGAATGGCCTCGGCCGTGCCGCGCCACCAGTCGGCAGGGTCCTGTTCACTCCAGAGCGGCTTGGGCGTGCTAAGCGGATATTCGACAGTCGCGCTGGCAAGCGTATCGCCGGCCTCATTGATGAGCAGCGCTTTGACGGCGGTCGTGCCAAGGTCGATTCCAAGCAGCGTCATTGTGTCACTCCGTGTGGTGAAAGAATGCATCCCAGGGTATCTCAACCGGAGCGCCGTGACAAACGATATCAATCACTGCAAGCATGAGTGGCAGCTTGCGCGCGTCGAGCCGGCCGGTGCGGATCATGGCATGCACCGTGTCGCCAATCGCCTCGGCCAGCATCGCGCCCTCGACCGACTCGTTGGGCATATGCTCAGCCCTGGCCTGCGCATAGGACATGCCCAGCCCCAGCAGCCGTCCCATGCGGCTGTTGCGCCCGCCCTGGCAGGTGACGTAGAGATCGCCGGCTCCTGGCAGGGTGTAGACCGATTCGATACGCCCGCCCATTAAGCGGACGAGATATTCGGTCTCGTATAGTCCTTGCGCGAAGATGGCCGCCGCGAGATTATGCATGTGCGCGCCGTTGTCGGCGATGCCGTCGCGCTCCAGCAAGCCGATCACCAGGCCGACCGCCAGCGCATAGAGGTTCTTCAGCGCCACGCACACTTCGACGCCGGTCAGGTCGGTCGTCGTCCAGACATGGTAGTACGGGGTGCGCAAGGCGCGAGCCAGCCGGTCGAGCCGGGCCGCATCCGTTCCGCTCAACATCACGCAGCTGCGCCGACGTGCCGCCAGTTCGCCGGCGATGCATGGCCCGCCGATGGCCATGATCGGCCCATCGCGCCTGGCCAGAGGCAGACCACTCCGGAAGTAATCCGGCAGAATGTGGAGCGCGTCGCCGTCGCCGTGCAGGCCCTTGGTCAACAAAATGACCGGCACATCGGCCGGCAGCAGCGGGCCCAGCGTCTGCGCAGCCCAGGCCACGCCGTGCGAATTCACGCCGAGTACGACGAGATCTACACCGCGCAGCGCCTCCTCCAGGCCGGCGATGGGAAACGGCACCACCTTGTCGTGCACGCGCGACCTCAGCCGCGGATGCACGCGCGTCTCGTGAATCTCCTCGATGATGTCGCCATCGAGGTGCGTACCGACCAGATTGACCTCGTGACCGGCTTCGGCCACGGGTATGGTGAACGCCGTGCCCATGACGCCGGCGCCCAATACGACGATCTTCATGGGGTGATTTTCGCTCCGTCGGTGGTGTTAACGACGACGACTTTGGAGGCCCTGCCCTGATGCACCAGCGCGAAGCCCTCCATAGCCGACTCGATAGGATAGGTGTGGCTGATAAGCGACTCGAGGGTCACATCATGTGTGCTGAGAAATGCCATCGCGCGGCGCAGACCGTCGGGGGTTGCAGAATAGCTGGTGACCAGGTTGATCTCGCGAAGGAAGGCCGGCCAGAAGTCCAGGTCGAGATGGGTGCCCGGTTTGCCGCCGAAGAGCAGCAGGGTGCCGCCGTCGCGCACGGCGCGCAGCGCCAGATCGAACGTCGCCTGCGTCAACGCAGTGAGCACGACGACGTCCGCGCCGCGCCCATCGCTGTGTTGCCGGCAGGCAGCCGCCACATCATCCACGCCGGCTCGAACCCCAGCGACCGCACCCCATGCCCGCGCCAGCCGGAGGCGTTCCTCGCGCACGTCGCAGGCGACCGTGCGAACGTCCTGCGCGCCCAGCAAAGGCAAGAACAAAATCCCGATCGCCCCCACGCCGATGATCAGCCAGGTATCGCCTCGATGGACAGGCACCCGATCCAACGCCCGAATGCAGCACGCCAGCGGCTCCATGAACACGGCGCGCAGATCGGGCACATGATCCGGGATGGGCACGACCGTGTGTCGCACATGCAACCGCGAGAGGCGGATGTACTCGCTGAAGCCGCCCGGCTCGATGTTGGTGCGCTTGAACTGTGGATCCATCGTCTCGCTGCCACGCCGCGCATAGTGCGAATCCGGATCGGGCACGTGATGCGCGAAGGCAACGCGCTGGCCGGGGTAGAAATCCGTCACGCCCTCGCCCACCTCGGCCACGACGCCCACGCACTCATGGCCGAGCCGTTGCGGCTTGGCGTAGCCGGAGTTGTAGATCTTCAGCGCGTCTGTGCCGCATACCCCGCAGGCGGTCAGGCGGACGACGATTTCACCGCGACCCGGCGTAGGCACATCGGCTTCCAAGCACGCCACCACGCCGTCCGCCGTGCACAACAGATACCTCATGGCTGAGGCGTTGCGTCCTCCTTCTTCGGCGGAATGACACAGATGAAGCCCAGAGGCTGGTCGGGCAGCGCCTTGAACTGATGAATCTCGTTCGGCTCGATGAACACGGCATCACCGACGCCGATGGGATGCCAGGCATCGCCCAACAGCACCTGTCCCCCACCCTGCACGATGACCACGCCGTGCGGATGCGCGTGGCTTTCGCAGGACGAATGGCCGCCGGGAGGAATGGTGAAGTAGCGAACGATGAAGTCGTGCGCGCCTTCGTCGCGGCCAATCAGAATGCGCCGCACCGCGCCAGGGGCCGCGCCGCCTTCGTATACGCGCGCCTTGACCGTGGCGTAGTCCCAGGTGCCCTGCGGATTGATTTGACGGTGGATCGTGCCCATGCCCTTCACTCGTCTCGGGTCAGCTCAGTCAGGCGATCTACGTATGGGCGGATCGCCGGGAAGAGATGAACGTACACATCGCGGTATAGCCGGTCGTACTCATCGAACACCTCGGAGCGCGGCTCGAAGCGCCGGCCCACCCGCGTCATCGCGTCGGCTGCTGCTCGAATATCAGGGTACCAGCCGGCCGCGGTCGCAGCGAGGATGCCGGCGCCCAGGCAGGTGGCCTCGGCCGTCTCCGAGCGCACGACCGGCACATTGGTCACATCGGCCATGATCTGACACCACAGGGTGCTCTTGCTGCCGCCCCCCATGGTGACGTATTCGTCGAGCTGTACGCCGGTGGCTTTCATCACGGCGTCGCCGGCCAAGCGCTGCTCGAATGCGATGCCCTCCAGAATCGCGCGGTAGAAGTGCTCACGGCCATGCGTGCCGGTCCAACCGATCACGATGCCCGTCGCGGCCGGGTCCCAATAAGGGTTCATCACGTTGTTCCAGTAAGGCACGAGCATCAGGCCGGCGCTGCCGGGAGGCAGCTTGGCGGCCGCCGCCTCCAGAATCTCCTCTGGCACCAGGGGCAGATTCGTGTGCCGAAGGTCGTTCGCGAACTTCTCCACGAACCAGCTGATGGTGAACACACCGCCCTTGAGGGCATGCTCTAGAAAATAAGCGCCCGGCAACGGCGCGTTCATAGTGCGAAAGGCCAGGTCGCACAGATACGTCGGGCTGAAGAAGCCACCGATGATGCACGTGCCGAGGTTGAGATAGGCGCGATTGGCGGTGGTGATGTTCGCACCGAGGCCGGCCGACTGTCCATCACCCAGGCCAGCAATCACCGGCAACCCTTGCGGCAGCCCGGTGGCAGCGGCAGCGTCGGCGGTTACGCGGCCGATCTCCTGCCCCACCGGCACCAGCTCGCTGAGCTGATCCGCGCGCAGGCCGCTGGCCTCGAGGACCACTTGCGACCACGTCCCGCTCTGCATGTCCAGCAGGCCGGTCGGGTCGGCGCAGGCCGGGCTGGTGCGATAGCAACCGGTCAGGCGATGCACCAGGAAGGCATGCACGTCGAGGATCTTGTGCGCGCGGCGCAAAACCTCCGGCTCATGCTGTTGCAGCCAGAGCATCTTGGTCATGGAGATGGTGACCGAGAGCGGTTTGCCGCTGATGCGGTGCAGGTGCTCCTTCCCGATCAGGCGCTCGACATCGGCCAGTTGCAAGCGGCTGCGCTCATCCATCCAGGTGATGGCATTGCGGATCGGGCGGCCGGCGCGATCAACCGGGACGAAGGTCTCACGCTGGTGAGTCAGGCAGATCGCCTCGGCGCGCCCGAGATCCACTTGTGAACCGAGCTCGTGCAACGCATGCACCAGCCCGTCCCACCAGCGCTCCGCATCTTGTTCGTACCAACCGATCTGCGGAGAGATCAATTGGAACGAGGCGCGTCCCTCGGCCAGCGCACGACCGCGGCGATCCCAGGCAATGGCCTTGCACGACGTCGTGCTACTGTCTACGCCGATGACAAAGGTGTTGGACATACCAAGCGAAGGAGGAAGCACCCTCAGTCCCTCGTGCGAGGAACCGAGGGTGCAATCGAACGCAGACGGCTGTGCTAGGCGACGACGCCGTATTCGCGCATGGCCTGCAGCGCTTTCTCGGTCTTCTCCTGAATGGCCTTCAGGGTGTCCTCGATGCTCTGCTGTTTGGTGGTCATCTTGCCGTATTCGACGGCGTTCACGTCCACGGACAGAGCAGCCCACTGCGGCAGGTGCGGCTCGGTGCCCATGCGCGACTCGATGGCGCGGCGGGTGACCTCGAAGTGGCGCGTGGTGCCGGGCACGACCTTGTTGTTCTCCAACACGCGCGGGTCGGTGTAATTGCTGGCGCGAACGGGCACGTTGGCGCCCTGGGCGTTGGCGCGCGCCGTGAAGTCCTTACTGGTCACCCACTGCATGAAGATCCACGCGGCATCGGGGTTGGGCGCGTAGCGGCTGAGGGCGATGCACGAGCCACCCTGGTGGCTGATGCCGGGCGTCTCGTCGTAGCCACACTGCTCACGCGGGCGGAGCTTGAGCTCCTGCGGACAGTCGGCCGGCTCCACCAGACCCACCACTTTGCTGCGCGAGGGGTCGTCGAAGCCGGGGAAGAACTCGCCCCAGGAGATGAAGACGCCAGCCTTGCCCTGGGTGAAGGCGTCGCCCTGGCCACCCCAGTCCCAGCCGGTGACGCCGGGATCCATGTAGTTACCCAGCTCCATCATGTAGCGCATGCCTTCGACGTTCTCTTCGATGGTGTAGATGGGCTTGCCGTCGGCGTCGAAGTGCGCGCCGCCGTGCGACCACATCCACGCAGTGGCGTCGCACTGCAGCGCGTAGTGGCCGGATTTCCACTGGCCGACCGTGCCCATGATGCCTTCACCACTCTTGGCTTCGTGGATGGCTTTCACGACGTCCAAGTACTCCTGCATCGTGGTCGGCACCTTCAAGCCCAATTCTTCGAAGATGTCCTTGCGATACATCATGATGAAGATCGGGATGTCGAACGGCACGCCGATCTTGGTGCCCTGGTAGCTGGCGATGTCGCGCACCAACTGCGGCAGGAAGTCGTTGAAGTCGTAGTCGGGGTAAGCCAGGTCGGTCTTGGCGAGCAGCT